>Ga0315900_10012592_pt1 | contig 10361 bp, 7 predicted proteins | sample LakEriMetagenome_FD_203521 | JGI IMG/M metagenome (GOLD analysis project Ga0315900, IMG submission 203521) | Freshwater fungal communities from buoy surface, Lake Erie, Ohio, United States - Buoy 12 MA114 | ecosystem: Environmental > Aquatic > Freshwater > Lake > Lake biofilm | place: USA: Lake...
GCACGGATCGACAAGGTGGAGTTCCTGGGGGCCTACTGCCTGGCGCGCGTGGGCAGCCCGGCCTTGGGCGAGCACGGCCTGACCGTCGTGCTGTCCATGAACTTCCTGGCCGAACACCGCCTGACCGCCGGCAGCCGCCTGGCCTTGCGCCTGCTGCCCGATCGGATCCGGTTGTTCCCGCAGTGAAGCCCACCGCCCGCGCCAAGGCGCCCGCATGACGAGCCTGTCCGCCACCGCCCCGTCACAAGCGGACGTTCGGCTGCAGTCCACCGCCAGCGACCGGCTGGCCTGGGTGGCGCTCAGCGTGGTGGCCCTGGTGCTGCTGGCCTTTCTGGCAGCTCCGCTGCTGGCCATCCTGATGCAGTCGGTGCAAAGCGGCGAAGGCCGCTTTGTAGGGCTGGCCAACTTCGTCAGCTACGCGAAGTCCCCCGCGCTGCTGCAGTCGCTGTGGAACAGCCTGTGGGTGTCCACGCTGGTCACGCTGGTGGCCGTGCCGACGGCCTTCGTCTTCGCCTATGCGCTTACGCGCAGCTGCATGCCGGCCAAGCCGCTGTTTCGCGGTATCACGCTGATTCCATTGTTGGCGCCCACGCTGCTGCCGGCCATCTCGCTGATCTACTGGTTCGGCAACCAGGGCGTGCTCAAGGGGTGGCTGCAAGCCCTGGGCTTCCACGAGATCTACGGCGCGCCGGGCATCGTGCTGGCAGAGATCTTCGCGGTATTTCCGCACGCGCTGATGATCCTGGTGACGGCACTCACCGCTGCCGACGCTCGCCTGTACGAGGCGGCCGATGCCATGGGCACGTCGGCCTGGCGCAAGTTCATGACCATCACACTGCCGGGGGCCAAGTACGGCTTGATCAGCGCGAGCTTGGTGGTGTTCACGCTGGTGATGACGGACTTCGGCGTGCCCAAGGTGATTGGCGGCAACTTCAATGTGCTGGCCACCGATGTCTTCAAACTCGTCATAGGCCAGCAAGACTTCCAGCGCGGCGCCGTGGTGGCATTGCTGCTGCTGGCTCCGGCCGTGCTCACATTTGCCGTGGACCACCTGGTGCAGCGCAAGCAGATGGCCATGCTCAGCGCCCGCGCCGTGCCGCTGCGGCCGCGCCGCGCGCCGCTGTTCGACGCCTTGATGACCGGCTACTGCGCCCTGGTGGCGCTGCTGGTGCTGGCAGTGCTGGGCATGACGGTGTTTGCATCCTTCGCGAGCTTCTGGCCCTACAACCTCACCCCGAGCCTGCAGCACTACAAGATGGGGCTGTTCGATGCAGAGTTTGGCGAGGGCTTTGCCAACAGCTTGACGATGTCCGCGGGCACGGCGGTGTTCGGCACAGGCTTGGTGTTCATGGGCGCCTATCTGCTGGAGAAGACACCTGGCCCTGCCCCGCTGCGCGCCGGGGTGCGGCTGCTGGCCATGCTGCCGATGGCGGTACCCGGGCTGGTGCTGGGCCTGGGCTACATCTTCTTCTTCAACGAGCCGTCCAACCCGCTAAACAGTCTGTACCACACGATGGCGCTGCTCACGCTCTGCACCATCGTCCACTTCTACACCACGGGCCATTTGACGGCGGTGACCGCACTGAAGGCGATGGACGCGGAGTTCGAGTCGGTGTCGGCGTCGCTGAAGGTACCGTTCTGGACAACCCTGCGCCGCGTGACGCTGCCCATTTGCACGCCGGCGCTGGTGGACATCGCCCGTTACTTCTTCGTCAACGCGATGACCACCGTGTCGGCCGTGGTGTTTCTGTACTCGCCCGAGACCAAGGTGGCCTCCATCGCCATCCTCAACCTCGATGAAGCCGGCGAAACCGGCGCCGCCGCAGCCTGCGCCGTGATGATCGTCGCCGCCTCGGCTGTGGCCACCACGCTGTTCTGGCTGCTGTCGCGGCTTGTGGAGCGGCGTACCCAGGCTTGGAAGCGGGGGACGTGAGGGCGGTGGTTGCTTTGGCTCGCTCGCTCTTGATTTCTATCGCTGCGAGTCGAGCGGCGGTGCGCTGCGGGGCCTGCGGTTTTTCTGCCGCTGCGAGTCAGGAGGCGGTGCGCTGCGGCGCTTTGGCGGGTCGGCCGGCCCACAGGGCCGGCTGCCCTGCGGTGCTCGGGGTCGAGGCCCCGCCGTCGAACTCGCTTCGCGCCCCATGGGCGCTGCGCTCAGACAACGACGGCGAGTCGGTTCACGAAGCGCGCTGCGCGCGCGGGCCCCTACCCCTGCGCTCCTCGGCGACCCTCAGGCGCGCCGCAGCGCACCACCTCCCGCCTCGCGGACCATCCCGACTCACACGAATTGCGCGGACCTACGTCCTGGATTGCAGCCGAGACCGAATGCCCGCGCTCAGCCAGGCACCCGTACTGGCACGGGCAGTGGCGCTCGTCCAGGCGCTAGCCCTGAGACCCGCCCACGCCCCCTCGCGGCAGCGGGGGCCTGGGGGTGGGGCCTTTGGGGGCGGCGAGAAGCGCAGCGGCCGGGTTGGCGCGCGCAGCGCGCATCCAAAACTGACCCGCCGTCGCTGTCTGAGCGGAGTGCTCTCCGAGCACGAAGCGAGTTCGACGGCGCAACCCGGTCGCGAGCATCGCAGCGGAGTCGGCCTCACGGCCGACCGCACCCGCCGGCCCCACCCCCAGGCCCCCGCTGCCGCGAGGCGAACGCCAAACACGCCGAGCACGCAACGCATGCAGAGCACCCGCACCACCACGAACAGACAAAGCCTTCCAGGCTGACGCCATCCCAGACGAGACATCCCCATGGACCGCGACCGCATCCTCCTCACCCCCGGCCCGCTCACCACCACCCTGCGCACCAAGCTCGCCATGCTCAAGGATTGGGGCTCTTGGGACGCGGACTTCAATGCCGTGACCGCCAGCGTACGCAGCCGCCTGCTAGACATCGTGAACGGCCAGGGCAGCCACGTCGTCGTGCCCCTGCAAGGCAGCGGCACCTTCAGCGTGGAGGCTGCGGTGGCCACCGTGGTGCCGCGCGATGGGCATGTGCTGGTGCCCGACAACGGCGCCTACTGCAAGCGCGCAGCCAAGCTGTCGCAGATGATGGGCCGCAAGGCCACCATGATGCCGGTGCCAGAAGACCGGCCGGTGGACGCCGCCGCCGTGGAGGCTCAGCTGAAGGCCGACCCCAGCATCACCCACGTCATCCTCATCCACTGCGAGACCGGCACCGGCGTGGAAAACCCGCTGGCCGCCGTGGCCGCCGTGTGCGAGCGCCATGGCAAGGGCCTGATCGTGGACGCCATGAGCAGTTTTGCGGCCCTGCCGATTGACGCCCGCACCATACGCTTCGATGCGCTGATTGCCGCCAGCGGCAAGTGCCTGGAGGGTGTGCCCGGCATGGGCTTCGTCTTCATCCGCAAGGCCATCCTGGACGCCTGCGCCGGCAACAGCCAGAGCCTGGCCATGGACCTGCACGACCAGCATGTTTACATGGGCAAGACCGGCCAGTGGCGCTTCACGCCGCCCACGCACGTGGTGGTGGCGCTGTCTGAGGCCATCTCACAGTTCGTGGAGGAAGGCGGCCAGAGTGCACGCCTGGCGCGCTACACGGCCAACTACCGGGCGCTGACCGAAGGCATGGCCGCGCTCGGCTTCAAGCCCTTTCTGGACCCTGCCGTCCAGGCGCCCATCATCGTCACCTTCCACGCCCCGGGGCACCCAGCCTACGACTTCAAGCGCTTCTACGAGGCGGCCAAGGCGCGCGGGTTCCTCCTCTACCCCGGCAAGCTCACCCAGGTGGAGACTTTCCGGGTGGGCTGCATCGGCGCCATCGGCCCCAACGAGATGCGCCAGGCCGTGAACGCCGTGCGCGAGACACTGGCCGATATGGGCATCCCGGACGGGACGCCTGCGGGCTGAAGCTTGCATCAACGCCCTCTTCGCTCGCCAAGACCACCCAGCACCCGCCCCGCACAGGAGAAGCTCATGGCCACCCGCAACCCCAAGGAACACCCCGCCCTCACCGAGGTGCGCAAATCCGGCGCGCAGAAGGTGAAGGTGGCCGTCAGTGACATCGACGGCATCTTGCGCGGCAAGTACCTGCACATCGACAAGTTCATGGGCGCCGCCCAACCCGCGCCGGGCGGCGGCTTCGGCTTTTGCGACGTGGTGTTCGGCTGGGACGCGCACGACGTCTGCTACGACAACACGCAGGTCACGGGCTGGCACCACGGCTTCCCCGATGCGATGGCGCGGCTGGACCTGGACACCGCGCGCCGCGTGCCCTGGGACGGGGGGGTGCCCTTCTTCCTGGGTGACTTCGTCAATGCCGAGGGCGGGCCGTTTGCCGTGTGCCCGCGCCAGACCCTGAAGCGCGTGCTCAAGCGGGCCGAGGCCTTGGGCGTAATGCCCATGGCCGGCATGGAGTTTGAGTGGTTCAACTTCGCCGAGACGCCGCAGACCTGGGCGGACAAGCGCGGCGTGGGGCCCACCAACCTCACGCCCGGCATGTTCGGCTACTCGCTGCTGCGCATGGCCGACAACCAGGGCTTCTTCAATGCGCTGATGGACGACATGGCCGCCTTCGGTGTGCCCATCGAGGGCTTGCACACCGAGACCGGGCCGGGGGTCTACGAGGCGGCCATCGCGTTCTCGGGCGCGCTCGAACAGGCCGACCGCGCCATCCTCTTCAAGACCGGTGCCAAGGAGATCGGCAAACGCTTCGGCGTCATGCCCAGCTTCATGGCCAAGTGGTCGCAGGCGCTGCCCGGCTGCTCCGGCCATATCCATCAGAGCCTGTCGGACGGCAAGAAGAACCTGTTCTTCGACGCCAAGGCCAAGCGCTCCATGAGCAAGCTCTTCGAGAGCTATCTGGCCGGGCAGATCGCCTGCCTGATGGACTTCGCGCCGATGTTCTGGCCCACCATCAACAGCTACAAGCGCCTGGTGGACGGCTTCTGGGCCCCGGTCAAGCCCACGTGGGGGGTGGACAATCGCACCGCGAGCTTCCGCGTGATCGCCGGCAGCCCCAAGAGCACACGGCTGGAAACGCGCTGCCCCGGAGCTGACGTCAACCCCTACCTCGCCATGGCCGCCGTCATCGCCGCCGGCCTGCACGGCGTGGAAAAGGGTCTGAAGCTCACCGCAGCCCCCATCACCGGCACCAATCAGGGCGCCGACCACATTCCCCGCGCGCCGCGCTCGCTGATCGAGACCACGCGCATCTTCCAGCGCAGCGACATCGCCCGCGACTGGCTCGGCGATACCTTCGTCGACCACTTCGCCGCCACGCGCGAATGGGAGCACCGGCAATGGCAGGATGCGGTGACCGACTGGGAACTCAAACGCTACTTCGAGATCATCTGAGCATCATGACCCTCTCCCGCTTCGCCTTCCCCACCCCCATCCACTTCGGCGCCGGTGCGCGCAAGCTGGTGGCCGCACACCTGCTGGAGCAGGGCATCCAGCGCCCGCTGATCGTGACCGACCGCGCGTTGGCGCAGTTGCCGGTGATGGCCGAGTTCCGCAGCCACCTCCAGGGGCTGGACGTTTCGGTCTACGACGGTGTCTTCGGCAACCCCACCTGCGCCCAGGTGATGGGTGGCGCGGCGGCGTTCAAGGCGCACGGCGCGGACGCCGTCATCGGCTTTGGCGGCGGCGCGGCGCTGGACGTGGCCAAGGTGGTGGGCGTAGCCGCCACGCACGAAGGCGACATCCTGGAGTACGTGTGGGACCACCCCCAGGTACGGCCCATCGTCAACGCCTTGCCCTACTTCGTGGCGCTGCCCACCACCTCCGGCACGGGCTCGGAAGTGGGTCGCTCGGCCGTGATGTCAGAGAACGACACCCACTACAAGCGCACCGTCTTCAGCCCCAAGATCCTGGCCAAGGCCGTGTTCGCCGATCCGGAACTCACTTTCGCCTTGCCCGCCCACGTGACGGCGGCCACCGGCATGGACGCGCTCACGCACAACATCGAGAGCTACCTGTCGCCCGCCTACCACCCGCTGTGCGATGGCATTGCGCTGGAAGGCTTGCGCGTGGGTGCCCGAGCACTGGCCACGGCGGTGAAGGAGCCCGGCAACCTGCAGGCCCGCGCTGACATGATGATGAGCTCGATGATGGGTGCCATCGCCTTCCAGAAGGACCTGGGCTCGGTGCACGCCTGCGCGCACGCCCTGGGCGCGGTGGTGGACATGCACCACGGCCTGGCCAACGCGCTGATGATCGACACCGTGCTGGACTGGAACCGCGAGGTGGTGCCCGCCAGATTCGACGAGATGGCCCATGTGGTGGGCGCGGCCGGCGGTGGGGCGGGCTTCATCGCCTGGCTGCGCCAGCTCAAGGGCGACATCGGCATCACCGGCGGCCTGGCCCAGCGCGGCGTCACGCTGGCGCACCTGCCCCAGCTGGTGCCCCTGGCTGCCAAGGACTTCACGGGCGGCACCAACCCGCGTCCGGCCACCGCGGCCGACTACGAGCAGCTGTTCCGCGCCGCGATGTGAGGGCAGAGCTGGTTTCAATGCCGCCTGCCAGACCGCTCTGAAAGATTGCATAGCCGCACGCGCCGCCGTGGATGGCAGTACGTCCCGCGCCAAAGATTGAGTCCGTATGGCCGCACTCCACCCCATCCTCCAATCACTGCTGAAGCTCGGCGACCCCATGGGTCGGCCCCAGTCCAAGGCCAATAACTCGAAGGGAGCGTCCTTCTTTGCCGAGGGCCGGTTCGCCGCCCGGGACCTCGGGGTCCGTGTCAACGGACACGGGCTGCTGGACCAGCCCCTGACCGCCGCACAGGCACAGCAACTGCACGACCTGAGCCGGCCCTCCCAGTTCGGGCATCGCGAGCGCACCCTGCTGGACAGGAAGGTACGCCACTCGGGCGAGATCGATGCAGATGACCTGGAACTGGCCCCCGACGGGCCGGCATGGACCCGGCTTCTGAAGCAGGTGTCCCAGGAGCTCGGCAGCGGCCCGCTGGAGGCCTGGGTGCACAAGCTGCTGATCTACGGACCTGGCCAGTTCTTCAAGCCGCACCAGGACACCGAGAAGCGCGAGGGCATGGTGGGTACGCTGGTGTTGATCTGGCCCTGCGCGCACATTGGCGGCGCCCTGCGGGTGCAGCATGCGGACCAGACCACCACCTTCGCCTCCCAGCAACTGCAGTCTGACGACATTCGATGGTGTGCCTTCTACGCCGACTGCCGACACGAGGTGCTGCCCGTGGAAGAAGGCTGGCGCGTGGCGCTGACCTATGACCTCGTGGTGCCCAAAGTCGTCAGAAGTCCCCGGGCCCAGGCCCCCGATCCTGAGGTGCTGGCGGCACTTGGTGCGCACTTCCAATCCGGCGAGCGCGACACCTCGCGGCCCTGGGTGCTGATGCTGGACCACGAGTACACCGAGCACGGCCTGCGCTGGCATTTGATCAAGGGCCATGACCGTGAACGCGTGGGCGCCCTGCGGGATGCAGCAGATGCGCTGGGACTGACCGTTCATCTTGCGCTGATGCAGGTGCAGGAGAGCTGGACGGCCGTGACCGAATACCGAGGGCGGCACCAGCGAGGCGGTGCCGTCACGCCTGATGAACTCATCGAGCGATCCTTCTCACTGGACTTCTGGGTCGACCGAGACGGACGGGTCGGTCCTCATGCTTCGCTGTCTATTCAGGCGTCTGACACCGAGAGCTTCACCGAAACCGGGCCCGAGCATCTTGTCAACGAGGAGTACGAAGGCTACATGGGCAACTGGGGCGAGACCCTGGACTACTGGTACCGCAGAGCAGCGCTGGTGATCCAGTCGCCGGCGGCAGCCGAGCGCTCAAGCTTCGCAATCGACTTCGATGGCGCCTTGCGTGCATTGGGTGAGCTCGCGCGCGGATCAGAGTCAGACCGCCAGTTGGCGGCGCTGCGCGTTGAGCGCGTTGGGGATCTGCTGAGGCGCCAGGCAGCCCAACGAGGCCGTTCATTGCTGGCGAGTTACGGCCAGATTGCCGCAAGCCTGCCCGACGAGACATCCGCGCACAAGCTGATGGCGCCCTTCAAGCCCGCGCGGTTCACACCCACCGATGCCAAGACCCTGGCCCGTCTTCAATCGAGTCGCGGGGAGTCATGGGTCCGGGAACTGATCCGGCAGTGGGCTCCCGATGCAGGCTCCTCGACAGACAACTGGAGATCGTCCTGGGGCTCGGAAGATGGACCTGTGGATCCCGGATACGGGCAGCTCTGGCCCTCACCTCTTCGTGCCTTCGTGGCTGCGTGCACCTCCGCAGGGCTGAGCTCTGGAGTGGTGGACGAGTTCTGCGAGTCGCTGTGGTTCCCTGTCCTGCGTCAGCTCGACATACAGCAACGGCGCGCCACCCCAGTCGCGCGCTCTGCAGCACTCCCCGAACGAATTCATGCGGCCAGCCAACTGGCCGAGGTGGTGGCGGACGGGCGCGGGGGACGTGGGGCGATTGCCGCCCAGTTGGTGGACCACGTGTGTGCATCGCCTTCGCTGTACCCCGAGACTGACTGGGCACCGCTGGTACAGGCCTTTGGGTCTGCAAACCTGATGGCGAGCCCTCTGCGTGAGCGGGCCATCTCGAGTCTGAGCATAGTGCTGGGCCAGCCCGAACGCTTGGCTGATGACCACTCGCTTCAGAACGTGGAGTGGGTGTGCCATTGCGTAGACTGCACGTCCATGCAGCAGTGGGCCCACTCCGCCGAGGCTCAGCCGCTGCTGATCGCCATGGCAGAACCGCGCCGTGCCCACTTGACCTCCAAGATCCGTGAAGCGGGCGCACCGTTGGTTCTGGAGACGATCCGACAAGGCTCCCCTCACAAACTGCGCTTGTCCAAGCCCACCGACCTCCGCGCCCGCGAACAAGCTGAACGGGCGCGGTGGCAAAGGGATCTGGAGCTCCTGAGGGCGCTTGCGTGAGGCCCAGCTTCATCGATACGGTGATCGCGTGAAGGCTGGACGCACCTAACATCTGAGTCAGTCATGAACAGCAAACCCTTGCTCATTGGCGTCTCCGCCCGCATCCACTACCCCACCGAGCACGACGCCCTGCCGCGCGTGTTCACCAAGACGCTGCACTTCCTGGAGCAGTCGGTGGCGCACTGGGTGTTGTCGGGCCACGCCATGGCGGTGATGGTGCCGGCCGTCACGCGCGACAGCATCGTCGAGCGCACCGACCTGAACCTGGACGACTACGCACGCGCGCTGGACGGACTGGTGCTGCAAGGCGGCAACGACATCGCGCCCACGGCCTATGGCGAGCAACCGCTGGACCCGGCATGGGCAGGCGACCCGGTGCGCGACGCGTATGAGATGGAGCTGATCCGTGCCTTTGAGAACGCCGGCAAGCCGGTGTTCGGCATCTGCCGCGGTTTTCAGCTCATCAACGTGCTGCACGGCGGCTCGCTGTGGCAGGACATCGTGTCGCAGCGGCCTGGCGCCTTCGACCACCGGGCGCTGCAGCGCTACGAGAAGCATTACCACCCCATTGAGATCGTGCCCGGCACGCGCCTGGCGCAGCTCTACCCCGGCGTCACACAGGCCAGCGCCAACAGCATCCACCACCAGGGCGTGAAAGACCTGGCGCCCGGCTTCGTGGTGGAGGCCCGCTGCCCGCTGGACGGCACGGTGGAGGCCATCCGCCGCACGGAAGGCTCCTACGTCGCCGCGGTGCAGTGGCACCCCGAATTCCACCAGGCCGGCCAGCCCGAACACTTCGACGATTCGGCGATGCTCAATGACTTCCTGGATGCCTGCCGCGCGGTGCGCGACGGCGCGGCCTGAAGCAGTCCCGCGCCGCCTTTCCATCCCAAGACCCCAACGCAGCACCGGGCTGCCCGATTCATCATGCCCACCCTGAAGATCCACAACCCCGCCACCGGCTCGGTGATCGACGAGATCGCTGCCGACGATGCCGCCTCGGTGGCGGCGAAGGCCACTGCCGCCCGCGCCGCCCAGCCCGCCTGGGCCGCGCTGCCCATGAACGATCGGCTGGCGTGCATCACGCGCTTTCGTGCGGCGGTGGTCGCCCAGCTGGACGACCTGGCCGCGACCATGACGCGCGAAACCGGCAAGCCCATCAGCCTGTCGCGCAACGAGCTCAACGGCCTGCTGCCGCGGCTGGACTTCTTCATGGAGCAGGCCGAGGGCGCCGTGCGCGACGAGCATGTCTTTGACGGCGGGGGCATGCACGAGCAGATCTCGCACGCGCCGCTGGGCGTGGTGGCCAACATCTCGGCTTGGAACTACCCCTGGTTCGTGGGCTGCAACGTCATCGTGCCGGCCCTGCTGACCGGAAACGCCGTTCTCTACAAGCCCAGCGAGCATGCAGCGCTGACGGGGCTGGCCATCACCAGACTGCTGCACGAATCGGGTGTGCCGGCCGATGTGATGCAGTGCGTGGTGGGCGCTGGCGCGGTGGG
>Ga0315900_10012594_pt1 | contig 10360 bp, 11 predicted proteins | sample LakEriMetagenome_FD_203521 | JGI IMG/M metagenome (GOLD analysis project Ga0315900, IMG submission 203521) | Freshwater fungal communities from buoy surface, Lake Erie, Ohio, United States - Buoy 12 MA114 | ecosystem: Environmental > Aquatic > Freshwater > Lake > Lake biofilm | place: USA: Lake...
CCTGTACCTGGGACTGGCGATCGCGTTGCGCCAACTGCTTCGCTGGGCGGGGCCACGCTTCATCTTCGGCCGCTGAGGCTGCATCCGGGGCACATGGTCGATTTCACCCTCTGGGACATCCTGCGCAACCTGCTGCTGGCAGCGCGCTGGACGGTGGCACTTTCGCTGGTGGCCTTCGTGGGCGGCGGCCTGGTGGGCTTGATGCTGCTGGTGGTGCGTCTGGCGGATGCGCCAGCGGCCAGGCGCGCCGTGCAGGTGTACGTGGAACTCTTCCAGGGAACGCCCTTGCTGATGCAGTTGTTCCTCGCGTACTTCGGGCTCGCGCTCATCGGGCTGGAGGTTTCGGCCTGGACGGCGGCCGCCCTGGCGCTGACGCTGTACAGCAGCGCCTTCCTGGCCGAGATCTGGCGCGGGTGCGTCAACGCCATTCCCAAGGGACAGTGGGAAGCTTCGGCCAGCCTGGCCTTGTCCTTCACGCAGCAGTTGCGCTATGTCGTCTTGCCGCAGGCGCTGCGCATCGCCGTGCCGCCCACCGTAGGCTTCCTGGTGCAGGTGGTCAAGGGCACGGCGCTGGCCTCGGTGATCGGCTTCATCGAGCTCACGAAAGCCGGCACCATGATCACCAACGCCACCTTCCGCCCCTTCACCGTGTACGCCTTCGTCGCCCTGCTGTACTTCTGCCTGTGCGCACCCATTTCGGCCTGGAGCCGTGTGCTGGAGAGAAAGCTTCGACATGGACGCTGACACCATCATCGAGATCCGGGGCCTGCACAAGCGTTTCGGGGATCTGGAGGTCCTGAAGGGCATCGATCTCTCGGTGCGGCGACGTGAGGTCGTGGCCATCATCGGGCGCAGCGGTTCTGGCAAGAGCACGCTCCTGCGCTGCATCAACGGCCTGGAACCGTTCCAGCAGGGCTCGCTCAGTGTCGAGGGCCTGGCCCTGCGGCCCGAAGACGCCCAGGCCATGCGCGCGTTGCGCCAGCGCGTGGGCATGATCTTCCAGGGCTTCAACCTGTTTCCGCACTTGAGCGCGGGCCGCAACATCATGCTGGCGCCCGGCTTGGTCAAGGGGCTGCGCGGCGCCGAGGGCGAACGCCGGGCCCGCGAGTTGCTGGCCCGCGTGGGCCTGGCCGAGAAATTCGACACCTTCCCAGATCAACTCTCGGGCGGGCAGCAGCAACGCGTGGCCATTGCGCGCGCGCTGGCGATGGACCCCGCCGTGCTGCTGTGCGACGAGATTACCTCGGCGCTGGACCCTGAACTGGTGGGCGAAGTGCTCAAGGTGGTCGACACCCTGGCGCAGGAAGGCATGACCTTGCTCATGGTGACCCACGAGATGGCCTTCGCCCGAAAGGTGGCTCACCGGGTGGTGTTCATGCATGCGGGCCGCATACACGAACAAGGGCCTGCGGCGCAGCTCTTTGATGATCCGCAGTCGGATGAACTGCGGCAGTTCCTGTCGGCGTTGAACTGAGGGTCTGGCTCAGCGGCTCTTCCAGAAGGTCTGGTGAACTTCGGCGATGGCCGCCTCTGCCGCAGGTACGGGCCCCACCACTTCCACCGCCTTCTGCCCCCGTGCGAACACCTCCCGGCAGGGCAGGTCCAGCGTGGGGTTCTCCTCGTGGCTGCCGGTGATCTCCATCAGCCGGGACTCCGACATGCCGTACACGAGGCTGCCGATGTGGGCCCAGTACTGGGTGGCGGCACACATCGCGCAGGGCTCCACCGTCGTCACCAGGGTGCAGCCCCACAGGTACTCGGGCCTGTAGCGGGCGGCGGCGTCACGGGCCAGCACCGCCTCGGCATGGTTGACCGTGTCCACATTGCCCTGCTCCAGGAGCACGGTCTTGCCATCGGGGGCCACCAGCAAGGCGCCGAAGGGGTGATGCCCTGCGGCGGCGGCACGCCGCGCCACCTCGGCGGCCCGGGCCAGGTGCTGGCCGATCTGGTCGTGGTTCAGCAAGGAAGTCTCCTGCGGCGGTCGCCCACCCGCCGCGCTGCGGCGGCAGGCCGGGACGGGCCATTCATTTGTACTTGATGGTGCAGCCGTAGGGCACATTCACCGGGTTGCTGATGGGCCTGCCCGCACGCAGGTCTTCCAGTGCGGCAGCCACCAGGTTTCTTGAGGTCTTGACATCGTCCGGGTTGGCCGAACGTTTGTCATCGACGGCGCCGTTGTAGACCAGCTTGCCGGTGGGGTCGATGACGTACATGTGCGGTGTGACCTTGGCGCCGTAGGCCAGGCCCACGGTCCCGGACTCGTCCATCAGGAAGCGTGTCGGGGTGGCGCCGAACCGGGCCAATTCCTTTTGCAGGACCTCGGGCGACTGGTAGTCGGGATGCTCGGGGTGGGTGGAATTGATACTCAGCCAGACCACCTCTGCCGCGTACTTCTTCTGCAGCGCCTGCATGTTGCCGCTTCTGTAGTGCTTCTGCACGAAGGGGCAGCCGAAGTTGTGCCACTCCAGCACGACCGTCTTGCCCTTGAAGTCGGCCAGGCTCACCGGTTTGCCGGAGAGGTCTGGGGCGCGGAAGGCGGGCGCAGGCTGGCCGATGACGGCCGCCGCGCGGGCGGGCCAGCACAGTGTGGCCAGGGCTGCCCACACGGCAAAGGCGGCAAAGACCTGCAGGGCCCGGTTCAGGCGGAATTCAAGGCAGTTCATGGAGTGTTGCCGAGTGTCGGCCCAGGATGGCAAGGATTGGTTCTGAGAGTACCGAGGCTGAAAACCCCGCGCAGGCCGTGGGGTTCTTCGTGGCGGGCACCCTCTCGCGGCGCGGGCTTGGCCAGGGGCCGGGGTTGGCGGTGTGGGGCTTGGCTGGGCGCGCCAGGCTCAGCCGCGCATGTCCAGCAGCAAGGCCTGGCGAGCCGGGATGCGGCCGCCGAGCATGCTGGCGTACGCCTGCAACGCCGCCTGCGCGCCGCGCTGTTCCAGGGTCTGCACCCAGCCGCCTTGCCTGACCTGGTCGATGAACTGCGCCCAGGCCTGGCCCATGCGCCGCTGGAGTTCCGCACTGCCCCAGCCTTCGGGCGGCGGCGCACTGCGCGCCTTTGCCTGTGCCGGGGCGAAGAACAGGGTGGGGCGCGGCCCGGGCAGGTCGCGTCCCGAACCCAGGGCCTCCCAATGCGTGCCGCCGATGGAACTGCTGAACATCAGCGTGTCGGCGAACTGTGTGTGGACGCGGCGGCGCAACTGGGCGTCACCGGCGAAGTCGATGTAGGCGGTGGGGGCGGACGACACTTGCGCCGGCCATAGGTCATAGGTCAGCACCTCGTCGTAGCAGCCCAGCGAGCGAACGAACTCGGCATTCCCCGCTGAGGTGAGCCCGACGATGCGTGGGGACCCGGGCTGGTGCCGCCGCTGGGCCAGGCAGTGGGCGGTGCCCAGGGCCGTCTTGCTGGAAGCGCTGGACAGCAGCAACTGACGGGCGCCGAAGAAGGCGTGGTCTGCCAGGTGATCGTCCAGCAGGAATGCGGTCAGGAACAGGGGACGCAGCACCGCCTGCAGGCCTTCGAGTGCGGGCTGCCAGGCAGGATCTGCATCGCAAAAGAGGTACTGGTTGTAGACCCCGGCCAGTTCCTGGCGGTGTGCGGACCCGTCCACGAAGCCGGCAGCCGACACCCGGGCCGGCGCCACCACGAGGTACGTGCCGGCGGGGAAGTAGCCCCACACGCGCTGGCCTGCCGCCACCCCCTCGGCGCAGGACTCGGCCACCGTGGCGAAGCCCCACACCGGCAGGCAGCCCAGCGCAGCATCGCCGGCCGGGAAGAACTGCCAGTACTTCATCGCCTCGCCGAAGGCGGCGTAAGTGATGTTGTTGGCGGTGAGCGCAAACCGCTCCACTGCCAGCCGCACCTGGCCAGGCGCCAGCCTTCGCTGCGCGGGTGCGTCGGGGTCGGGGCCCAGTTGCGCCCGGTCCAGCGCGGCACGGGCAATGAACAGGCGCTGGCCGCGTTCAGTCATGGTGGCGGCACCGGGGTGTGTGGGGGCGCTGGAGGCAGCCGTGCCGGCCGGGCGTTGGTCCGCGCCCAGCCTCAAGCGGCATCGATGACTTCGGCGGCGGTACGGAAGGCGTCCACCGCCGCGGGAAAGCCGCAGTAGACGCTGGCGTGCAGGAAGATTTCCTGTAACTCTTCCTTGGTCACGCCGTTGTTGAGGGCGCCGCGCACGTGAATCTTCAACTCGTGCATGCGGCCCAGCGCCACCAGCATCGACACGGTGACTATGCTGCGCGTGCGCAGGTCAATGTTGGGGCGTTGCCAGGTGTTGCCCCAGGCGTGGCGCGTGACCAGTTCCTGCAAAGGGGCCGTGAAAGGCGTTGCCTTGGCCAGTGCGCCGTCAACATAGGTGTCGCCAAGTACGGCGCGGCGGGTTGCAAGTCCCTTGCTGTCCAGGTCCATGAAGCTTCCTCATCAGCGTGCTTGTGGAGAGGCCCCCAGCATAGCGGCTTCGCGCCCGAACCTGGGCCGCCGCGTGACCGAACCGCTGCAACCGCCAGTGGTGACGGAGGTGGCTATTTGGCCATCGAACAGTGGCCGCCGGCGGCCGTCTGGCCCGAGCCCGCTGCGATCAGTGGCGGTTCGTTGCGCAGGTCCACGGAGGCCGAAGTGGAGAAATCCCAGGTCAGGAAGCCGGCCAGGAGCAGCCAGAACAGCAACCGCAGGCGGGGGGTGGTGGTCATGCCCATGCTCTTGCTCCCGTCAGAACCCCAGCCGACGCCGCGCCCGCACGCCCACCAGCGTGCCGGCAAATGCCAGCGGCACCCAGATCCAGCCGTGCAGGCTGCCGGTGGAGATGCCGCTGAGCATGGCGCCCACATTGCAGCCAAAGGCCAGACGCGAGCTGTAGCCCATCACGAACCCGGCAGCAAGCCCAATGGCCCACTGGCGTGGCGTGAGCGGCTGGTCGGCGGCGCTGGCCCCCGCCGAGACCCACAGTGCACCGGCCAGGATGCCGATGTTGGTGATGGTGGTCACGTCCATCAGCACCGTCTGCGTCAGCCGCTGGGCGTGGCCCGCCTGGCTCCAGAAGGCGTTGGTGGTCGGGTCGAACAGACCTGCGGCCACGGACACCTTGGCCGCCCACAGCCCGAACCCGTACACCACGCCCCAGGGCTGACCGGCCAGCACCAGGTTCAGCGTGGCCAGCACCGCCAGGACGACCGCCCCCCAGACCCAGCGCCGCTCCAGCCAGTGCCGACCTGCTCCCACCCAGGCCCGCACCGCCAGCAGCGCCAGCCCCAGCAGGCCCAGCGTGATGAGCACAGCACCGCCGGTGCCGAACTGGACTGGCAGGCTGACCGGTGCCGTCTGGCCCAGTGCCAGCCAGTGGTCCAGGTGCACGGAGCCCAAGAAGCTGCCCAGCGCGAACAGCGGCAGGATGCCCATGTTCAGCGGCACGCCCAGCCCCGCCTTGTACAGGGTGCCTGAGCCGCAGCCGTCGGCGATCTGCATCGTCAGGCCGAACACGAAAGCCCCCACCAGCAGGCTCACGCTGGGCGGTCCCAGGGCGGCATGCAGTTCGGGGAACTGCCCCAGCAAGGGCAGTGCGGCCAGGCTGGCCAGGGCCAGCAGCAGGGCCTGGCCCGTCACGCCGCGCGGGTCGCGCTGCTCGATCAGCTGGCGCCAGCCGGTGGTGAAGCCGAAGCGTGCGCCGGCCAGCGCACTGCCCATGCCCACGCCCACCAGCAGCAGCACCGCCTGGCGCACCGACACCGACATCACCAGGAACAGGAAGAAGGCGGCCACCAGGGCCGCCAGCGGCAGGCGCTTCATCGTTTCGGGGTCACTTGAAAGTCTTGTCGGCCCAGATGCGGGTGTCGATCAAGAGCTGGGCCAGGCGGCTGGGCACATTGGCCATGGGCAGGCCGTTCGGGTTCTGCGACCATTCGGTCATCGAGCCCGCGTACAGCTTGACGTTCTTCTGGCCCAGCACCTCCGACAGGGCGAACCAGTTGGTGGCGGCCCAGTGGCCAGTGTTGCAGAAGGACACGGTCTCCTTGTTCGCGTCCACCGGGAATGAGGCCGCCACCTGCCGCGCCTGCTCCAGCCCGACGAAAGTGCTGCTGCCCGGCGCAAACCACTTGTCGTGCTGCACGTTCACCGCCTCGGGCAAGGTGCCGGGCACCTTGGCTGCGGGTGCCCGGGTCTCGCCGTTGAAGAAGGCCGCGGGTCGTGCATCCACCAGCACCGCATCCTTGGCCTTGACGTGCTGCATCACCTCCTCCGTGGTCGCGATCAGGGCCTTGTCCAGTTGCGGCAGGAAGCTGCTGGGCGTGATCTTCACGGCCTCGTTGTTTTGCGGCAGCTTCGCCTCGGCCCAGGCCTTGACGCCGCCGTTGAGCACCGACAGCTCCTTCAGGCCCAGCACCTTCAGCGTCCAGTACACGCGGGCGCTGGCCCCGAAGTCCGTGGCGTCGGCCCCGCTGGAGACCACCACCGCGTGGGTGGCGGGGGTCAAGCCCAGGCTCTGCACCAGGGTCGTCAGCTTGGGCAGCGCTGGCAGTTCTCCGGGGTTGGTGGCCGGGCCGCGCCACTGGCCGTAGGGTGCGTTGACGGCGCCCGGGATGCGGCCGGCGGCGTAGGACTTGGGGTCGCGGATGTCGATCACGCGCACGTTGGCGTCGCTGAGGCGGGCCTGGAGGTCCTTGGGGCTCAGCAGAGGAGGCGCGGCATGCGCCCACAGCGCGGTCAAGCCCAGCGTCAGGCCGGCAAGAAGGGAGTGGAGTGGTTTCATGGTCTGCTCGAATAAGCGAATCGTCAGATTTTGTAGACGCTTGCGGAGAATGTGAACGAATCATTCGTCAGTTTCATATGCGTTTGGGGCATAAGAGGCTGCTGCGCCCGCCCGAGGGCCCGGCGTCCCGGGGCTGGTGGGGCGGTTCCCGGGGCGACAGGGGTGAAGTAGCATGGCATCGGACTCCCGGAGTTGCATATGCCCGCCCGTTCCTTTCCTGCACTGTCTGCCGGCCCCGAGGCCCTTCTGGGTACGCGCCGCCGCTGGCTGGGCGCCTGTGTGCTGGCTGCCGGCGGCTGGAGCCTGGCCGGCCCGGCGTGGGCGCAGCCGGCGTCTGGTGCGCTGTCCATCGGCGTGCTGCCCAATGTCAGTGCCCGCATCTTGCTGGCCAGCTACCAGCCGATGCGCGAGTGTTTCGAGCGTGAGCTGCGGCAGCCAGTGAGCATCGTCACCGCCCCCGACTTCAGGGCCTTCGCGGCCAGCTCGCTGAAGGGTGAGTACGACATCGTCGTCACCGCGCCCAACCTCGGGCGCGTGATGCAGCTGGACGCGAAGTGGGAGCCGCTGGCCATCTACGAGCCGCGCATTCCGGCGGTGGCCGTGGCCCGTGCCGACAACCCCGACGACTCGCCCCGGCAATTGCGCGGCAAGGCGCTGGCCCTGGCCAATCCGCAGTCCCTCGTGGCCTTGGTGGGACTGCAGTGGCTGAAGTCTGAAGGCTTGCAGGAGGGCGTGGACTTCAAGACCGTGGTGGTGGCCAACGACGACAGTCTGGGTGCCGTGCTGCGCAGCGGCGAAGCGCCTTGGGCCGTGATGAGCATGGGCGAGTTCCGGGCCAAGCCCGAGGCGTTGCGCCAGTCGCTGCGCATCGTCCGGCAGATCACCACGGTGCCGGGCTTTTTCGTCATGGCCAACCCGGCCCTGCCGGCGGCCCAGCGTCAGCGGCTGAAGGCCCTGATCCTGGGCCTGCCCGCCAGTGCGGACGGTGCACGCTTCTTCGAGCTGTCGGGGTTCCGGGGCATCCGCGAGATTGCCGACGCCGACCTCACGTTTGCCGATCCCTTCAACGACCTGACCCGGCGCGGCCTGGGTCTCAGACCCTGAAGCCGCGTCACAGCTCCTGCTGCCAACGCCCCGGGCCCTGCCAAGCCTGCCGGAGGCCGTCATGAGCCTGAGCGCCCGCTGGCAGCGCCTGGGCTTCCGCGCCAAGCTCATCTGGGTGGGGGTGTCGCTCCAGGTCTTGATGCTGGCCGCCGTGGCGGTGGGTGTCTCGACGCTGGTGGACCGCTACCTGCAGCAGGAACTGAAGGCGCGCGTGGGCCAGCTCAAGCCGCTGTTCAATGCGGCGCTGGCCGCCCCCCTGGCCCAGCGCGATTACGCCACCGTGGCCGCCATCCTGGCCGAGGCGCGGGCCACGCGCGATCTGGTCTTCGTCTGTGTGCTCGATGCTTCCGGGCGCTTGATCGCGGAAGACCGGGCCGGGGCGACACCCGCGGTGGCCGGCACGTCCGAACTGCGAAAGCCCGCCCCGGCCGTGGGGTCGCAGGCCACCCTGGACTTCGAGGCACCGCTGGCGATGGGCGGGCAGGTGCTGGGGCGGGTGGAGTTTGGGCTGTCGCGCAGCGCACTGGCCGAGACCCGGCGATCGCTGCTGTGGGCGCTGGCGCTCATTGGCCTGCTGTGCTTGCTGGTGTTCTCGGCCTTGCTGGCAGCCCTCAGTCATGCCCTGACGCGGCCACTGACGGCGCTGGCGGTGGCGGCGCGTGACATCCATGCCGCCAACTACGACGTGGCGTTCGACCCGCAGCGCAAGGACGAACTGGGCGTGCTCATGAAGGCCTTCTCGCGCATGGGGCTGGAGGTGCGGCGCAAGGTGGGCGAACTGGTGCACAGCGAGGCGCTGCAGCGCAAGTACCTGCAGGAGGCCATTCGCCGCCAGACCGAGACCAGCCTGGCCCTGCGTGCGGCCGAAACCGCCAACGCGGCCAAGGCTGACTTCATCGCCAACATGAGCCACGAGGTCCGCACGCCGATGAATGCCATCGTCGGCTACGCCGACATGCTGCTGCGCACCCCCTTGCAGCCGGCGCAGCAGGAGTACGCGCAGCGCCTGCAGAACGCCAGCACCACGCTGCTGGGGGTGATGAACAACGTGCTGTACTTCTCCAAGATCGAGGCCGGCCAGTTGAAGGCTGACGCGCAGCCTTTCGATGTGCTGGCCACCGTGGACAGTGCCGTCGGCCTGTTCCAGCCACAGCTGCGGGACAGCACGGTCCGGCTGCGGCTGGAGATCGCGCCTGAGGTGCCGCGTCTGATCAGCGCGGATGGTTTGCGGCTGCACCAGGTGCTGGTGAATCTGGTGGGCAACGCCGTGAAGTTCACCGAGGAAGGGGAGGTGCGCGTTTCGGTGCAGTGTCGTGATGGGCAGGCCTCGGCGCCCGTGCTGTGCATCGTCGTCAGCGACACCGGCATCGGCATCGAGGCGTCGCAGATCGAGCGCATCTTCGCGCCCTTCGCGCAAGCCGATGGCTCGATCACGCGCCGCTTCGGGGGCACCGGGCTGGGGCTGTCGATCTCGCGCCGGCTGGCGGAGTTGATGGGCGGCACGCTGTCCGTGCGCAGCACCCTGGGCCTTGGCGCGGAGTTCACGCTGCAGGTGCCCTTCAGCCCGTTGGAGGGGGGGCCGGCGGGCGACCCGTCTGCGCTCGCGCCGGCCGTTTCGCCCCACCCGGTAGCGACCGGGGCGACCGGGGCACCCACAGCCGCGGCGCCTGGGCCGGCCCCGGCGCCGCCCCCCGTGCCGCAACGCCAAGCCGACTTGGCCGCATTGCGCCCGCTGCTGGCGGAACTGGACGACCTCCTGTCGCGCAACATGCTCGGGGCCCGGCGTGTGGCCGAACGAGTGCGCGCCGAATTGCAGGGCACGGTCTGGGCCGATGCTTTCTCGCCGATCGAGCAGGATGTGCAGCGCCTGCGCTTTCCCGCCGCACGTTGCCGCCTGGCATCTCTGCGCGACCAATGGGCTGAGGCATCATCCCTTCCCGAATCCTTGCCTTCACCATGAGCCCGCAGCCCGTCATCCTGGTCATCGACGATGTCATCGAGAACGTGGCCGTACTGGGCGCCGCCTTGTCGCAAGTGGCCGACGTGCAGTTCGCCACCTCGGGGCAGGAAGGCCTGGGGCTGGCGCGACGCAATGCGCCGGACCTGATCCTGCTGGACGTGATGATGCCGGACATGGACGGCTTCGAGGTGTGCGAACGCCTGCAACAGGATGAAGCCACACGCGCCATCCCGGTCATCTTCGTCACCGCCCGCACCGACGCCGCCAGCGAGTCGCGCGGCCTGGCCCTGGGCGCGGTGGACTTCATCCACAAACCGCTGCGGCCTGACCTGGTGCAGGCGCGGGTACGGCTGCACCTGGAACTGGCGCGCCGTGCGCGGGAACTGCAGGCCGCCAACCAGGTCTTGGAAGATCAGGTGGCGCGGCGTACCCAGGACCTGATGGATGCGTTGCAGCGGGCCGAGGGTACGGCACGATCCAAGACCGACTTCCTGGCCCGCATGAGCCACGAGCTGCGCACCCCGCTCAATGCCGTGATCGGCCTGGCGCAGGTGGGCCTGCG
>Ga0315900_10012595_pt1 | contig 10360 bp, 6 predicted proteins | sample LakEriMetagenome_FD_203521 | JGI IMG/M metagenome (GOLD analysis project Ga0315900, IMG submission 203521) | Freshwater fungal communities from buoy surface, Lake Erie, Ohio, United States - Buoy 12 MA114 | ecosystem: Environmental > Aquatic > Freshwater > Lake > Lake biofilm | place: USA: Lake...
GGCGAGCAAGGAACGGCGAAAAGTCAGCGAATAGCGATCACGTGCTGGTAGGTTCGAATGTAAAGCACACCACCTGCGACGATCGGCGATGCAGTGATCGGCATGCAAGGGGCCAGGCCGCTTCATTACTTCGGGAGCCGGGCCGAATATAGCCCGATCCTCGAGCCCCAGTACAAATCAAAGGGAATGGTTTGAGTCCATTTCCCGCCGCCAAAATCAGAAACCAATCCTGCAGCCGCCCGATGACCAACGCAATCGATACCCCAAAATTTTTGTCACAGAGGCCTGTCCCCTTTGTTTTAATTATCGTATCGCCTCGTTGAAGACTTTACTAGACTATGGAAGAATGGCCGAGTGGCTCCTGGACCCAACCGCATGAAAAATCTGAGCGAATACGTGAAAACCGCAGAGGCGGCCCAAATACTTGGCGTCGCACAAAACACGCTCCGAAAATGGGCTGAACAGGGAGATATCCCTGTGCACCGGAATCCAGCAAACGGATACAGGCTCTTCAAACGCGAGGACTTGATGCGATTCTTGAAGAAGATCGACCAGTCATCTAAGTCCGGGAGTTGAAGCAGCATGTCAAACGAATCTACAACGCGACAACAGATCATCGACCACCGGCTAAAGGAAGCCGGTTGGGACGTTCGTGATCGCACGCAGGTTGTGGCGGAATTCACCGTCGCAAAAGCGTCAGAGATGCAGGTGAATGAGGCAGCGGCTTCCTTCGACGCTCGCGAGTTCAGCGACTATGTACTTCTGGGAAAAAATGGCAAACCTTTGGCGGTTGTTGAGGCAAAGCGGACGTCGAAGGATGCCGAAATCGGCCGCGAACAGGCAAAACAGTATTGCGTCAACATTCAGTCGCAGAGCGGCGGAGAACTCCCGTTCTGCTTCTACACCAATGGTCACGAGATCTACTTTTGGAATATCGGCGAAGCGCCGCCTCAGCGGGTCCACGGATTCCCAACGCGGCAGGATCTAGAGCGACTTCTTTACATTCGGAAGAACAAGAAGCCACTCGTCCATGAGCTAATCAACACCGACATTGCAGGACGCGACTACCAGATCCAAGCCATCCGAACGGTAATGGAAGGCATTGCCAAGAGCCGCCGTCAATTCCTGCTCGTCATGGCAACCGGAACGGGAAAGACCCGCACCTGCATCGCTCTTGTCGATGCTCTGATGCGAGCCGGATACGTTCAGCGAGTTCTCTTTTTGGTAGACCGCATTGCCCTGCGTGGTCAGGCCCTCGATGCGTTCAAGGAACACATTCCTGACGAACCCCGCTGGCCGGAGCCGGGTGAGAAGACCATCGCCACGGATCGCCGCATCTATGTTGCGACCTATCCAACGATGCTCAACATCGTGCGGGACCAAAAGAACTCACTGTCGCCGCATTTCTTCGATCTTGTGATCGTCGATGAAAGCCATAGGTCGATTTACAACACCTACGGAGAAGTGCTCGATTACTTTCACTCAATCACGCTGGGCCTGACCGCAACGCCTCGCGATGTCATAGACCACAACACCTTTGCCGTATTCCACTGCGAGGACGGCCTCCCAAGCTTCGCGTTCTCCTACGATGAAGCCATCAATCACATTCCGCCGTATCTCTGCGACTTCCGTGTCCTGAAGATCAAAACCAAGTTCCAGGACGAAGGCATCAGCAAACGCACCATCAGCCTGGAGGATCAGAAACGGCTCATCCTCGAAGGGAAGGACATCGAGGAAATCGTCTACGAGGGGACCGATCTCGAAAAGAAGGTCACGAACCACGCCACGAATGCCTTGATCGTGAAGGAGTTCATGGAGGAATCCATCAAGGGCCCGAATGGCGTTCTTCCCGGCAAGACGATTTTCTTCTGCATGTCGGTCGCCCACGCTCGACGCATCGAACGCATCTTTGATTCACTCTATCCGGAATACAAAGGCGAACTCGCCAAGGTCATGGTTTCCGACGATCCTCGCGTCTATGGCAAGGGCGGACTGCTTGACCAGTTCACTCGCAGCGACATGCCCCGCGTAGCAATTAGCGTCGACATGCTTGATACCGGCATCGACGTTCGTGAAATCGTCAACCTGGTTTTGGCGAAGCCGGTGTTCTCGTACACTAAGTTCTGGCAGATGATTGGTCGCGGCACGCGACTCCTGGAATCCAACAAAATCAAGGCATGGTGCCCCGAGAAGGATGTCTTCCAGATCATCGATTGCTGGGACAACTTCGATTACTTCCAGCTCACGCCGAAGGGGAAAGAACCCAAGCGTCAGGTTCCGCTGCCGGTTCGGCTGGTTGGCACTCGTATCGACAAAATTGAAGCCGCTCAGGTTCTTGGCCAGTCATCAGTAGCGGACAAAGAGATCGCCGCCTTTCGTGGCCAAATTGCAGCTTTGCCGGGAAAATCGGTCACCATCATAGAATCGAAGGCCAATCTGGCGAAATGCGATGCTGATGCTTTCTGGCAGCCGCTGACGGCGGATGGCATCGCATTCCTTCGACACGCGGTCCAACCGCTATTCCGTGTTGTTTCGCAGGTCGATTTCAAAGCGATGCGATTCGAGAAAGACGTGCTCGAAGCCTCTCTCGCACAGCTCAAGGGCGAAAAGGAGAAATACGCCGCCCTGACAGAAAGTCTCACCGCACAGATCAGTGAATTGCCCCTGTCTGTCAATGTCGTTGCTCAGGAAGCAGGACTAATCCAGAAGGCTCAGACCAATCACTACTGGGCCACACTCACGGATCTGGGATTCGACGATCTTATGAAGCGACTTGGACCGCTGATGCACTATCGCGACGGTCGAGGCCCCAGTGACGGCCCCGCCAAGTTCAACTTTGCCGATGTTCTGACTGCCAAGGAGTACGTGGAGTTTGGCCCGGAGCACGAATCGCTCAGCATTGCGCAGTATCGCAAGCTGGTTGAAGAGAAGGTCAACGAATTGACGGCCAGCAATCCGATCCTCCAAAAGATTCGGGACGGCCTGAACGTCACCGACGAAGAAGCCGACGACTTAGCAACACAACTGCACGAAGAGCACCCTCATATTACGTTACAGTTGCTTCGCCGAGTCTATCACCATCAGCGGGCTTCGTTCATTCGGTTCATCCGGCACATTCTGGGAATCGAAATTCTGGAGAGCTTCCCTGACACGGTATCCAAGTCGATTGATCAATTCATCACCCAACATCCCACACTCAACAGCCATCAGCTTCAGTTCCTGCGGCTGCTACGCGATTTTCTGATTGAACGCGGTGGCATCCAGAAACGTGACCTGATCCAGGCGCCGTTTACCGTCATTCATCCCAGCGGAATTCGCGGCATCTTCTCACCCAACGAAATCAACGAAATCCTGGCCCTTACCGAAAGTCTGGTTGCTTAACCCATGTTGCAACTCAACGCCAAGCTCAAGGCTCTGATCGCCAAGCTGTGGGACCGATTCTGGTCCGGCGGCATTTCTAATCCGCTTTCTGCGATTGAGCAGATCACCTACCTGCTGTTCATGAAGCAGATCGACGAGCTTGATCTCAAGCGGGAAAAGGATGCCGAGTTCACTGGCGATACCTACACTTCGCGGTTTTCCGGCGACTACTTTCTGCCGAATGACCGTTCTCGCATCGAAGAAATGTCCAAGCCGAAAACCGGAGAATCCGCTGCTCAGAAGAAGACGCGGGAGGCAGAAGCGAAAAGTGAACGCAAACGGCTCGCCATCGACAAGGCCACGCTCCGTTGGAGTCACTTCCGACAGATGAAGGCCGACGAGATGTTGCCGCATGTGCAGCAAAGAGTTTTCCCCTTCATCAAGGAACTCAATGGCGACGGCAGCAACTTCGCGAAACACATGGCGAACGCGGTCTTCATTATCCCGAGCGCCAACCTGCTGCAAGGGGCTGTGCAGATCATCGAAGAGATCTTCGTCGAAATCGACCGAGATGCTCGGGAAGAAGGACATCTTTTTCAAGACATCCAGGGCGATGTCTACGAGATGCTGCTGAACGAGATCAGCAGTGCGGGCAAGAACGGCCAGTTTCGCACGCCGCGTCACATCATAAAACTGATCAGCGAGCTGGTGAATCCCCAGCTTGGTCATCGCATCTGTGATCCCGCTTGCGGCACGGCGGGCTTTTTGCTCGATGCCTATCAATACATCGTAACCCAACTCGCTCGGAAGAAAGCCAAGAAGCAGAAGTTCGAGCCGGACGAAGATGGCTTCATCCGCACCAGTGTCAGCGGCCAACTTGACCAGAACAAGAAGGATATTCTTGAGCAGAGCCTGTACGGGTTCGACTTCGATAGCACGATGGTTCGGCTGGCGTTGATGAACCTGATGATGCATGGCATCGACAATCCGCATGTCGATTACCAGGACACGCTCAGCAAGAGCTTCACGGAGGAGATGGAATACGACATCGTGATGGCCAATCCGCCGTTCACCGGCAGCATCGACAAAGGGGACATCAACGAAAGTCTGACGCTCAAGACCACCAAGACCGAACTCCTCTTCACCGAACGCATCTTCACGTTGCTTCGGCCAGGAGGAAAAGCCGGGATTATCGTGCCCCAAGGCGTGCTATTTGGTTCCAGCGGCGCGTTTGTCGAAGCACGCAAGAAGCTTGTCGAGGAAGCAGAGTTGCAGGCCGTTATTTGTCTACCGAGTGGCGTCTTCAAGCCATACGCCGGTGTTGCCACATCGATTCTGATCTTCGTGCGAACTGGTACAACTCAGCACACTTGGTTTTACAACCTGACGAACGACGGCATGTCGCTTGACGACAAACGCCAACGCATTGGTGGGAGTGAGTTACCGGACGTAGTCGCGAAGTGGAATTCACGAAATCCCAAAGAGCGGGGAGATCGGAAGTCGAACTGCTTCTTTGTTCCGGTGGAGGAGATTCGCGAGAAGTCGTATGACCTGTCATTCAACCGCTATAGCGAAGTTGAGCACGACGCGACGGAGCACGAGGACCCCAAGGCCATCCTGCGGAAACTGGCCACTTTGGAAGACAAGATTCAGTCAGGAATCAAGGAACTGCAGAGGATTCTTAAATGATTCTTGATGACCTTTACAATATTTCAAAGGGGAAGAAACCTCCTGAGCTTTCAACTCATCCGAGTGATAACTCGATCCCATTCATACAAATCAACGGCATCCGAGATGCAAGCCAAAATAGCTTTTGTCTACATTCTCCGGACCTCGTTACCTGTAACGTTGATGATCTTTTAATCGTTTGGGATGGTGCCTATTGTGGACTCGTTGGCTTTGGGCTTCAAGGCGCGATTGGCAGCACAATTGCAAGGCTTCGCCCCAAGAGAAAAAACGTCTTTCCAGCTTTCGCAGGACGCTTTTTACAATCCAAGTTTGCAGAGATTCAAGAGAATTCCACCGGCGCGGCGATTCCACATATCAATGGCAGGCACTTGCGAAACATCGAAATCCCGCTTCCGTCGATGGGCGAGCAACGGCGGATTGCGGCGGTGTTGGACAAGGCCGATACCCTCCGACGCCAGCGTCAGGAATCGCTGCAACTCACCGAGAAGCTCCTGCAATCCGTCTTCCTCGACATGTTCGGCGATCCCGCGACGAATCCACGTGAATGGGAAACCGTTCCACTAGAAGAACTCTGTGAAAGAATCGTCGATTGTCCGCACAGCACTCCCATCTATTCGGAGCAACCGACCGGTTACTATTGTGTGCGATCGAGCGATGTCCAGAATGGGAAGCTCGATTTGAGATCGACTCGCCATGTTTCTGAGTCGGTATATCAAGACCGGATAGCTCGACACGAACCCAAAAAAGGAGAAGTGATCTACACTCGCGAAGGCGGTCGGTTGGGATACGCGGCTCAAGTTCCCACGGACACAAAAGTCTGCTTGGGCCAGCGAATGATGCTTTTTTCCGCGAAGGACAACATTGCAACCAATGCCTTCCTGGCGTCGCTGCTTAATGCAGACTCATTTCGACGCAGAATTCTCAACCTCGTCGGTGGTGGCGCTGCCCCCAGAGTCAATATCAAGGACTTGAGGGCGATTTCCGTCTACGCGCCGCCTTTCAACCTGCAGGAACGCTACGAATCATTCGCTGCTAAGCTAAACGACGAAGAAGAAGCAATTCAGCAGTCGCAGCGAATCATCAATTTCTTATTCTCATCATTGCAGCAAAAAGCCTTTCGCGGCGAACTGGATTTGAGTCGGCTCCAACTCGCCCCCGAAGCGGAATCGCCGGCCGTTACCCCGGTCCAGCAACCCATTGTTGTGGAAGGACGCTTCGCGATAACAGGGGGTGGCATCAAGAGCTTCATCGCCCCGGCGGATATCGAACGACAGTTGCTGGCGATGGAAAAGAAGCTGGAAGGAGATAAGGCCGAGCCGCTCCCTTGGTCCGAAGACTTCTTCAAGTACCGCACGCTGAGCCAGATTCTCCAGCCCCCATACAGCTTCGCGAGTATCTGGTCCGCAGTAGAGCAGGATTTCGCCGAGCCAGAATACGAGACCGTCAAGAACAAGGTCTTCGAGTACGTCGCTGCTGGCGTCCTGAAGCAGGAGTTCAACGAAGAGCAACGGGAAATTTTGTTCAAGCCTCGGACATGAAACTCATTCGCCTCAAACTCGATGTCCCCTTTCGCAGCCTCCCCGCAGGCTTCGAAATCGACTTCCTGCGCGAATGGGACTTCGACCGCTGCTTTGAATTTCACCCCTACTGCTTTGCCGGTCGCAACGGCAGCGGCAAATCGAATGTCCTCGAAGCGCTGGCCGCCATCTTCTTCCACATCGAATGCATTAACCTCGAATATCGCCCCGCAGGCTTCGAATACGAGGAGCAGACGAACCCCAAGGGTTTTCGTGCCGAAGTCTGCACGCCGGACGCGTTCGAACTGGAATATTTCGTTCCGGTTTCGTTTCTCACACGAATCGCTCCTCATGCCGACGGACGCACTGCCACATGCAGAATCCGGATTGTGAAGCAGGCCGGAGTAAAGCCCGAAGTGCTGTGGGTGAATCCGGACGAAGTTGCGAAAGATGGCTACTCGGAACTGGTTCGACTCGATGTGAAGTCGGTCCTTCCACGATTTGTACTGGGGTATTCTTCCGGGCACAACGAGATTCTCAGCTTGCCATTCTTCAAGATGCGGTTCATCCACTTCGATGAATACCGTTTCAAGTTGATGCTGGGCGATCACTACTCGCGTCCGGAAGGCCGTTTAGTTTACCTCGACGAACAGTTCAGCCAGGCGATTCTTATTTGCCACTTTCTGTTTCCCAGCGATCCCGTCATTCGCGTATTCGAGGACAAAATCGGGCTCAAGGGAATCCAGCGGTTCCGAATCATCATTCGGCGACACCATCGCCTTCAACGGGCATCCGAACACCTCAAAACCTTAACAAAGGACGATTTGAAGGACTCCTCGAAGACCACGATCGAATTGACGTCGAAGCTCTCGGGCCATTACGACGAGAACAATGTCTTGCAGCCTGGCCTGATCGACAAACTCATCAAATGCTCAACCGCTCATCACGAGGACTACTCCGCGTATTCGGACGACGAAAGTTACGACCTATATCTGGACTACTGGGTTGATGATGAGACCAAGAAGGCATTTCAGTATTACTTCGGCGAAGCGTCCGGAGAATCTCCAGAAGTCGACAAAGCCAAGTCCGCACTGAACCTGTTCCAGGCGTTCCAGACTCTGCTCACGCTCAATCACTACTCGGTCGACGAAGAGACGAAGACCGAGCTGTACCAATCCGGTAGCCTGTATGTGAACGAGACGATCTCGACTCCGGCGTCTCACGAGCGAATCACCCGCTTCAAACAAGGTGAACTGATCAAAGACGGCGTCAAAGAGCCACTCTACGTCAAAGCCCTTTCCGATGGCGAACACCAGTTCCTGCACACCATAGGGTTGTGCCTGCTCTATCGTCATGAGTCCGCACTATTCCTGCTCGACGAGCCAGAAACCCACCTCAACCCCGACTGGCGAGCGTCGTACATCTCAACCCTGCGAGCCGCCCTGGAAGCCGACGCCGCCACGAAGAACGTGATGCGGGAAGTTCTGCTGACATCGCACTCACCGTTCATCATCTCTGACTGTCGCAAAGACAATGTTATCGTCTTCACGAAGAATCCCGAATCCCAAGCGGTCACTTGGCAAAGACCTGACTTTGAGACCTTCGGTGCATCAGCAAACGCGATCACGATCAAGGTGTTCAATCGCAAAGAGACGATCGGTAACTACGCACTCAGTAAACTCGACGGTCTTCGTCAGCGTCTCCAAAAAGGAGAATCGCCAGACCAACTCATCGACGAAGCGGGCCAGGAACTGGGCGACTCTGTTGAGAAGGTACTCTTCATCAACCAAGCGTTGAACAAGAAAGAAGGGAAGTAACGTCATGCTGTTCAGCTACCGCTACGTCCCGCACACAATTGAAGCGTTTCAAATTTGGCTCGACCATCTTGTGAAGGAGGTGTGGTGCAAGCCCACGGGGGATTTCACATTGGACTTACTGCATCCGACTTTGCGAGAAGTTGTCGAGGCGATCTACAACACCGAAGCGGATGAAGCGCGAGGCAAAACTAAGGACTGGCTGTATGGCCCGATCACGACGATCTACGCCATCTTCAAAGACGAACTGACCCCAGCGCAACGTCAACTGGTTGCCGTTTGGTATGATACCAATAACGACATTGAGGCACTCTGCTCGTGCGACCCTACAAAAATTCCGGTGACGTACCCCGAGATTAAGGCGATCAACGAGACGCTATCGGAAGAATTAAAAGATTTCTGCCAGGATCTGTTTACTAACGTGATTCACCTGGACGCAGTTACATCCAGAATCGGCGAAATCGACGACCACTACATGGAGTTCGTGAAAGTCAACAAGGCAGGTAAATGTCCGTACTGTGGTTACAAAGATATCAAGGGAGTGCATCACTCACGGCGTGAAGCATACGACCATTTCTTGCCGAAGGGCGTTTACCCGTTTAACTCCATCAATTTTCGAAACTTGGCTCCAATGTGTCATGACTGCAACTCCAGCTATAAGTTGAAGTTGGACCCAATTCGGCATATCGACCCCATCCGGCGAAAGAACACCAACACCCCTAGGAAAGCTTTCTACAGCTATTCGGGCAATCCCTCGGCGATCTCCGTGACAGTGACGCTCAGAACCGACGATGTGACCAATCTGACGAAAAACGACATTGACCTGCAAATCAACTCGCCGGGATGCAATCAGGAAGTCGAATCCTGGAACGACGTATTTGGTATTGAAGAGCGATACAAAGCTAAATTTTGTGCCGAGAATGACGGCAAAGCCTGGCTGCAACACGTCATTGAGGAGTCGGCTAACTATGGGCGATCCGTTGAAGAAATGCTGGACGAAATCAAACGTGCAGCGGAACGAGCACCGCTTGATAGTACAAACTTTCTCAAATGGCCGTTTTTGAAAGCTTGCAAAGACGCGCGTGTTTTGCGGTGAACTTTGCAATATGGGGTTGTCATTAGACGATTCGTACCGTGTGCCAATTAAGCCATTAAGAAATTCATGGATCCTTTTATTCGTAGCAGGCTTCAATAGCCTGCTACGAACAAAACTGATCCATCAGTTATGGTAGTTTTGTGAGCATTTTGCAACTTGACCTCGGATTAGCAAGCAAAGACTGAATCGGGCAAACGCCATCGCCAATCGTTGAAAATCATGGTGGTCAGGCCTCTCTGCTGGTCCGTCCTGGCGATCACTGAATGGCGAAAATCAGCGGATGGCGATCACGTGCTGGTAGGTTCGAATGTAAAGCACACCACCTGCGACGATCGGCGATGCAGTGACCGGCTCCCCAAGATCGTTCTGTGCCAAGATCTCAAACTGCCGCCCCAGCTTGACCACCGTGCACATCCCATCCCGAGCACAAAAGATCAACTTGCCATCCGCCACCAGCGGACTCGATCGATGCTGCGACGTGTGCGTCCGCTCGAAGTACAACTGCTCACCGCTCTTCAAATCAAGGCACTGCAATCGCCCATCATTGTGCAGCAGATACACCAGTCCATCCTGCACGGTCGGAATCGCCACATCAGGTGTCTGAGGAATGCTCCAACGAGTCGGTGCACCACCGCCGACCACCAGCCCCTGCAGTTTCTCATTGACATCCAGCGCCACCGTCGGCCCCCGCTTGGCCGTCGGGATGATCACCACTCCATCCCCTACCGCCGGCGATGCGACAAAGCGGAAGGTCCCGTCATACTGGCCGGAATTCACTTCGGAGGGGCCATTGAGCCCCGCGTAGCGCCATAGCTCCTTTCCAGAACTCAGGTCGTGTCCCGTGGTGCAGTCGGCTCCATGCACCACCAGAAACCTCTCTCCTC
>Ga0315900_10012597_pt1 | contig 10359 bp, 9 predicted proteins | sample LakEriMetagenome_FD_203521 | JGI IMG/M metagenome (GOLD analysis project Ga0315900, IMG submission 203521) | Freshwater fungal communities from buoy surface, Lake Erie, Ohio, United States - Buoy 12 MA114 | ecosystem: Environmental > Aquatic > Freshwater > Lake > Lake biofilm | place: USA: Lake...
CCGTGTACATTGACGTTGGGGAATCTGGATTTGATATCCCCGAGAAGCTCTTCGTACCACTCGAGTTTGAAGTGGGGGTGCAAGCCACCTTGCATGAGGATTTGGTTGCCGCCGAGATCGACGGTTTCCTGGATCTTCTCGAGCAGTTCCTGCCGATCCAATACGTAGCCTTCGTCGCTTTTAGGGGTTCGGTAAAACGCGCAGAAGTCGCAAACAGCGGTGCAGACGTTGGTGTAGTTGATGTTCCGATCGATGTTGTAGGTACGGTAGTTCTCGGGGTGAAGGCGTTTGGTGACTGCCTGTGCCGCTTGTCCGAGGGCGCTCAGGTCGGCGCTCTGGAGGAGGACCAATGCTTCTTGGCAGGAAATGCGTTGTCCTGCGATCGCTTTATCGAGAATCGAGCGAACACTGGAGTTTGAAGTTGCGATCATGTTTTGCCGGTTGGAGAGTGGAGGTTTTCCGCATTGTACCTAGTCAAGCAAGCCCTAGTTGGCTGCAACGGCGCGAAAACTCCTCGAGACCTTGACGCTCGAGGCTACCGATTCGGAATTGGAGGTAATGCGTGAGGTATTCTCTGCAAGCCTCGTCGCTCAGTCCGTAGCTTTTGGCGTATTTGGCGATGATCGCATCGACATTCCGGCAGCCCTCATCGCGGCTTGCCTCGAGCGATTCGATGATTCGCGGATCATCCAGGTCGGAGTGACGAGCCACCCACATCGCAAAGACAAAGGGGAGCCCGGTCTCGAGGAACCATTCTTCACCCAGATCCCAGTCGAAGAAGAAATCGGATCGGAAGCGTTCGGGGTTCATCGCTCGATCGCCGATGACCAAGACCGCGTCGGCCGGGCAATCCTTGGGCTCGGAGTGGATCGGGAAGGGGACCAGTTCCGGGAGTCGACCGAAGCGGCTTGCCAGGAGAACTTGGGAAAGTGCGACGCTGGTTCGGGATCCTTCGTCGGTCCCGAGCGAGCGGACTTGTTCGGGTGGAACGCGGAAGAGGATTCGCACCGACCAGACCGGGCCGCGGCAGGCGATTCCTGCGTCGCTGATGAGCCGATAGTCGTTTCGGTTTCGCAAGTACTCTACGACGGGGATGAGTCCTATGTCGAGGCGATGGTCTTGCATTTGGCTAGCGAGTTGGCTCGGCAGGGCAAGATGGAGATCGGCGAAGCCTTCGAGGCGATCCTGGAGTCCAAAGATGAGGGGTTTGGTGTTCAAATAAGCCACCGCACCGACGCTCAGCATCGGCTGGCTCGTGGGTTTCGGATCGACCGCGTTATGGACCATGAGTGGCTCGGTCGGTGCTCGGAGAGAGGTCAGCATGGGGTGCGTGCCTAGGACGATGGTTGGAATGAACAGCAAAAGAGCCTACTTTTCCAACCGCATGCTAGGGGGTGAATGTAACCATTAGGTTTTCCAAACGCAGCCGGCCCAGGACCATCCTACGCCGAAACCGACGAGCATATGGTTTTGGTTGGCTCGTAGGACTCCTTCGCGGCGCAAATCGTCGATGAGGATCGGCAGGGTCGAGGAGACGGTGTTTCCTCGGTTGGCCAATCGGATCGGCAGTTTGGTTGCATCGACCTCGAGGGCTTGCTGAAGCATTTCGAGCATTTTGCGGGTCGCTTGATGCATCAGGAGTTGGTCGATCTGGGCGAGAGTAAGTTGCGATTTCGAGAGGATGCTGCGGACCAAATCCGGGATGGCCACGACCGAGAAATCCATCAGGCTCTGCCCGTCCATGTACAGTCGGCTGTTCCAGCGTCGGCGTCGTTTGGGCTGGATCGCTTGCTCGCTGCATCGGGCTCCCCCGTCTCCGACGATCAGGGTGTTGGCACCTTTGCCATCGGTACCGAATTCGAAGCCCAAGAGGGTGGGGGTCGGTGAGCATTCGATCAGGGTCGCTGCGGCCGCATCGCTGAAGATTGGGCGCAGGGCGCGATCGTCTGGGTCGATGAATTTGGTATAAGTTTCGGCCGTTACCAGGAGGATTCGTTTGCACTGTTGGCTAGCGATGAGGCCTTCGGCAAGCCCGAGTCCGTAGACGTAGCCCGAGCAGCCCAGGTTGAAGTCCATGGCACCTGCATTGGTACGCATACCGATGCGATCTTGGAGCAGGCATGCGGTGGTAGGCAACGGGTAGTCGGGCGATTGGGTGCAGAGCATCAGGTAATCGATCGACCGCGGATCGATGTTGTTTTGCTCAAAAAGTTTGGTGCAGGCTTGATAAGCCAGATCGCTGGCCGTTTCGTTCGCAGCGGCGATGAAGCGTTGTTCGATCCCGGTTTTTTCGATCAATTCCTGGATGTGCCATTCAGGGTGCTCGGCTGCCCACACATCGGCCGTTTCGATTTGGGAGGGAAAGTGGACCGCGATGGGACCGATCTGAGCGTAAGGCACGGCAGGTGACTCGGAGAGGCTAGCGACTTAGTAGAGTGGTCGAAGTTTCGGATTCGTTGCAATCGGGGTGGGTTGCAGAGTGGTTGGAACCCAGAAAACAATGTTAAGATATTAGCCGCAGGAATTCGAAATGGAAAGGCCGGAAGTTTGATCCCAAGGGGATTCAGATTGGGGCCTTTGGGCGGTTTGTAGGGGGGCTGGACACCAAGCGATGCGATCGGAGTCGGAACGTGCAAAACGCGGAAGAAGATAGCAAATGGAAACTGATTCTGGCGGTTGTCCGTCCGCATCTGGTCGAGGCCTTGCTCGACAGTCTCAAGCTCGCGCCGATCGAATCGCTTTTGATCAAAGAGGTCAAGGGTTTTGGTCGTCAGAAGAACATGCTCGATCGTTACTCTGGCAGCGATTTCGAGCTGGCGTTTTTGCCCAAGGTCGAGTTGTCGATCTGGGTCGATGCACTCAGGCTCGAGGAGGTGCTCGAGCTGCTCGAGGCAGCCTGCAAGACGGGTCGAATGGGTGATGGGAAGATCATGGTGATTCCCGGTGCGACACCTTTGGGTTTGCTTTAGTCGGCGTGGCCTGTGCGTGCTATAATACCATGTTGTTTCGAACCGACTCTCTCCGACAACCCATCCTGAAGTTCCCTCCAAATCGATGTTCAAAACCCTCTTAAGTCGACCGTTTGCTCCATGGTTTTCAGCAGCGTTAGGATGCGCGCTGGGCTTTGGATTTTTGCGCGGCGAGTCGATTGGCCAGGAGCCTTTTGATTTTGCCCACAAGGTCCTACCAGTGCTCAAGAAACACTGCGCCGAGTGCCACACGGGGGATCAAAAGAAAGGTGGCTTGTCGCTCAACTCCCGAGAGTCGATGCTCGCGGGGGGTGAATCCGGCGCCGAGGTGCTCAGCAAAGACAGGTCCACCAGCGAGCTGCTCACCAGGGTGACGACCAAGGATCCCGACTTGCGGATGCCCCCTGAGGGTCCGGGCCTGAGCGCGGTGGAGATCGCTGCAATCGAACAATGGGTCCGGGCCGGACTACCTTGGGAACAGGGTTTTTCGTTCGGGGCACAAGGTTACGAGCCACCTCTGCTGCCCAGGCGGCCAGAGCTTCCGGCTCCGAGTTCGCCGGATCGTACCCATCCGATCGATCGTATCCTCGATGCCGACCGCGCTGCTCGCTCGCTCGCTCCGCTCGGTTCGATCAAGGACGAGGTTTTTATCCGGCGTTTGTACCTGGATTTGATCGGACTTTTGCCAACCCCTGAGCAGACCCAAGCGTTCCTGGCCGATCCGACGGCGGACAAACGTGTGAAACTGATCCGTTCGTTGCTCGATCGGGACATCGAGTACACCGAGCATTGGTTGACGTTTTGGAACGATCAATTGCGAAACGACTATTCCGGAACCGGGTTCATCACCGGAGGCCGGACGCAGATCTCCAAGTGGCTCTACGAGGCGTTGATCAACAATAAGCCTTACGATGCGATGGCCCGCGAGTTGATTGCGCCCCTTTCTGGTGAAAGCGCTGGATTTGCCAACGGCATCCGATGGCGTGGTGAGGTCAGCGCTGGACAAACCGTCGAGATTCAGTTCGCGCAGAGTCTCGGACAAGCATTCCTGGGAATCAATCTCAAATGCGCTTCATGCCACGATAGTTTCATCGATCGCTGGACCCTCAAGGACGCTTACGGACTGGCGGCCGTCTATTCGAACAGCCCGTTGCAGATCCATCGTTGCGATAAGCCGATCGGTCAGACGGCCAGTCCCGGTTGGCTCTTTGAAGAGCTCGGGAAGATCGACGCACAAGCGGCCCAACCGGAGCGGTTGAAGCAACTCGCAAGCTTGATGACCCACCCTCAAAACGGGCGATTTTCGCGAACCATCGTCAATCGATTTTGGCACCGGTTGATGGGCTACGGGATCGTTCATCCTACCGATGCGATGCAAAGCCAACCTTGGAACGAGGATTTGCTCGATCATTTGGCCGTCGACTTTGTCGACCACGGGTACAACCTCAAGGAGCTACTCTTTACGATCGCCTCCTCGGAGGCTTATCGAGCCGAGTCCGAACGGCTCGAAGAGAGGGAATCCACGGTGGCCTATGCTTACCAAGGCCCCCGCGCTCGGAGGATGACCGCCGAGCAGTTTGTCGATGCGGTCTGGCAACTGACCGGATCGGCGCCGAGCAAGTTCGATGCACCGATTCAACGCGGCAAACCGATCGAAATCGACGCTGCGCAGCCCAAAGCAACCGATCCTCAGGGAGTCTGGATTTGGTCCGATACGGCCCGATCGCCAAGCGTTCCTCCGGCAGGGGAGAAAATCGCTTTGAGGGAGACCTTCACGCTCGATGCGCTTCCGAACCAAGCCTTCGGCGTGATCACCTGCGACAACGAGTACCGGCTTTGGATCAACGATCGTTTGATCGCCCAGGATAAAGCCTGGGAAACCCTCGAGAGCTTTGACGCAATTGCCGCTCTGCGGGTCGGCCAGAACGTGATTCTCGTCGAGGCGATCAACGGCGGAAACGGTCCGAACCCCGCGGCGCTCTATTTCGAGATGAAGCTTATCGATCCGCGTGGTACCGTCTCGATCGCTTCCTCGGACCGATGGAAATACACCGCGTCGGCTCTGGATGCTCAGGGCAAGTTCGCCGAGGGAGTCAACGATTGGAAAAATGCGGTCGTTGCTAACGGGCCTTGGGGGGGCCGACTGAAAAATGAAATCGCGATGGGGCTGGCTCGTGGACCACTCGACGGCCCGATGGTGCGGGCCTCGTTGATCAAAGCCGATCCGCTCATGCGAAGCCTTGGGCGTCCCAACCGCGATCAGATTGTCAGTATGCGACCGACGGAGCTCACGACGCTCGAAGCGATGGATTTGTCCAACGGTCAGACGCTTGCCGATTGGCTCGAGCGCGGGGCTGTGCTTTGGAACGCGCGCCGTGCATCTGCACAAACCGGCGATGCGGCTGCTGCGGCGGGTGCTAGCCGAGAACTGATCGACCGGATTTATATGCACGCCTTGAGTCGGCATCCTCGGACCGAGGAGATCGCGACGATCGAGGAATGGATTGGCCCGACGTTGGAAGTGACCGAGCTTGAGGATATCTTGTGGTCGGTTGTGATGCTGCCTGAATTCCAGTATGTCCGTTAGCTGAAAACCCGTTAGCTGAAATCCCGATAGCTGATCGCCCGATAGGAACAGCTTTGAAACCCCAAGCCAGAGAAAAGCACCGATGATGCATCCTTATGAATTCGACCCCGATGCCCCGAGATCTCATGCTCGGCGAGATTTCCTAAAGCAACTCTCCATCGCGGCGACCGCGACGCTTGGACTCAGTAGCCCACGGCTTGTCCATGCGCTTTCCGATGGCACGCAGATTCTCCATCCTAAGGCCAAAGCCGACGCGATCATCGTGTTGTGGATGGGTGGTGGGATGGGGGCTCCGGACACTTTTGATCCCAAGCATTACGAGCCCTTTGAGGTCGGCAAGCCGGTCGCGCAGGTCGTGAGCACCTTCCCGTCGATCCCTACGGCGGTCGACAACATCCGAATCAGTGAGGGGCTTGAGAATGTGGCCAAGGTCATGGATCGAGCCACGTTGATCCGTTCCCATGTCCAGCCAGACTTGGGTAGCATCTTGCATTCCCGCCACCAATATCACTGGCACACAGGGTATGTTCCACCCCAGACCGTCGCATGTCCGCATCTGGGGGCTTGGGTCGCCAAGGTATTGGGCCCGAACAACCCGGTGATCCCTCCGTTTATCAACATCGGACAGAGGCTCGAAGGGGTCGGAGAGCAAGAGGAACTCAAGGCGTTCACCACGGCGGGTTTCTTTGGGAGCGAGTATGCCCCGATGAATTTGCCTTTTCCAGAGGAAGCGGCCCTATCGGTCCGTCCGCCGAAGGGAATGGAGCTAGCGCGATTCCAAAACAGGCATCGTTTTTACCGCAAACTTGCCGACTCGCATCCCGAGCGCGATTCGATGAGCGACTTCCATCGCGATTCGATGATCCGTTCGATGGAAGGAGCGTATCGATTGCTCGAATCGAAGGAACGCGAAGCCTTCGATATCAACCTTGAGCCTAAAGAGAGTTACGAGAAGTACGACACGGGCCGTTTCGGACGAGGCTGCTTGCTGGCCCGTAGGTTGGTCGAAGCCGGGGCTCGGTATGTCGAGGTAACCACCGAATACGTTCCGTTCCTGCATTGGGACACGCATGCCGACGGGCATACGACACTCCGCAGGATGAAGTCCGAGATCGACCGTCCTATCGCTCAGTTGATTCTCGATTTGGAGTCCCGAGGGCTACTCGATCGGACGCTGGTGGTTCTGGCAAGTGAATTCAGTCGCGACATGATCATGGAAGGCCAGCCAGGATCGAACGCGGCCGATCAGGCCGAGAAGGTCGACAAAATGACCGAGATGAAGCATTACGGATTGCATCGCCACTTCACGGCCGGCTCGAGCGTCGTGATGTGGGGAGGCGGGGTCAAGAAGGGGTTCCTCTATGGGAAGACAGCCCCCGAGCGCCCTTGCATCGCCGTTGAAAATCCGATCGGTGTGACCGACTTGCACGCGACGTTGTTGACCGCACTTGGGATCAGCCCCAAGACGGTGTTCGATGTGGAGCGCAGACCGTTCTATGTGACCGAAGACGGCAAAGGCCAAGCCCGGATGGATCTCTTCGGGAGCTAAGCGGCGTTTGGCATGATGGGTTGGCGCAAAAGGATAGGTCCGATGGGAATACGACAGGTTTATGGTTTATTGGCACTTGCCGGATTGATCCTACCGATGGTTTGCTTCGGGCTCCATTTTACAAGGGCCGGTCAGCAAGCTTGGCCTGAGTTCTTTGCCGCCCCTTTTGCGACCTGGGTGATCTCCGGATTCAGTTGGGATTTGATGCTCACGGCCACGGCCTGCACCATCTGGATGGCCAGAGAGTCCAAGCGGCTCAAGATCCGCGGTTTCGCTTGGCATTTTGCTGCGATTTTCTTGGTCGGAATCTGTTTCGCACTGCCGACGTTTCTCTACCGCAGGGAAGCATTCTTGAATCGCTCGGGCGAGTCGAACGAGTGAGGCTCAAGCTTTGGATTTTCCCGCAAAGGAGACCAATCCTAAGAGCATGACCCATTGAAACAAAAAGAGGTTCATCGAAGCCTCGATCCCTAGATGCATCAGGGCTGCAAGGCCGATGGCCAACCAGCGGATCTTGGGGGTCCACAAGCCAAATGGCAGGAAGGCTTCGACGGCCAGCGTTCCCCAGGTGGCCAAGGGAGTGATCCATGGCAGGTCGAACCATTCGGGCGAGATCCATCGGCCGAAGTTATCGGTCATACGCGAGACATAGCCCACGGCGGAACCGTTTTGCCAGGTTTCACCTTCGAGTTTGCACAGGGCCGTCGACGCATAGATGACGGTCATTTGAAACTGGATCAGGCGAAGGGCCCAAGCATCTTTGGCTGTCGGAGTGCGATGGGCGTTTTTCGAATCCCGCAGCGACATGACGGACCATTTGGCGTCCAGGGGGAGCCAGATCAATAAAAAGGCCAGGATGCGAAAGACGGTGTCTTCGCCGTCGGTGATCAAGGGATTGCGGTTTTGAAACGAAACCAACCAGACAAAGATCGCAGCGACTTGGAACCGCGAGTAACACCCTAGGAGCATCAATCCGCTGTGGACCAAAAGGCATAGGAGTCCCAGTTGAGCCATCCATGGCTCGGAATCCAAGCAGTTCAAGAGGGACCAAGCTTGGGGGCCGAGGATTTGTTCGGCGGTCTGGCTCTTGAGGACGCCCGAGTCGGAGTACCAATAAGCTGCATCGGGCCAGACACACAAGGTTTGGATCACGATCAGCAGAGCAAAGCCGATGCGCAGGACCGGAGCCAAAAGAGGATCGCACGACTCGAAGAGGAAATGATCCCATCGTCGGAGAGAAGCCCGTGCAAGTCCAATCATGGATCTGATCAAGGAATCGATCATGGAATCGCCTCGCGGCGAACGATGAAGCGGATTTGAGTGCTCCACTGGGTTTGGTCCAATGCCGGGAGTCCTTGGCCCTCCTCGATCGCCATGGTGTTGCGGTAGTGGTAGAGTTTGATGTCGCGCATCGGAGGGATAAGCGGCTTGGGGTCGAGCATTTGATTTTCGGGCCCCCAAGCGACACTGCCCACTGCGGGCTCACGCTCTGGGATCGAAGCCAAGAGGTAGTCGGCAAAATCGTTTCCAGCCAGATGGTTGTAGGGTAGCCGTTGGAGGTAGTTCATGTGCCGAAACCGATGGAACTTGGTCCAGACCGAAGCGGTTTGCCAATCGATGGATGTCCAGGTTCCTGGATTACCTGACTGATCGGTGACTTCTCCGACCAGCACCCCGTTGTTGAGAACTGGATTGGGGGCAAACAAGGGCCAATCACCTTGGGAGAGTCCAAGGGTTCTCAGGGCCGGATGGACCCAAGCTTTCCATTTCGAGGCCCACGCGTAGGATTCGGGAATGGCATCGATTGCCACACCGAGGCAAAACAGGAGAGCCAGAATACGAATCGCGTTTTTTTTCATGATCGAGGGTCCCGAGAGCACCTGAAGGATCGCTTCAGTATAGTGATTCCCGAGCCGTTTTTCCGTTATTCGTAGAGCTTGAACAATCCCGAGTGGTCCAGTTGCCCGAGCCCGAGTTGATCGACAAGCAATTCCCATTGATGGCGGCAATGGTCGAGGGTTTCGGATTTGAGTCCGACGTTTTGAGCCAATTCGCAGATCAGTCGCACATCTTTGAGTTGCAGCTCGGACCTTCCTCCGGGCTGAAAATCCCTTCGGATCATCCGATCGCCGTGGAGTTGAAGTATTCGGCTTTCGGCAAAGCCGCCCAGGAGTGCGTCTCGCAGGAGTTTCGGATCCACGCCGGCCAGTTCGGCCAAGCGGATGGCTTGGGCCACCGCGTCGATGGTTTGGGCGACAATGAGTTGGTTGGCCAGTTTGGCGACTTGGCCGGATCCTGGTGGGCCGAGGTGAGTGATCCGTTTCCCGACGGTCTCAAGGACGGGTAGGGCCTGTTGGAAGTTTTCTGGATCCCCGCCGGCCATGATCGACAAACTGGCGGCTTGGGCGCCGAGTTGTCCTCCACTGACTGGAGCATCGACCCACCGCCTTTGTTTAGCGAACTCTTTGGTGGAGAGAACACTTGAGGTTCCAAAGTCGATAAACAAGGTCTCTGGCGAGCAGAACTGCGCCAGGCCGCCTGGTCCGAAGACGACCGACTCGACGGCTTGGGTGTTGGCAAGGTTCAGGCAAACGATTCCCCCGGTGGCATGTTCGGCGAGTTCTTTGAGAGATTCGGCTCGGGTTAACCCTGCGTTTTGAGCTTCGATCGCGGGGGCTTCGGATCGATTCCAAACCTTGAGATTCGCACCGGCAGAGTACAAGTGCTTTGCTCCGGGCATTCCCATATTTCCCAGCCCGGCGTATCCGATCGTGAGTTGAGCGACCGAGGGCATGGGAGCTATTCCTTGGCGTCTTTCTTGGTGGAATCAGGAGTCTGAGTTTTTGGAGGGGAGATGGCTTGATCCCCTTGAGGGGCATCTTCATCGTCTAGCTCATCCTCATCGTCTAGCTCATCCTCATCCTCTAGCCCATCTTCATCATCTAGCCCATCTTCATCATCTAGCCCATCTTCATCATCGAGCTCATCTTCGTCATCGGGCTCATCTTCATCATCGAGCTCATCTTCATCATCGAGCTCATCTTCGTCCTCGAGCTCATCTTCGTCCTCGAGCTCATCTTCGTCCTCGAGCTCATCGTCATCCTCGAGCTCATCGTCATCCTCGAGCTCATCGTCATCCTCGAGATCGATGCCTTCGAAGCCCGATTCGCCGTAGGAGTTCGAACCGCGTTCTTGGTCGTCGAAGGCACCTTCCCATTGTTCGCCGGGTTTTGCGTTGCGACTTGGACGTTGAT
>Ga0315900_10012601_pt1 | contig 10359 bp, 5 predicted proteins | sample LakEriMetagenome_FD_203521 | JGI IMG/M metagenome (GOLD analysis project Ga0315900, IMG submission 203521) | Freshwater fungal communities from buoy surface, Lake Erie, Ohio, United States - Buoy 12 MA114 | ecosystem: Environmental > Aquatic > Freshwater > Lake > Lake biofilm | place: USA: Lake...
GCCACCTTCCACACCCGAAACTCCATCATGGCTCCCTCGGTGCCTTTTTTGGGGCCGCTCCAGGCGATCTGGCAGTTTTCCCATTTGGCGGGCGCGGGCTTGGTGCCTTCGGCGTCGAGTTCGCCGTTTTGGTAGATGCGGAAGTGGCCTTTTTCATCGCGGGTGACGGCGAGGTGGGTCCAAAGGTCGGGCGTCATGGGTTTGTTGGCCACGCAGACGTCGTGCAACTCGGAGCCGGCATAGACGCGGAATTTTCCGCCGAAGAAGTTCATGTCCACACCGCCCTTCACACCGAGCAGGCTGTCCTCATTGCCGATGCCGGGCGCGAGACGCACCCAGGCCTCGACGGTGAAGGGACCGTCGAGAGTGATCTTCGAATCGACCCTCGCGGTGTCCTGGCCGTCGAGCAGCAAGACCTCGCGGAAGATGCCGCCGAGTTGCTGCTGGAGTTGGGTGATGGCAGGATCGTCGCCGAGCACGGTGGCGAGTCGTTCGACGGTGGGACCGTCGAGGTCGGCCTGTGGGAGCGTTTTGTCGAGCAAGGCGGTGACGATGGTCTTGGCTCCGGCTTTGCTGCTGGAGAGGGCGTTCAAGGCGCTGCGGCGCTGCGCGGGCTGAAGTGAAGGGTAGAGCGCGAGGAGCTTCGCTGCGGCATCCGGCGAGCGTGAGGCGGCGAGGGCTTCGAGCGCGGCATCGCGTGTGAGAGGATCGGGATCGGATTTCGCGAGGGAGGCGAAGAGATCAGCTTCACCGCTGCGGAGGTCGCGGAGGGTGGTGAGGATGTTGGTTTTGTCTTTGGCTTCCTTGACGAGCGACACCAAATCACCTTCGAGCGAAGCGAGCTGGAAGCCGCTGATAAGCTGAAGCGCCAAGGTGATGCGGGCACTCTTGCCCGCAGTTCCGGCGCTTTCATTGCGGGCAGGAGTGCCCGCATCACTTGCCAACAGCATCTGCTTCGCCGTTTCCGTCAGCAACGGCGCGATCTGCTTCGCATCCAGCTTCGTGCGCTGGGCCAACAGCTTCTCGGCGACGGCGGCGCGGGATTTTTCGTTCGTGAGGAGTGCTTGGAGAGCCTCGCCGACACCGGCTTCGGCGGGGAACTGGGCGAGGCGGAGGAGTTCCTCGTCATTCGGAGCGCGGTCGAGCTGCGGGAGCAGTTTCGCGACGCGGGAGGCGCTGGCCTTCGGCTCCAACGCGAGCGAGGCGAGCACGCGGGCCTCCACGGGCAGTTTCGCGGAGGCTTCGGAGTCAAGGAACTTCGCGACGACATCCGGATGACGCTCTAGGAACATGCGGACGAGGAAGCGCTCGAACTCGCGGTCGTAGGCCTCACGCACGGGGATTTGCTTGTTGCCGCGGGAGGATTGGATGGTGGGGCCGTTGGGGAGGCTGGGTTTGGCGAAGGAGAGGAGTGCGGCGATGTTTTGATCGGACAGATTCCGACCGATCTGACTGATCTGACCGAATTGACTGCTGGCGAAATACTCTTGAGCGGCGAAATGGGTCGCGGGGAGCTGCTTGCGGTCAAGAAGCTCCTGCCATGCGAGATGCGTCTTTCCCACAGGCTCTTTGCCAAGAGCCGCGACAAGCTCCTCGGTGCTCAGCTTGGTGAAATCAGCCACCTCGGTCTTCGCGCCCTTCGGCTTCACGCGCCAAATACGTCCCCGCGTCTTATCGCGATCCGGATGCGCTCTTGGCACCTCGTTGTGGGAAATGATCTTGTTGTACCAATCGACGATGTAGATGCAGCCGTCGGGGCCGTTGGTGAGGGCGACGGGGCGGAAGAAGGGATCGTCGCAGGTGATGAGGTCGGGGAGCTGGGCGAGCTTCCAATACGCACCATCGCGGTGCATGGCGATGGTTTGAATCTTCGAGGTGATGGGATTGGCGACGGCCATCACATGGGCGGGCTTGGGTGTTGTAGTCCCGGCTTTAGCCGGTTCTGAATTCCCTGAGCCGGCTGAAGCCGGGACTACAGAACTCTGAGCCACGGCAGATGGCGAAAGCGATCCTGACTCGATGAGCGCCAAGCCGCTCAAGCCGGTGCCGCCCATGCGGAAGTCGGCCTGCGGCGGGAAATCGGGCTGATAGCTCTTTTTGAGCGCCTCCATGCCGCCGGGGTAGTAGGCGTATTCGTGGAAGGGCATGACGGGGTAGCCGTAGTCGTTGGCTTCCTGGATGAAGGTCTCGCCTTCGCCGGTGATGACGAGGCCCCAGATGTTGTTCGGGCCGGTGCTGATGACCTCGAACTCGCTGCCATCGGGCCGCATGCGGGCCATGCTGCACTTGGGCCAATCGACGACGACATCGCTGCCGGGCTTGTGGACTTTGCTGTTGTTGAAGAGGCCCTGCGCCATCCAGATCCAGCCGCCGGGTGCCCGCGTGAACTGATGCGGAAACAAATGCGAGTCCTGCACGCCGAAGCCGGTGAGCACGACATCAAAGGTGTCCGCCTTGCCGTCGCCGTTGGTGTCTTTGTAGAGCTTTAAATCGTGGCCATGCTGGACGTAGCAGGTATCGCCCGCGCCCCAAGGCAGGATGCCGAGCGGAATGGCGAGGCCGTCGGCGAAGACGGTTCCGTTTGTGAGTCCACCCGCGGGAATCTTCGCGTTCAAAGACTCCCGCGGATAGACGAGCACCTTGTCCTTGCCCTTGCCCGCATACACGGCCTCAGCGGCAGCGGGGTTTTCATTTGAATCGACAGGATACTCCAGCGCGGTCTGCGTCCACAGGCGGCCGCGTTGATCGAAATAAACGCTGACGAATTTGCCGAGGCCTTCGCTCTCCTGCACGACGAGCTCGATTTCGTAGCCTTCGGGGAGGTGGAAGAGCTTTTGCTGCTCTTCGGCGGTTTTGGAGGTGCCTTGGACATCGTTGTAGCTGATGTCGCGCTTTGGCTTCGCGGCATCCGCCTGCGGTTTCGGCGGCAGTTTGGCCTTCATGCCTTCGATGCCGCCGATGCTCTGCCAAGTGGGCGCACCCGGCGTGGCGGGCAGTTCTTCGATGGTGACCTCTTTGACCTGCACGAGGCAAACACCGCCGCTGTGCACCTGCGGGGCGATGTGGCCGTCGAGGGCGATGTTCGGGTCGGTCTCGGTGTAGTCCATGCAGTGGACGCCGTTGATCCAGGTCTGGATGCGCGGCCCTTCGGCGCGGATGCGGTATTCGTTCCAGCCGAAGACATCGATGGCCTTGTCGAGCGCGGCCTGCTGCTCGGGCGTGGGTGCCCAGATGACCTTGTTGCGGCGGTGCTCGTCGTAGATTTTGCCGAACCAGCCCGCGCCGCAGTCCACCTGATAACCACTCATGGCGCTGCCCCCACGCACGCTGCGGATCTGGATGCCGCTATTGATGAGACCCGTCTTCGGATCGCCGCTGACTTTGATTTTGAGCTTCAGCTCGAAGTTTTGGTAACTCTTCTTCGTGCTGATGAAGTCGTTCTTTTTGATCTTCTCCGTCGTGGAGCCGCCGGTGATGACACCGTCCTCGACACGCCACATGGCGGGGTCAAAGTCCCAGCCATCGAGCGTTTTGCCGTCGAAGAGACTGACGGGCTCGGCGTGAAGGACAAAAGGGACGAGAAGGACAGAAAGGAGTGCGAGGCGCATGGTCGGGAGAATACGAGATGAAGCACGCAGGCTAGCAGGAACGCATGCACGGTGTCATGCCTGAAATGCACCTGTGCGTGACAGAACGGTGGAGCGGTCTTTAATGCGGGGATGCAAACCACGGGTGATCTGGCTGAAACCACCATCGACGGGCCCAAAACCCGCCGCTGGGTGATCGAGTCGTGCGATTGCGCGGAGATGAGCACGCACCGCATCGCGCGCCTGGGCATGGATGAGGCGCTGCCGCCGTATCGGCGGGTGAGGATGACGCCGGAGGGGAGCTTTGTGATGGCCTGTGTGAGTGGTGAAGGCTCGATCTTGCTCGATGGACGCTGGCAACGCGTCAAACCGGGCATGGTGTGCCTCGCTCCACCACGGGTGCTGAATGCGTTTGAGGCAAAAGGGCGTGAAAAGTGGTGTTTCGCCTGGGTGCGGTATGATGAGCCGAGTTTTGTCACGCCGGTGGTCGGCGCGGCGTCACCGGTCATGCCGGGAGCGCAGGCGGAGGAGATCGGGCGCATCGTGAACGGCCTGCGGAGCGAGTGGGAGGGCGAAAAGGAACCGCGCATGCTGCATCACTGGCTGGAACTGCTCCACGGCACGATCCGCCGCATCGCGCAGCCATGGCGGAGCCGCGAACCGCGTGTGGCGAAGCTGTGGGCCGATGTGGAGCAGGATTTGCGGCGCGATTGGACGCTGGCGGAGCTGGCGCACCGCAGTCATTGCAGCCCGGAGCATCTGCGTCGACTCTGCATGAAGGAACTGGGCCGCAGCCCGATGCAGCACCTCACCTGCCTGCGCATGGAGTTGGCCCGGAGGCTCCTCGAACGTGAAAACGACAAGCTGGAGGTCGTGGCGGCAAGTGTGGGCTACGCGAATGCGGCGATTTTCTCCCGCGTCTTCCGCCGCTGGGTGGGCGTGGCACCTGGGGAGTATCGGGGAAGGCAATGACGAAACCAGAATAGCGAATGACGAATCAATGACGAAGCCCGAAAAGGCGTGCATTCGTCATTCCTCATTCTGGTTTCTTCATTCTATCCCGTTGTCCTCAATCCAGACGCGATGGCATTCACGGAGATCAAAAGATCGGAGATCATCGCCTCGGCAGCCTCGGCTTTGCCGGAGTTTACGAGGGCGCGCCAGTCGCGCAGCAGGGCGATCTGCTGCTGATGGAGGACCTTGAGCGGTTCTTCGCGGATGTTCAGCGTGTAGGCGAGGCGGGGGCGGCGTTCTTCGAAGGTGCCTTGGAACAGCTCGTTGATGATGCTGCGGGTGGCTTCGAACTCGCTGAGGATGGTGTTGAGAAACCGGTCGCGCACGGCGCTGTCCTCCACGAGGTCGGCGTAGGCGCGCATGAGGTCGGTGTTGGCGCTGACGAGCGAGCTTTCGATGTTTGTGAGCACGTAGCGGAGGAAGGGCGAGCCGGGAACGGCCGCGGCGAGGGTGTCGTAGGCCTTGGGATCGTCACTTTTGAGTTTCGTCAAAGCACTGCCCGCCCCGAACCAGCCGGGCAGGTAAAAACGTGACTGGGTCCATGAAAACACCCACGGGATGGCACGCAGGTCATCCAGCGAAGCCTGGCCGGTGCGGCGTGCGGGACGCGAACCGATGCGCGAGTTCTCCAGCGCGTCGATCGGCGTGGCCTGGCGGTAGAACTTCATGAAATCCGGTGTGTGCAGGAAGGCGCGATAGGCATCGCGGCTGTCCGCGGCAAGCTTGTCAAAGAGCGGCTCGAGCGCTGGATGCGCTCGAGATTCAGTGCTGCGATGACGCGCGGTGGCCGCCGTGGCGGAGGCGATGAGCAGCTCGGCGTTGTAAACGGCAGAGCCGATGTGCGCGTATTTCTGCGCGATGGTTTCGCCCTGCTCGGTCATGCGCATGCCGCCGCTGAGGGAGCCATGCGGCAGCGCCTCCATGAACCAATGCGTGGGCCCCGCGCCACGACCAACCGTGCCGCCGCGGCCGTGGAAGAAGATGGGGCGCGCGCCATGCTTGTGGATCATGGCGGAAAGCTCACGCTGCGCGCGATGCAGCGCGCACTGGCTGGCGACGATGCCGCAGTCCTTGTTCGAGTCGGAGTAGCCGACCATCATCTGGAAGACGGGTGTGCCGCCCTTGCTTTGTGCCTTCAGGCTGCGCTGCGTGACAGGATGCGCCAGGAAGGCCTCCACGATGCCGGGGCCTGCCTCAAGATCCCCCATTGTTTCAAACAAGGGCACCACAGGCAACGGGCAGACGAGCCCTTCCGGCGTCCATTCCATCAATCCGGCCTCACGTGCGAGAATGTACACGATGAGCAGGTCTTCCACGCGGCGTGTCATCGAAACGATGAGCGAGCCTAGGCCGGCGTTGCCGAATTGTTTGCGATGCTCGGCCAGAACACGATGACAGGCGAGCACAGTGTCGGCTTCCGGCCCTGCGGAGATGCCGGGGGAGAGGAAGGGGCGCGGCGAGGCGAGTTCGCGGTCGAGCAACTCGCGCTTCTTTTCGACGCTCCAGTCAATGAAAGAACCTTCGTCGAGCAATCCTGCGGCGCGTAGGAGCTGATCGATGGCCTTCTCATGGAATGCGGAGTTCTGGCGGACATCGAGCGCGGCGCTGTGGAAACCAAAGGCGCTGAGATTGCGGCGGAAGGGCACGATCAGCTCTTCGACGACAGCCCTGGCGCCCACCTCGACCAAAGTCGTCGCGAGCGCGTCGATGTCGGCGCGCAATTCCGATGGATTCAGGTAAGCCGCCGGCGAGGCCGGTTTCTCGATGGCGAGCAGCACGCGTGCGCGCATGAGGTAAACAGCGGCGCGCCAGGGTTCCTCCTTGTTGCGATCCAGGATGTAAGCCGTGTCGATGTGCGGCTCGTTGTGGAGCTTTGCCTCGAGCGTTTTGATCAACTGCGTCAGGCGGTGCGGCGTGGTTTGGAACAGGGAGCTGAGCGGCAGGTGCCGAGCGAGAGATTCGAGGGCACGGCGCTGCACGCGCAGCGCGTTGTGGCGCATGGATTGCAGGGCACGGCGTGTGACATCCGCGGTGACGAAGGGGTGCCCGTCACGGTCGCCGCCGATCCATGAGCCAAAGCGCAGGAGCGGGGGCAGCGTGTCGATTTCCGCAGGATCGAACCCGTTCGCCTCCCATGCCTCGCGCAGATGGGTGTGCGCGCGTGCCAGCGCCTCGGGAAACACCTCGCGCAGGTAGTGCAGCGCGTTTTGCAGCTCCGCTTCGATGCTGGGGCGTGTGACCTGGATCTCGCCGGTGCGCCAGAGGTTTTCGAGCTGGGTTTGAAGCTGATGCTGGAGACGCTTCTGCTCGCGCGGCGTGTAGGCCGGGTTCTCATGACGGTTCATGAGGCTGTAAATCTCGCGATGCAGCTCACGCACTGTCTCGCGCTTCGCCTCGGTGGGATGCGCGGTGAGCACAGGCTCGACGCAGACCTCACGCAGCGCGGCAAGGATGTCCTTTGAGTTGAGCCCCAGCGACCGCAGTTGCTTCAGGTTGTCAGGCCAGAGCCCTTTCTCCGCCTCGGGGCCGAGTTTTTTTTCCCGCAGGCGACGGACTTGTGAAGAGGCGCGTTCTTCGACGATGTTGAGCAACTGGAAAGCGATCGAATAGGCCTGTCCGAGCGAGCGGGTGGCCTTTTTGGGTTCTCCGGTGCCGATCCACGGCAGGCAGGCGGCCAGTTCCGGCTCGCCGAGCTGCGTCAGCACGGCTGAGAACGCTTCCATGAGAAAGCGGAGATCGTCTTCGAGGATTTGGAAACCGTGCTGGCGGAGATTTTGCGGGGGAGTTTCGGACATGGCTGGGGTTACGACTGGCAAAGCAGGATTGGTGCCGGGTTGGGCTGCTGAACGGCCCAAGATGGCTTCCATGACATCCTTCGTCAGTTCTTCAAGGCCAGCCTGGTGAAGAGAGGCCGTCCCGGCGGCTTTTCGTACGGGGGGATGATCCGTGCAGAGCTGAAAGGTGCTGACAAATCGACGGCTTTGTGGATGATCCAGGCATGCAAGGCGCACCAGCAGCCAAGATAATACTGGCACCGAAAGTCCGAGAGCAGCTTCTGAATGACTTGGAAGAGCGCTTTGCCGGGCACATGAGCCGGCACAAGGGCGTCGTTTGGGCGAAGGTGCGCGCAAAGCTGGAGGCCAGCCCGGACAAGCTGGCGGCGCTGCGCGAGATGGAGCGCACGGGCGGCGAGCCGGATGTGGTAGGACACGACAAGAAACCGGACGTCTATGTGTTTGTGGATTGCTCCGCCGAGACCCCCGAAGGGCGCGTCAGTGTTTGCTACGACCGGAAAGGCTGGGAGTCACGGAAGGAGCACCGGCCGAAGACGAACGCCATGGACATGGCGGCGGCCATGGGCGTGGAGATGATGACGGAAGACGAGTATATGGAGTTGCAGAAGCTGGGGGAGTTTGACCGGAAGACGTCGAGCTGGCTGAAAACACCCGCGCAGGTGCGGGACCTCGGCGGGGCGCTCTATGGCGAACGCCGCTACGGCCGCGTTTTTGTGGGGCACAACGGCGCGCAGTCGTATTACGCGGTGCGTGGATTTCGCGGTGTGTTGAAGGTTTAGGGTGCAGGAGCGCACGCGTCTCGCGTGCTGCCTTCAGCGTCCCGCTGAAGGACGTTCCAAGACGGCGGTGCGTCGTAGAAACTCGAGTTAGGAGTCGCTGATCCTCGGACGATTTCCCGCGAGGATGCGGGAAATGGCACGCGGGACGCATGCGCTCTTCAATTGAGTCCCGCTTCAGCGAGGCGTTCCTTCAGATCGCTGGCGAGGAGAGCTTGCAGCATGTCGGTGATGCGGCCTTCGACGAATTGATCGAGGTTGTAGAGCGTCATCTCGATGCGGTGGTCGGTGACGCGATTCTGCGGGTAGTTGTAAGTGCGGATTTTTTCTTCGCGTCCGCCGCCACCGATGAGGTTGCGGCGATGCGCGGAGTATTTGGCGGCTTCTTCCTGCTGTTTCTTTTCCAAAAGGCGTGAGCGCAGGATGTTGAGTGCTTTTTCCTTGTTCTTGATCTGGCTGCGGCCGTCCTGGCAGCGGACGATGGTGCCGGTGGGAATGTGGAGCACCTGGACGGCGGAGTCGGTGGTGTTCACGCCCTGGCCGCCGGCGCCGGAGGAGCGGCAGACTTCGATGCGGACTTCGTCTGACTTGATTTCGAGATCGACCTCCTCGGCCTCTGGCAGGACGGCGACGGTGGCGGCGGAGGTGTGGATGCGGCCCTGCGCCTCGGTGGCGGGCACGCGCTGGACGCGGTGGACGCCGCTTTCGTATTTCATGACGCGGTAAACGTCCTCGCCGCTGATCTTGGCGATGACTTCCTTGTAACCGCCGACGTCGGAGGGGCTGGCATCGAGCTGCTCGACCTTCCAGCCCTTCGTTTCCGCGAAGCGGGTGTACATGCGGAGGAGGTCGGCGGCAAAGAGGGAGGCTTCGTCGCCACCGGTGCCGGCGCGGATTTCGAGGATGACGTCGCGGCCTTCGAGCGGATCAGGCGGCAGGATGGACTCCTGGATGGCCTTTTCGAGATCGACGATGCGCTGCTCGAGCACCGGAATCTCCGCGGCGGCCATTTCGGCGAGGTCTTTGTCTTCCTGGGACTTCGCCATGTCGCGGTTTTCGGCGAGTTCCTTCTGCGCCTTCTCATACGCGTCCCAGTCGGTGAGGAGCTTTTGCAGGGCGCGGTGCTCACGCAGCATCTCGCCGGCGCGTTTGGCATCGTCGTAGAAGTTCGGGCGGCCGATGATGTCCTCGAGGTCGGCGAAGCGGGTGCGTTTGCCGGCGATGACGGCGGAGTAGTCCATGACGGTGGGGGTTGGAAGGGGCCGGCAGGCCGTGGGCGGATAAAATGACGAAATCCGAATGGCGAATGACGAAACGGACGGAGGAACTGAAAATGAAGAACGGTAAAAAACAAAACGGTGCCCAGCACGAAGGCGTGGGCACCGTTTTGGCTAAAAGAGGGGGCTGAAAGGCTAGGCGCTGGCGGCTTCGCTCGGTTTCGGAGCGGTGCGGCGGGCGCGGGTGGAGCCGTAGCGCTGGGCGAACTTGTCCACGCGGCCGGCGGTGTCGATGAAGCGCTGCTCGCCGGTGAAATACGGGTGGCAGGCGGCGCAGATGCCGATACGCAGGTTCTGCACGGTGGAGATGGTGTTATAGACGGCGCCGCAGGTGCAGGTGATCGTCGTCTCGTAGGTTTTGGGGTGGCCTTCGGCTTTCATGGTGTTTGAGGTATCACGTTACCGGGCGAGGCGCGGAATGCTGCTTTCGCCGGGGCGTGGGGCGCGGATGGTAGTGGCTTTCAGGCAGGGGTCAAGAGAGGAAATCAATGTCGAAGCCTGACTAAGGAATGACGAATGGGGCAGGTGAAGGTAGTCGATAATTGGAAGGTGGGGCGGTCGTTTTAGCGCGACCATGATTTCCCGACTTTGTCTGCTGCTGGCTGGTTTTTTCGCGTTGAGCGCTCATTCGGCGTCGCCGCCGAATGTGGTGGTGTTTTTGGCGGATGATTCGGGGTGGGGGGATTACTCCATCAACGGGAACACGAACCTCAAAACGCCGAACATCGACTCGCTGGCGAAGGCGGGGGCGAGTTTTGACCGGTTTTTCGTGTGCGCGCTGTGCGCGCCGACACGGGCGGAGTTTCTGACGGGGCGCTATCATTCGCGTGGCGGCGTGCTGGGCGTCTCGACCGGCCAGGAGCGGCTGAACACGGATGTGAAGACGATCGCGGATCATTTTCTCAAAGCG
>Ga0315900_10012602_pt1 | contig 10359 bp, 10 predicted proteins | sample LakEriMetagenome_FD_203521 | JGI IMG/M metagenome (GOLD analysis project Ga0315900, IMG submission 203521) | Freshwater fungal communities from buoy surface, Lake Erie, Ohio, United States - Buoy 12 MA114 | ecosystem: Environmental > Aquatic > Freshwater > Lake > Lake biofilm | place: USA: Lake...
GAGGCCGAGGCCGACGGCAAGGAAGAGCACAACGCCGACCATGGCGATGGTGGTGTACTGACGCTTCAAGTAGGCATCGGCGCCTTCCCGGATAGCGCCGGCGATCTCTTGCATGCGCTCATTGCCGGCGGGCTGGGCAATGATCCAGCGCGCCGACACGATGCCGTAGACGATGGCAATGGCCGCGCAGCCGAGCGCGAGGAAAATGGCGTACTGCTCGAGCACGTGTGGGTGGGTGGGAGGAATGGCAGACCGGCCGGACCGCAGCCGGTTCAGGGGTATCCTGCGGAAAATCACTGCCGGAGCGGGATGTCGCCAGTAGCGGTCCCTTTGGACTCCCCCCCCGCGCCTGCGCCCCAGCGGGCTCGGCGGCAGCGTCACCGGGCTTCATGACGGGCAGATGCTAGATTGTGCTGCCATCGCCCGCTGGGCTCGCCGCACTTCTCCCTCCGCACCCTGCCACATGCCTGCCGCGCGTTCCACGTTGCGAGTTCGTCTGGTTGCCCCCCTGTTGCTCATGGGCATCGCGAGTGCCTGTCGTTCCGGCGGCGGGTCGGCCGCCGGTACGCCAGTCGGCAGTGTGCCTGCCGGCGGTGCGCCGGTCGCCGGGGCGACCGTACCCGCCCCGTACGTCATTGCCGATGGGCAGTCGCAGGTCACCCCCGCCTTTGCCGACTCCTCCCAGTGGGTGCGGGAGCGCCTGTGGGTGGAAACGGAGTTCGACTCCGACTACGACGGCCGGAAGGACCGGGTGCACGTGGACGTCACCCGGCCGGGCCCCACGGCGAGCGGCCTCAAGGTGCCGGTGGTGTACGAAACCAGCCCCTACTTTGCGGGGACGGACCCGAACGAGGACATCTTCTGGCCCGTGAAGCAGGAACTGGGGGCGCCGCCGCCGTCGCGGACGCTGGGCAAGGGGGCCGCGTACAACGCGGGCCGGACACGGATTTCCAACTCCCAGGTGCGCACCTGGGTACCCCGCGGCTTCGCCGTGGTGCATTCCGAATCGCCGGGCACGGGCCTGAGCCAGGGGTGCGTCACGATCGGTGGCATGAACGAATCGCTTGCCCCGAAGGCCGTCATCGACTGGCTCAACGGGCGCGCCAAGGGATACACAACCGCCACCGGCGGCACGGAAGTGACGGCGACCTGGGCGACGGGCAAGGTGGGGATGACCGGCACCTCCTTCAACGGCACGCTGCCGGTGGCCGTGGCGACCACCGGGGTGAAGGGGCTCGAGGCCATCATCCCCGTGTCACCGAACAATTCCTATTATCGCTATTACCGGTCGCACGGGTTGGTGCGCAGCCCCGGTGGCTATCTCGGGGAAGACGTGGACGTGCTCTACGACTTCGTGCAGAGTGGTGACACGGCCCGCCGGGCACTCTGTCATGCGCGCGTACGCGACGACATCATGCGCAACATCGATCGGCGCAGCGGTGACCTGAGCGACTGGTGGGTGCAGCGCGACTACATCGCGCAGGCGAAGGGCATTCGCGCCGCCATGCTCACGGCGCACGGCTTCAACGACTGGAACGTGATGCCGTCGCACACCACGATCATGGCGGAGGCGGTGCGTGCCAACGGCACGCCGGTGCAGATGTATTTCCATCAGGGTGGGCATGGTGGCGAGCCGCCGCTGGCCATGATGAACCGGTGGTTCACGCGCTACCTGCTGGGCGTGCAGAACGGGGTGGAACAGGACCCGCGGTCCTTCGTGGTGCGCGAAGGCGCGTCCCGTCAGAGCCCCACGCCGTATGCGGCGTACCCGCATCCCGAGAGCGCGCCGGTGGAGCTGTATCCCCTCAAGGGCGGCGCGCAGGTGGGCGGGCTCGGCTTGGCGCGTCTGGCCGGCCAGGGAACCGAGACGCTCACCGACGAGGTGTCCCAGAGTGGCGCGCAACTCGCCATGGCGGCCGCATCACCCCATCGCCTGCTCTACGCACTGCCCACGTTCACGCAGCCGGTGCACCTCAGTGGCACCGCGCGCGTGACGATCCGCGTGTCGTCCACCAAGGCCGCAGCCAACCTGTCGGTGTGGCTCGTGGAACTGCCGTATCCCGCCGGCACCAACGGCGCGATGGATCCGCGCGGAATCGTGACTCGCGGCTGGGCCGACCCGCAGAACGCGAAGTCGCTGCGCCGCAGCGCCCCGCTGCGCGCCGGCGAAGCGGTGTCGCTCACCTTCGACCTCGAGCCCGACGACCAGATCATTCCCGCGGGCAAGCGCCTCGGCTTCATGATCTTCTCGAGCGACAAGGAGTTCACGCTGTGGCCGAGCGCGGGCACGCAGCTGAGCGTGGACCTCGATGCGACCACCCTGGTGCTGCCGGTCGTCGGCGGCACCGCGGCGATCTCGCGCGCGGTGCCGTAAGCACGGAATCCTCAGCATGCGGGCCGTTGGGACCGTACTGGGGGCGCAGTGATAGATTGCGGCAGCAGGCCGGAGCGTCGGCGCGAGAGGCGTCGGCGGGTCCGGTATCCGTTTCCCTCCGTTTCGCTCACCATGGCGCGTGCCTGGCTTCTGCCCCTGAGCACCGTGCTGGCGGTTGGTTGTGCCGCCGCCGGTTCGCGTAGCTCCACTGATCCGGCGGCCCCGGTGCCCGCCCCGGTAGCGGCCCCCGCCGAGCGCGGGGGAGGCGCACCGGCGGCTGCCGGTCGCGCCACCAGCACGCGTGCGGCATGGGTCGATTCCGTGCTGGCCACGCTGAGCGTGCGCCAGAAGGCGGCGCAGATGGTGTGGGTATGGACACTGGGCGATTACACCGCGGCGGATGCCCCCGGGTACGCCGCCATTGCCCGGCAGATCACGGAGCTCGAACTGGGTGGCGTCATCGTATCGGTGGGTGGCCCCCTGGACATCGCCACCAAGCTCAACGCGCTCCAGCGCGCCGCCAGGCTGCCGTTGCTCGTGGGCGCCGATCTCGAGACGGGCGCGGCCTTCCGCGCGCGCGGCGGCTGGTTTCTGCCCAATGCCATCGAGCTGGGCGGGGCCACGTCGTTCCCCTACCAGATGGGAATCGGTGCCACGCGTGACCCGAAGCTGGCCTACGAGATGGGACGGGTCACGGCGCAGGAGGGGCGGGCCATGGGCATTCACATGGCGTTCGCCCCCGTGCTCGACGTGAACAACAACCCCAAGAACCCAGTCATCAGCGCCCGGTCGTTCGGTGAGGACCCGGCACTCGTGTCGGAGATGGGGGTGGCCCTCATGCGCGGCATTCAGGAGCACGGCATGCTCGCCACCGGCAAGCACTTTCCCGGGCACGGCGACACCGAGCAGAACTCGCACCTCGAACTGTCACGGGTGAACGTGTCGCGGGCGCGTCTCGACAGTGTGGAGCTGCGTCCGTTCCAGGCGGCCATCGACGCCGGGCTGCGAGGCATGATGACCTTTCATGGCGATCTGCCCGCTCTCGACACCACGAAGACGGCCGCCACACTCAGCCGCCGGGTGATGACCGACCTGCTCAAGCACGAGATGAAGTTCAGCGGGTTGCTCGTGACGGATGCGCTGGACATGAACGGCGTGCTGGGCAACATGACCATGGCCGAGGCCACGCTGCGCGCGGTCGAGGCCGGGAACGATGTCCTGCTCATGCCCACCGACGCCAAGGTGAGCATCGACGCGGTCGTCGAGGCGGTGGCCACGGGGCGCATCACCGAGGCGCGCCTCGACGAATCCGTGCGCAAACTGCTCGCGGCCAAACACGAGTTCGGGCTGCACCGCCAACGTCTGGTGGATGTCGAGGCGGTGCGCACCACGGTGGGGACCACCGCCAATCAGGCACCGGCGCGCGACGCCGCCGCGAAGGCCATCACGCTCGTGCGCGATTCGCTCTCCCTGGTGCCGTTCACGCTGCCCCGCACGGCGCGCGTGGTGAGCATCACGGTGTCGTCGCGGGTGGACTTGAGCGCCGGTCGCGGCTTCGACGCGGAGCTGCGCAGCGCGTACCCCAATCTGCTGTCGCTGACGCTCACCCCCGAAGTGGTGGCCGAAGCCACCGCCGGTGCCGCCGCCGGCAACACGGGGGGGTACCGCATTACCCCCGATCCGGCGCTGCTGCCGGCGTCGGTGGAGAACGCGCTGGCCATTGCGCGGGGCGCCGACCTCGTGCTGGTGTCCAGTTACATCGGCGCCGCGACGAACACGGCGAGCATGGTGCCGACCAAGGGACTGCCGGAGCTGCTGGACGGGCTGCGTGCCGCCAGCACGAAGGTGGTGCTGGTAAGCTTCAACAACCCGTACCTGCAGCTTGGACTGCCGCTCACCGAGGCGCATCTGCTGGCCTGGAGCCCGTGGACCGCGTCGCAGCGTGCCGCGGCGCGGGCGCTGCTGGGGCGCGCGCCCATCACCGGCAAGCTGCCCATCACGCTGCCCGGTGTCGCCGCATTCGGCGCCGGACTGACCCGCTGACCGTCACGGTCACCTCACCAGGCGCTTTCTGACATGATCACCACCTCTCGCCGCACCCTGGCCACGCTGGCCCTGTCCGCCGCCTCGCTCGTTGCCGTCGGCACCGCCGTGGCCCAGCGCGTGGCCACCGATCTCACCGGCATCTGGAACTTCAAGGTCGTCACCGAAAACGGGACCGGCACCCCCACCGTGACCATCAAGCAGCAGGGCGATTCCCTCACCGGCACCTACGAGTCGGGGCGCATGGGCACGCTCCCCTTCAAGGGCACCACCAAGGGGAACAGCTTCAGCTTCGCGGTGAGTACCAGCGGGGGCGCCACGCTCACCTTTGCCGGCACCATCGTGGACAATGACACGGTGAAGGGCGACGTGGACTTCGGGGGGCAGGGGGGCGCGACCTTTACGGGTGAGCGCCGGAAGTGACGGCACGCTGCGCCGCGGGCACGCCGCAGTCGGGGCAGTAGGGGAAGAACGCGTTCTTGCGCACGCCACAGGCGCCGCAGCTGTCGAAGAGGCGCAGACCGCAGTGCACGCAGAAGTTCACGTACCCCTGTGGCCCCTTGTTCACGGCGCGTTCGCACCCCGGACACACACCGCCGTCGATACGCTTGATGGCCGCCTCGTAGGGCATGGCCCGCCGGCGTTCGGCATCGCTCTGCTGCTCCACTTCCTGCCGGCGCGCCACGTAGCGGCGCATGGCGCGAATGATCCACACGCCGCAGACGCCCGACGCCACGATCCCCACGCCATAGCGCACGTAGCCGCCATAGCTCGGCAGATACGGCACCAGCTCCACGAAGAAGGCGAACAGCGCGAAGAGCACGAAGCCACGCAGCAGTGGCCAGTATTCACTCGTCCGCTTGCGCGCCACGAGCCACCCGGCCACGAGCAGGAGCGGCAGCGTCAGCGCGAGGCGAATGGCAAAGGTCACCAGCTCCTGCCGGAAACGCGCCTGCGCGTAGGGACGTGCGGCCTCCTCTTCGAGCTGCACTTCCGCACTGCGCGTCGCCTCCTGCGCCTGTGCCACCGCCAGCAGCGTGGCATCGTGCCCCTCGACCCGGCGTTCCGCCTCGCGCTCGAGGGTCTTGAGCGAGTCCAGCGACCGCGTGCGCCGCAGCACTTCCGGATCCTGCTGCGGATCGGTCGTGGCCGTGCGCGTGATGATCCAGGCGTCGAACTGCGTGCGCGCCGCGGTGTACCCGTTGCGCGCCACGGCCAGCTGCTGCGTGGCCCGGTCGCGCGCCTCCTGCGTGCGCCGGTTCGCCTCCAGCAACGAGTCGCGCCGCGCCCGCAGCGGCGCCATCCGGGTCCCGTCCACGAAATCCTGCAGCGACACCGGTCGATCGGTGCCCGGCAGTTCGCCCACGATCTTGCCGCCGAGGCCGATCAGGAACGAGGCGAACACCATGGAGACGGCCCACATGGCCATCGCGAACAACCGCTCGGGGACGCGCAGGGCACGAAACATGGGTCAGCCTCCAGATGACAGTCGCTGGGCCAGATCACTCACTTCGCGGGCAATGCACGCTACGTCCACCTGCTCGATGGGATGTGGCGTATGGGCAAGCAACGACGCTCTGGCGTGCGGCAGACGCGAGGCGGCGTGCGCCGTTTCCCTGAGCGACACGGAGTCGTCGCGGTCACCGACGAGCAGGTGCACGGGGCAGTGGATCGCGGCGAGCGTGTCGTCGGTGAGCGGCGGGGCATCCCCCAGGCGGCGCAGCAGCCGTGCCGTGTGCGCGAGCACCGTTTCCCAGCCGCCTGCTCCCTGGTGTCGTTCGGCGAGGGTGGCGGCAAAGGCTGGCACCTTCTCGCGAATGAGGCTGGCGTCGAGCCGGGCGGCCGCGCGCGCGGCGATGGCCGGCGTCCAGTGCAGCACGGTGCCCAGGGTGACCACGCCGCCAATCGTCCCCGGCGCGCGCAGTTCCCGCACCAGCGCCGCGTAGCCGCCCATGGAGTAGCCAAAGACCAGCGGACGCGTGATGGCGGCGCGCGCCATGGCCTCGCCAAGGGCGTCGGCCAGCGCGGTCATCTCGAAGGGCTGACCCGTGGCGAGCATGGTCTCCCCGTGGCCGGGCAGCTCGACGGGCACCACCTCGGCAAACTGGCGGAGCGCGCGCAACGCCTCCACCACCGGCGCCATCTGCCGGGCACTGCCCAGCGCACCGTGCACCACCACCACCGCCGGCACCAGCGGGGTGGCGGGGCTCATTTGCCCTTGAAGCTGCTGATGGCCCGCCGGGTGAACTCCGACAGCACGAGCGACCCGCTCATCCCCGCCCGTTCGGCGAGCAGCGCGTCCCACGTGTCGGTGCCGGCCCAGAACACCTGCTTCATCATGGCCATGGCCTCCGGATTCGCGGCGGCCAGTGTGGCGGCCTGCGCGTCCACGGCCTGGTCGAGCGCGGCCACGTCGGGCACCACCTTGGCGTACAGCCCGCGGCGCTCGCACCACGCGGCGTCGCGCCAATCGGCATCCACCGCCATCTGGCTGAAGCTGGCGAGGCCGATCTTCTTTTCGATCACCGGCCCCACCACGAACGGGCCAATGCCCACGGCCAGCTCGCTGAGCTTGGCACTGGCCTTGTCCACGGCGATCGCGAAATCGCTGGCGGCGATGAGTCCCACCGCCCCGCCGGCGGCCTTGCCGTGCACACGCGTCACGACGAACTGCGGGGCGCGGATCATGGCCAGAATCACCCCCGCGAAGCCGCTGAAGAAGCGCTGCCCCTGCTTGCGGTCCTCGATGGCCGCCAGCTCGTCGAAGGACGCACCGGCACAGAAGGGGCCGCTGCCGCCGCTCTGCAGGACGATGACCCGCACGTCGGGGGTGCGGCTCACTGCGGTCACCGTGGCCGCCAGTTCCTGCAACACGGCACTCGGGAGCGAATTGCTCTTGGGGTGGTGGAATTCGATGCGGCCGACGCCAGCGCTGACGTGGGTCCGGACGTAGCCATCCGGACCGGATTCGATGGGGGGAAAGGGCGACATGCGGGGAAGATAGCGCCCGGTTCCAATTGTCGAAGCCGGCCACGCCTTGGTACCTTTCGCTCATGGACCAGACCATGCCCGTCCCCACCGAGGATTCGGCCCTCCTGGCCGCCTTCGAAGCCCGCATCGCCGCCGGCGAAAGCATCGAGCCGAAGGACTGGATGCCGGACCGTTATCGCAAGCAGCTCACCCGGATGATGTCGCAGCATGCGCACTCCGAAGTGGTGGGTATGCTCCCCGAAGGCAACTGGATCACGCGCGCCCCCAGCCTGCGTCGCAAGTTGTCGCTCATCGCCAAGGTGCAGGATGAGGCCGGCCACGGCCTGTACATCTACTGCGGCACCGAGACGCTGGGGGTCGATCGCCACGAACTCGTCGAGCAGCTGCTCGACGGGCGGGCGAAGTACTCGAGCATCTTCAATTACCCCACGCTCGCGTGGGCCGACATGGGCGTGATCGGCTGGCTGGTGGACGGTGCGGCGATCGTGAACCAGACGGTGCTCGCGAAGGCCAGCTACGGCCCCTACGCGCGCGCCATGGTGCGCATCTGCAAGGAAGAGAACTTCCACAAGCGTCAGGGCTACGAGATCTGCACGGTGCTCGCCAACGGCACGCCGGCGCAGAAGGCCATGCTGCAGGAGTCGGTCAATCGGTTCTGGTGGCCGGCCCTCATGATGTTCGGCCCCAGCGACACGAACTCGCCCAACAGCGCCGAGCTGCTCAAGTGGCGCGTCAAGCGCAAGACGAACGACGAGCTGCGCCAGCGCTTCGTGAATCTCACGGTGCCGCAGGCCATCGCCCTCGGCATCACGCTCCCCGATCCGGATCTGCGCTTCAACGAGACGACCGGTGACTGGGACATCGGGGAGATCGACTGGAGCGAGTTCCACGCGGTGCTCAAGGGCAACGGGCCCTGCAACCACGAGCGCATGGCGGCGCGCCGCAAGGCGCATGACGATGGCGCCTGGGTGCGCGCGGCGGCCACGGCACACGCGCAGAAGCAGCAGGCCCGCAAGGACACGGCGGCGGCATGAGCCTGCCAGACGGTCAGTGGCCGCTGTGGGAAGTCTTCACGCAGGGCGCACGCGGCGAACCGTTCGAGCACGCCGGCAGTGTGCACGCGGCCGACGCCGAGCACGCCATGCAGAATGCGCGTGACGTGTACACGCGCCGCGGGGAAGCGGTGAATCTCTGGGTGGTGCCGAGCACGGCCATCGTGGCCTCGGCACCGTCCGATGCCGGACCGTTCTTCGATCCGGGCAACGACAAGCCGTATCGCCATCCGCAGTTCTACGTCGCGCCGCGCGGCGTGCGCATCTTCTGAGGCGGGCGTGGCTCACGACGACACCGAATCCCCCGGCCCGACACGTGCCGGCGTGATCAACAAGGCGCCCGATTACCCCATCGCGGCGCCGCGGCAGTCCCCCATCGCCAATCCGCTGGCGGAGTACCTGCTGCGCCTCGGCGACGACCGCCTGGTGCTGGGGCATCGCGTGAGCGAATGGTGCGGCCACGGCCCCATCCTCGAAGAGGATATCGCGCTCTCCAATATCGCCCTCGACCTCATCGGCCACGCGCAGAGCATTCTTGCGCTCGCCGGCACGGTGGAAGGGCAGGGGCGCGACGAGGATGCGCTGGCCTACTTCCGCGACGGCACGGCGTTTCGCAACGCGCTGCTGGTGGAACAGCCCAACGGGGACTTCGCGGTCACCATGGTGCGCCAGTTCCTGTTCGACGCGTACAGCGTGCTGCTCTGGGATCAGCTGTCGCGGTGCGCGCACGAGTCGCTCGCGGCCATTGCGGCCAAGTCGCTCAAGGAAGACAAGTACCACCTGCGCCACAGCAGTGAATGGGTGGTGCGCCTGGGCGACGGCACGGACGAGAGCCACGCGCGGACGCAATCGGCGCTCGAGGCGCTGTGGCGTTTCACCGGGGAGCTGTTCGATCGCGATGCGGTGGACGATGCCGTGGCGCAGCAGGGGATTGCGGTGGACCACGCGGCCATCCGGTCGCTGTGGGATACCATGGTGAACGACGTCCTGCAGCGCGCCACGCTCGCGCGCCCGGCCGACGGCGTAATGCGCCGCGGCGGTCGGCAGGGGCGGCACACGGAATCGCTGGGGCACATGTTGGCCACCATGCAGAGCGTCGCCCGCGCGCATCCCGGCGCGACGTGGTGAGTGTGATGCTCACGCGGGACGAGGTCTTCGCGGTTCTGCAGACGGTGCCGGACCCGGAAGTGCCGGTGATCAGTGTGGTGGAGTTGGGGGTGGTGCGGGATGTCGACATCACTCCCGATGGCGTGACGGTGACGATGACGCCCACGTACTCCGGCTGCCCGGCGATGCGCGAGATGGAAGCCGACGTGAAGGCGGCGTTGCTGGCGCGCGGGGTGCCGAAGGTGACGGTCCACATGACGCTGTCGCCGGCGTGGACGACGGACTGGATCGGCGAGGAGGCGCGCGAGAAGCTGCGCCGCTACGGCATTGCGCCGCCGGGGCGCGCCGATCAGGGCGGCTTCGTGACGCTCACGCGCGCACGGCCCGCCGTGGCCTGTCCGTTCTGCAGGTCCACCGACACGGTCCTCCAGAGCGAGTTCGGCTCGACGGCGTGCAAGGCCATCCATTCGTGCCGCGCCTGCGGTTCGCCGTTCGACGAATTCAAGGCGCTGTGACGGCCGCGATCGCGGAACGGCGGTCGAGGGTGGTTGGGGTCGGGGTCCTGCCACCGCGGTCGGGGTCCTGCCACGGCAGTCGGGGTACTGCCACCGCGGTCGGGGGCTGAAACCCAGTCGGGGTCGTGGCGCGGCCCGGGTCGTGTCTGGGTCCGGGTCGGGGTCTTGGCGCGGGCGGCACTGCGGCGCGGGGGGCGTGTCGGGGTCGGGGGGGGCGCGACGCTGCGCTGGCGCCGGTCGGCGTCGACAACGATGCAGCGGTCGTGGCTCCGGGTGG
>Ga0315900_10012604_pt1 | contig 10358 bp, 11 predicted proteins | sample LakEriMetagenome_FD_203521 | JGI IMG/M metagenome (GOLD analysis project Ga0315900, IMG submission 203521) | Freshwater fungal communities from buoy surface, Lake Erie, Ohio, United States - Buoy 12 MA114 | ecosystem: Environmental > Aquatic > Freshwater > Lake > Lake biofilm | place: USA: Lake...
GGGCGCTGCCCCCCGGACCCCCGGGGGTATTTCGGCCAAGATGAGGAGGCGGGATGCTGGTGCTCGATCATGTCGCGGTGGCGGCGGAGAGCCTCGGGGCGGGGCGGGAGGCGGTCGAGGCCGCGCTCGGGGTGCCGGTGCAGCCGGGCGGGCGGCATGCGGCCTTCGGGACGCACAACCTGCTCTTGGGCCTCGAGGGGGGGCTTTACCTCGAGGTGATCGCGGTCGATCCCGGGGCGGCGCCGCCCGGGCGGGCGCGGTGGTTCGACCTCGACCGCTTCGCCGGGGCGCCGCGGCCGGCTTCCTGGGTCTGCCGGGTGGCGGATCTTGATGCCGCGCTTTGCCTGCTGCCCGAGGCGGGGGAGGCCGTTCGGCTCGCGCGCGGGGATCTGCGCTGGCGGATGGCGGTGCCGGGCGACGGGCGGCTGCCCTTCGACGGGGTGTTTCCGGCGCTCATTGCCTGGGAGGGGGATCTGCACCCGGCGCGGATGCTCGCGCCGCGGGGCTGCGCGCTCGAGACGCTCGTACTGCGCCATCCGCGGGCGGTCGAGCTTGCCGCGCGGCTCGGGCCCTTTCTCGACGATGGGCGGGTGCGGTTCGAGACGGGGGCGCCGGGGATCGGGATCGCGATCGCGACACCGTTCGGGCGGCGGGTGCTCGGATGATCCGGCCGGCGGCGGAGGGGGATGAGGCGGGCATCCTCGCGATCTGGAACCCGGTCATCCGCGACACGCTCGCGACCTTCAACCCGGTCGAGAAGACGGCGGGGGACATCGCGCGGATGATCGCCGAGCGGGCGGCGGCGGGGCATGGGTTCCTTGTCGCGGGAGGGGCGGGAGGGATCGCGGGGTTTGCGACCTATGGCCAGTTCCGGGGGGGCGCGGGCTATGCGCGCACGATGGAGCACACGGTGATGCTGGCGCCTTCGGCCCGTGGGCGGGGGATCGGGCGGGCGCTGATGGCGGCACTCGAGGATCATGCGCGGGCGGGCGGCGCGAAGTCGATGTTTGCAGGCGTGAGTGCGGCGAACCCCGAGGGCCGGGCGTTTCACGCGCGCCTGGGCTATGGCGAGGTCGCGGTGCTGCCCGCGGTCGGGTTCAAGGCGGGGCGCTGGCTCGATCTCGTGCTCATGCAGAAGTTTCTGGCCTGACAGGGGCGCGGCGGGGGCCTAGGATGGCGGGCATGTCGATCTGGGCGCGCATCACCGCTGCCGTGTCGGCGCTGGCCCGGGGCGAGGGGCTTGGCGCCGTGCTCGAGCGGCTGCGCGCGCCGCCCGAGCGCTCGGTCGCCTTCACCATCGCGATCATCGCGCTCGGGGCGAAGATGGCCAAGGCCGACGGGCGGGTGACGCGCGACGAGGTGGCGGCCTTCCGGCGCGTCTTCGTCATCCCGCCGGCCGAGGAGGAGCATGCCGCGCGCGTCTTCAACCTTGCCCGGCAGGATGTGGCGGGCTTCGAGGAATGGGCGCGGCGGATCGCGCGGATGTTTCGGCGCAGCGCGGCGATGAAGGCGCAGATCCTCGAGGGACTCTTGCAGGTCGCGGTGGCGGACGGCGAATACCATCCGGCCGAGGCGGCGTTTCTGGCCCGGGTCGCGGAGATCTTCGGGGTGGGCGAGGGGGTGTTTGCGATGCTTCGGGCGCGTCATCTGCCGGGAGCGGCACCTGATCCGCATGCGGTCCTGGGCGTTGCGCCCGGTGCGCCCTGGGCGGAGGTGCGCGCGGCCTGGCGGCGGGCGGTGCGCGAGGCCCATCCCGACCGGCTTGCGGCGCAGGGCTTGCCGCCCGAGGCGGTGAAGCTTGCCGAGGCGCGGATGGCACGGGTCAATGCGGCCTGGGCGGACCTTCTTGCCGCGCGCGCGGCCGTCGGCGGCGAAGGATCAGGCTGAGGCGGCGGCGAGGGTTGCGATCAGCGCTGCCTCGTCGGGCAGGACGGGATTGCCCTGCATCGAGGAGGCCCCGCGCGATTCCCGGGCCACGGCGGCATGATCGCGGGGGCTGAGCCCGAGGGTGGCAAGGTCGGGCAGGCCCCGCGCGCATGCCCAGACGGCGAGGGTGCGGGGGGCATCTAGGGCGCTGCCGCCGAGTGTTTCGGCGATACGGGAGCAGACCTCATCGATGCGTGTCCGGGTCTCGGGCCCCGCGAGGGTGCGGTTCATCGCGAGGACGGGGCCGAGAAGCACGCCGCAGATCGCCCCGTGCGCGGCCCCGCAGCGCCCGCCGATCACGCCCGCAAGTCCGTGTACCGCGCCGAGGCCCCCGTTCGTCAGTGCGATCCCGCCGGCGAGCGCGGCCCAGGCCATGGTGGCGCGCGCGGCGGGGTCCTCAGCCTCGGTCAAGCGCTTGAGTGCCGCGAGTGCGGGACCGAGGGCGGCGCGTGCCAGCGCATCGCTGTAGGGCGTGGCGCGGCGGCCGATCAGCGGCTCGATCAGTTGCGTGATCGCATCGAGGCCCGAGGCGAGCGTCACCTCGGGCGGGCAGCCTGCCATCAGCTCGGGATCGACGAGCGCGATGCGCGGCATCATCTTGTCATCCCGCAGGCTGACCTTGCGGCCATGGTCGGGCAGGCCGATGACCGCGTTGCGGGTGGCCTCGGACCCGGTTCCGGCGGTTGTCGGGATCGCGATGACCGGGAGCGGATCGGCACGAAGCGGCAGGCCGCGGCCCGCCACCTCAAGATGGTCGAGCGGCCCGCCCGGCGCGGGGATCAGCGCCGCAAGCGCCTTGCCGAGGTCGAGCGCCGCCCCGCCACCGATCGCCACGACCCATTGGGGCCGGTGCGGGCGCGCCGCCCCGAGCGCTGCCTCGAGCATCGCGAGCGTCGGCTCGGAGGGGCAGGCAAGTGTCAGCACCGTCGCCCCCTCGCGCGCCAGCCCGTCCGGAAGCCACGCCGCGCGCGCCGGATTCGCACCGTGGACGACGATCCCGCGTGGTCCGAGCGCGGCTGCGAGGGCCGGCGCCCGGCGTGCCTCGCCCGGGCCGAGGTGGACGCGCCCGGGCGGGATGATCGCGAAGCTCACAGCGACATCGTGGCCGCGACGGCGCGCTGCCAGCGGGCGTATTTCGCGGCGCGCCGGTCGGGCTCCATCGCGGGGTCGAAGCGGCGTTCGAGCGCCCAGGCCTTGGCGAAGCCCGCGGCGTCGGGGCAGACGCCCGCGTGCGAGCCCGCAAGCCAGGCGGCGCCGAGCGCCGTCGTCTCGGTCACGACCGGCCGGTCGACCGGCGCGCCGAGGATGTCGGCCAGGAACTGCATTGCCCAGTCGCTTGCCGTCATGCCGCCATCGACGCGCAGCACGCCGGTCGCGGCCGTGCCCCAGTCGGCGCGCATCGCCTCGAGCAGGTCGCGTGTCTGGTAGCCCACGCTCTCGAGGGCGGCGCGCGCGAATTCGGCGGGCCCGGAGTTGCGCGTGAGCCCGTAGACCGCGCCGCGGCAGTCGGGCCGCCAGTAGGGCGCGCCGAGCCCGGTGAAGGCGGGGACGAGCACGACCTCCTGCGCGGGGTCGGCGGCCTCGGCCAGCGCCTGCGTCTCGGCGGCTGCGCGGATGATGCGCAGCCCGTCGCGCAGCCATTGCACGACCGCGCCCGCGATGAAGATCGACCCCTCGAGCGCATAGGTCGTCTGCCCGCCCAGCCGGTAGGCGATGGTGGTGAGCAGCCGGTTGCGCGAGGGCACCCGGTCGGCCCCGGTGTTGAGCAGCGCAAAGCACCCCGTGCCATAGGTCGATTTCATCATGCCGGGCGCAAAGCAGGCCTGCCCGATGGTCGCGGCCTGCTGGTCGCCCGCGACGCCCATGATCGGGATCTCGCGGCCGAAGAGGTCGGCGCGGGTGCGGCCGAAGTCGGCGGCACAGTCGCGCACCTCGGGCAGCATCGCCATCGGCACGCCGAAGAGCGCGCAGAGATCGGCATCCCACGCGCCGCGCCCGATGTCGTAAAGCATGGTGCGCGCGGCGTTGGTGGCGTCCGTCGCATGGACGCGCCCGCCCGTCAGCTTCCAGATCAGATAGCAGTCGACCGTGCCGAAGGCGATCTCGCCCCGCTCCGCGCGCCCGCGCGCTCCCGGCACGGCATCGAGGATCGCGCCCACCTTGGTGGCCGAGAAATAGGGGTCGAGCAGCAGCCCGGTGCGGGCGCTGACCATGGCCTCGTGCCCCTCGGCGCGCAGGCGCGCGCAGACGGGGGCGGTGCGCCGGTCCTGCCAGACGATGGCGCGGTGGATGGGCTCGCCCGTGCGGCGGTCCCACAGCAGCGTCGTCTCGCGCTGGTTGGTGATGCCGATGGCGGCGATGGCGGTGGCGTCGATGCCCGCCCGTTCGATCGCGGCGCGCGCGGTGCCCGCGACCGAGGCCCAGATGTCGGCCGGGTCATGCTCGACAAGGCCCGGCGCGGGGTAGTGCTGGGGAAACTCCTCCTGCGCGACGGCCCTGACGCGCAGGCCCGCGTCGAAGACGATCGCGCGCGAGGATGTCGTGCCCTGATCAATGGCGAGGATGTGGGTCATGGCTGTCCTGCGGCGTCGGGGAAGCTTTGGGGGGAAGCTTTGGGGGGAGGCGTCGGGGTGAAGCGGTCGTTGGCGCCCAGTCCCGCGAGGATCCTCGGACGCGCCCGGGCGAGGCGGGCGGCGCGCGTGGCGGAGCTCGAGGTGGCGGCAAGATGGTGCAGCCAGCTCTTCCGCCGCCCCGGGGTCAGGCGGTGAAAGGCCGCCGAGAGATCGGGGTCGAGGTCGAGCGCCTCGGTCAGCCCGTCGGGCCAGTCGGGTGCCTGCGTCTCGGGCGGGGCGCGCCTGCCGGCGGCTGCGTGCGCCATCGCCTCGCGCAGGTAGGCGTCGATCGCGGCCGAGCGGGCGGCCACCTCGGCCGCGGCGGTAAAGCGGATCATGTCGGGATGGCGCGTGTTCGGCCCCTGCCGCTCGAGCAGGCCGCCCGTGTTGCCCAGAAGTGCGGCCTCGAAGAAGATCAGGCGGAAGTCGCCGCGCGTTGCGCCAAGGATCGCGACATTGCGGCCCGCATGCATGTAGCAGGGGTGGCCCCACTTCGCCGTCTCGGACATGCCGGTGGCAAGCAGGAGGTCGCGCAGCGCGGCGAGGCCCTCGGCCCAGTTCAGGGCGTTGCACGCGGGCGTGTCGAAGCGCGTGCAGCGGCCGCACCCGCGGGAGAAGAACTCCTCGACCAGCCGGATCATGGCCATCGGCGCGGTTCCACCTTTCGAAGACGAGGGGGCGGAGCGCTAGGCCCCGCCCCCCGAAGCGGTATCAGTTCTGCCAGGACTTGATCAGCTCGTCATAGCTGATCGTCTCGCCGGCGGGCTTCTCGTTCTCGAGCTTCGCGACCGGGGCGCCGGGCGCGTCGAGCCAGACCTGCGGGTCCTGCGGCTCGTTCATCTTCGGGCCGATGTCGCCCTGGACGCCAGCGCGCTCAAGCCGCTCGAGGACCTTCTCCTGCTCCTCGCAGAGGGCATCGAGCGCCTCCTGCGGGGTCTTGGCGCCCGACATGGCGTCGCCGATGTTCTGCCACCACAGCTGCGCGAGCTTGGGGTAGTCGGGCACGTTCGTCCCCGTCGGCGACCACTGGACGCGGGCGGGCGAGCGGTAGAACTCGATCAGGCCGCCGAGCTTCGGGGCGCGATCGGTGAACGACTGGTGCTGCACCGTCGATTCGCGGATGAAGGTCAGGCCGACGTGCGACTTCTTCACGTCGACGGTCTTCGAGGTCACGAACTGGGCGTAGAGCCACGCGGCCTGCGCGCGGTCGACCGGGGTCGACTTGAGCAGCGTCCACGAGCCCGCGTCCTGATAGCCGACCTTCATCCCGTCCTGCCAGTAGGAGCCGTGCGGCGAGGGGGCCATGCGCCACTTGGGCGTGCCGTCCGCGTTCATCACCGGGATGCCTTCCTTCACCATGTCGGCGGTGAAGGCGGTGTACCAGAACATCTGCTGGGCGATGTTGCCCTGGGCGGGGACCGGGCCGGCCTCGCCGAAGGTCATGCCCTGGGCTTCGGGCGGGCTGTACTTCTGCAGCCACTCGATCGCCTTCGTCACGGCATAGACGGCCGCCGCGTCGTTCGTCGCACCGCCGCGGGCCACGCAGGAGCCGACCGGGCGCGAGTTCTCGTCGACCCGGATGCCCCACTCGTCAACCGGCAGACCGTTCGGCTCGCCGACGTCGCCCATGCCGGCCATCGACATCCACGCGTCGGTGTAGCGCCAGCCGAGCGAGGGGTCCTTCTTGCCGTAGTCCATGTTGCCAAAGACGCCCGAGGCGGGGCCGTCGGCATAGGACATGTCGCGGCCAGTGAAGAACTCCGCGATGTCCTCATAGGCCGACCAGTTGAGCGGCACGCCGAGGTCGTAGCCGTATTTGGCCTTGAAGTCTTCCTGCGACTTCGGATGGTTGAACCAGTCATAGCGGAACCAGTAGAGGTTCGCGAACTGCTGGTCGGGCAGCTGGTAGACCTTGCCGTCGGGCGCGGTCACGAACTTCAGGCCGATGAAGTCGGCCATGTCGAGGTTGGGGTTGGTGACGGCCTTGCCCTCGCCCTCGATCCAGTCCGACAGGATGCGGGCCTGCTGATAACGCCAGTGGGTGCCGATCAGGTCCGAGTCGTTGATGTAGGCGTCATAGACGTTCTCGCCCGTCTGCATCTGTGTCTGCAGCTTCTCGACGACGTCGCCCTCGCCGATCAGGTCGTGGGTGATCTTGATGCCCGTGATCGCGGTGAAGGCCGGGGCGAGCACCTTGGCCTCGTATTCATGCGTGGTGATCGTCTCGGAGACGACCTTGATCTCCATGCCGGCAAAGGGCTTGGCGGCATCGATGAACCACTGCATCTCAGCTTCCTGGTCGGCGCGGCTCAGCGTCGACAGCTCGCCGATTTCGGCGTCGAGGAAGGCCTTTGCGGCCTCCATGTCCGCCCAGGCCGGCATCGCGCCGGTCGCAACGAGCGCAAGCGCCATTGCGGTCAAAGTCCGGATTGGTCTCATTCCGTATCCTCCCGATAATTCAACAACCGGTTCCATTATCTGCCCCGGGGCGGGGTGATCCAGCCCCGAGGCGGTTCGATCCCCCCTAGACCCAGCGGAACACCGCCGCGGCATAGACGAGGCAGAGTGCGAGAGCCCCCCAGAGGGGCGGCCCTGCGACGAAGAGCCAGGCCAGAGAAATGAAGGCCGAGCCCAAGAGCGAAATGAACAGCCTGTCGCCCCGCGTCGTCTCGATCCGCAATATGCCCACGCGGGGTGTCTCGGGCCAGCGGATCGCGAGCAGGGTGAAGGTCACAAGCAGCGTTGCGATGATCCAGAAGAAGAGCGCGACCGGCAGCGTCCAGGCCATCCAGTTGCCTTCGATCATCGGGGCGAACCAGTCGATCGCGCCATCGCGCCGCGGCGCAATCCAGAAAATGGCGCCAAGCGCCGCCAGAAGGATACCCGCCGGAAGGATCACGGCCAGAACAGGCAGCGGACGACCCATCACACCCTCCCCAGAGCGAAACCGCGCGCGATGTAGTTGCGCACGAACCAGATCACGAGCGCGCCGGGTATGATCGTGAGCACGCCCGCCGCCGCCAGCACTCCCCAGTCCATCCCCGAGGCCGACACCGTGCGCGTCATCGTCGCCGCGATCGGCTTGGCGTTGACCGAGGTCAGCGTGCGCGACAGCAGCAGTTCGACCCAGCTGAACATGAAGCAGAAGAACGCCGCCACCCCGATCCCCGAGGCGATGAGCGGCATGAAGATCTTCACGAAGAAGCGCGGGAAGGAATAGCCGTCGATGTAGGCCGTCTCGTCGATCTCCTTGGGGACGCCACGCATGAAGCCCTCGAGGATCCAGACCGCGAGCGGCACGTTGAACAGGCAATGCGCGAGCGCCACCGCGATGTGCGTGTCGAAGAGCCCGACCGAGGAATAGAGCTGGAAGAACGGCAGCGCGAAGACCGCGGGTGGCGCCATGCGGTTCGTGAGCAGCCAGAAGAAGAGGTGGTTGTCGCCGAGGAAGCGGTAGCGCGAGAAGGCATAGGCCGCCGGCAGCGCCACCGTGATCGAGATCACGGTGTTCATCACCACATAGGTAATCGAGTTGACGTAGCCCATGTACCAGGCCGGGTCGGTCAGGATGGTGATGTAGTTGGCGAAGGTCAGGTCGTTCGGCCAGAGGGTGAAGGTCGAGGTGATCTCGGTGTTCGTCTTGAGGCTCATATTCACGAGCCAATAGATCGGCAGCATGAGGAACAGCAGGTAGAGCGTCATGACGATGATCGACGACCGGGCGCGCATCAGCGGTCCTCCTCGCGGTCGAGGTTCGTCATCACCGTGTAGAAGACCCACGACACGAGAAGGATGACGAGGAAATACATGATCGAGAACGCCGCCGCGGGCCCGAGGTCGAACTGCCCCACGGCCATCTTGACGAGGTCGATCGAGAGGAATGTCGTCGAGTTGCCCGGTCCACCGCCGGTGACGACGAAGGGCTCGGTGTAGATCATGAAGCTGTCCATGAAGCGCAAGAGCACCGCGATCAGCAGCACCCCCTTCATCTTGGGCAGTTCGATGTAGCGAAACACGCTCCAGCGCGAGGCCTGGTCGATCCGCGCCGCTTGGTAATAGGCCTGCGGGATCGAGCGCAGCCCGGCATAGGCAAGCAGGGCCACAAGGCTCGTCCAGTGCCAGACATCCATCACGATGACGGTGAGCCACGCATCAAGCGGGTCGTTCGTGTAGTTGTAGTCCACCCCCGCCGCCGCGAGGCTATGACCCAGAAGCCCGATGTCGACCCGACCGAAGATCTGCCAGATCGTGCCCACCACGTTGAACGGGATCAGAAGCGGCAGCGCCATCAGCACGAGGCACAGGCTCGCCCAGGCGCCGCGCTTGGGCATGTTGAGGGCGATGTAGATCCCGAGCGGGACCTCAATCGCGAGGATGATCGCGGAAAAGAGGATCTGCCGGCCGAGCGCGTCATGGAGCCGTTCCGAGGTCACCATCTCCTCGAACCACTCGAGCCCAACCCAGAAGAACTCGTTGTTGCCGAAGGTGTCGTTCAGCGCGTAGTTGACCACCGTCATGAGCGGTATCACGGCCGAGAAGGCCACCACCACCAGAACCGGCAGGACGAGGAACCACGCGCGGTTGTTCTGCGTCTTGTCCATCAGCGCCCCTCCGCCTCGGGTGACACGCGCCAGTCGTCGGCATAGACGCTGATCCGGCCGGGGTCGAAGACGGCCTGCGTGGCGTCGGCCGCGATGGGCGTGCCCTCGGGAACCATGATGTTGATCGGGCCGAAGGCGCCCTCGGCGCGCACGATGCGGTGCCGCCCGACGTCCTCGACGCGCCGGACCGCCACGGTCAGACCGCCCGCGGCCGCCAGCGTCACATGCTCGGGGCGGATGCCGATCCGCGTGCGGCCAGTCAGCGCGCCATACCGCGCCCCGAGCGGCACGCTGCCGCCGTCGAGATGCGCCTGCTCCCCCGCGATGCGGGCATCGAACAGGTTCATCCCCGGCGAGCCGATGAAATAGCCCACGAAGGTGTGCGCCGGGGTCTCGAACAACTCCTTGGGCGTGCCGACCTGAACCACGCGGCCGTCATACATCACCACGACGCGGTCGGCGAAGGTCAGCGCCTCGGTCTGATCGTGGGTGACATAGATCATCGTGTGGCCGAAATCGCGATGCAGCGCCTTGAGTTGCGTGCGCAGTTCCCATTTCATGTGGGGGTCGATCACGGTCAGCGGCTCATCGAAGAGGATCGCGTTCACGTCCTCGCGCACCATGCCGCGCCCGAGGCTGATCTTCTGCTTGGCATCCGCCGTCAGCGCGCGCGCCTTGCGATCGAGCGACTGCTCCATACCGATCATCTTCGCCACCGCCTGCACCCGCGCCGCCACATAGGCCGCGTCGCGGCCGCGGTTGCGCAGCGGAAAGGCGAGGTTCTCGCGCACCGTCATCGTGTCGTAGACGACCGGGAACTGGAACACCTGCGCGATGTTGCGGTCTGCCGTCGCGGCATCGGTGACATCGAGATCGCCAAACATCACCCGGCCGCGCGACGGGCGGATGAGGCCCGAGATGACATTGAGAAGCGTGGTCTTGCCACAACCCGACGGGCCGAGCAGCGCATAGGCTCCGCCATCGTCCCAGACATGGGTCGTGGGCTTCAGCGCGAAATCATCGTCGCCCGCGGGGTTGGCCAGATAGCTGTGCGCGAGATCGCTGAGCGTGATCCTTGCCATGGTCAGGCACCTCCGCCGGCGTCGGCCGTGGCATAGGGGGCGGGCGCGGCAAGCCGGCCGTCGGCCGCGAAGAGATAGACATGCGCTGGATCGAGCCAGATGCCGATCCCTGTTCCGGGCGGCATGTCGTGCACCCC
>Ga0315900_10012605_pt1 | contig 10358 bp, 9 predicted proteins | sample LakEriMetagenome_FD_203521 | JGI IMG/M metagenome (GOLD analysis project Ga0315900, IMG submission 203521) | Freshwater fungal communities from buoy surface, Lake Erie, Ohio, United States - Buoy 12 MA114 | ecosystem: Environmental > Aquatic > Freshwater > Lake > Lake biofilm | place: USA: Lake...
AGGCCCGCGCGATCGCGCTGATGCTGGCGCAACCCAGCATGATCAAGCGCCCGGTGCTGACCAAGGGTGATGCGATGCTGATCGGCTTTGATCCGGCGCGTTACGCTGCCTTATTGAAGACCTAACTCTCGTTGCCTCAAAATCACCACGAGCACCCCATACCCTGAAATCTTCAGGCTAATAAAAAGGGTGCCGGGTGGCCGCTGAGGGAATCAATTTCCAGGCCTATAGCGATGCGCTGGTCGTGCTCGGCACGGCGGGCGTGATCGTGCCCCTGTTGCGCCGCGTTGGTGTCAGCCCGGTCCTTGGCTATCTGGGGGCTGGGGCCGTGCTTGGGCCACTCGCGCTTGGGTCCTTCATCAATGACTACCCGCTGCTTTATTGGTTCACGGTGATTGACGCGAAAAGCGTCACCGCGATTGCCGAGCTTGGCGTGGTCTTTCTGCTATTCCTGATTGGGCTTGAACTTTCCTTTGAGCGTCTGAAGGCGATGCGCCGGCTGGTGCTGGGCCTTGGCGGACTGCAAATGGCGATCAGCTTTGTTGCGATCAGCCTGATTGCCTTGGCCTTCGGCCTGACACCTCAGATTGCGGCGGTGCTGGCGGCCTGCTTGGCACTTTCTTCCACGGCGATTGTGTTGGAATTGCTGGCGCAGCAGGAAAGGCTGCTCACCAGTGGCGGGCGCGCCAGTTTTTCCGTGCTGCTTGCGCAGGATGTGGCGGTGGTGCCCATTTTGCTTTTTATCGGCATCCTGGGCGCCCAAGGGGATAGTTCTGTGCTGCTCAGCATCGCAAGCGCGCTGGGGCAGGCCCTGCTGGTGTTGGCGGTGATTGTGCTGGTGGGGCGCGTGGTACTGCGCCCGCTATTCCGCCTGGTGGGTGGGCAGCGTTCGGAAGAACTTTTCATCGCCGCCGTGCTGTTTGTGATTGTCGCAACCGGCATCATGGCCGCCAAGGCCGGGCTTTCCATGGCGATTGGCGCCTTTGTCGCCGGTTTGTTGCTGGCCGAAACCGAATATCGCCGTGCGGTGCAGGCGACCATTGAACCCTTCAAGGGTCTGCTGCTGGGCATTTTCTTCTTCAGCGTCGGCATGAGCATTGATTTCCGCGAAGTGGCCAAGGAACCGGTGCTATTGCTGGGGCTGGCTTTCGGGTTGGTGCTGCTCAAGGCCGGGATTGTCTATGGGCTCGCGCGCTATTTCGCGCTGACGCGGGCGGCGGCTTTGGAATCGGCGCTCCTGCTTGGCCCCGGTGGAGAATTCGCCTTTGTCGGTATTGGGCTCGCGAGCGGGCTTGCGCTGATTGAACCAGGCCTTGCCGGCTTTATCCTGGCGGCGATCAGCCTGACCATGGCCATGCTGCCCTTGCTGTCGGCGCTGGCCCGGCGCCTGGCGCCGCTTTTGGAAGAGGCCCGCCCCAAGGACCCAGCGCTGGAAGCCCTGCCGGAAGCCACGCAGGGGCATGCCGTCATCATCGGTTACGGCCGCGTGGGCAAAACCGTGGCCGCGCTGCTGCGCCAGCATGGGCTTACCCAGATCGCGGTGGATAATGACCCCGCCACGGTCTCACGCGCCCGCCGTGCGGCGGAGGAAGTCTTTTTCGGCGATGCCGCGCGCCCGGCCTTTTTGCAGGCTTGCGGGATTGATACGGCGCGTAGCGTCATCATCACCATCAATGCCGCGGCCGAGATTGATCAGATCATCACTGCCATTCGCCGGTTACGGCCGGATTTGCCCATTATCTCTCGCGCGCGGGATGCGGCGCATGCACGCCATCTTTACGCGCAAGGCGTGAATGAGACAGTGCCGGAGACGATTGAAGCCAGCCTGCAATTATCCGAAGCCGCGTTGGTGTCACTCGGCGTACCGATGGGGCGCGTTATTGCCTCCATCCACCAGAAACGCGCCGATTTCGCTGAGGAATTGCGCAGCGCCGCGCGGGGTGGCTAAGCATTTTCAAGCCAAGCGGTATCGCTTGGCGACTCGGAAAATGCGCTCAAACTTTGTTGTTAGAACCTGTCGGATGCGCCATCGCGCATCGGACAGGCCCTATTCCCGCGCGACGCGCGTTTTCAGGAAAGCTTTTGCTTCAGCACATCATTGACCAGCGCAGGATTACCCTTGCCCTGCATGGCCTTCATGGTCTGGCCAACAAAGAAGCCAAACAGCTTGTCCTTGCCGGAACGATATTCCGCGACCTTATCGGCATTGGCCGCCAGCACCTGGTCAATCACCGCTTCAATCGCGCCGGTATCCGTCACCTGCTTCAGGCCGCGTTCTTCCACAATGGCGCCCGGCGCGCGGCCGGTTTCCACCATGGCTTCAAAAACTTCCTTGGCCAATTTGCCGGAAAGCGTGCCATCCGCCATCAGATCAAGCAGCGCGCCAAGATCAGCGGCACTGACCGGCGGTTCCGCGATGGAGCTTTTGGTGCGGTTGATGGCGGCGAAAAGATCACCCATCACCCAATTCGCCGCCTGCTTCGCATCCCGCCCCTTGGCTACCGTTTCATAATAGGCTGCGGTTTCGCGTTCCAGCGTCAGCACATGCGCATCATAGGGCGTGATCCCGTAATCGCGCACATAGCGCGCGCGGCGCTGATCGGGCAGTTCCGGAAGTGCGGCCTTCAGGCTTTCCACAAACGCCGCATCAATCACCAAGGGCGGCAAATCCGGGTCCGGGAAATAACGGTAATCATGCGCATCTTCTTTTGACCGCATGGAACGCGTAATGCCGCGGCCCGTATCAAACAGCCGCGTTTCCTGATCAACCGTGCCGCCGGATTCCCACACCTCAACCTGGCGACGCGCTTCGGTTTCCACCGCCTGCATGACAAAGCGGATGGAATTCACATTCTTCACTTCGCAGCGGGTGCGAAAATCCTCTCCGGCCTTGCGGACGGAGACATTCACATCGGCCCGCATGGAGCCTTCATCCATGTTACCGTCGCAGGTGCCAAGGTAACGCATGATCTGGCGGAGTTTCGTCAGGTAAGCGCCGGCTTCCTCGGGGCTCCGCATATCGGGTTCCGAGACAATTTCCATCAGCGCGACACCGGAACGGTTCAGGTCAATGAAGGATTTTGTTGGATGCTGGTCGTGCTGGGATTTGCCGGCATCCTGTTCCAGATGAAGGCGCGTGATGCCGATGGTCTTCGTGCTGCCATCCGCCAATTCAATATCAATCGCGCCTTCACCGATAATTGGATGGGCGTATTGGCTGATCTGATAGCCCTGCGGCAGATCGGCATAGAAGTAGTTCTTGCGATCAAAGCGCGACCAGAGATTGACCTTGGCATTCAAGCCTAGCCCGGTGCGTACGGCTTGTGCCACGCATTCGCGATTGATCACCGGCAACATGCCAGGGAAGCCCGCGTCAATGAAGGAAACCTGCGCATTGGGTTCCGCACCGAATGCCGTCGCCGCGCCGGAAAACAGCTTGGCGTTGGACATGACCTGGGCATGAACCTCAAGCCCAATCACCACTTCCCATGGGCCGCTTTCGCCCTCGATCGTGTAGCTCATGCGCCTGCCCTCATTGCTGGCACTGCCTTGAAATCAGCGGCGCGTTCCAAGGCGGCACCCACCGCGAAAACCGTTTCCTCATCAAAGGCGCGGCCAATCACCTGCAAGCCCAAGGGCAAGCCCTGATGATCAAGCCCGGTTGGCAATGCCAGGCCCGGCAGGCCGGCCAGATTGGCCGTTACGGTGAAGACGTCATTCAAATACATTTTCACCGGGTCATCGGTATTCTCACCCTCAGCAAAGGCGGCCGATGGTGTGGCGGGCGTCACAATCGCATCCACCTTGGCCCAGGCCGCGTCAAAATCCCCCGCGATCAGGGCGCGGATTTTCTGCGCCTTCAGGTAATAGGCATCGTAATAACCCGCACTCAACACATAGGTGCCAATCATGATGCGCCGGCGCACTTCCGCACCGAACCCCTCGGCGCGCGTGCGTTCGTATAGATCGCGCAGATCGCTATCCTTCTCCGCTACGCGCAGGCCAAAGCGCACGCCATCATAGCGCGCCAGGTTGGAAGAAGCCTCAGCCGGGGCAACGATGTAATAGGTCGGCAGCGCATATTTCGTGTGCGGCAGAGAGATATCGACAATCTCCGCCCCCGCATCGCGCAGCCAATCCAGCCCCTGACGCCAGAGCTTTTCAATTTCGGCCGGCATGCCATCCAGCCGATATTCACGCGGCACGCCAATACGCAGTCCCTTCACACTCCGCCCACACGCAGCAGCGAAATCCGGCACGGGCTGGTTGGCACTGGTGGAATCCTTCGGGTCATGCCCCGCCATGGAGCGCAACAAAATGGCGCAATCTTCCACCGTGCGCGCAAAGGGGCCGGCCTGATCCAACGAAGAAGCAAAAGCCACAATGCCAAAGCGCGAACAGCGCCCATAGGTCGGCTTGATGCCGGTAATGCCGCAAAACGCTGCCGGCTGACGGATGGAACCGCCCGTATCCGTGCCCGTCGCCCCCAGCGCCATCCGTGCCGCCACCGCCGCCGCAGACCCACCCGAAGACCCGCCCGGCACCAGCCGCGCCGCCGGGTCATCCTTGCGCTGCCAAGGGTTCAAAACGCCCCCATAGGCCGAGGTCAAATTCGATGACCCCATCGCGAATTCATCCAGATTGGCCTTGCCCAGAAACACAGCGCCATCGCGCTTCAACTGCGCGGTCACGGTGCTTTCATAAGGTGGGATGAAATTGCCCAGGATTTTCGAACCCGCCGTGGTGCGCACCCCTTCCGTGCAGAACAAATCCTTGATGGCAAGCGGAATACCCTCAAGCGGCCCGGCCTCACCACGCTTACGGCGCGCATCGGAAGCCCGCGCTGCCTCCAGCGCCTGTTCGCTCGTGGTGGTGATGAAGGCATTCAGCTTCGGGTTCAGCGCTTCAACCGCGGCCACATGGGCGCGCGTCAATTCCTCGGCGCTGATCGCGCCCTCATTCAGCGCGGCCAAAGCACCAGCGAGGGTAAAATCGGTCGGATGCATTATTCCACCACCTTCGGCACGCCGAAATACTCGCCTTCGCGGTCTGGCGCATTGGCCAGCACGGCCTCGGCCTTGCCGCCATCGGTCACCACATCTTCGCGCATCGGCATGGCGGCCGCGCCGCCTGGCGTGCCGCCGGCCATGGGCGCGACGCCTTCGGTGTTGACGGCCTGGAGCTGTTCAATCCAGCCCAAAATGCCATTCAGCTCACCCTGCACGCGGGTGATATCCTGTTCTTCAAGGCGCAGCCGGGCCAAGGCCGCAACGCGCCGGACGGTGGCGGTGTCCAAGGACATGAAATCACTACTTCCCGTTAAAAGAGCGGCGGACCATAAGGCCCCCGATGCCTATCATCAACCTAACCGATTTGCGCGCCGCACTCCCCCGCCATTCCCGGCTGATCGGCCTTGATCCGGGGGAAAAGACCGTGGGCGTGGCGCTGAGTGATGTCTCGCTGATGTTGGCGAGCCCCTATGGCAGCCTCAAGCGCGGGAAATTGATGGCCATGGCCGCCGAAATCAAGGCGATTGCCGCCAAGGAAGGCGTGGGGGGCCTGGTGGTCGGCCTGCCGCTTGGCCTGGATGGGTCCTTCGGCCCGGCGGCGCAGGCGGCGCGGGATTGGGCGCGGTCCCTTTCGGACGCGAGCGGCTTGCCGGCGGCGCTTTGGGATGAAAGGCTTTCCTCGGCCGCCGTGAACCGCATGATGGTAGGGGAAGCCGATCTCAGCCGAGGCAAAAGGGCAGCATCGGTGGATAAGGCGGCGGCAGCCTGGATGCTACAGGCGGCTTTGGACGGAACCAAAGGATGAGGCACATGGATCAAATTCTGGTGGAAATCGCCCTTGATGGGCGCATCCGCTACGCCATTGGCGCGCTGGCTGGGTTTGGTTTTGCCATGGTTGGCTTGGCGCTGCTGCCGCAATTCCTGGCGGAATGGCCGGCGATTACGCCCCGGCTTTTGGGGCTGGGCTTCCCGATCCTGGGGATTGGGATGTTCCTGTGGCTGTCCTTCATCCCCGCCCCCCATGCGCTTGCGATTCGCGCCGATGGCAGCGCCGTTTTCACCCGCAGCATCACCACTTGGTGGCGGTTTTTCGATGCTTTTGAAACGCTGCCTCCAGGCACCATTACCGGCGTCGCAGTGGAAGCCGCCGATGCGCCGCTTGGCACCACCCGCAGTGGAGAGACGGATTTCTCCGCCACATCAAAGGAATGGCGCCTGGTGCTGCGGCTTTCGGATGGCGCGGTGCGGGAGGTTCAGCGCAGCCCCGGCCGCGCTTTGCTGGATGAGAAAGCGGTGGCGCTGCGCGGCGCGCTCAAGCTGCCTTGAACGGGTCTGGTCTTGACCGCCCAGGGGCGGCTAGAAAGAGCGCGTGACCTATCCCCGCAAACACCTCCTCGCCATTGAGGGTCTTGAACCGCCGCATATCGCGGATTTGCTGGACCTGGCGGAATCCTACGCCCTGCTCAATCGCAGTGGCAAAACCCAGCGAGACCTGCTGAAGGGCCGCACGCTGATCAATCTGTTTTTTGAAGACAGCACGCGTACGCGCACCAGTTTTGAACTCGCCGGCAAGCGCTTGGGCGCCGATGTCATCAATATGTCGGTCAGCACGTCCAGCGTGAATAAGGGTGAGACGCTGCTCGATACCGCCAGCACGCTGAATGCGATGCATTGCGATTTGCTGGTGGTGCGCCATGGGCAATCCGGCGCGCCTTCGCTGCTGAGCCAAAAGGTGGATGCGGCGGTGATCAATGCCGGCGATGGCACGCATGAACACCCGACCCAGGCGCTGCTGGATGCACTCACCATCCGCCGCCATAAGGGCCGGCTTGAAGGTTTGATTGTCGCGATTTGCGGCGATATCGCCCATTCGCGCGTGGCGCGTTCCAACATGCACCTGCTGACCACCATGGGCAGCCGTGTGCGTGTGGTGGGGCCACCCACCTTGATCCCGGCGGAAGCCGCGCGTTTGGGCGTTGAGGTCTTCCACGACATGAAGGCCGGGCTTGCCGGCGCTGATGTTGTCATGATGCTGCGCCTGCAACGCGAACGCATGTCGGGCGGGCAGGTGCCTTCCGCGCGGGAATTCTTTCGCTTCTATGGGCTGGATGCGGAAAAGCTGGCGCATGCCAAGCCGGATTCGATAGTGATGCACCCAGGCCCGATGAATCGCGGCGTCGAAATTGATAGCGCCATCGCCGATCACCCGACACGCAGCGTGATTGGTGAACAGGTGGAAATGGGTGTCGCTTGTCGCATGGCGGTGCTGGATATGCTTTCCCGCCAATTACCGCGGAACCGTTGAGCATGGCTGACACCCTCATCACCAATGCCCGCCTGCTTGATCCCGCCTCTGGCCTTGATGCGCCGGGCGCTTTGCTGATCCGTGATGGGCTGATTGCCGATTGTGGCGCTGGCCTGACCGCGCCCGAAGGTGCTGCTGTGGTGGATGCCGCTGGCGCTTGCCTCGCCCCCGGCTTGATTGATCTGCGCGCCAATCTTGGCGAACCGGGGGCGGAGCATCGGGAAACCATTGCATCCGCCGCGCAAGCCGCCGCCGCGGGGGGCATCACCACCATTTGCGTGCTGCCGGATACCGACCCGGCGCTTGATGACCCCGCGCTGATTTCCTTCATCACGCGGCGCGGTGAGGCGACGGGCTCCGTCGCGCTGCTGCCCTATGGCGCGGCGACAGCGGGCTGCGCCGGCAAGGAATTGGCCGAATACGGCCTGCTGCGGGAAGCCGGCGCCATTGCCTTTACCGATGGGGTGCGCGCCATTGCCTCGGCGCGGACCATGCGCTTGGCACTTTCTTATGCGCGAGCCTTTGGCGCCTTCATCATGCAGCACCCGGAAGAGCCGAGCCTCTCTGCCGGCGGCGCTGCCACCGAAGGTGAATTGGCGACCCGGCTTGGCCTGCCTGGCATCACCCCGGCGGCCGAGGCCATCATGGTCGCGCGCGATATCGCCCTCGCGCGCATCACGGGCGGGCATGTGCATTTCGCGCATATCTCAACGGCGGCGGCGCTTGACCTGATCCGCGCCGCGAAGGCCGAGGGGCTCGCGGTTACCTGCGATACCGCGCCGCCCTATTTCGATCTGAATGAGACCGCGATTGGCGATTATCGCAGCTATGCCAAGCTCTCCCCGCCGCTCAGGACCGAGGCTGATCGGCAGGCGGTGGTGGCGGCGCTGGGCGATGGCACGATTGACGCCATTGCCTCAGACCACCAGCCGCGCGATGCCGATGACAAACGCTTGCCCTTTGCCCAGGCCGAAGCGGGTGGCGCGGGGTTGGCGACTTTGCTGGGCGTGACGCTCGCGCGCGTGCATGCAGGCGATCTGCCAATGCTGACGGCCCTTGGGCTGCTGACCGCGCGGCCCGCCACTTTGCTTGATTTGCCGCAGGGCAGGCTGGCCAAGGGTGCGCCGGCGGACCTCGTGCTGTTCCATCCTGATCGCGGCTGGAAGGTGGAAGCCGGCAAACTTCCCGGCAAGGCGCAGAACTCGCCCTTTGATGGCCGCGCCCTGGAAGGCCGGGTGCTGGGCACCTGGAAAGCCGGACGGCGCGTATTCGGGGGCTGAGCCATGGCAGAACATGCGGATAGCATCATGTTCCTGATCGCGCTGCTGGGCGGCTATCTGATCGGGTCCATCCCGTTTGGCCTGCTGCTGACCAAGGCAGCAGGGCTTGGCGATATCCGCAAAGTCGGCTCCGGCAATATCGGCGCGACCAATGTGCTGCGCACCGGCCGCAAAGGCCTGGCGGCAGCAACGCTGATCCTTGATGGGCTGAAGGGCGCGGTGGCGGTGCTGCTCGCACGCTATTTCCTGGGTGATCAGGATTTGGTCGTGGGTACGGCGGCTGTGCTCGGGCATCTTTTCCCGGTTTGGCTTGGCTTTCGCGGCGGCAAGGGCGTGGCAACCGGCCTTGGCGTGCTGCTGGCCGCGGCCTGGCCGGTGGGGCTTGCCTGCTGCGCCCTTTGGTTGGTGGCGGCGAAACTGCTGAAAATGTCGTCAGCGGCGGCGCTCACGGCCTTTGCGGCGGCACCGCTTTTTGCCCTGGTCCTGTCCAGCACCGATCACGCGCTGATGGCGCTGCTGATCGCCGTGCTGGTGTTTTGGCGGCATGAGGCGAATATCCGCCGCCTGCTGGCCGGGACCGAACCGCGGATCGGCAAAACAGCGAAATAGAATCTTGATTTAATATTTCCCGTATAGGTTGAATTGTGGCATAGCATTTCGCCTATGCTCACCACCGCGCCCAGCCCCGCCGAAAGCCTCGCCCTATGGCGCATCGCCGAGACCGAGGGCATTGGCCCCATGGGCTTTCGCCGCCTGCTTGCCCGCCATGGTAGCGGGCGCGCGGCTTTGGAAGCGCTGCCCCGCCTTCTCGCCAAGCGCGAAACCCCAGCGCGCATCCCAAGCCTGGATGATGCGCGCCGCGAAGCTGACGCCATGGCAAAACTTGGTGCGCGCTTCATCTTCTGGGGCAGTGCTGACTACCCGCCCTTGCTTGCTCTGCTGGCGGACGCGCCCGCCATGCTCGCAGTGCAGGGCGATGCTGCTTTGCTGGCGCAGGTGCCCAGCTTCGCCATTGTCGGCGCGCGCAATGCCTCGGCCGCCGGGCGGCGCATCGCGGAAGACATTGCGGAGGCACTGACCGAAGCCGGGGTACTGGTGATCTCGGGCCTGGCACGCGGCGTGGATGCGGCGGCGCATCAGGGCGCCTTGCGCGCTGGGCGGACGCTGGCGGTGCTGCCGGGCGGGCTTGATGTTGCCTATCCGCCGGAAAACGCCGCGTTGCAGGCGCGGATTGGCTGCGAAGGCGCGCTGGTGGCGGAACATGCGCTCGGCACCGCACCACTCGCCCGCCACTTCCCGAAGCGCAACCGCATCGTGGCCGGGCTTTCGCTGGGTGTATTGGTGGTGGAAGCCGCAGAACGGTCAGGCACGCTGATTACCGCGCGCCTTGCGTTGGAAGCGGGGCGAGAGGTCTTCGCCATCCCCGGCAGCCCGCTTGACCCGCGCAGCCGCGGCGCAAACGACCTAATCCGCCAGGGTGCCCATTTGGTGGAAAGTGCCGCCGATGTGCTGGCGCATCTGCCCGAAGCACCAAGCGATGCCCCGCTTTTTGCCCTGGCTCAGCCGCCGGAAATCCCGATATCTGAGGATGTACCGCCGGAAGCTACCCCCGGCGAATATGGTCAACTCATTGATTTGATTGGAATGTCACCGATATCTGTTGACGATCTGCTCCGGCGCTGTCACCTCTCACCCCCCGCGCTCCAGGCGGCGCTTGCTGATCTGGAACTGGAAGGCCGGGTGGATATGCTGCCCGGCCATCGG
>Ga0315900_10012606_pt1 | contig 10358 bp, 10 predicted proteins | sample LakEriMetagenome_FD_203521 | JGI IMG/M metagenome (GOLD analysis project Ga0315900, IMG submission 203521) | Freshwater fungal communities from buoy surface, Lake Erie, Ohio, United States - Buoy 12 MA114 | ecosystem: Environmental > Aquatic > Freshwater > Lake > Lake biofilm | place: USA: Lake...
TGGTCAGACTCTCGATGCGTCGATAACTGCCACCATAAATCAGAAAAACCGTCGCAACACAAGTCATTACGGCCCACGGCAACTCTGGTCTTGCGAAGAAATACTCACCCAACCAAGTGGATGCGTAACTCGATGTGGACGACACGTTCTGCCCAAACGAAGGAAACGCGGAGTTGAGGCACTGCCCTACGCCACCTGTCATTCCACCTAGCTGAAACACCGTGCAAAACAACATCCCAATCCACCAATACAACATCGCAAGCCCCACCCAACGATAACGCGAGATATTGCGCAACGCTTGCAACGTCGGCTGTCCAGAGGAGATGGCGTATCGCCCAAGCTCGATCTGTACAAAGACTTTGATGACACAGCTAAACAGGATGAGCCATAAGAAAACAAAGCCATGCTCCGCACCGATAGCGGTCGTCAATACCAACTCCCCAGAACCGACAATGGTCCCGGCCAAGATGATTCCTGGACCGATCTGTCGAAGGGATTTCCAAAGAGTTGTCGGTGGCTCTTGAATCCCCGACGAATCCACTCGTGGTTCGATGTTGTTGGTTGTATTCAAAGGGAGGATGTCTTTTTGGAATCGGAAGGAGAGGTTGCAATGAATTCGTAACACGGTCGATGATCGTGCTCCGGTCTGTTTCCATAGGGTATCATAACACAAACCAAACTTCTTAAGCTCCCAAGGGCCATTTGATTTCGTACCTCAATCCCGAGAGCTGCATTTGCTGTCTTGTCCTCGAATCGCTCCCTTGTCGTTTCGCCAGTTTTCTTGCGCCGTCCATAGCTTTGGCTTCCGTCGCTTTTTGAATCAAGCGAATGTCGTCCATGCAAGCGTCTGTTGCTTGAAAACGGCAAATCACGGTACCGGCAAATCACGGTACCAGGCGGTACCGGCAAATCGCGGTACCAGGCACTTGCAATTGGGGGCGGAGCTGGTACAATCTGGGAAAAGGAGAATTTGTTATGCCTAGACCACTACGTTCAGAAGTTTTTCGCCCGCAGGAAGTTGCAATTCTGCACTGTACGCAAAGATGCGTCCGCAGGGCTTACCTTAGCGGCGTGGATTCCGTTACTGGGACCGACTATTCCTATAGAAAGGAATGGATTCGACAACGCATTGAAAAGCTAGCGTCTGTCTTCGGGATCGACGTGCTAACTTACGCTGTTTTGTCCAATCACCTGCACCTTGTGCTGAGGACTAGACCAGATGTCGTCGCCACTTGGTCCGATAAACAAGTTGCTCTTCGATGGTTGCAGATCTTCCCAGGAAAACGGATCGAGGAACAGTTAGGAGATCCTACCACGATGGACGTGGATTCGCTAGCGAACAATCCGGAGCGGATGGCGATCATTCGGCTTCGATTGTCCGATGCATCTTGGTTTATGAAAGCCCTTTCGGAGCCGATCGCTCGATTTGCCAACAAACAAGAGAAATGCACAGGCTGCTTCTGGGAAGGGCGGTTCAAAGCGCAGCGGCTTCTCGACGAGGCAGCGTTGTTGGCATGTTGCATGTATGTGGATTTGAATCCGGTTCGGGCTGCGATGGCGGAATCGCCAGAGACTTCGACATTTACGTCCGCGTATGATCGGATTAAGGCTGCGCAAGGCAAGACGATCGAGTCGGCTGCCGCTCCGATGCAGGCGATCAATCGAGAAGATGCTGCAAAGATACTCAAGAACAGCACCCCCGACGATCTGACGAAACGCCGAAAAGCCGCTAAGGCACGGCGAGGACCGCGAATTGCAAGAGATGGGTGGCTGGCACCGCTTGAGCTGAATCCGAGGGTGACGGGGCCGGCGGTGAGCAAAGAGGGGCTGCGTGCGAGCGACAAGGGGTTCTTGGATATGAGTTTAGAAGACTACCTCTCGCTGTTGTATTGGACCGGTAGTCAGGGGCGGGAGGATAAGAAGGGCAAGATCACGGTCGATTTTGCACCGATTTTGGCAAAGCTGGGGATTGCAGAGGGGATGTGGTGCGATTTGGTATGGAACTTTAAGCAGTACTTTGGCAAGAGCCGCGGGCCTGGAGCACCGGATCGGATGCGGGAGGAAGCGATCTTGGGAGTGCGCAAGTTCCAGCCGGGGCAGAAGAAAGTTCGTAAGTGCTTTGTTTGATCGCTTTTTGATTCAACGTGGATTCGTTGTTCTGGCTCGTCTGCCATCGCACACCAAGAGTGATGCACTGGCGGCCTTGGCTACGGAGTCGGCTTATAATGCTTGAGATTTGGCGGGCGATCAGCGCTTCCGTGGAGAAGGTGGAAAACTGGATTGAGGGACAGATTGCGGGATGCCTTTTGCCATCGAGTGCTCAAGAAACTCGTCTTTCGATAGTTGTTCATCGCCGTTTACGTCTATTGTGTCAAAATTCGCAAATGGGGCTTCGTCTTTGCTAAGGAAGCCATCGGTGTTTTTGTCGAGTGAGTTCATTTTGTCAATAATCTCATAGCCTAGCAGGTGCTTCTTTTGACCTGCGTGAAGTGCGTCGCGGTCTGCGGTGGGCAAAAAACTTTCGGCACGCCCGCAGATAGCTATCGCAAGTAGCTCTTGTTTAAATACGACTTTCGTTCCATTCACCGTCAGTTCAACGGACGGCCAAAGGATTCTCATCTGAATAGGACTCGGCTGAATTCTTGGGTTCGTGGAGTGGCCTTTTGTTAGTTTTCTCACACCTTCCATAGCTTTGGCTTCCGTCGCTTTTTGAATCATGCGGATGTCGTCCATGCAAGCGTCTTTCGCTTGAAGGCTTTCTATCAAGTCAAACAGCACAAGCACGAGAATACACTTTGCATCCGCTCCTTCGGGTATGTACGTGGCTACCGGTGTGCCAAGCTGAGCTGGAATGAACTGTGGAAGTTTGAACACTGGCACGGTTAAACTTGCCAAATACAAATGAATGCATCAAAGTCATTTACAGGAGGATGGGAAGGAAGCGACGCTAGTATGGCTTCCACGATTTGATCTTGATTGGAATCGGTGGAGAGTGCCTGAATGGCTTGGAGCGAGATCTTTATCGCTTTCTCACTGCGTTCGCGATCGAATTCGTCCAGCCACATGGAGAGAGTCTTGCCGTTATACACTGTCTCACTTACGGCAGGGAGCTTTGCTTCCGTGGAAGCGATTTCCTTCGTCGGCACAGGTAGCGATTTCGTTGCATGTGTGTTAGACGATAAGACTCTGGCGATCACCGTTTCGCCTCGTTTGATCTCGATCGTGTCTCGGTCCAATTGAAATCGATCGCTACCGGTCCCAATCGATACCTCGTAGTTACCTGCGAAGAGTCGCGTCGTATTCGCACCGGGTAGAAGCTGAACGGAATCGTAAACTTTTCCAGCTTTCGACACCTTGATATCAACATTGGCATCGATCGACTCGATCACGAGTCGGCCTTTCTGAGTCTCGAGGGTGATGAACACACCTGCTGCGAAGAGAAACGCGAACGCGGCTGCCGTTGCCACCCAAGGAAGGAATGGTCCGCTGCCGCCTCTCGCTGCGGTCGTTGCACGAGTGGCGGCTTCTCGTGTTGCGAGACTCGTCAAAGGTGGCGCGATGCGCATCGGTTCCTTCACGGCGCGTTCATCCGCCTCTCGCATTAGCGACGACAAATCGGCTTCCGATGTGAACTTTGCCAGCATCTCCGCCGCGTGAGCTGCACTTGCAGGTCGCATCGATGGATCGCGAGCCAGGAAACTGCCAACCAATCCGACCAACGCTAAAGGAGCATCGGGCCGTAGCGTTGCCAGACTTGGCGGCTCCGTTGTTGCCAACAATCGCAGTTTCGCGAGTGGAGATAAATCAGGAGTTGCCGCCAACGGAGCACGTCCACATAGAAGCTTGAACAATGTTGCACCCAGTGAATACAAATCGGCTCGATAGTCGACGGAGTCTGCGCGTTCCGCTTGTTCGGGAGCCATATAGTCGATCGTTCCCATCAATTGACCGACGGTCGTTAGTTCGGCGGAGGCTTCGTCCCACAAGCTGATTTGTGCGAGGCCGAAGTCTAGGATCTTGACTTGGCCGCTTCGACTGAGCATGAGATTCGATGGTTTGATATCGCGATGCACGATCCCGGCAGCATGAGCGTGTGATAGACCGAGGGCCACGGAATGCATCAAGCTGCATGCATTGGCGATCGAGAATGGACCTGTTAGCCGAGCTAATCGACTGAGGTCCATACCATCGAGCCAGTTTGATCTCGCGAGTCCGTTGCCAGGAATCGCGAGCGTGGGACGAATTGGTGGAACTTTATGGGCCGTTGATTGCGCACTGGTGCTATCGATTCGAGCTAGACTCGCATTCCACGGCAGACTGTATCCAGGACGTCTTCGCTGCGGTTAGCCGAGCACTGCCAACGTATGAAGCGAAAGAGAGCCACGGAGCGTTTCGCAGTTGGTTATGGACGATCACGCGAAATAAGGTCTATGATCAACTCCGTCGCAATCGTTTGCACTCGCTTCCTCAAGGCGGAACCTCGGCAATGGAAAAGCTGAAGGAGATTCCCGATCTTCAAGATAGCGATGCTGAACCAAGTTCTGCTGCGGAGTTAAAGAGCTTGGTCTCGCGAGCGTTGGATCAGATCCGTTGCGAGTTCGAGCCTCGTTCGCTCGAAATCTTTATGCGAAGCGTAATCGATCAAGTCGCTACAGACTTAGTAGCGACTGAGTTCAAAATTCAACCAGCAACCGTGCGTCAAGTGCGAAGCCGGATACTTCGCCGGCTTCGTCAGCAACTCGGCGATATAGAGCATTGAGTCAGCAACGAACCTGATTTTGCTCGAAGGAATGCGAGCCTTATTTCTTGTTCTTAGGATCGAGATTCTTGGCCATGTCTTCGTCGGTGAGTTTGGACTCGACGCCAGTTGAGGGGACTTCGTGTTTGCAAATCCAGAGCAATGCGTTGAGGACGAGTTTACGGAAATTGTCGTCGGCCCAATTCTTGTGGAAATGGCCGCCGGTGAAGCCAACTCCGCGTCCGTTGTCCGCGCGTTCCGTGCACCACATCAAATGCTCCATGCGTCCCTTGGCTTCTTGGATGTGTGCGTATGGGCCTTTCGGATAAACGTATGGGCCATTGCGAGTTTCATCGGAAGGCGTTGCGGAAAGAATCGGAGTCACCCCTTGCATCGCGTCGCGAAATCGCATGTTGAAGTACCATTCGTCGTGGATCGAAAAACTCGAAACGCCTCGGGTGATCGGATGTTCCGGAAGATTCTTGAACTCCGCCTTCCACATCGGGTTGCAGGAGTATTCGTGTTCGTAGCAACCGCCGATCCAGTCGCGGAAACGGTCACCAGGTTCTCCCTTGAGCACTTCCACTCCGAAGTGACAACAAAACAAACCAAGTCCTTTTGAAATGAGTCCATTGATCCGATTCAAGCGATCCCCTTGAACCAACGGATGTCCTTTGCCACCATCGGCGTAGACCATGAGGCCATCTGCAGAATCAAGGATGGAATCATCCTTGGGGTATCCATTCAATAGATACGTGACTTCGAGGCCATCGATCCCAGACAAACATTGGTGAAAGAGTTGAACACCCGCGTTGTGTTCGTGCATCCCAGGTCCATGGCTCGGGGTACCTGCCATCAAGACCAGTTTCTTAGGTTTGTTGGAAGATGCAGAAGCGATGGAACGGAGTGACGAGACACTCGCCATCGCAGTGGTAGCGACGGAAGCAGACAAAAAATCGCGACGCGAAAACAACATGGAGCTAGCCTTTGATTTGGAATGATTGGAGAGAAAGCAACTGACCCCGGTTTCGTGGCTTCGCCACAGGCGGCAACCGGGGCTAGCGCCCGCTAGCGCCCGACGGCTCACCAAGAACCGACAAACCGGGCCAAAATCAGCGGTCTCCTGGGGAGGGTGGCTTACTTTTCCTCCCTGACGGAAAGGGTTATGGAACGGTTCATGATAGCTTGCTCAAAATGCAGCGTCTACAACACTACCGATCGGAGGTGTCTGCGTCGTAGCTGGACAGGACGAGTCCATGGCGTTCGTCGATGCAGGCTTCCGCGTACGATTCGTCGGTTTCCCAAATTCGTACGCGTGTCGCTGTGGCGCCCGAGTCTTCGAGGAGCTTAGGGCAAACCTCCTCGAGAAGATAACGTGCCATATTTTCGGCCGTTGCGTTGTAAGGCATCAAGAACAATCTCGACGGCTTTACCATGCGGAGCGCTTCGATCGCGTTGTCGTCTTGGTCGAACACCAAGAAGCTGTGGTCCCAATTCTCGTCGAGCCAGCCTTTGCATTTCGATTTGAGATCTGCAAAGTCCATGACTCGTCCGACGGTATCTTGGGTGTCTCCGGTTACGAAGAAATCTGCAACGTAGTTATGGCCGTGAAAATGTTCACACTTACCGCCGTGTTTGAAAAGACGATGTCCTGCGCAAAACTTGATGCGCCGCATAATTGTCAAACTCATATCGATTCGATCCTCAGTCTTTGTGTCGTGTAGTTCACTGTGAATAGTTCACTGTGAAAGCCTTGTCCCCTAGTCACTTTGTGACGATCAGGGACTAACAGTATCTCAAACGCGAAGTTTGACGGGCTGTTGCTTTCATCTCAATCCGAAGCGTGCATATTATTGCGGGCCGGAAAGCTTGGGGTTGTTTTTATGTCGGTCGGCGTCTCGGTTTGTCTTCTTTCGCAAGTTCTCTTCGACAGCTTTCGTCAAGTCGACTCCGGTTTGATTGGCGAGACACACCAGCACGAAGAGGATATCTGCCATTTCGTCGGAAAGGGAGGAGTTCCGGTCTGACGGTTTGAAGCTTTGGTCACCGAACGTTCGAGACATCAATCTGGCTAATTCCCCAACTTCCTCCATCAAAACAGCAAGATTGGTGAGCTCGGAGAAATAATTTACCCCAATTGTACGAATCCAAGTGTCAACGATGGACTGAACCTCGCGGAGTGTAGGAGATGCGGTTGATTCGGACGGGGCGGTTTGGGAAGGTTCGATGGAAATGTTCCTTTCAAAATCGTGGTTGCTACAAACGCTAGCCAATCTTCGGCACGAGCAAATTTCGTTCCGCTATCTAGGATTATCTTTCCGTCAAGTCTGCACTTCGGCATCGGAAAGTGGTAGAGTGTACAGGTCACGTTTCATTGTTTCACTGGGATTTACCTGAATTATGCGTCTTTCCTTCGGGCTCGAAGCACGCCAAATACAAACCCAAAAATTGGCGCCACGGATGATCCAGTCGATGGAGATTCTGCAATTGCCGATTCTGGCTTTGCAGGAACGCATCGAACAAGAGATGAATGAAAACCCGATGCTCGAGGTAGAGGAAAGGGACGAGACGCTGCCGGACGAAGAATCCGAAGACAGCGACAACCAGAACTCGTCGCGAACGGAAGACGAAAAAGAGCTGGTCGTCAAAGATGGCCAGTCCAACGCAGAAGATTTCGAACGCTTGGCGAACATGGACGGCGACATGCCCGACACGTTCGATGATTTCCGTCGCTCCAGCAACCGCATGCAGGAAGATTCGGATCGGGCTCACGATCTTATGGCAAACGCTGCCGAACGACCGGAGTCGTTGAACGATTATTTGTTGCATCAATTGGCTGAACTGGATATCGATGACGAGGTAGAGAGAATTGCCGAAAGGATCATCTCATGCCTCGACGCCCGGGACGGAGGATATTTGAAAACATCGCTGGCAGACATCCTGCCACCGGATCATAAAGCGGCCGACTTAGCGTTGGCCGAGAGAGCATTGGCGATTGTCCAAGCGATGGAACCAGCCGGAATTGCGGCTCGAAACCTGAAGGAATGCTTGCTCAACCAGATCCGACCGGACATGCACATGGCGGAGGAGATGCGGATGGTCATTTCCCAGCATCTCGATGACTTGGCAGAGAATCGCTTTCCGGTAATCCAAAAGAAGACCGGTTATTCGATCGAGCGAATCAAGGAAGTCCGCGAGCAGCTTCATCAACTCAATCCCAAACCGGGAGCGGCCTTCATGGAAGTAATCGTCCCTCTCGTAACGCCCGACGTGGTGGTCGAAGCGAACGAAGATGGTGTTTACACGGTCAGGCTAGTCGACGATTCGCTCCCTTCGTTGCGAATTAGCGAGTATTACAGAAACAGATTGTCCGATTCGACTGCGACGGAAGAGGAACGGGAGTTCATCAAGCGAAAGATCGGCAGTGCCCAGTGGTTGATCGAGTCGATTCAGCAGCGAAGGCGGACATTGACTCGGGTCTCGCAGGAGATTGTGAATTATCAGAAACGCTTCTTGGACGAAGGTCCCGAAGCGATCGAACCGCTAAAAATGCAGCAAATCGCTGAGAAAGTCGGCGTGCACGTCACCACGGTCTCTCGAGCAGTGGATGACAAGTGGATACAAACGCCTCGGGGCATTTTTCCCCTGCGTCGCTTTTTCGTTTTTGGAACGACGAGCGCGGATGGGGAGGATGTCGCTTACGAGACGATTCGTATGAAGCTGCAGGAAATCATTGACAAAGAGGAGAAATCCAACCCGCTAAGCGACGACGATTTAGTTGATGAATTGAAGAAACATGGCTTGGGAGTCGCGCGACGCACGATCACAAAGTATCGCAAGAAAATGGGGATTCCGAGCAGCCGTCAACGCCGGGACTGGGCCAAGGGAGTTTAGATAGAGCCGACAAAAGTCAAAGGAACAGGCAACGTTCCATGGGCCGTCCACCTAGAATCCCACCTAGAATCCCACCTAGAATCCCAGCAGATCTCAAAGAGCGGACGCACGACGGGGCGTTCCTGCTGCTTTTTTTTGGTTGTGTGAGTTTAGGTAAAGGTCTATTGCATTTCTATGTTTTTAGTCCTGAACGGTTGCAGCTTCAGGAACCAATGATCCTCCCCTTGTCGCGATAGTTGGAATCGCTGGCCGCTTACATTCCATTGGTTTGGATGACTGCTTGGATCCGCGATCAGTTCGAACTCGAAGTTATGCTCTTCTCGAACGTGCCACTTCATTTCGCCCGTTAAGACCAGTTCCACCGATCCACGGTTGCCAGAAATAGGCCCTGAGTAATTCAAGTAGAGAGCTCGATGACTTGGCAGTCGAGTAACCGCCAAAGAAGACCATTGGTCTGGGGGTAGGTTCAATTCGAAGCAATCAAGACACCTTTCCTCGACAAACTGATAGTTTGAGAATTGGAGCAAAAGGTCCCAATGAGAAGGCCTGATGTTGCTTTCAGGGAGCGAGTGGTGAAGCACGGCGAATCGCATTCAAAATTATTTCTTTAATTGTTCCGGTGAATTTTCCACTCATTCCCAGGGGAACTAAACGCCACTCTTATCATCCAAATCGACGTCAAACTCTGCAAAACCGTTCAGTTGCGCATGGTTTGACGGAGTATTTTTGGCTTGAATGGTAGAATTTGGCTTGCTCGTGCGGCAATCCTGGCTGGCGAAACCACCCATAAGGTGGAGTGACGAGCGGTCGGGAAGGTTAGCCTGAAGCTTACAAATTTGCATCCAAACCTAGGCTAATTATACTCGACAACGTGAGTTCTCGCAGGTCAGGCAAGGGCAAGGTGAAAACCAACGCCTTTATTTAGCCTTGCGAGACACACAAACTCGTCATTTCCCTGGGGTTGTTTTGACCCTGGGAGTTCAAGCTACCTTTGCACTGAGGGTTGGTGATGACCATCCGCTGGTTTCGCAACAAGAATTCTCTATCGAAGACTGATCAGAACGCGAATATTGGGAATAGCCAATCGAAACGGACTAAGTTTCGACGCTATCTTCTCGAGGCATTGGAGCCCCGTCAATTGATGGCGGTTGGGCCTCAACTGATCGGGATCCAGCAGAACACGAGCGAGCTTTTGAAGAGCGGCGATGTTCTCACGCAGGCTCCTCGTGAGTTGGTCTTCCGTTTTGATGATGCACAGCTTATCGACGCATCGACCGTCTCCGGTATTCGCATCTCACGTGCGGGGGGGGATGGATCTTTTGATCTAGCGAGCACAACCAGCGACTTCGGTAGCACTGGCAGAGTGAACATTCAGTTCACTTCGACTGAGCCGGGAAGGTCGTTCACGATCAACGTGACGTTGGCCAATTTGGGTGCAAATGCTCAACCGACAGTTGGTTTAAGCGGCAACACGATCTCGCTGGTGTTGAACAATAACGCGACGACCACGACCACTGCAGACCAGTTGGTCAATGCGGTCAATTCCTCTGCGGTCTTGAACGGAGCGGTTCGGGCCAAGATCCATGGAGGCCTCGGATCGACTCGTATCGGATCCAATGCCCCAGCGAGCTATTCGCCGATAGTTCTCAGTAGCGCGAATGATTCCGTAGTCGTACCTGGTGCTGTGTTGGTTGGTCAATCTCCGGATCAGAACGAGGTGACCGTT
>Ga0315900_10012607_pt1 | contig 10357 bp, 8 predicted proteins | sample LakEriMetagenome_FD_203521 | JGI IMG/M metagenome (GOLD analysis project Ga0315900, IMG submission 203521) | Freshwater fungal communities from buoy surface, Lake Erie, Ohio, United States - Buoy 12 MA114 | ecosystem: Environmental > Aquatic > Freshwater > Lake > Lake biofilm | place: USA: Lake...
AAGTATGCTGGCAGCTACCCAGCCCACAACAACCCCCATCACAGAAACCGAGACGATTGCCAGAATGATGCCAAAACCTAGGGCATCTGCCGGCGCGATGCGTCCCGCCGGAACAGGTCGGGATGAAGTGCGGTTCATGATGGCGTCAATATCGCGATCATACCACATGTTAATTGCTCCACCTGCGCCAGATCCCATTGCAATGCACAGAACAGCAACTGTTGCGATCAGCGGATGAATATCGCCAGGGGCCATATACAATCCCACCAAACCGGTAAATACCACCAGAGATAATACGCCGGGCTTGAGCAGCACCCAGAAGTCACGGACGGAGGATTCCGTTACTTCCACAACCGAAATAGGTGGTACTGCGGCAGTGCTCATTTAGGAAATACGTGGAGTTTTTTCAAACGTGTGGAATGGAGGAGGAGAGGAAACCGACCATTCGAGGGTCGTAGCACCTTCGCCCCACTGATTGTAGCCAACCGGAATCTTGTTGGCATACATGCGCCACACCACGATCAGGAACCAGACTGCACCTGCGGCTGCAATATAGGAGCCGATAGATGACCAGTAGTTCCAGTAGGCATATGCATCCGGATAGTCAGGGATACGGCGCGGCATACCTGCAAGACCCAGGAAATGCTGTGGAAAAAACGTGATATTGGTGCCGATAAAGAACAGCCAGAAATGGGTCTTTCCCATCCATTCGGAATATTTGTAACCGGACATTTTCCCGATCCAGTAGTAGAAGGCAGCAAATATCCCAAACAGTGCGCCAAGCGACATGACATAGTGGAAGTGCGCGACGACGTAATAGGTGTCGTGCATCGGAATATCAATCGCGGAGTTTGCGAGCACGATACCCGTCACACCGCCCACGGTGAACAGGAAGATAAAGCCAATTGCAAACAGCATCGGTGTATCGAAGCGAATGGAGCCACCCCACATCGTCGCAATCCATGAGAAAATTTTGATGCCGGTCGGTACTGCAATTACCATGGTGGCAAGCATGTAGTAGGCTTCTGTGTCCGGATCCATTCCCACGGTGAACATGTGGTGTGCCCATACGATGAAGCCAAGCACGCCGATGCAGCTCATCGCGAACACCATGCCGAGATAGCCAAATACAGGCTTGCGTGAGAAGGTTGAAACAATCTCACTCATAATACCAAAAGCCGGAAGAATAAGAATATAGACCTCCGGATGACCGAAGAACCAGAAGAGGTGCTGATACAGCACAGGATCGCCACCGCCTGCCGGTACAAAGAAGTTGGTGCCAAAGTTACGGTCAGTGAGCAGCATGGTGATCGCGCCGCCGAGTACCGGCAGAGCGAGCAACAGCAGAAACGCAGTGATCAGAATGGACCAGACAAATAGCGGCATTTTAAGCAGCGTCATGCCCGGCGCACGCATATTGAAGATGGTCACGATGAAGTTGATCGCTCCGAGAATCGAAGAAATACCGGCAAGGTGAAGAGAGAAGATTGCCATATCCACAGCCATTCCCGGATGGGATGCGATTTTTGAAAGCGGAGGATAGACCGTCCAACCTGTACCGGCACCTTCGCCAATCAATGAAGAACCAACCAGAAGGATCATGGCTGGAATCAACAGCCAGAAACTGATGTTGTTCAGACGTGGAAACGCCATATCTGGCGCACCAATCATGATTGGAACAAACCAGTTCCCAAATCCACCGATCATTGCAGGCATGATGAGGAAGAACACCATGAGGAACGCGTGAGCGGTGAGGAATACGTTATAAAGCTGACGTGGATTCTCTGAAATCTGATTGAACACCTGCTCGCCCGGATATTGCAACTCAGCGCGCAGCACAATGGAGAAGAACGCACCAAGCAGACCTGCAAACACCGCAAATATAAGGTATAACGTACCGATATCCTTGTGGTTGGTCGAAAATAGCCAGCGTTTCAGACCGGTTGGCGTATGATGATCTTCGTGAGTGTGTGTGGCAGCGGCGGAACCGTATCCCATAATAATAACCTTCTATTAATTACTGTGCTTGTGCAATACGAACGGTAGCAGGCGAATTCAATTCACCGAATTTCTGTTTTGATTCCGCTACCCACGCATCAAACTTTTCCTGACTAACGACGTGCAGCTCGATTGGCATGAACCCATGATCCACACCGCAAAGTTCAGAGCACTGACCATAATACACGCCCTCGCGGGTGGCCTTAAACCACGTTTCGTTCAGACGGCCCGGAATGGCATCGGTCTTCACCCCCATCGCAGGCATCGCCCAGGAATGTATCACGTCGTACCCGGTAACCTGCACGCGAATAACCTTGTTCACAGGAACCACCACCGGATTGTCGTTTGAAAGGAGGCGGAACTGACCTTTTGAGGGATCAATTTCTTTATCCGGAATCATACGGCTTTCGAAAGAGAAGCCTCCATTGTCTGGATAGATGTAGGTCCAGAACCATTGATGTCCCTGCACCTTGAGGGTCATATCTGCCTGTGGCAGCACGTCCATTTCATAATGCAGACGCCATGATGGAATCGCGATAGCCACCAGAATCAGGATGGGGATAACTGTCCAAACGACTTCGATAGTCGTGTTATGGGTGGTTTTGCTTGGATTCTTGTTATTCTTCGCGCTGAACTTTATGCAAACATAAGCAAGCAATACAAACACGAACACAACGATGAGCGTAATGAGAACAAGCAAGCCGTCATGCAGGTTTGAAAGCTTCTCCATTATGGGAGACGCAGGGGTTTGAAAATACATCTGTTTCCCGTCGATGTGCTGACCTGCAGTTTCAGCAAAAGCCGAAGCAGCTACGAAAAGAGAGGAAAATATACTGGCACTGAGCTTGTATAAGGCGTTCACAGAAAACCTCGAATGATTCAAAAGAGTAGCGGACACGTAGAATAAGTGCACTTCATAATATGTCATGTTACACTTATCAACTGAAATTACATAGTGTTTTTATACGAGTTGTAGCTTTAGAAGAAGTTGCAATTTTCCTGCAACAGGATGATTGATTAACCTGCGAGTAAAGCTATGTTATTAAGCTATGTTATAAAGCTATGTTATATATTCCTGTAATTTACGTGTGTTATTATGAATCAACCCGTTAATCCTGATCATTTTCTGCTTGAACCCTCCGGCCTTGATCTTGGGACTTTGCAGCGCACCGTAAACGATGCGCTTGTTGGTATGGATGATGGCGAGCTATACCTTGAGTACTCGCAATCGGAAAGCCTTGTCTGGGACGATGGATTGTTACGTAGTGCAAGCTACAATACGGATCGTGGTTTTGGGTTGCGCAGTGTAATGGGGGAGGCGGCCGGATATGCACATGCCTCGGAAATCAGCGAGGATGCAATCCGACGGGCAGTTGGGACCGTGCGTGCCATTCACACTAATGAAAAGAATATTCACGCTGCGATTACTCCAGCGTTTGGAACCAATCAGGCCCTCTATACACAGGCAAATCCCCTTCAGGAGGTGCCGTTTGAGGCGAAAATCCAGTCCATTCAGGCTATTGATGCCTATGTGCGAGCAAAAGATCCGAGAGTGAAACAGGTGTCTGTTTCCATCGCCGGGGTGTGGCAGGCCATTCGTATTATTCGGGCAGGCAATCAGACGGCTACGGATATACGTCCACTAGTCAGGCTTACCATTAATGTTGCCGTTGAACAGAATGGGCGCATGGAAACCGGTAATCATTCAGGGGGTGGGCGTATGCAGTATGCGACCTATCTGGAGGAATCGACGTGGAAACGCTACGCAGATCAGGCCCTTGCTCAGGCTCTCGTAAAACTTGACTCAAAGCCCTCGCCTGCCGGTGAAATGCCGGTGGTGCTTGGCCCAGGCTGGTGCGGTGTGCTGCTGCACGAAGCGATTGGGCATGGTTTAGAAGGAGATTTTCACCGTAAGAAAACCTCTGTTTATTCCGGAATGATGGGGCAGCAGATCGCTGCAAAGGGGGTAACCGTGGTGGATGACGGTACGCTGGAGAACCGCAGAGGCAGTCTTTCGATTGATGATGAAGGTACTCCGACGGGACGCACCGTATTGATTGAGGATGGGAATCTTACGGGTCTATTGCAGGACCGCCTCAATGCAAGATTGATGGGTGTGCGCGCGACTGGAAATGGCCGCCGAGAGAGCTACGCGCATCAGCCAATGCCGCGCATGACTAACACCTTCATGTTAAACGGCAACCATACACAAGAAGAGATGGTAGCGTCAGTAAAAAGGGGGATTCTGGCCGTCAATATGGGGGGTGGTCAGGTGGATATTACCTCGGGTAAATTCGTGTTTTCCGTATCGGAAGCGTACATGATCGAAGATGGAAAAATCACCCATCCAGTCAAAGGCGCAACACTGATTGGAACCGGTGCGGACGTGCTCAAAAAAATCACCATGATCGGAAACGATACCTGCCTTGATGAAGGCACCGGCACCTGCGGCAAAAGTGGACAGGATGTGCCAGTCGGCGTCGGTCAGCCTTCGATGTTGATTGAAGGTATTACTGTTGGTGGAACGCAGGTTTAAAGCATTTTTCATTTCATCGTGCACGTCGTTATCCTTCGGACTCGGCGTGCTCATGTACTAAGTGTGTACACTCCGCGCGCCTCGCCTCGGCTGCCTAGTGCACAAAGAAATCAAAAATGCTTTATTCTCATTATTCACTGTTTTCGTAACGTGCTGACGTGCGTGTTTTTTGTCATCGCGAGGACTGCGTGGCACGACGTGGCGATCCAGTCATTCTTAAGTTTCATTTCTCTCTGTCATGCCAGCGGAGGCTGGCATCCATGTGGATCCCTACCTTCGCAGGGGTGACAAAATTAGGGTCGTAAGAAGCTCGTAGCAATTTTTTATCTGTCATCCAGAACTTTTTTCTCGGATAGCTTTGGGTGAAGCCAAGTGTTTCAAGATTCATATAGAAATAAGCTGTATGCAGAAATGAATTTAGCATGACAATACGACTGCACCATAACCAACAACTGTCACCATAGTGTCACCTTAGGTTAACAAAAACGCACACACAATTTTTCACCAGTTTCGTCCTTTGAACCTTATCCAGAGCCATTTTCGCATATGTATGCCGGGTGGGGCTATACGACACAATTGTTAACCACTTTTACAGTTGTGTTACAGCTCGATGAATAGATTTTGACAGCCTCTAAATCGCCTTGAATCCATCCCCATGTTCGGGTTAAAGTGAACCTATGAATTGATTTGTTGTGTGTTTCTCAGACGATTTTCTGTTTTAACGCGAGCAAATGAGAAAATGGATAAAATCTGATACAAAGTTAATTTTAGATTAGATTTTAACCATTATAGTAAGAAAAATAGTTAACAAAACCGATTGGGGTTTGAGTTTATGAATCTAAAAGATGTAGGTGCAGTAACCAGCCGATTAACTCATCCAACCGCATGTCACAGCGGAGCAAGAGCTGCTTTGGGGACATCTGGTCTTGAGGGCGTGATTGGTGAAATGCAAGCATATCATAGAGCTACAGCTGCAAATTTGGCCGCTCAATTGGGTGGTCCGGAAGCATCTCAGGGAATGAGTCGATAACAGCATTACTGTATCCCCATCACCACAACCCTTCCGCTAGTTATCCTCCACCGCATTGTTTTTTCAGAAAAAACTTTTTCTTTTCCAACAAAAATCCGTATATTGAGTCCAGTTAACTCTTATGAATACAGGCATGGTAGATAGCTGGGCCAATAAAAACGCGGGCAAAAAAGTCACCTCCGACATGCTTCCCGATGCGCCGCTCGATGCGGATTTGCTCGAGAAGGAGGTCGTGATTCTGGTGCAGGCGAAGAACTTTTTTGGCGACAATGTGTTTTCGTATGTGCAACTGACCTTTTCGAATCTCAACCAGATGATGAAGAAAATGGTGACGAACGAGAGCTTTCTGCCAAGCGATTACGGTACCGTGCTTGCTGCCGGGCGTGGTGACCCGAGCGATGAACTCAAAGAAGAAATGCGTACCACCTATAATCTCGTGGATATTCCGCAAACCACTGCGCCTGTTGGAACGGCGTCATCCAATGCTGCTCCCAAAGCGGCTGCATCTAAAGCTGCTGCTACCGCGCAGCCAAAGCCGGTTGTAAAGCCGGCCATTTCGCAGCCCAAATTCTTCGACGATAACGAGTAACAATTAAATCGCGTAATCGAAATCCGAATATTTTTCGCGCGGGCAGGCAAGTGCCGAAAGCGTAGTAATCAATCCAAATACGCCAAGATTGCAATTTGATACCGTTACGCGCTCAAGATCGGATTCGGTTTCATCGCACATACCGGAAAACTGCATGCCCTGCGCATTGAGGTTGTTATATGCATCGCGCTCGGAATTGACGCGGTATGCACCGCCCACCGGATGGCCATTCACAAGATAGAGCATGGGTTCTGCGGGTTTTCCCTCGATGCGGTCGAAGGTTGGAACCCCTTCCTGAATAATAACCTCAGTGCTTTCGGTGCCTTCCTTGATGGTTTTCATCTTGTTGCGGGTCTTTTTATTGAGTTCCAAAAGCTCTTCGCCGCTGCGCGCCGTCATGATGCCCATACCGTATGTACCGCTATCGGCTTTGACAAACACATAGGGCGTTTCGCTCACACCGTAATGCGCGTAACGATCGCGGGTGCTATCCAGGATCGCCTGAGCGGCTTCCGCCACTTTCTCAAGACTACGCCGTTCGTCAAATCGCACAACACCACAGCGATGGAAAGACGCTTCCATCAGCCACGAATCAATCTCGAATGCGGTACAAAAATCATGAACCAGAGTGTGGTACTGCGTGAAATGTTCGCTCTTGCGGCGACGGTACCAGCCAAACAACGGTGAAGGAAACACCGGCTGCGACAATCCTTCGAGTAAGGGTTGCGCTCCGGAGGTGAGATCGTGATTCAGGATAATGGCGTCGGCAGTGAAACCGTCTGCAAGACGTATCTGATTATTCTCACGAGTGACCGGATATTCGATCACTTCCTTGCCACTCAGACTGACGAGAGGAAGTGGCTCTTTTGTCTCCGGATCCAAACGCCCGATCCGCACCTCAAGGCCAGCAGCTCGAAGTAATTCAGATAACACCGATAGATTCTCGAGGTAACCAAGATTGCGGGTGTGGTTCTCCGGTATAATCAGTGCCTTTGCAGGCAGCACCGGAAGGCTGCGGAAGAAATGCCGAAACTCGGCAACCGCGCGGTGACGTGCAGCAGCCGAAAGATTGTTGAACCCGGCGGGAAACAAATTGCAGTCCACCGGCGCAATCTTGAATCCGCCATGTCGAATATCGACCGAGGTATAGAGCAGGGGAGGTGCGATCATACGCTGCTCATCCAGCCAATGATGCACTTCCTCTCCGCGTGTATCGAGCAGGGTTTTGAGTGTGGCAATGACAGGAGTGATAATAGTGTCGGGCATGATTATGACGCCGTTCTGAAAGAGGGTTTATGGTGCCAGTCGCCAAGCCGTGACATCAGGCACCCCAATGCGGCAACGGCTGCGGTATCGGCTTTTAAGATGCGTGGCCCGAGAGAGATGGGATGTGCAAAAGAAAGGCCTCTAAGTATCTGTAATTCGCGATGCGAAAATCCGCCTTCTGGCCCGATAAGCAATGCCCACGAGTCGGGGCAGGCTGTAAGAGATGCTGGGTTTTCTCCTCCTCCCGATTCGTCGCCATAAAAAAGTGCGCGACCTGAATCCCAGTTGGAAAGAACCGTCTCCAGTTTGTTATCTGGTAGTAATTCAGGGACATCCAAACGCTCGCACTGCTCGGAAGACTCCTGAAGAATCCTGGCAAGCCTTGTTGAATTAATTCGGTCTACAACACTGAACTTCGTGTAAACTGCTTGCACTGCGCGCACTCCCAGCTCACTGGCTTTTTCGATTACGGTTTCATGCCGCGCCTGTTTGAGTGGCGCAAACAATAGCCAACTATCTGGCGTAGGGGTTTGTGGGCGTAATAACGAAATCACATCAAGGATCGCCTGCTTTTTTTCAAGAACCCTGAGTTTACCTAACCACTCACCGTCTACACCGTTGAAGAGTGCTACCGCGCCTTCTGGTTTTAATCGCAGTACATCGCGCAGATAATGCACCTGTTCGTCGTGCAGCATTACGGGCTCGGATGGGTGGAGTTTCTCACCAATGTATAAGCGCGTACGCGGGTAATCAGGATGTTCGGCCATTTTGTCCTTCACTAAAGAATTCTACAGGACTGTACAATGCTTTATTGTAATGACACATATATAGATACGAAAACCATTACTTCAACCGCGACCTCATGTTTCAATCACCTTATTTGAGACTCATGCGCCTCCATCAGCCGACCGGCATCTGGTTATTGCTGTGGCCTTGTTGGTGGGCGATTCTCATGGCTGGAGAGAATATTTCTCTCGCCCTGTTATTCTATTTTCTGATTGGCTCGGTAGTTATGCGCGGGGCGGGCTGTATCATCAATGATTTATGGGACCGTGATATTGACCGAAGAGTAGAGCGCACGCGAAACCGCCCATTGGCCAGCGGTGAGCTATCGGTAAAACAGGGATTGTATCTGCTCGCGATGCTGTTTCTCATTGCGTTTATCATCCTGCTTCAACTGAATCTGATGGTGTGGTTACTAGCGATTGCTTCCCTGTTTTTTGTCGCAGTATATCCAGTAATGAAACGTATCACCTGGTGGCCTCAGGCATTTTTAGGCCTGACTTTCAATTTTGGCGCACTCATGGGCTGGGCCGCCGTGACCGGAACGGTTACTACTTCCGCTTTACTATTATATGCGGCTGGATTCTTCTGGACACTCGGTTACGACACAATCTATGCCCATCAGGACAAGCGGGACGATACGAAGGTGGGGGTGAAATCCACGGCACTCTGCTTAGGCACGCGCACCAAAACAGCTGTGCTCGGATTTTATTTCCTGAGCACGGTATGCCTGATGACGGCTGGGTGGGTTTCCTCCCAAAACACACACTATTTCTTTGGGGTCGCGTTATTTGGGTTGCATTTGTTATGGCAGATTGCACGTGTTAATCTTGATAATCCCGCTGATTGCATGCAGGTTTTCAAGAGCAATAGCCTCGCTGGAGCCTTGATAGTGCTTGGGTTGCTTGCAAACCTGTTTTTCTGATTGCAGAAACTCCCTAAAACGACTACACGTCCCCGAATTTTGTTTTCGGACGGAGGACTTCAGTGACGCTGACCGAACTGGTGATTGCCAACCTCACTTCACCCGCCATATTGTGCTTCTTTTTAGGCATTCTGGTAACGCTTCTAAAAAGCGATCTGCGCGTTCCACCCGCAGTACATGAGGCTATTTCACTTTATTTGCTTTTTGCAATAGGCCTCAAAGGTGGATTTGCAATTGCCAACAGCTCCGTTCATGAGCTTATCAAACCTGCGATTGCAACGTTAACCATCGGTATCATCACACCGTTTATTGCTTTTCTTGTGGCTCGCGGTATCGGGAGGCTTAATGCCCAGAATGCAGCGGCACTCGCGGCCCATTACGGTTCCGTTTCCGCAGTAACATTCATGGCGGCTATCAGTTTTGCAAAAATTTCGGATATTCCAACAGAAGCATTTATGCCCGCTCTGGTGGCACTGCTTGAAATTCCAGGCATTCTGATTGCGCTGGTGCTAGTGCATGTCTATCACCGCGGCGCGGATACGAAAGTGAGCGCGGTGGTGCACGAGGTGCTTACCGGAAAAACCATGATGCTACTGATTGGTGGCGTTATTATTGGTGTGATCTCGGGGGAAAAAGGAAAGACGTTGATTGCGCCGGTATTTGTGGACGCATTTCAGGGCATTCTGACATTTTTCCTGCTCGAAATGGGAATAATTGCCGCGCAGCGTCTTAAGGAAATGCGCGAATCGATCGGGTTTTTGATAGTATACGGCATCACTTTGCCGCTGTTGTTTGGTACATTCGGCGCATTTATGGGGTATTTTTCCGGCCTTTCGATTGGTGGTGCGATGGTACTTGCCACCATGGCCGCGTCCGCTTCTTATATTGCGGCACCCGCAGCTGTAAAAATTTCCATCCCTACCGCGAATCCAAGTATTTACCTGACGGCGTCGCTTGGCATCACGCTGCCTTTCAACCTGATCGTAGGGCTTCCACTTTACTACCAAATCGTGAAATGGATATTCCTCCATTTCGATGGCGCATGAGTATAAAATTTTATTGAATAAAAACAGTCGATTGCGATCATTCATCTGATTTGTTGGCATTTAGGTAAAATTTGCCGCTTTTCTTTAATAAATTTTAACGATTCAAATGGCATAATAAACCATAAGGTCGGAGAAAACTGACCGGAAAAAGGGCCAAAAGTGCCTGTCTGATGGGAAAAACAAA
>Ga0315900_10012608_pt1 | contig 10356 bp, 9 predicted proteins | sample LakEriMetagenome_FD_203521 | JGI IMG/M metagenome (GOLD analysis project Ga0315900, IMG submission 203521) | Freshwater fungal communities from buoy surface, Lake Erie, Ohio, United States - Buoy 12 MA114 | ecosystem: Environmental > Aquatic > Freshwater > Lake > Lake biofilm | place: USA: Lake...
GCGTGGAGGAGGACGTCGGCGTCGCTGTGGCCCACGGCCTGCCGGTCGTGGGCGATCGTGATCCCGCCGAGCACGAGGCCGTTGCCCGGGGCGAGGCGGTGCGTGTCGTGTCCGAGGCCGATGCGAAGCATGCCCGCGTGTCTCCCGGGGAAAAAGGGCCGCATCGTTTTCCCCTATACTCCGCCCATGCACAACTCCGCCGCGAATCCCCATGCCCCCGCGCCGGCGGCCGACCCCGTGATCTCCGTATCGGGGCTGGCGAAGGAATACCGCGTCTACGACAAGCCCGAGGGACTGCTGGCGAGCGTCCGCGGGCTGTTTCACCGCCCGAGCCGGGGCGTGGAGGCGCTCCGGGGCGTCGACCTGCAGGTCGGCCGCGGCGAGTTCGTGGCCTTGCTCGGCCCCAACGGCGCCGGCAAGACGACGTTCCTCAAGCTGCTCTCGGGGATCATCACGCCCACCCGGGGCACGGCGCGGGTGCTCGGCCACGTGCCCTGGGAGCGGGCCGACGACTTCCGCCGCCGGTTCGCCCTGGTGATGGGGCAGCGGAACCAGTTGTGGTGGGACCTGCCGGCGGCGGAGAGCTTCCGGCTCCACCAGGAGATCTACCGCATCGATCCGGCCCGCTTCGCCCGGGTGCGGAACGAACTGGTGGAGATGCTCGGGGTGGGCCGGCTGATCCTCCGGCCCGTCCGCGACCTGTCGCTCGGCGAGCGGATGAAGCTCGAACTCGTGGCGGCGCTCCTCCACGAGCCCGAGGTGCTGTTCCTCGACGAGCCCACGATCGGCCTCGACGTGGTCGCCCAGCACACGATCCACGAGTTCCTGCGGGCCGTGCAGGCCGAGCGGCGGGTCACGGTGATCCTCACGACCCATTACATGAAGGACGTGGCCGCACTCTGCGAGCGGCTCGTCGTGATCACGCACGGCGACATCCTCTACGACGGCTCCCTGGCCGGAGTCGTCGACCGGTTCACGACCCACAAGATCGTCACGCTCGACTTCGACGAGCCCCCCGACCGTGGGCGGCTGGAGCGGTGCGGGTTTCCCTGCGAGATCCGCGGTCCGCAGGCGGTGCTGCGGATCGACCGCACGCGGATCGCCGACGTGCTGCCCGAGCTGCTCCGCGGACAGGGCGTGCGCGACGTCTCGGTGGAGGACGTGCCGCTGGAGGAGATCGTGGCGGGCATGTTCCGATCCGCCGATCGCCGTGCCGTGTCGTCCGCGGAGGCCGTGCGATGACCGCCCCCGCCACGCGGCCCGGGCCGCTCCACGGTTTCCGCGTGTGGTGGACGATGCTGGCGATCAGCCTCGAGGAGCGGCTCGCCTACCGGGGCGACTTCATGCTCGGCACCGCGATGCGGTTCCTGCCGATCGTGACGCAGATCTTCCTCTGGACCGCCGTGTTCACCGCCACGAGCCGCCCCGACATCGCCGGCTATTCGCAGAACGACATCGTCGCCTACTACCTGCTGACGATGGTCACCCGGGCCTTCTCCAGCATGCCGGGCCTCGCCGGCGGCATCTCCCGCAGCATCCGCGACGGCTCGATCAAGAAGTACCTCGTGCAGCCGGTGGACTACGTCGCCTTCCTGCTCGCCGCCCGCGTCGCCCACAAGCTCGTCTACTACGCCGTGGCGATCCTTCCCTTCGCGGCGGTTTTCTGGCTGTGCCGCGGCTTCTTCCCGCCCGCCCCCGACGCCGCCACGATCGCGGCCTTTCTGCTGGCTCTGGTGCTCTCCTTCCTCCTCGGTTTTTTCATGGAGGCCACGCTGGGGATGCTCGGCTTCTGGGTGCTCGAGACCTCGAGCATCGTGTTCGCCTACATGCTCGTGCAGTACCTGCTCTCGGGCCACATGTTTCCCATCGACATGCTCGCCGGCATCCCCACCGGCATCGGCGGCGTGAGCGTGGCCGACGTCGTCCGCTGGCTGCCCTTCGAGTTCACGGCCTACTTCCCCGCGGCGGTCTGGCTGGGCAAGGTCCAGGGGCCGGCCCTCGTCCGCGGCCTGGCGATCGAAGCGGCGTGGGTCGTCGTCATGGCCGTGGCGTGCCGCGTCGCCTGGTGGCGCGGCACGCGACGCTATGCCGCCTTCGGCGGCTGATCGGCGTTCTCAGGCTGGTGACCCGGTGTTTGGCAGCGGATGTCACCCGCCCCGGATTGCCTGTCGTTTTCCAGGGGCCTTCCGCGGCTCAAAGATCTTTGGCGCGAAAGTTTCGGAACTCGATCTTCATCTTCTTTCCCGCATGCGTCACCAGGTCGATGTGGTTCTTCAGCGGATAGGACGCATCGACGATTTCACTCACCTGTTCGCCATTGATCCAGGCCGTGAACGTGTCCCCCTTCGCCATGAAGCGGACGCTGTTCCAGTCATTTTTCTTCCACAACTTGTCGACGTTCTTCGCGCGGCCGGCCTCGATGAACTCCTTGCCCGAGTGCCAGGAACCGGTGCGATTTTCGGGATCTTTGCCCGCAGAGCCGAGCCACAAACAGAGCCCTCCCTTGCGGGAGGAGATCTGGGCGTCGACGTCGCCCGTGAAGCGAACGTCGAACTCGATCACGGCATCCTGGACGGCAAGCGGCCGGGTTCGAATCCGGGTCGCGCCGGTGTTTTCCTCGATTTCACCGACCATCACCCCATCTTCGACCCGCCAGATCGTCGTGTTTTTGAGGCTCCACGTGGAAAGATCCTTGCCGTTGAACACGTCGACCCAGCCCGGTTCGGTCGGATTGGCGGCCAGTGCCATGGGCAGGCAAGCCAGCGCCAGGAAACCGATTGTCCAAGCCGCGAACCGTGAACTTCCGTGCATGTTTTTCGCCTTTTGAGTTGAGAGCATCCGAGGGAAGAACGAGGCCGAATTCGTACGCCACCAGAGTAGCAGTTCCATGAACGATCCGGAAGCCGCGGGCGCGGCGCGAACCCCGGATTCGAACACCGCTGTCGCGGAGCCGGAAACTCATGCCAGCCCGGAGCCCGCAGTGCCCGTTTCAGAGGCAGCGGCGGCCGGTATGGGCCAGCCCTCGTCTCGCGGCTATCGCCTGAACTTCTCGGGCAGGGCAATCGAGGGATTGGCCCGCAGCACCTTGGCTGCTTCGTCAGGCAGCGTGGTCAGGCCGCCGAGGGACAGCCAGCCCATATGCTTCGCCAAGGCCTGGGCCGCCTCGTTCGACAATGTCGGCAGGCCGTCGAGGCGGAGCATGCCCGAATGCTGCGCCAGCGCCTTGGCCCCCTCGTCGGAGAGCGTGGTCAGGCCGCCCAGCCACAGCCCGTTCTTGTGCTGCGCCAGCGTCTTGGCCGCTTCGTCGGAGATCGTGGTCAGGCCGCCGAGCGACAGCCCGCCCGGGTGTTGCCCCGGGTTCTGTGCCAGCGCCTTCGCCGCGTCCTCGGAGAGCGTGGTCACGCCGTCGAGGAACAGCCAGCCCCCGTGCCGCGCCAGTGCCTTGGCCTGCTCGCCCGAGAGCGTGGTCAGGCCGTTGAGGTAGAGCAAGCCCCGGTGGAACCCCAGTCTCTTGGCCACCTCATCCGAGAGCGTGGTCAGGCCGTTGAGCGACAGCGTGTAGTTTTTACCGCCACTCAACGCATCGGCCGCCTCGGTCGACAGCGTCGTCAGGCCGTCGAGGGAGAGCCCGCCCTTGTTCGGGCCCATATGGACGAAGCCAAACTGAAATTTTTCACCACACAACGGCAGTGCCTTGGCCTGCTCAACCGAGATCGTGGTCAGGCCGTTGAGGGACAGCCCGCCCTTGAAACGCGACAACTCATTGGCCGCGGCGTCAGAGAGGGTGGTCAGGCCGTTGAGCGACAGCTGGTAGCCGTTGCTCTGCGCCAACGCCTTGGCAGCCTCTTCGGAGAGCGTGGTCAGGCCATCCAGATGCAGGTCGCCCGTATGCTTCGCCAGCGACGCGGCCGCCTCGTTCGACAGCGTGGTCAGGCCGTTGAGAACCAGGTCGCCCTTGTATTGCGCCAGCGGCTTGGCCGCCTCGTCAGAGAGCGTGGTCAGGCCGCCGAGGGACAAGCGTTTCACGTCGCGGCGCTGCGCCAGCGCTGCGGCCACTTCGGCAGACAGCGTCGTCAAGCCGTTGAGGGACAACACGCCTGCGGAGCTGCTTTTCGCGTTCGACGCCACGGCCTTGGCCTGCTCCACCGTCAGCGTCTTGATCTCGTTCGTATTCCCGAGCGACGGCTCCGCTTCAGCCACAACCCCGCACAGCACGGCCGCCGCAATCCACGTCGCATATCGCATCGCCACTTCTCCCGTTGGATGACCCTATGCTAACGCGGAAACGGGGCGGCGTCACCTGCTCAATCCCTCGGAGGTCAGCCCGTTCAATCGGGCCCGCGAAGACGGCCGTGCGGCCGCTATACTCCCGGCCCGGTGACGTGTCCGCCGCTCGTCCGCCGGCGTCGCCTCGGAGCGTCCCGCCCATGGCCCGGTATCTCTCGATCTTCCTCACGTTCGCCCGGGCCTGCCTGGTCCGTGACATGACGTTCCGGGCGAACTTCATCCTCGAGTGCGTCACGAGCCTCGGCTGGATGTCGATGAACCTGGCCTTCTACGTGCTGATCTTCCGGTTCACCTCCGAGATCGGCGCCGGCACCGGCTGGTCGCGGGAGCCGTTCTTCGCCTTCGTGGCCACGGGCTTGATCATCAACTCGATCGTCCAGGCGCTGTTCATGCCGAGCGCCGAGGAACTCACCGAGCTGGTCCGCACCGGCGGCCTCGACGCGGTGCTCGTGCAGCCGCTCGACGCCCAGTTCCTGCTCTCGCTGCACCGCGTCGACTTCTCCGCCTTCGCCAACGGCCTGGTGGGCCTGGGGCTGCTCGGCTGGTCGCTGGCGCGGATGGACCACGCCCCGCCGCCGATCGCCTGGCTGCTCTATCCGCTGCTGGTGCTGTGCGGCGTGGCGATCCTCTACGGGCTCGTGATCATGCTCGCCGCCGCCACGATCCTCATGGGCCGCAACCAGAGCCTCTACGACTTCTGGTTCTATCTGACGAACTTCTCCCGCTATCCGGCCGAGATCTACGCCGGCCCCTGGGGCGGCCCGCTGCGGACGCTGTGCACCTTCGTGCTGCCGATCCTGCTGGTGGTGAACGTGCCCGCCCGGGTGCTCACCCGGCCGCTGGTCGGCGCCGCCTGGTGGCCCGTCGCCGGCGCCGTCGTGGCGGCCGGGGCCACGCTGATGATCTCGCGGCTCGTGTTCCAACGCGCCCTCGTCAAGTACCGCAGCGCCTCGAGTTGAACCGCTGCAGTGCATGCTTGGCGTCGAGAGCCTGAGCCATGGAGGGTAGGCGAGCGGGTCGGCGTGAGGATCGCGAGCGTGTCAACGAGTGAACTCATGCCGCCCGTGAGCCGGGTGGGCTTTGCGTCGCTGGCGAAGGTCCGTGTCTTGCCCTTGCGTTCCTCGGGCAAGACAATCCGCATCCTCACGCCGATCCCCTCGCCTACCCTGTCCGAAGGGGCAAGCATTCCATTGCGTCCGAACCTTCACGAAGACACCGCGGCGACGACGATCGGCCTGGCGATCGTCGCCCTGGCATTGGCCGTGACCTGGACGGCGCGGCCGGTGAACGAGCCGGCGAGCCGGACGGCTCACCCCAAGGGCTGGCCGACGCCGCTGGCGGCCACGATCGACAAGCCACAGACCTGGTCCGACACGCCGCTGGAGGCCCTGCGTGACAAACAGGGGCGGAGCGTCGCGGCCGCCGTGCTCATGGGCATGGGCTGGGTGGCGGCCGTGACACTCGCCGGCGCGGTGCTCGCCGGCCGAACGGAGCCGCCCGCCCTGCCGGCCGCGGCCGCGGTGGCGGCGCTGGCCTGCGCCGCCTACCTGCTCGCCAGCCAAAAGGTGATCCATCATTACAACCTGGAATACCCGCTCTGGGCCCTGGCCGTCGGGCTGCTGATCGGCAACCTGGCGGGCGTGCCGGGGTGGCTCGGCCGCGGGCTGGCCGGCGAGTTCCTCATCAAGACGGGCCTCGTCATCTTCGGCGCCGAGGTGCTCTTCAGCCGGCTGCTGGAGCTCGGCCTGCCCGGCGTGATGACGTCGTGGATCGTGACCCCGATCGTGCTCGTGGCCACGTACTGGGCCGGCGTGCACCTGTTGAAGATTCCCTCGCGGTCCCTGTGCATGGTGGTGTCGGCCGACATGTCCGTGTGCGGCGTGTCGGCGGCGATCGCCACCGGCGCCGCCTGCCGGGCGAAGAAGGAGGAGTTGTCGCTGGCCATCGGCCTGTCGCTGCTGTTCACCGTGCTCATGATGGTGGCGATGCCGCCGGCCATCCGCTGGCTCGGCCTCGACCCGATCGTGGGCGGGGCCTGGCTCGGCGGCACGATCGACGCCACCGGTGCCGTCGTGGCGGCCGGCGAGGCGCTCGGCAAGGAGGCGGGCGCGGTGGCGGCGACGGTGAAGATGATCCAGAACTCGATGATCGGGGTGATCGCCTTCGCGGTGGCCGTCTACTGGGCCGGCTGGGTGGACCGTCGGCCGGGCACGGTGCCGGGGTCGCTGGCTGCCGAGGCCTGGCGGCGGTTCCCGAAGTTCATCCTCGGGTTTCTCGCCGCCTCGATCATCTGCTCCTGGCTGTTCACCCGCGGTCCGGAGTCCGCGCTGTGGGTGGACGGCGCCACGACGGGATTCACCGCGCGGCTGCGCGGCTGGCTGTTCTGCGCGGGCTTCGTCTGCATGGGCCTGCAGACGAACGTTCGCGAACTGGCGCCGGTGCTCGCCAGCGGTCGGCCACTGGCGCTGTACGTGGGCGGCCAAGTGCTCAACCTCGCCCTCACGCTGGGCATGGCGAGCCTGACGTTCGGCTGGCTGTTCCGAAAGGTGGTGGAGCCATGAGCCGCGGGCCGACCGCCCGTCTGGCGTTGGGCCTCGCCGTGGTGGCCGCGATCTGGGGGGGCGTGCTGCCGGCGCTGCTCCGCTGCCGCGGCGTGGCCCGGCACGTCGCCCGCATGGAGGAGCGGGGGGTCAATCCGGCCGCGATGTACTACACCGAGCTGGAGCGGCTGCCGCTGCGGCCCGCCTGGCTCGATCGCCACGTTACCCTGTGGCCGTAGCCGCGGCCCCGCGTGCCGCCTACACTCCAGCGATCGGTCCCAGGACACGCACGGATTCGAGCCATGGCCCTCCGCCTCGCCTTCAGTTCCAACGCCTACCTCGACGTGCCCGTCGAGGAGGCAATCGCCCGGATCGCGGGCTTCGGCTACGCGGGCATCGAGCTGCTCGCCGACGTGCCCCATGCCTGGCCGGCGGGCCTGCTGCCGGTGCAGAAGCGGGCGATCCGCGCCGCGCTCGACGGCGCCGGCCTGGCGATCTCGAACATCAACGCCTTCATGATGAACGCCGTGGCCGATCCGCGGCAGCCCTACTGGCACCCGGGCTGGACCGATCCCGATCCGCACTACCGGGCCATCCGCCGCGAGCACACCAAGCGGGCGCTGCGGCTGGCCGCCGAGCTCGGCGCGCCGGCGATCTCCACGGAGCCGGGGGGCGAGCTCCAGCCGGGGCAGACCCGGGAACAGGCCACCGCGATCTTCTACGACGAGATCATGCCCGTGCTCGACGTGGCGGCCGAGGTGGGAGTGACGCTGCTCGTCGAGCCCGAGCCGGGACTGCTGATCGAGAAGTTCGGGCAGTATCTCGAGTTCGCGGAGCGGGTGAACCATCCCGCCCTCGGCCTCAACTTCGACATCGGGCATGCCTACTGCGTCGGCGAGGATCCGGCGGAGTGGGTGCCGCGGATGCAGGCCCACACGCGGCACTACCACTTCGAGGACATCGCGGCCACGCGGGTCCACCACCATCTCGTGCCCGGCGAGGGGGCGATCGACTTCACGGCCACGTTCCGGGCGATCGCCGCCTGCACGCCCGACCTGTGGGTCACGGTGGAGCTGTATCCGTACCGCGACCGGCCCGACGACGCCGCGCGGGCCGCGCGGACGCATCTCCTCGGCTGTGCCGCCGCCGCCGGGGTGGAGATCGCCTGACATGCGCGACTGGCTGCGGCTCGTGCGGCTGCCCAACCTGGCGACCGCGGTCGCCGACGTGCTCGCCGGCTTCCTCGTCTGCTCCCAGGGGCCGGCCGCGCTGGCCTGGCCCCCCGTGGCGTGCTGGCTGGCGATCCTCGCCTCGGTCGCCTTCTACGCGGCCGGCATGATCTTGAACGACGTCTACGACCTGACGCTCGACCGGGTCGAGCGGCCGGAGCGGCCGCTGCCCGGCGGCGCGATCGCCCCGCGCACGGCTGCCGCGGCCGGGGCCGCACTGCTCACGCTGGCCGCTGCGGCCGCCTGCGGGGCGTCCTTCGTCGCCCAGTCACCCTGGCCCGCCCTGGTCGGTGCCGGCCTGACCGTCGCCGTGTGGGGTTACGACCGGCACGCCAAGCGCACGGCGGTCGGCCCGGCCGTGATGGGGGCCTGTCGCGGCCTCAACTGGCTCCTCGGCATGACCGCCGCGGGCGGTCCGGAGGCGGCCCACGAGTGGTTGATTCCCGTCGGCATGGCGGTCTACGTCGCCGGGATCACGCTCTACGCCCGCGACGAGGCCGGCCGGCCGCGGGCCGCAACGCTCGTGGGCGGCACGCTGCTGATGCTCGGCGGGCTCGTGATCGCTGCCGGCTTCGTCTGGACCCGCACGCTCGGCGGGCCGCTCGCGGCGGGGTGCCGGATCGGGGTCCGCGACTGGCTCCTCCTGTGGGGCATGCTCACGGCCTCGATCCTGTTCCGCGCCGTGGCGGGAATCGTCGTGCCGGTGCCGGCCCGCGTGCGTCAGGCCGTGGGCAACGCGATCATGTCGATCATCACCTTCGACGCCGTGCTCGTGCTGGCCGCCCGCGGCGAGCAATGGGCGCTGGTGGTGCTGGCGCTGCTCGGCTGGTTCCTGTTCGGCCGCCAACTCGTGCCGCCGACGTAGCGGTCATGCGGCTCGGCTCACTGCCCCTGTCCGAGCGAATACCCGGGCTCGCCGTCGAACGTGCAGAGGTGTTCCGTCTTGATGAAGTCGACACCCGCCTTCGCGAGGCGGCCGAGCAGCTCGGCGATCATGGCGTGATGCAGCGGCTTGCCGGGCTCCGCCATGTAGCGGCACCGCCAATGATCGGTGCAGAAGGTCTCGGGCAGGCCGCCCGGCCACACCTTCACGCCCCGATTGGTGATCATGGCCAGTTCGTACGGCCCGAACACGCTCTCCTTCATCTTCGCCGCGAGCGCGTCGGCGGCGACGCCGGGGGCGTGGACGAACACGTCGATCCCGACGAGCTCCTTCTTTGCCGGCGGCTTCCGCGTCCACGTCGGCAGCCGCATCGTCGGCCGGGCGGCGTAGTCGGCGGCCCGCAGCGTGGTCGGCCGCTGCCCGAGCCGGGCGATCACCTCCGCCGCGAACGCCTGCGTGCCCACCTTCTTCGTCGAGACGCCCTCGGTGAAGATGTCATAGGTGTGCACGCCGTCCTCGATGGTCTTGAGCCATGCGTTGTGGACCCGCTCGGCCACGTCGGCCTGCCCCACGTGGACGAGCATCTGCACGCCGCCGAGCAGCAGGCCCGAGGGGTTCGCCAGATCCTGCCCCGCCCGCCGTGGGGCCGAGCCGTGGATCGCCTCGAACATCGCGCAGTGTTCCCCGATGTTGGCCGACCCGGCGAGGCCCACCGATCCGGCGATCTCGGCCGCCACGTCGGAGAGAATGTCGCCGTACAGATTCGGCATCACGATGAGGTCGAATTGGGCCGGGTTGTCGGCCAATTTCGCCGCCCCGATGTCGACGATCCAGTGTTCCTTCTCGAGTTCCGGATACTCGGCGCCGATCTCGTCGAACACCTTGTGGAACAGGCCGTCGGTGAGCTTCATGATGTTGTCTTTCGTGAAGCATGTCACCTTCTTGCGACCGTGGGCCCGGGCGTATTCGAACGCGTAGCGCACGATCTTCTCGCAGCCCGGGCGGCTGATGATCTTCAGGCACTGCACCACCTCGTCGGTCTGGCGGTGCTCGATGCCGGCGTAGAGGTCTTCCTCGTTTTCGCGGACGATCACCACGTCCATCACCGGGTGCTTCGTGGCGATGAACGGTGCATAGGCCGTGCACGGCCTGACATTGGCGTAGAGTCCGAGCGTCTTGCGGACGGTGACGTTGAGGCTCTTGAATCCGCCCCCCTGAGGCGTCGTGATCGGCGCCTTGTAGAACACCTTCGTCCGCCGCAGGCTGTCCCAGGCCTCCGGCGCGATGCCGGCGGTGTTGCCGGAGAGATAGACCCGCTCGCCGATGTCGATCGGTTCGAAGGCGAGCCGGGCGCCGGCCGCGACGAGGATCTTCAGGCACGCCTGCATGATCTCGGGGCCGATCCCGTCGCCGAACG
>Ga0315900_10012610_pt1 | contig 10356 bp, 9 predicted proteins | sample LakEriMetagenome_FD_203521 | JGI IMG/M metagenome (GOLD analysis project Ga0315900, IMG submission 203521) | Freshwater fungal communities from buoy surface, Lake Erie, Ohio, United States - Buoy 12 MA114 | ecosystem: Environmental > Aquatic > Freshwater > Lake > Lake biofilm | place: USA: Lake...
GCCCGACTTAAAAGAGTCGGTGTTGAAATATCCTATACCGAAGAACAATTAAAAGAAATTGTAAAATGCACCGAAGATCCGGTGTATTTCATTCGCACCTACGTTAAGATTGTCAACGTAGATAAAGGCCTTGTGCCTTTTGATATGTGGCCATTTCAGGAAGAGATGGTCACACAATTTCATAACAATCGTTTTGTCATTGCAAAGATGCCACGACAGGTTGGTAAAACAACTACGACTGTTGGTTACATGCTTTGGTCTGCACTGTTTAATGAAGAGTTTGTAATTGGTATTCTTGCTAACAAACTTCAACTTGCACAAGACATTTTAGCTAAGATACAGAAAGCATATGAGTATCTACCCATGTGGCTTCAGCAAGGCATCATTAACTGGAACAAACGTTCGATTGAATTAGAAAACGGCTCAAAGATTTATGCGTATGCAACATCAGCAGCCGGTGTTCGTGGTGGTTCATACAATCTAATCTTCCTTGATGAATTTGCGTTCGTACCACACAACATGGCAGTAGACTTCTTCACTTCTACTTACCCTGTTATTTCATCTGGTAAAACATCTAAAGTAATTATTGTTTCTACACCAAACGGTCTGAATCTGTTCTACAAGATGTGGATGGATGCAATGGAAGGTCGTTCATTGTATAAGACACTTGAGATTCACTGGTCAATGGTGCCAGGTCGTGATGAAAAATGGAAAGAAGAAACGATACGGAACACTTCTGAAGAACAGTTCCGTCAAGAATTTGAGACAGAGTTTATCGGTTCTTCAGCAACACTTATTTCTGGTTCTAAACTGCGTTCACTTGCTTTTTATGACCCAATGCGAATTGAAGATGACGGTAATCTCTTTATCTATGAAGATCCACGCCCCGGACGTATCTACATTGCTACTGTAGATTGTGCAGAAGGCGTAGCACTAGACTATCATACAGTCAATATTGTGGATGCTACTGAAGCACCATACAAGCAAGTTGCACGATATCGCAACAATAAGTTGCCGCTATTGTTCTTACCTACAGTCATATACGCTTTAGCCAATCGTTACAATCAGTCTTACGTGTTAATTGAAACAAACAATGTGGGTCAGCAGGTGGTAGATATTCTTCACTATGATTTAGAATATGAGAACATCTATAAGTTAGAGCATCATCACATCAAAGGTCAGAGTATCTCTGCCGGATTCAAACGTTCGGTTGCTTTTGGTGTAAAGACAACAAAATCAGTCAAAAAAATTGGTTGTGCTAACCTCAAGACGCTGATTGAAAATGACAAACTTATCATAAATGACTTTGATACCATCGCCGAATTGAATACTTTTGTACGTAAAAAAGACTCTTATGCTGCCGAAGAAGGTAACAACGACGACATCGTGATGGGTTTGGTACTTTATGCGTGGTTGACAGCACAGACTTTCTTCAAAGATGAGACACGAATTGACATAAGAAAGATAATGCTAGAAGAACAGAATCTATTAGGTGAAGAAAGTATGCTGCCGTTTGGTTTTATTGAAGACGGTCTGCGTAGAGAGATGGAAGTGGAAGATGGAGATATGTGGGAGCCACCTGCGGGTTATTTATCATCAAGTTTGTAAAAAACTAAATAGACAATAAAAAGAATATTGACCCAACAATAAAAGGAGAAATCCAATGGCATTTCAATTATCACCTGGAGTGAATGTATCAGAGATCGATCTGACTACAGTTATTCCTTCAGTTGCCACTTCTACTGGCGCATTTGTAGGACCTTTTAATTGGGGACCATGTGGTGTTGTAACAACTATTTCCGATGAAGTTCGACTAGTGGACACATTCGGCAAACCAGATAGCGTTAATTATGAATATTGGTTCTCCGCAGCGAACTTCCTAGCATATGGTAACAATCTAAAAATCGTTCGTGCCACACCAGGTGGTGCTAACAACGCTACCGCAAACGGCGGGGCTTTAGTAATCAAAAACGAAGATGACTGGTCAGACAATCACAGCGGATATGCCGATGGCGCATATGGTGGTTGGGCAGCAAAATTTCCTGGCGCACTGGGTAACTCATTAAAAGTTTCGGTGGCCGATTTAGGCACATTTGCATCATGGCCATATCGTTCTCAATTCAATGCAAACACCGGAACATCGGCATATGTTGCAAGCCGTGGTGGTGCAAATGACGAAGTTCATATCGTTGTTGTTGACGAAGACGGTTTGTGGTCTGGTACAGCAGGTACAGTTCTTGAAAAATACGCATTCGTTTCAAAAGCATCCGATGCAAAAGACGATTCAGGTAACAGCAACTATTACAAGAATGTTGTTTCAAACAGATCAAAGTACGTATGGTGGGTTGCACATCCAGCAACAGCAAATCTAAGTTCTGGTACTGCATGGGGTTCTACTGCTAATGCATCTTCATTTAAAACAACAACAGCAAATGTAGAATACTCACTATCAAATGGTGCAGATGGTTCAGTAGGCTCATCACAAGTTACAACTGCATGGGATCTGTTTAAAAATGCCGAAGCAGTTGATGTATCATTACTTGTAACTGGTACAGGTAACAGCACGATTGCTACGCACGTTATTAGCAATATTGCGGAATTCCGTAAAGATTGTGTTGCATTTATTTCGCCAGAAAAAGCAGACGTTGTTGATAATTTTGGTAATGAAGCAACTGATGTTACTGCATACCGTGATACACTCACATCATCTTCATATGCAGTAATCGATTCTGGTTACAAGTATCAGTACGACAAATACAATGATGTTTATCGTTGGATTCCACTAAACGGTGATATTGCTGGTGTATGTGTACGTACAGATAATGAACGTGATCCTTGGTTCTCACCAGGTGGTATGAATCGTGGTGTCATCAAGAATGTAATTAAACTTGCATGGAATCCAACCAAAGCAGAACGTGATACAATGTATCTCAAAGGTATTAATCCTGTTGTTTCGTTCCCAGGTGAAGGCACTGTTCTTTATGGTGATAAAACAATGCTTGCAAAACCAAGTGCATTTGATCGCATCAATGTTCGTCGTTTGTTTATCACAATTGAAAAAGCAATTGCACGTGCAGCACGTTTCTCTCTGTTCGAATTCAACGATCAGTTCACACGTGCGGCATTCGTTGCTCTAGTTGAACCATATCTACGTGATGTTCAAGGTCGTCGTGGTATCACCGACTTCCGTGTAGTCTGTGACGACACTAACAACACAGCAGAAATTATTGATCGCAATGAGTTTGTTGGTGACATTTATATCAAACCTGCTCGTTCTATCAACTTCATTCAACTTAACTTCGTGGCGGTACGCACAGGCGTAAGTTTCAATGAGGTAGTAGGTTCAGTCTAAATAAAAGAGAAACAGGAGAAAATTAAATGGCATTTAACGTAAATCAGTTCCGTTCACAACTAACAGGTGACGGTGCCCGCCCAAATCTATTTGAGGTAAGTATGCCGTTTCCTGCATTCTCGTTTCCAGGAAACGCACAAACAAAAATGACGTTCATGTGTAAGACAGCACAACTTCCAGGTTCAACTCTGGGTGTTGTGCCAGTTCAATACTTTGGCCGTGAATTAAAGTTTGTTGGTAATCGTACTTTTGCTGATTGGACAGTAACAATCATCAACGATGAAGATTTTGTTATTCGCAATGCTTTCGAGCGTTGGATGAATGGCATTAATAGTCATAATCTAAACGTTCGCAATCCAGTTGCAACTACACCACTAGGTTATACACAAGATGGTGAAGTTACGCAATTTGGTAAAGCGGGTGGTGCAATTAAAAAATATAAATTTGTAGGTATGTTCCCTTCCGACATCACTCCAATTGATGTTGATTGGGGTTCAAATGATACGATTGAAGAGTTTTCTGTAACACTTACCTACCAGTGGTGGGAAGCAGTTGCAGATGGTGTGGTCTAAGAGTAGGGCAGCCGCCCTACTTTTTAATATAGGATGATTTTTAATGGCAATTAAACTTTTCGGCTTTACAATAGGCTCGAAGGATGTCGTCAAGGCTGAGAAGCCCGAACAGGCATCCTTTGCGCTGCCTTCCGCAACCGTAGATGATGGTGCAGTTACCGTTACGCAAAATGCGTATTACGGTACCTATGTTGACCTTGAAGGTTCTGTTCGAAACGAAATAGAACTTATCACACGATATCGTGAGATGTCAAATCACCCCGAATGTCAAATGGCAATTGATGAAATCGTCAATGAAGCCATTACACACGACGATCAGGGTAAAGTGGTTGACATTGTTCTAGACAATCTAAAACAACCAGAAACAATCAAGAAAAAAATTATCGAAGAGTTCAACACAGTATTAAAGATGTTGAACTTTAGTAATTTGGCCGATGATGTTTTCAAACGTTGGTACATTGACGGTCGTGTATTTTATCATATTGTAGTCAACGACAAAAATCCAAAAGAAGGTATTCAAGAACTTAGATACATTGATCCACGCAAGATTCGTAAAGTGCGTGAGATTAAAAAAGACCGTGACCCTAAAACAGGCGCAATGGTTGTTGTATCGGTTGCTGAATACTATGTCTACAATGATCGTGGCACAACAACTCAAACATTCACATCAAATGTAGGTCAAGGCATTCGTATTGCACCCGATGCAATCATCAATGTGAACTCTGGTCTAATGGATGCCAAAAATACATTTGTTATTTCGTATCTGCACAAAGCAATCAAGCCACTCAATCAACTTAGAATGATTGAAGATGCGATTGTTATCTACCGTATTTCAAGAGCGCCAGAACGCCGCATATTCTACATCGATGTGGGTAATTTACCACGTGGTAAAGCAGAGCAATATCTGCGTGACATCATGATCAAGTACCGTAACAAGTTGGTCTATGATGCCAATACAGGTGAGATCCGTGATGAACGTAAACATATGTCGATGCTTGAAGATTTCTGGCTGCCACGCCGTGAAGGTGGCAAAGGTACAGAGATTACCACACTGCCTGCTGGTCAAAACTTAGGTGAACTGGAAGACGTAAAATATTTTCAAAAGAAACTTTTACAATCTCTAAACGTACCATATTCAAGACTTGAATCACAAGAAGGTGGTTTAGCGGGTCTTGGTCGTTCACAAGAAGTTACACGTGATGAACTAAAGTTTGCCAAGTTTGTTGTACGTCTGCGTAACAAGTTCTCACAAATCTTTGATGAAGCACTGAAAGTACAATTGGTACTCAAAGGTATTTGTACACGTGAAGAGTGGGATAAATTCAAAGAAGATATTTACTACGACTTCCGTAAAGACAATAACTTTACTGAACTCCGTGAAGCAGAACTGTTGCAAAACAGATTGCAAATGGTAAGTCAAGTTGACCCATTTGTTGGTCGTTACTTCTCCAATAATTATGTAATGAACAAAGTTCTCATGATGACAGACGAAGAGATTGAGGCAATGCAAGCAGAAATACAAAAAGAGAAAGACACGTTGCCAGATGACATGCAAGGTCCTGTGTTGGGTGGACCGCCACAAGGTGCTGCACCACAAGCAGAACCAGAAGACAATACAATTGAAAATACTGAAGAAACAGAAGAGACATTGACACCCGGTCTTGATGACGAGGTAAACAAGTCAGTGGTCAGTATAAATAATAGACGCAGATAAAAGGGGTTATTATGGAATTACAAGACATCATTAACAACATTGCCGCTGGTGATAGCGCAGCGGCAAAAGAAGGTATAGAAAATGTTTTATCCGCAAAAGCGTTCGATGCGCTGCAAGGCCGTAAGCAAGAAATCGCTTCTACTTTATTTGGCGGGAAAGAGCAAGGCGACGAAGAAGTTACCAGCGATGAAGAAACCGTAGAGCAAGAATGAAGTCTTTACTGGAATTTAAATCTATTGTAGAAGAAGAGAAATCAGACTACTCTAAGTTTGATGCGCTTGTTCGTGCAGGGTTGGCAAACAAAGCACAGTTGGCACGTATTCACAAAATCTTAGATAAGATGGGTGAAGAACGACCACAGTTTAACAATGCTGACCGTGAGATTATGCGTAATCTTTTCAATCGCATGGTAGATTTAGTTTCAAGTAAACAGATTTATGGTAAAGCAAGACAAGTAGTTCGTGAAGAAGTAGAACTTGATGAAGCACGTATGGACACACCATTAGTGCCAGACCCTCCGATAGTATTAGTAATCAAGCGTAAAGCAGTAAGATTATATCCAGACGGCACACGTATTGCTCTGTATTGGAGTGATAAGTTAAAGCGTGTGTTTAGTGTGCCATATGGTATGCCTATGGATGCACCAATTCAAGCAGAAGAATATATCAAAGAATTGGTAGAAGCAGAAGAGTTATTACTCAATGATGGTAATGTAATTAATCTGAACGAAGAAACAAAACAACAAATTATAAACACATACGGTCAGTTAGAAGAAGACAGTAAAGAATATTTCTGGCAACAATTAACTGAGTCTGTAGCAACGTTTGGAAAACTCTATGAATTTTGTAGAACTAATTCTACAGAATAAGCTAGACGAAGCCAAAGAGTTAATCTTTGCACGTTTAGACGATATTGCTTCTGTAAGACTAGAAGAAGCAAAGCCATATGTCGTTGATGCGATGTATGAAGAGATTGAAGTAGACGAAGAAGTATTGGAAGAAGCGGCTAAGAAACGCAATCCAAACATTCAAAAGATGGGTCGTATTACAAAAGTACGCCGTCGCATTCGTCGTAACAAAAAAGGTAAAATTGTTGTACAAAGAAATGTACGCAAATCAGGTATCAAAGGTTATCGCATTTCTGGTAATACAATTAAACGTATACCAGCAACAGTAAGATTACGTAAAGCACGTTTGTTAAAACGTTCTTGGAAGACTACAAGAAAAAGTAAACTAAGACGCACATTGTTAAAGAGAAAGATGTCAATGCGCCGTCGTCAAGCAATGGGACTAAAATAAAATGCCATTTGAAATTACCAATACTCTAAGAGGCTCATCGATTGTTCGTGCAGTCGATGCGGGAACATATACTATTACTCTTAATAATTTAAGAGCAAATGCTACAACCGAAACTGTTACTGCTGCTGACATCAAACATGTTTTGTGGTCAACAAACGGCAGCGTTCGTATCACAAGAAACGGAGTGCCTCTGTTAGCACTGCTAAATGGCGGTGATATGGATTTTGATTCATACGGTTACTCAGTTGCCAATAATAATACTTCAAGCATTGTAATCGAAATCAATACGGGCGGTACAGTAATTTTACATCTTGCCAAGTATGCGACATACAATGTAGATCCATATACAGGAGTCAGTCTATAATGAAACTCATTAAAGAACATATTGAAAACGTAAGATATCTTACCGAAAAAACGGAAAACGGTAAAAAGAATCTTTACATTGAAGGCATATTTTTGGTTGGCGATGAAGTCAATCGCAACAATCGTAAGTACAAAATGGAAACACTTCGAAATGAAGTTGCACGATACACAGAAGAATATATTAATACAAATCGTGCGCTTGGTGAACTTGGACATCCCGACACACCATCAATCAATCTAGAACGTGTGTCACACAAAATTACAAGTTTGGTAGAGAATGGTAATACATTTGTGGGTAAAGCATTGATTATGGAGACACCATACGGTTTGATCGCTAAGAATCTTATTGAGTCTGGTGTCGGCCTTGGCGTTTCATCACGTGCTTTGGGTTCCGTCGTTATGACAAAAGAGGGTTATAATCTAGTACAAGATGACCTGCGACTTGCAACTGCTGCTGATATCGTTGCTGATCCTTCTGCTCCTGGCGCTTTCGTTCAGGGCATTATGGAGAACAAAGAATGGTTATTCGTAGAAGGAAAGTTTGTCGAGTCTCATATCGATCATGCTAAACAGCAAATTCGTAAAGCATCACGCAGAGATATTGAAACAGTTGGATTGCAACTTTTCGAAAACTTCCTACGAAAACTTTAAAATTTATAAATAAGAAATCATAAGGAGATATTCAATGGCAACAAACAAACTCATGGAAGCAGCGGCAGAAATTCTTGCAGGAAGCAAGTCATCTGCTCCTGGTATGCCAATGCCTAAATTAACTCAGAATACACCTCCAGGCAATCCTGGAACACCTGAAGATTTGGGCGGTCCTACACCACAGAACAACAAACCTACTGATGATTCTAACAAGTTGTCAAGCAAAGGCAATGCTAAGAGTGCAGCAGCACCTACAACTAAGCCTTCAGCAGCATCAAGCGATGTTCAACTTGGCGACAAGAACATGAAGTACGGTTCAGGTACAAATATGATGCCTGAAGAAGAAGATCGTGAAGACGAAGAGTTGATCGACGACGAAACAGCAATTGAAGAAATCAAGTCACAAATCAAAGAAGATGTTGCTTCATTGTTTGCCGACGATTCTTCAATCTCTCCAGACTTCAAAACAAAGGCTGCTACAATCTTTGAAGCACGTGTATTCGACCGTGTTGCACAGATTCAAGAGCAAATGGAAGCAGAATATGCTGGCATGTTGGCTGAAGCCGTTGAGTCAATCAAAGCAGAACTTACAGAAAAGGTAGATGATTACCTGAACTACGTAGTAGAGCAGTGGATGCAAGAGAACGAAATCGCTATCGAAAGCGGTCTGCGTTCAGAAATCACTGAAGACTTTATTGCTGGTCTGCGTAATCTGTTTGCCGAAAACTACATCAACGTTCCAGAAGATAAAGTCGAACTGGTAGATGAACTTGCATCTAAAGTCGAAGAACTGGAAGTTAAACTGAATGAAGAAATTGAAGCCAATATTCAGTATAAGAAACAACTTACTGAGGCAATTAAAGTACAACTCGTAAATGAAGTATGTGAAGGTCTCACAGCAACTCAAGTAGAAAAAATCAAAGCACTTGCAGAGAGTGTAGAATTCTCCACAGAGGAAGAGTTCGTTGAAAAACTTGAGACAATTCGTGAGAACTACTTCCCATCAGGCGTTAAGAAAGCCGATGTTGCACAACTTCATGAAGAAGTAGAAGACGATGGTAGCGATAAGAAAGTATCTGCTGACCCATACGTTGCTTCGGTTGTACAAGCGATTTCAAAAATCAAACTTTAAATAATAACAAAAGGAGATACTAAATGTATTTGTCTGAAAATCTACAAAAGAAATGGGATGCAGTTCTGGATCACCCAGACATGCCTGCCATTGCAGATCCATACCGTAAAGCAGTTACAGCGGTAATTCTGGAGAACCAAGCACAGGAAATGATCAAAGAAGGTCATATTCTTAACGAAGCAGGTTCACCAACTAACTTTGCTGGTACAGGTGGTTTCAGTGGCGGTGCTGCTGCTGCTGGTCCTGTTGCTGGTTTTGACCCAATTCTGATCAGCCTGGTTCGTCGTTCGCTGCCAAACCTGATCGCTTATGACGTTTGCGGCGTTCAGCCAATGACAGGTCCTACAGGCCTGATCTTTGCGATGCGTACACGTTATGCTGGTCAAGGCGGTACAGAAGCATTCTACAACGAAGCAAACACAGCATTCTCAGGTGCTAACGGTGCAATCGTTGCTTCTTCAATGAACATTGCTGGTAACACAACAGACTATCTGTTCGTTGGTAACGCTGCTCCAACTGGTGCTATGACAACTGGTTCTGCTGAAGCACTGGGTGATGGCGCTGCTGGTAACACATTCCAAGAAATGGCATTCTCAATTGAGAAAGTCACTGTAACAGCTCGCACACGTGCGCTGAAAGCAGAATACTCAATGGAACTTGCACAAGACTTGAAAGCAGTTCATGGTCTTGACGCTGAAACAGAACTGGCTAACATTCTGTCCGCTGAAATTCTTGCTGAAATCAACCGTGAAGTTATCCGTACAATCTACAGAATCGCTAAGCCAGGTTGCCAAGCAGGTACAACAACTGCTGGTGCATTCAACCTTGACACAGACTCAAACGGTCGTTGGATGGTTGAAAAGATCAAAGGTCTGGCATTCCAGATTGAGCGTGAAGCAAACCAAATCGCTAAGACAACTCGTCGTGGTAAAGGTAACATCGTTATCTGTTCTTCAGACGTAGCATCTGCTCTGGCGATGGCTGGTATCCTTGACTACAACTCAGCACTTGCTGGTCAAGTATCACTGACAGTTGACGATACAGGCAACACTTTTGCTGGTACAATCTTTGGTCGTATCAAAGTCTACATTGATCCATACTTCCCAGTTGGTTCAACATCCGAATTTGCTGTAGTTGGTTACAAAGGCACAAACGCATACGATGCTGGTATGTTCTACTGCCCATACGTACCGCTGCAAATGGTTCGTGCAGTCGATACTGGTACATTCCAGCCAAAGATCGGCTTCAAGACACGTTACGGTCTGGTAGCAAAC
>Ga0315900_10012611_pt1 | contig 10356 bp, 8 predicted proteins | sample LakEriMetagenome_FD_203521 | JGI IMG/M metagenome (GOLD analysis project Ga0315900, IMG submission 203521) | Freshwater fungal communities from buoy surface, Lake Erie, Ohio, United States - Buoy 12 MA114 | ecosystem: Environmental > Aquatic > Freshwater > Lake > Lake biofilm | place: USA: Lake...
CAGAAACGCGCCTTCACCTACGTCGACGACGGCATCGACGCGCTGATGCGCATCATCGACAACCCGCAGGGCCGCGCGAGCGGGCAGATCTACAACATCGGCAACCCGGCCAACAACCACTCGGTGCGCGAGCTCGCGACGATGATGCTCGCGATGGCCGCCCGCTATCCCGAGTACCGCGACAGCGCGGCGCGGGTCACGCTGATCGAAACCTCCTCGGGCGACTACTACGGCGCCGGCTACCAGGACGTGCGCAACCGCGTCCCGCGCATCGACAACACGATGGCCGATCTCGGCTGGGCGCCGCGCGTGGCCATGCACGATGCCCTCGAGCTGATCTTCGAGGCCTACCGCGGACAGGTCGCGCAGGCGCGCGAGCTGCTCGACTGAAGGCGCGCGCCGGCGATGTCCCGCATCGCGCTGAAGGTCGACGTCGACACCTGGCGCGGCACCCGTGAAGGCGTGCCGGCGCTGCTCGCGCTGCTGCGCCGGCAGCGCGCTGGCGCGACCTTCCTCTTCAGCCTGGGACCCGACCGCACGGGTCTGGCGATCCGGCGGGTGTTCCGCCCGGGCTTCCTCACCAAGGTCTCGCGCACCTCGGTGCTCGAGCACTACGGCCTGCGCACGCTGCTGCATGGCACGCTGCTGCCGGCGCCCGATATCGGGCGGCGCTGCGCGGCGCTGCTGCGCGAGGTCGACGCCGCGGGCTTCGAGACCGGCATCCATTGCTGGGACCATACCGGCTGGCAGGACAAGGTCGCCACCCGCGACGCCGACTGGACCGCGCGCGAGATGCGGGCGGCGGTCGAACGCTACCGCGAGATCTTCGGGCGGGCGCCACGCACGCACGGCGCGGCCGGCTGGCAGATGAACGCGCATGCCTACCGGCTCGAGCGCGAGCTCGGCTTCGACTATGCCTCGGACGGGCGCGGCACCCATCCCTACCGGCCCGCGCTCGACGGCAGGCCGATCGGCGTGCCGCAGCTGCCGACCACGCTGCCCACCTTCGACGAACTCATCGGGCTCGACGGCATCGACGCCGGCAACATCGATGCGCGGCTGCTCGCGATCACCGACGCGCAGCCCGATCGCGACCAGGTCTTCACGCTGCACGCCGAACTCGAAGGCATGAAGCTCGCGCCGGCCTTCGAGCGGCTGCTCGCGGGCTGGCGGGCCCGCGGCCACACGCTGGTGGCCACCCGCGATCTGTTCGCCACCCTCGACCCCGCGCGCCTGCCGCTGCACGAGATCGCCACCGGCGCCGTGCCGGGACGCAGCGGCGTGCTGGCGATGCAGGGCACGGCAGTGCCCGCATGAAGCGCGCCCTGCCCCTCGCGCTGCTGGCACTGGCGCTGCTCGCCTGGTTCGGCACGCTGGGCTTTCGGGACCTCATCCACCCCGACGAGGGTCGCTATGCCGAGCTCTCGCGCCAGATGCTGGCCAGCGGCGACTGGCTCACCCCGCGTCTGAACGGCCTGCTCTACTTCGAGAAGCCGCCGCTGCAGTACTGGGGCAGCGCGGCGATGTTCGCGGTGTTCGGGCACAGCGACTTCGCCGCGCGGCTGTGGCCGGGCCTGGCCGGCGCGCTCGCCGTGCTCGCGCTGTGGTGGTGCGCGCGCCGCATCCTCGGGCCGACGGCCGCGCTGTACGCGGCGTGTGTGCTGGGCAGCTGCGTCTGGTGGCTGGGCAACAGCCACTTCGTCAACCTCGACACCACGCTGTCGGCCTGCCTGGCCATCGCCCTGCTCGGCTTCTGGGTCGGCCAGCGCGACGACGCGGGCCTGCTCGAACGCCGGGTCGCGATGGCCCTCGCGTGGCTCGCGATGGCCCTCGCGGTGCTCGCCAAGGGGCTGGTCGGCATCGTGCTGCCGGCGGTTGCGCTGGTCGCCTACGTGCTCTGGCAGCGCGATCTCGCGCCGTTGAAACGGCTCAACTGGAGCGCGGGCCCGCTCGTATTCCTGCTGGTGGCCGCGCCGTGGTTCGTCGGGGTGTCGATCGCCAACCCCGACTTCGCGCACTTCTTCTTCATCGAGCAGCACTTCCACCGCTATCTCACGCACACCCACCGCCCCGGCCCGTGGTGGTACTTCGTGCCGATCCTGCTGGTCGGTCTGCTGCCCTGGACCACGCTGCTGCCGGGCGCGCTGCGGGTGGGCTGGCAGCGCGTGCCCGGTCGCTTCCAGGGCAACCGCCTGCTGCTCGCCTGGTGCGCAGCCATCTTCCTGTTCTTCAGCGCAAGCGGCTCGAAGCTGCCTTCCTACATCCTGCCGATCTTCCCGGCACTCGCCCTGCTGCTCGCGCAGCACCTGCAGCGGCTCAGCGCGGGCCGGCTGGCCGCGCACGCGGCGGCGATCGCGCTGATCGCAGTCGCCGGGGGTACCGTGCTCACGGGGGTCGCCGCGGGCTGGTTCGGCGGCCGGCCCGATTTCAGCCCGCAGGAGCTGCGCTACCGCGACGTGATCCTCACCGGGCTCGCGATCATCGCGGGCTTCGCGCTCGTCGCGGCGGGGCTTGCGCGCACCGGCCGTGCCACCGGTGCGGTGGTCGCGCTCACCTTCAGCGGCCTGATCGGCACGCAGGTCGTGCTGCTGGGCCACCAGACGCTGGCCGCGCAGAAATCGGCCAGGCAACTGGTCGCGCACCTGGCACCCGCGCTGCCCCCGGGAGCGCCGGTGTTCTCGGTCAGCCACCACGACCAGACGCTGCCCTACTACCTCGGCCGGCCGGTGATACTGGTGAACTGGGTCGACGAGTTCGCCACCGGCCAGCGTCTGGAGCCGGACCGCGGCCTGCGCACCGAGACCGAGTTCGCCGGGCTGTGGGGCTCGCTGCCCGCCGCCGGCGCGGTGATGAAACTCGATGTCTGGGCGCGCTGGCGCGATGCCGGGCTGCCGATGCGCGAGGTCTACCGGGACGGCGCGCGGGTGGCGGTGGTGAAGCCGGCGCGCTGAGGACCGCGGCGCCTTCGAGACCTTCGAGCCGCACGCCGATGCGGGGATGCTGCTGCAGGCCTGTCGGCGACCGCCGCTGTGGACCACCCCCTCGAATCACCTAGAATCGCGCCCACGCAACGCCCAGCCGGAGCCCGACGATGCCCTCGCCCCTGCCTGACCGCCCCGAACCCGTGTACCCCGCCACCCGGCGCCACTCGCTCGCCGCGCTGCTCGCCGGGCTGCTCGCCACCGTCCTCGGCGCCGCGGCCGCGCTGCCCGCCGCCGCCCAGACGCCGGCGGCGGGCCAGGCCTGGCCGCAGCGCCCGCTGCGCATCGTCGTGCCCTTCGGCGCGGGTTCGTCACCCGATGTTGCCGCGCGCCTGATCGCCGAACGGCTCTCGCCGCGGCTGGGCCAGCCGGTGGTGATCGAGAACCGGCCGGGCGCCGGCGGCAACGTGGGTACGGGCGCGGTCGCCCGCGCCACGCCCGATGGGTACACGCTGCTGATCAGCACCAACGGGCCGCTGGTCAACAACACCGTGCTCTACCGCAAGCTGCCCTACGACCCGTTCCGCGAACTCGTGCCGGTGGTGCTCGCCGGCGGGCAGGCCAGTGTCTGCGCCGTGCGCGCCGACGCCGGCATCGGCACGATGCAGGAACTGGTGGCCGCGATGCGCGCGAAGCCGGGCGCCTTCAACTTCGCATCCATTGGCGTGGGCAGCCTGTCGCATCTGGGCGTGGAACTGCTGAAGGCGCGCACCGGCACCTTCGCGGTCCACATCGCCTACCCCTCGTCACCGGCGGCGATCACCGCCGTGATCCAGGGCGACGTGCAGTTCAGCTGCGTGCCGGCGGTGGCGGTGATGCCGCAGGTACGCGCCGGCCGCGTGAAGGCGCTGGCGGTCTCGACCGGCACCCGCAGCACCCTGATGCCCGACATCCCCACGATGAAGGAAAGCGGCGTACCCGATGTGGAGGCGGTAGCCTGGATGGCGATCATGGCGCCGGCAGGCACGCCTGCCGACGTGGTCTCGCGGCTCAACCGCGAGATCAACGCCGTGCTGACGCAGCCCGAGATGCGCGAGCGCATGCACGCGCAGTTCATGGAGCCCGCGGGCGGATCCCCCGAGCAGCTTGCCCGCTTCATGCAGGATGAGCTTCGCATCTGGACGCCCATCATCCGGCGCAGCGGCGCGACGATCGACTGACGCGCCCGGCAAGAGCCCTGCGGACCCGCCGTGAGCCGCGGGGGGCGCCGCCGCGCCCCGCTCAGGCAGCCTCGCGCTCGAACCAGCGCCGCACCACCCGCGCCCAGAAACGCGCGCCCAACCCGAGGATGTCGTCGTTGAAGTCGTAATGCGGGCTGTGCAGGTTGGTGCCGGGCGCGCCGTCGGGCCCGTTGCCGATGAAGCCGTAGGCGCCCGGCACCACCTCGAGCATGAAACCGAAATCCTCGGCGGTCATGGCCGGCGCGATGTCGCGGTCGGTCTGCGGCTTGCCGACCATCTCGGCCATCACATCGGCCATGAAGCGGGCCTGCGCGGGATGGTTGACGGTGCAGGGGTAGCCGGGGCGGATGATCACCTCGGCGCTGGCCTGGTGCGCGGCGGCCACATGGGTGGCGATGCGATGCAGGCCATCGACCAGCATCTGCAGCGTCTCGGGGCGCAGCGTGCGGCAAGTGCCCTTGATGACCGCGAGCGCAGGGATGATGTTCTCGACCGTGCCGGACTCGATCTGGCCCACGGTGAGCACCGCGCTGTCCAGCGGATCGGCGTTGCGCGATACCAGCAACTGCAGCTGCATGACGATCGCGCAGGCCACCGGGATGGGATCGATACCGGTGTGCGGCTGGGCTGCGTGCGCGCCACGACCGGTCACGCGGATCTCGAAGCGGTTGGCGCTGGCCATGATCGGCCCGACACGCACCGCCATGCGGCCGGCCGGCAGCGCCGGCCAGTTGTGCAGCGCGAAGGCGGCCTGCACCGGGAAGCGCCGGAACAGACCGTCGTCGATCATGGCCTTCGCGCCCGCGCCGCCCTCCTCGGCCGGCTGGAAGATGAAGTGCACGGTGCCGTCGAAGTCGGGCCGCTCGGCGAGCAGGCGCGCGCCACCGAGCAGCATCGCGGTGTGGCCGTCGTGGCCGCAGGCATGCATGCGACCGGGCACGGCGCTGGCATGCGCGAAGCCGTTGGCCTCCACGACCGGCAGCGCGTCCATGTCGGCGCGCAGCGCGATCGCTCGGGCGGGGTCGTCGGCGCGCGGCCCTCGCCCGCGCAGCGTGGCGACCACGCCGGTGCCGCCCAGGCCGGTACTCACCGCCAGGCCGAGGGCGCGCAGCGCCTGCGCCACGCAGTCGGCGGTGCGGTGCTCCTCGTAGCGCAGCTCGGGGTTGGCATGAAGATCACGGCGGAAGGCAATGAGCTCGCCGAGGTGCCGGCCGATCGCCGCGTCATCGGCATCGATGGTCGATGGTGCGGGCTCGGCGCCCGCCGCGGAGGAGGAGAGATCACGGGTGTTCATCGCGGGTTGCCTGGTGAGCGGATTGCTTGATCGACCGCGGTCGTCGGCCATGTCGCCATGGGTATCTCAGCGGCTCGCTGGTACGCTTGCGGGGATTGTGACTCCCGAAGGAGGGGTATTCATGACGCTGAAGAAAGGCTACCAGCAGTTGATCGCGGAGGCCCGCGAAAAGATCGAGACGCTGCCCACACAGGATGCCATCGCACGCCATGGCGATCCCGAGACCGTGTTCATCGACATCCGCGATGTGCGCGAACTCGAACGCGAGGGCATGGTGCCCGGCGCCTTCCACGCGCCGCGTGGCATGCTCGAGTTCTGGGCCGACCCCGACAGCCCCTACTACAAGGAGGTCTTCGGCTCCGGCAAGGCGCTGGTGCTCTATTGCCAGTCGGCCTGGCGTTCCTCGCTCGCGGCCGCCGCGCTGACCGAGATGGGCGTGCCCCGCGTCAGCCACTTCGAGGGCGGCTTCCGGGCCTGGAAGGAAGCCGGCGGGCCGGTCGCGCAACGCGAGCCGCACGGCAAGGGCTGAGGAGCTCGTGATCAGGAGACCGGCGGCGCCTCGCCGGGCCGCAGATCGCGCCCCCCGGCGTAGACCAGCGCGCCAGTGACCAGCGCCAGCGCGATGAAGCCGAAGATCAGCCGGTAGGCGAGCGGCGGATAGCCGGCACCGCCATCGCCGAAGAAGCCCGCGATCAGCCCGCAGCCCACCGGCAGCGCGAAGGACCCGCTAACCTGCCCGAGGTTGGCGGCGGCCGAACTGCGCCCGCGCAGCAGCGGCGGTGTGAGCGCGGCGGCGTGCGCGATGATGATCGGGCCGTAGCAGCTGAAGCCGCACACGCCCACCAGCAGCAGCACCGCCAGCCACAAGGGCGGGGACGGCAGCAGTGCGAGCGCGAGCAGGATCATCGTGACGGTGCCCGCCGCCCCGAGGATCACCCGCTTGCGGCTGTCGAAGCGGCGCTCCAGCGGCGGCATCAGGATCATCCCCGCGGTCTGCGCCGCCACCATCGCCATCAGGACGTTGCCACGCGCCACGCCGTCGAGCCCGTGCACGTCGTGCAGGTAGGGGCCGGCCCACAGCCCGAGCACCGTAGCCATCGACGCGTAGGCCACGGTGTGGATCGCGACCACCCGCCGGTAGCCCGGGATGCGCCAGACCCGCCCGAATCCGGCGAGCGTCTGCCACAGCGACTCGCCGCGCTGCGGCAGCGGCGGCTGGCCCGGGGGCTGGTCGCGCACCGCCCACACGAAGAAGGCGACGATTGCCACCAGCACCGCGCCCGAGGCCCAGAACACCGTGCGCCAGCCCACGCTGGCGCTCAGCCAGGCCAGCGGCGTGGCGGCCATCAGGTTGCCGACCTGGCTCATCGCGAACACCAGCCCGTAGAGCGTGGCGATCCGCTCGGGCGGATACCAGCGTCCGAGCAGCACCACGCCGCTGATGAAGCTCGCCCCGCAGCCCAGGCCCAGCAGAAAACGCCCGGCGATCAGCTGCGCGCCGTCGGCGGCGGTGGCCACGACCACCGTGCCGGCCAGCGCGAAGACGCTGACGGCGGCCAGCGTGAAGCGCGGGCCGATCCGGTCGAAGGCCATGCCCACCGGCACCTGCGACACCCCGAGCGCGAGAAAGAACATGCCGCCGGCCAGGCCGAGCGCCTGCGCGCTGAGCGCCAGTTCGGTGATCAGGTCGGGGGCGATCACCGCGATCGAGGAGCGGAAGAACTGGCTGATGATCGCGACCGCCGCCAGGCCCGCGATCAACCCGGCGCGGGTGCCGGCGAAGCGCGGGCCGATCGGCGCGGCGCCCGGCGGGCTCATCCCTCGAACAGGCGCAGGCAGCCGGTGTCGGCCAGCAGCGGCGCGAGCGCCGCGCGATCGGCATCGGCGAGGCGCCCCCAGGACTCGCGCAGCCAGCGCACGCACTTGCCCTGGTAGGCGAAGGGCTGCTGCACCCAGGGACGACCGTCGACCTCGGTCTCGACCCGGTCGGCGCCCTGCGCCAGTGCGCGGGCATTGGCGAGCATCACCGGCACGTAGGTGCGGCCGACCTCGGCGAGCAGGTCGCGCAGCGCCTCGGCCATCGCCGCACGGGGCAGCCAGCCCTCGTCGGTCACCGGCAGGCCGGAGAGATCCTCGAGCAGGTCGACCCAGGCGAAGACCCGCGGGGAGCGTGCGAGCGTGAGCGCCATCGGCGTGGGGTCGAAGTGGGTCAGCTGGGTGAGCTGGCCGAAGACGCCGAAGTCGCTCGCCCCGGGCCGCTCGCCCATCAGGAAGGGATGACGGCGCAGGTGCGCGTCGAGGCTATCGACGAAGCGGCGGTAGCTGTCCTCGATCACCGGCGCGGTCTCCGGGCTCGAGCCCACGTAGCGCAGCCGCGAGATCTGGCGCTCGGAGAACTGCTGCTTCAGCCGCGCGATCGTTTCCTCGCTGGCGGTGATCGCCCGCCAGCGAGGCAGCACGTCACCGGCGCGCTCGATGTCGTCGCGGTAGTGCCAGCGGTAATGGAACATGGCCTTGGTGAGCCACTCGTCGGCGTAGTCCTCGAGCAGTTCGTCGAGCAGCGCGAGCGCCGGGTCGGGCGGCAGCACGCTGCGGCCGGTGTGCTCGCGCTCGAGCCGCCGGATGATCGGCGTGGAGTCGGTGACCGCCGCCAGCGTGCCACCCTCGCCGTCAGGAAACCAGAAGGTGGGCAGCAGCGAGACCGGCGGCTTCGGCATGTCGGTCGCGTCGCGATTCAGGATCATGAATCGGTAGGGCAGCTGCCGGTAGCGCAGCACCGCCAGCATCTTGCGGGTGTAGGGGGAGCCCGGCGCGCCGCCGAGCAGGATGGGATCACCGGAATGCATGGTCAGGCTCCAGAAGTCGAGGGCGGCCGATGGCCGCCGAGCGCGGGCACCGTCCAGAAGAGGGCGAGCCCGCCGAGCGCGCCGATCGCCGACAGCACCAGCCCCGCATGGTAGCCACCCGTGAGGTCGAAAAGCGCGCCGCCGGCCCACGCGCCAAGCGCCGAGCCGGCGCCGGCTGCCAGCAGCACCATGCCATAGACGCGGCCCATCGCACCCGGAAAGCCGCGGGCGGCGAGTACCGCCGCGAGCGGCCCGCGCGAGCCCTGCGCCCCGCCGAAAGCCAGCACATAGCCCGCGACCAGCCAGCCGGAGGGCCGCACCAGCGCCAGACCGAGCATCGCCAGCCCGAGCAGCGTGAGGCTGTAGGACACCGTGGCGGTCAGGCGCTCGCCCATGCGCTCGGCGAGCGCGGCCGCGCCCATCATGCCGGCGATCGAGATCATGCCCGCGAGCCCGAAGGTCCAGGCTGCGAGGATCGGCGGGTAGCCCGCGTCGACCAGGCAGGCGACCAGCTGCACGCTGACCACGTAGGTGCTCACCGCGGTGCTGAACATCATGCCCGCCAGCGCCCAGAAAATGGGGGTGCGCAGCGCCCGCGCCACCGTCCAGGCTGCCTGGCCGGCACCCCGCTGGCGCATCGCCTCGACCACCTCGGCCGAGCCCGCGGCGATCCGCGACCACGGCAGCATGGCCAGCGGCACCAGCAGCACGAGCAGCCCGATGCCGATCAGCTCATAGGCATGGCGCCAGCCCACCCGGTCGATCAGCCACTGCGCGAGCGGCGCGAAGGCGAGCATGCCGGTGCCCATCGCCGCCGACAGCACCGCCATCGCGGTGGGCAGCCGGCCACCGAACCAGCGGCTGACCAGCGTGGAGGCCGGCACCATGCCGACCAGCGACGCGCCGGCCGGCCCTAGCACGCCGATGACCAGGTAGAGCTGCCACAGCGCCGTGACTTGCCCGGCCAGCGCGTAGGCGCTGCCGAAGACCATCAGCCCGGCGAGGTAACAGCGCCGCGGTCCCAGGCGATCGATCGCCACCCCGACGAAGGGCGCGACCAGCCCCGCCACCAGCACGGCGGTGGCGTACACGCCGGTGAGGGCAGCGCGGTCGGCACCGAACTCGGCCGCCACGGGCAGCAGGAAGACCGCGAAGCTCTCGCCGGCACCGCGCGACAGGATGTTCATCGCCGTGCACAGCGCAAGCACCGCGAGAGCCTCGCGACGGGGCGGGGAAATCGTCACGATCGGGCCAACTTATCACGCGTCGAAACCCGGGGAAACCGGGCTTCCGGTAGAGTCGTACCGATCGCCGGCGCACTCGCGCCATCGTTTCATCACCAGAAATTCAGCCCGGACGGAGATTTCCATGGCAACAGCCACCGCCCCGGCCGCCGGCGGTCCGGCGGCCCCTTCTGCCGACATCGCGGTCGATGTCGTCGTCATCGGCGCCGGCTTCGCCGGCATGCTGATGCTCCACCGCCTGCGTGCGATGGGCCTGCGCGTGCAGGTCTTCGAAGCCGCCGACGATGTCGGCGGCACCTGGTGGTGGAACCGCTATCCCGGCGCCCGTTGCGATGTCGAGAGCCTCGAGTACTCGTACTCCTTCTCGCCCGAGCTGCAGCAGGCGTGGACCTGGAAGGAGCGTTTCGCGCCGCAGACCGAGATCCTGGCCTACGCGCGGCACGTGGCCGACCGCTTCGACCTGCGCCGCGACATCCGCTTCGGCACGCGGGTCACCGAAGCCCGCTTCGACGAGGCGACCGCTTGCTGGACCATCCGCACCGACCGCGGCGATCGCGCCCGCGCGCCCTGGTGCATCACCGCCACCGGCTGCCTGTCGCTGCCGCGCATGCCCGAGTTCCCGGGCCGCGACAGCTTCCAGGGCAGGCTCTACCACACCGGGCTGTGGCCGCACGAGGGCGTCGACTTCAGCGGCCTGCGGGTGGGGGTCATCGGCACCGGTTCCTCGGGCATCCAGGTGATCCCGCCGATCGCCCGTCAGGCGGCCCACCTCACGGTGTTCCAGCGCACGCCCAACTTCAGCCTGCCGGC
>Ga0315900_10012612_pt1 | contig 10356 bp, 9 predicted proteins | sample LakEriMetagenome_FD_203521 | JGI IMG/M metagenome (GOLD analysis project Ga0315900, IMG submission 203521) | Freshwater fungal communities from buoy surface, Lake Erie, Ohio, United States - Buoy 12 MA114 | ecosystem: Environmental > Aquatic > Freshwater > Lake > Lake biofilm | place: USA: Lake...
CACCACGCGCGGTCTGTTCGACCACCATGGGCACCAGGGTGTTGTTATAGACATCAACAGGATCACGGTCCCTGATCATCATCTCATCCTTTCGCGGCAAGCAGGCCGCCCTTCGTCACTTTTGCCTGACCCCGCATGTGGTGCGGCGACAAGACAGAGCAATTCCCATGCGCTCATTTTCCCGCCCGGGTCAACGCCCAGGCGCAGCGCCCGGTTGCAACACCATGCCATCATACCCGGGTTCTACCCCGGACGGCAGGGTGCGGCAGAGCCAGCCGTAATCCAGATCGGTCCCCATATGGGTTAAGATTGTCCGGCGCGGCTGCAATATGCGCACCCATTCAAGCACCTGCTCCAGATTAGCGTGCACCTTATGGGGCGCACGCTGGAAGCATCCCACAACCCAGGTATCCAGACCGTGAAGAAGGGCCAGGCTTTCTTCTGGCAGGCGCACCAGATCGGTGGAATAGGCGAAGCCGCCGATTCGAAGCCCCAGTGTTTCCATCACCGCATGATCCTGGCTGAACAGGGTCAGCGGTAGCCCAGCAATTTCCTTGGTTTCGCCTGGGGTTACCTCATGCGCTTCAAGTGCAGGGCGAAAAAACCAGGGGCCAACAGCCGGCAGGAAGGCATAATCAAAGCGCTGCCGTAGGTTATCAAGCGTTCTTTCCATGCCATATATGGAAAGCGGCTTACCCGTGATGCGGTTCAGCACGCGGGTTTCATCCGTGCCCATCACATGATCGGCATGGTGATGGGTGAAAAGGATCGCCTCCACCGCCCCGATGCCAGCCGCCAGGAATTGGGCGCGCATATCGGGGCCGGCATCAACCAGAAGCCTTTGCCCCTGATCGCCTTCAATCAGAATCGAGGAGCGTGTCCGCCGGTTGCGTGGCTCATTGGGGTCACAGGCGCCCCAATCACCCCTGCCATCGGCGCCGCCAATCAGCGGGACGCCGGCCGAACCACCGCAACCAAGGATCGTGACCGTGACCAAGCCTCAAGCGGCCTTCTGGAAAAGGGTCTCAAAATTCCGAGTCGTCAGCGCCTCAAGCGCTGCGATTTCCATACCGCGCACCCCAGCCAGCACCTTGGCGGTATGGGCCACCATGGCAGGTTCGCAGCGCTTGCCCCGGAAGGGCACGGGCGCGAGGTAGGGCGCATCGGTTTCCACCAGCAGCCGATCAGCGGGGATATCGCGTGCAATGTCGCGCAATTCCTCGCTTTTCGGAAAGGTCAGAATGCCGGAGAAGGAGACATAGCCCCCCATCGCTACGGCCCGTTCCGCTAAGGCGCGCCCGCTGCTGAAGCAATGCAGCAGGAAGGGAAAGGCCCCGCCCCTCTCGCGTTCCTCGGCCAGGATATCCGCGATATCCTCATCCGCCTGGCGGGCATGGATGGCGAGCGGCAGACCGGTGATCTGCGCCGCGCGGATATGGTTGCGGAAATTCTCCGCCTGAGCGTCACGCGGCGCCTTGTCGTAAAAGTAATCCAGCCCGCTTTCGCCGAGCCCGATGATGCGGGGGTGGTCGGCCAGGGCGGCGAGTGCCTCAGGCCCCGGGAGCGGGCCTTCCCCAGCATTATGCGGATGGATGCCGACCGTGCCCAGAACGCAGTCAAAACGTTCTGTCAGCGCCTTGACCTGTTCGGCCTGGGCGAAGCGCGTGCCGATGGTGACCATGCGGCCAATGCCGGCCTCAAGCGCGCGGGCAATAACGTCGTCAATCTCCGCCTCGACATAATAATCGAGGTGGCAATGGCTATCGACCAGCATCAGGCGGCCTCGATCTCGATCTTGCGAAAGAGCGGGCTTGGGGGCGGCAGGGCAGTGCCGCCGGGCAAGGGGGTCGCCAGCGCGGCCAAATCCCGCGCATCGGCAGGCACGCCGAGTTGATCGAGCAAGGCCGCCATAGTGCCGGGCATGAAGGGCTGAAGGGCTGTGGCCGCGCCGCGCAAGACAGAGTGGAGATGGCGCAGCACCGCTTCCATGCGGGCCAGATCGGTTTTCTTCAAGGCCCAAGGCGCTTGCGCGGTGATATAGCCATTGGCGGCGCGCACCACGCGGAAGACTTCCTCCAAAGCCAAATGGAAGGCCTGGTCTTCCACATGCTTGCCGACCAGGCCGGGCATGGCGGCGAGCGCTTCCAGCAGCGCCACATCATCACCAACCGCCGACGCTGGCGCGGGCAGCTTGCCCTCACAATTGCGCTGAATGAGCGACAGGGTGCGATTGGCCAGATTGCCCAAAGCATCAGCCAATTCGCCATTCAACCGATTGGCCAAGGCCTTCCGCGAAAAATCGCCATCCGACCCAAAAGGCACCTCACGCAGCAGGAAATAGCGCAGCGGGTCCAGGCCGTAATCGGCAACCAGGGCCACCGGATCAATGGCATTGCCGAGGGATTTGGACATTTTCTGCCCTTCGATCGTCCACCAGCCATGGGCAAAAACGCGCTTCGCGGGCGCAATCCCCGCCGCCATCAAAAAGGCCGGCCAATAGATAGTATGGAAGCGCACAATATCCTTGCCGACGAAATGCGCGCTGGCGGGCCAGAATTTCCAGCGCTCGGCGCTTGTGTCCGGATAGCCCGCCGCGGTGATGTAATTGGTCAGCGCATCCAGCCAGACATACATGACATGAGCGGGATCACCCGGCACCTTCACCCCCCAGGTGAAGCTGGTGCGCGAAATGGAAAGATCGAGCTTTTCGGGCTTATCGGCAAAATCCTTGAGCCCCTGCAGCACAAAGGCGCGCACTTCATTGCGCCGCGCTTCGGGCTGCACATCAATCCGTTCTGGATGGCCTTCGGGCAGATCAAAGCGGCGCAGCAATTCGGGCAGCCATTTGGACAGACGGAAGAAATAAGATGGCTCCCGCACCCATTCCACCGGCGCGCCCGATGGGGCGTATTTCACCCCGTCACGTTCGGTCAGCTCATCCGGGCCGTAAAACGCCTCATCGCGCACGGCATACCAGCCCTCATAATGGCCAAGGTAGATTTCATCGCGCCGCGCCAATTCTTCCCAAAGCGCCGAACAGGCAGCCTTGTGGCGCGCTTCCGTGGTGCGGATGAAATCATCATTGGAAAGGCCAAGAGTTCCAGTCAGGTCGCGGAAATGTTGGCTGACCTGATCCGTAAAAGCCTGCGGGTCCATCCCCGCATCGCGCGCCGCCTTTTCCACCTTCTGGCCATGCTCATCCGTACCGGTCAGGAAGAACACGTCATGGCCCGTCAGCCGCCACCAGCGCGCCAGCACATCCGCCGCGACCGAGGTATAGGCATGGCCCACATGCGGCTTGTCATTGACGTAATAGATTGGCGTGGTGACGTAGCGCGTCTGTTTCATCTTTCTCGGCCTTGGTCCGGTAAAATCAGGCTGAAAGCCAGGAAAGCCCGGTCAGCACCGCCTGTTTGCGGTCCATATTCAGCTTTTCTGTCTCATCCACCAGGCGGCCGAGCCTATCCCACAGCGCGGGCCAAGCGGCAAGCGGATGGGCGCTGATCCAGCTGGGCGCGGCCTCACCCCGCGCGGCCTGGCGCAGCGCTGCCGAAATCCGCCCGCGCAGCAGCGCCATGAAGGTGGTGAATTGCGCCCCGCTGCGATCCGCCGCACAGCGATCCGCCAGCACATGCAGCCGGGCAGGATCGGGGCGCTTCAAGCTGCCGAGGCATTCCTCTACCAAAGCCTGCAATTCCAGCCCATCACCTTCGGCCAATTGCATGGCGCGGCCCGGTGAGCCTTCCGCCATTTCCGCGAGTTTTGTCCGGTCTGCGGCGGGCAAGTCCGGCAAAAGCTGCTTGAGCAGCGGCGCCATTTCCGCCTCGGCCAGCGGAAAAAGATCAAGCCTTCGGCAGCGGCTGCGGATGGTCGGCAAAAGCCGTGTGGGGGCCGATGCAACCAGCAAAAGAATCGCACGCGCTGGTGGTTCTTCCAGCACCTTCAGGATGGCGTTTTGCGCCTGCAGGTTCATGGTCTCTGCGCCATCCACCACAACCACGCGCCAGCCGCCCTCAGCCGCCGTCAGGGTCATGAAGTTGGGGATAAGGCGTGCGGCTTCGACATTGATGTCGTTGCGTTTGCGCTCCCCGCGCAGCGTATCGGCATCAATGGTCAGCAGATCAGCGTGGCTATCGGCGGCGACACGGCGAGACACGGGATGGGTTGCATCCAGATGCAGGGGCGGTTTGCCCTTAGGCACCTCCGGCATGCCGGCCAGCAGCCAGCGCGCGAAGCGCCACGCCAGCGTTACTTTTCCAATGCCGGCGGGGCCCGCAATCAACCAGGCGTGATGAAGTCGGCCCGAATGCGCCGCTTCCGCCAGCGCGCCAGCAGCGATTTCATGACCAAAAAGTTCTGGATTGGCGCGCGGTTCCGGCAGGCTCACAGCTTGGCGCCCAGCCTTTGGCGCAGGGTTTCAGTAATGGCGGCATAGACCGCGTCAGCATTTTGCGCCGCATCCAGCACCACGCAACGCGCCGGTTCGCGCCGCGCGATATCAGCAAAGCCCGCCCGAATGCGCGCATGGAAATCAGCGCCGAGCCTTTCGTAGCGATCTGCCGCACTGCGCCCCGCCGCACGGGCCAAGCCCGCTTCGACCGGCAAATCCAGAATCAGTGTCAGGTCCGGCTGCAAGCCTTCCAACGTCAGATCACAAAGCCGCGACCAGGTTTCATAAGCGAGGCCCTGCCCCGCGCCCTGATAGGCCAGGGTGGAATCCGCAAAACGATCACAAATCACCCAGGCGCCGGCTTCCAGCATTGGGCGGATGGACCGCACCACATGTTCCCGCCGCGCGGCGAAATGCAGCATGGCTTCCGTCAGACTGTCCCAGGAACCGGGTGAGAGCAGCAAATCACGAATGCGTTCCGCCCCCGGTGCGCCGCCGGGTTCGCGCGTACGCAACACTGGCACACCTGAAGCCGCAAGCGCTGCGGCCAAGCGCCGCGCCTGGGTGGATTTCCCAGCGCCTTCGCCGCCTTCAAGCGTAATGAAATAGCCCCGCGCCATCGGCACTTCAGGCGCCGGAGACCCAGCGCCCGATCACCGCCGGAATGCGCGGAAAAAGCCCGAGTTTCTCAATATCCGCCCCAGCGACCAGCGGCACGGAAAGCGTCGGCACCCCCTGCCCTGCCACCTGCAATTCGCCAATGGTCTGGCCACGCATGACCGGTGCGGTCAGCGGTGCCTGATAGCGCACGCGCACTTCAAGCCTATCGCGCCAACGCCGGGGCAGAGTCAGCGTAATATCTCGCCCGCCTACCATGGGCACGGTGCGCCGTTCGCCAAGATAAACCGGCACGTCCTGCACCGTATCCTGCGCACGGAACAGCGTGACGGCCTCAAATTCGCGGAAGGCCCATTCCATCAGGCGCTCGCTTTCCTCCGCCCGCGCACGCATGCTGGGCAGACCATTGACAACCAGAATGACGCGCCGGCCATCGCGCATCGCGCTGCCAGTCAGCCCATAACCTGCTTCTTCGGTATGGCCGGTTTTCAGCCCATCAGCGCCCGGCACCCGCGCCAGCAGTGGGTTGCGGTTATCCTGGCTGATATTGCTGAAACGGAAGCTGCGTTCACTGTAGAAGCGATAGTAATCCGGAAAATCCGTAATCAACCGCCGCGCCAGGATGGACAAATCACGCGCCGTCATGCGGTGTTCCGGGTCGGGCCAACCCGTGCTGTTGCGGAAATTGCTGTTGGTCAGGCCAATGCGGCGGCCCGTTGCATTCAATAACTCGGCAAATTGCTGTTCGCTGCCGGAAATTGCCTCGGCCAGCACAATGCAGGCATCATTGCCTGATTGCACGATCACGCCGCGGATCAAATCTTCAACCCGCACCTGCTGGCCAATATCCACAAACATCTTGGACCCGCCCATGCGCCAGGCGCGTTCACTGACAGGCAGCGTCTGATCCATTTGCAGCCGGCCCTGCTTCAAGCGATCAAACACCACATACATGGTCATGAGCTTGGACATGCTGGAAGGCGGCATACGCTCATCGGCGTTCTTCTCAAGCAGCGTCGCGCCGGTTTCGAAATCCACCACCAAGGCCTGGCGTGAAAGCACATCCACATTGCCGACAGCGGTCGCAACCGGCGTGCCTTCCTGGCGCGGCGCAGGGCGGCGGGCAGGCTGGGTTGGCGCCGGGCGTTGCTGCGCAAAGGCCTGGTCAGCCGCCAGCCATAGCGGCAGACCGCCCAAAACGCCCCCAATAATGCTGCGACGCGATGCCATGCCTGGTTCCTTCATGCCTGATCGCTTTTAAGCCAAGAAAAGGCGACGGCTTTATTCCACAATAATCCTTGCCCCGGATAGGCCAGCGGCCAGAGTCCGCTCAAGCGCAAAATCCGCGGCTGAGACCTCGGTAAAGGGGCCAAGGGCAACACGGAAGCTGGAACTGCGGCCCCTGCCCTGCTGGCTGATCCTCGCCCCCGGCAGGCGCGCTGCCACCGCTTCCGCCGCAGACCGACCAGAGAATTGCCCGGCTTCCACCACCAAGACACCGGGGCGCGGGGTGGTTTGCGTCACGGTTGCTGGGAGCGTCACGTCATTGCCGCGCCTTTGGGGCGCGAGTTCTGTCAAGGGTGCGACGCTGGCCAAGGGCTGAATGTCACGCCGCGGCGCTTCGCGTGTGCCGGGCAAGGGCGCCAATTCCTCCCGCGCCACAGCGGCGCGCGGGGCGGCGGCAATGGCGATGGGGGCTGGCGCATGGCCGGGCAAGCCTTCAGCCGCCGCGCGGCTTTTCTCCGCATCCACGACAAGCGCGATTTGCGTGGCCCGCCCGGGTGCCATGCCAAGCAAGCCAGCGGCGCGCGGCGAAACGCCAAGGATGCGCCCGGGCTTTTCTGGGCCCCGATCATTGACGCGGAGCAGCATCGAACGGCCATTTTCCAGATTGGTGACGCGAATGATGGCTGGCATTTGCAGGCTGCGATGCGCGGCCGTGAGCCCCTGGGCTGAAGATACTTCGCCATTGGCAGTCTGGCCGCCAAACAAGGGCGTTGGCAACACTTCGGCAAGGCCGGTTTGTGAAAGCGCGTAATCTTCCTGCGGGTAAGACCACACGCCGCCCATCCGATAAGGATTGCCCACCACATAGCGCGAACCTGGCTGCGCGCAGCCGGCAATCATCAGCAACGCAGCGGCCAGAATGCCCCAGCGCGTCACGCCACGCGGTCGGACAATAGCCCGACAGAAAGACCGTAATTCACCGGCGTATTGTAGCGGCGGATGACGCGCAGATTGTGATGGCCAAGGAAGATCTGCCCGCCATTGCCACGTGACGGCAAAACGATCTGCGTTTCGATATCTGATGCCGGCAGAGGGCTGCCATCTGGCTTGCGAAAGCCCATACGGGCGAAATCACGCAAGGGGCGCTTGGTTTCGGTATCCGCGCCGCTGGTCGAAAACCCTGCTGGTGGGCGCACTTCCCGCCCCCAGGCCTCACCAGGGCGCCATCCATGGCGTTGGAAGTAGTTTGCAATAGAGGCCAATGCATCGGCGCGATTGTCCCAGATATCGCGCTTGCCATCGCCATCGAAATCCACCGCCAGGCGTTCAAAATTGCTCGGCATGAATTGCGGCTGACCCATCGCGCCCGCCCAGGAACCCTTCATGCGATCCGCACTCGTGTGCCGGTCGTTCAGGATACGCAAGGCCGAGATCAATTCATTGCGGAAATAGGCAGCACGACGCCCTTCCCAGGCGAGAGTGGCCAAAGCCTCCACCACGCCAAAGCCGCCTGTATTGCCGCCGTAATTCGTCTCAACGCCCCAGATCGCGACGATAACCGAAGGCGCCACCTGATAGCGCGCTTCGATCCTGCGCAGCAGATCGGTATTCTCCGCCATCAGGCGCCGACCGTTTTGAATGCGCGTTGGCGTCAGCATGATGCGGTCGCGGTAGTCTTCCCATTGCATGCCGCCTTCGGCCTGGCGCCGATCCAATTCGATCACGCGCTGATTGGGCTTCAGGCCGGCGAAGGATTGGTTCAGCGTCGTATCCGAAATGCCGGCGCGGCGCGCATCGGCGCGCACCCCATCCAGGAAGCGCTCAAAGGACTGGCCAGAGACCGGCACATAGGCCGGCGGCACTTCGGGCGCAGGGATTTGGTTGGCGGAATTCGCCTCTGGGCTGCAGGCCGCGAGCAGGGTCGCGACTCCACCAAGCAGGAGCCTTCTTTCGATCATGGGGTCATGAGGTGCCATGCCGCGCGGGTCATGGCAAACGCTTTTGCGCCCCGTATTGACCGGGGCGGAACTGGTGCTAAATCGAGTCCAGCATCGGGCTGGGGACCCGGTTTCAGTTTGGGAAGCCGGAGGAAGTTTAAGAAGCGATATGACACCGTTGCGAAAGTTGCTGGCAAGGACCACTCATCTCACGCTCCGCGACCGTTTCACCCTTTTCTACCGGAATAATAGCTGGGGTGACCTCGAAAGTCGCTCCGGCAAAGGGTCTCGGCGAGGTTCTGGAAGCGTGGAGGCGGCGCTTGAGGCGCTGCGTATGACGGTTAGCCAACACGGCGTGACCTCCATGGCCGACATACCATGCGGAGACTTCAACTGGATGCCGCTGTTCCTCGATGCCGCGCCATTTGTGACTTACCAAGGGTTCGATATCGTGCCCGATATTATCGTCGAAAACCGCAGGCGCTATCCGACCCGCAGGTTTGAGGAACTGGACATCACGCGCGAGGTCCCGCCGCGCGCTGATCTGATCTTCTGCAAGGACCTGCTTAACCACCTCACCTTTTTGGATGTGCGGGCGGCATTGGAAAATATGCGTCGCTCGGGCGCACGGTTGCTACTCGCCTCAAACAATTTCGATCATGCTAACGTGGATTTGCCTTCATTGGGCCTAAGAGCGTCCCGCCATCTCGACATCACCCTGCCCCCCCTCAACGCACCGCCCCCCATTTGGAAGACACCCTACCTGGGTCTCTGGCGCCTCGCGGATTTCCCTAATATTGCGACGGGCCAGCCCAAAGGCTAACATGCCTTGATATGCATGAGCCGTCTTCCGCGCCCACATGCTACGCTCCCTTTACTCTACACAATGTCCTGAAAAACCTGGAGAAACGCCATGGTCGCCGTCACCCGCGAACTCGCTGCCTTTGTTTCTGGGCTGCGTTACGAAAGCCTGCCCGCCAGCGTGCAGGAACGCACGCGTTTCCTGATTTTAGACCTGGTCGGCAATATGCTGCGCGGCCGGCATGAAGCGGAAAGCACGCCGCCCCTTCTGGCTGCTGCCCGGGCGCTTGGCCTGACTGGCGGTTCTGCCGCTGTGTTTGGGGATTCGCAGCGCTACACGCCGGCCGGTGCCGCGCTGATCAATGGCGCTATGGCGCATTCTCTGGATTTCGATGACACGCATGCGGCGGGCACGCTGCATCCCGGCGCGCCGGTGATCCCGGCCGCCCTTGCCGCTGCTGAAATGACCGGCGCTGATGGCAAGACCGTGCTGGCCGCGATTGTGGCCGGGTATGAAACCACCTGCCGGCTGGCGCTGGCTTTGCCCGGTGGTGATCACTACGACCGCGGCTATCACCCGACCGCGACCTGCGGCGCCTTTGGCGCGGCGGCGGCGGCGGGACGCGTTTTTGGGCTTTCGCCCGCACAGATGGAAGACGCCTTTGGAATTGCGCTTTCCCAGGCCGCCGGCAGCCTGCAATTCCTGGCTAATGGCGCCTGGACCAAGCGCTTCCAGGTGGGCTGGAGCGCGCTGAACGGCCTTTCCGCTGCAACCATCGCGCGTGAGGGCTTCCGTGGTGCGGGCGAAGCCATTGAAGGTAAGGCGGGTTTCCTCCGCGCCTATGCCCCGAACCCAAAGCCAGAGCGCGTGTTGCAGGATTTGGGCACGGCGTGGGAGCTGATGCAGACAGCCGTGAAGCCCTATCCTTCCTGCCGCTACGGCCATGCGAGTGTGGATGCCGCACTGGCGCTGCGCGCTGAACTTGGCCTGAAGGTGGAAGAAATTGAGAGCGTGATCATGGGCTTGCCGAATAAGGGCATGCTGCTGGTGGGTGCGCCGCGTGAGTATAAGCAAAATCCGCAGAATATCGTGGATGGGCAGTTCAGCGGTCCCTTCGTTGTGGCTTGCGCCCTGGCCCGCGGGCATTTCGGTTGGGATTCCTATGCCTGGTTGCAGGATAAGGATATTCGCGCGCTGATGCCGAAGATCCTGCCGGAAGAAGATGCTGATGTGCAGGCGGAATTCCCGACTTTCATGTCCGGCAAGCTGACCATCAAGGCACGCGGCCAAAATTTTGTCCGCCATATCAAGATCCCGAAGGGCGAGCCCGATAACTTCCTGACCGAAGCCGAACTCCGCGCCAAATTCAATGGTCTTGCTGA
>Ga0315900_10012613_pt1 | contig 10356 bp, 13 predicted proteins | sample LakEriMetagenome_FD_203521 | JGI IMG/M metagenome (GOLD analysis project Ga0315900, IMG submission 203521) | Freshwater fungal communities from buoy surface, Lake Erie, Ohio, United States - Buoy 12 MA114 | ecosystem: Environmental > Aquatic > Freshwater > Lake > Lake biofilm | place: USA: Lake...
CATTGATAAAGATATTGCTTTGTTGAACCCTGAAAAGACACAACAGGAGATTGATACAATTGAGTTTGATAAGAAGTCCTACATTAAAAAACTTTCTGAGCTACAAGTTGTTGAACCATCAGAATTTTACCACGAAGACAAACACGATGAGGTAAAGGAACAATACAACAGTTTAAATAAGGAGATGATTCAAATTGAAACAAAGATTGAAGATATTGAAAAACTAAAATCTTCTGTTGAAGGTGGAATTAAATGTGAACATTGTGGTATTGAACTTATGAATGCTGCAATAACTAATGCAAAAATTGCAGAACTTGATGGTTATATTAGTCAAAAAGACAACATTTATGTATCAATGCAGGTTTTAACAGGCATAGAACAAACGTTTGTAAGGTTGAAAAAAGAGTTTGATAAGTATTGAAAGTTGTGACTTGAAAATTGAGGGGTTGAAAAACAAAATCAAACGTTGGGAAGAAGTCCAAGACAAGATTCAAACAAACGATAAGATTGACTCATTACTTATCAAAGCGGATTTGAAGTTGGAAAGTTATGGACAGATGTTAAAAGAAAAACAAAACAAGATATCAACAAACAATTTCAACATCAAAACAAACGAGGACAAGATTACAAACAACAAATCTCTTATTGAAAAGATTTCAGAAGAAGAGGACAAAGACAAGATTTATAAAATGTATTTGGAATCTTATGGTAAAAATGGTGTTGGAAAAATGATTATGAAAAGTATGATGCCACTAATCAACTCAGAACTTCAAAGATTGATGGAGGATAGTTGTTACTTTAAACTTGAAATCAGAATCAACGATAAGAATGAGGTTGAGTTTGTTATGATTGATAATGGAACTGGTGTTGAAAAACTAATGGTGTCAGGTTCAGGTTATGAAAAGACAATCGCATCACTTGCCCTTCGTTCAGTATTAAGTAAGGTATGTTCACTACCAAAACCAAATGTGGTTGTTTTTGATGAGGTGTTTGGAAAAATATCCAACGATAACTTGGAACTTGTATCAGAATTCTTTATCAAAATTAAAGATTACTTTGAAAAGATATTTGTAATCACACATAATCCGATGGTTAGTCAGTGGGCTGACACAATCATTAAGATAAATAAGGAAAATAACATTTCAAAAGTTTCAGAATAAAAAGGTGATAATTTAGAATTTTATTTTTATCTTTGTAGGATGACAAATAAAAAAACATTAGTTGGGGATTTGGTTATACATTTAAAAAAATTAGGTTTTGTAAAACATCTGGTTAATTATTTGAATGACGAAATCCCTTTAACTATTTTTCCTATTGCTAAAAGAGAGGGGTTAACAATAAATGAATGGGTTAAAGATGTTGAGGATGATATAAAACAACACACGGTACTCATCACTACCAGGTTATCCTACGATGGTGTAAAATCGTATTTAGTTTATAATTTAAATACGATACTTTCTTTATATAAAGATGCAAATATTAGAGTACTTAAAATTACTGAAGTCAATAATACCGAAAAAGTTAAAAACAAGTCATTTGATGCGATATTTGAGTTTAACGGGGAAATCATTATAATTGAAATAAAGGTAACCCAAAGCGAAAATGGGTTTACAGGTGCTACTCACACAACATCTAAGGCAGACATTTACTTATTAATATCATTATTGGTTAATCGTGATAAAAAAGTTGAAGAAAACGGAAAATATGTTGATGGTATTTTTGTTATGTTGATTAACTTAGATAAAAGTTTTTGGAAGGGGGAGGCTAAAAAAAATAATAGTTTCACACAATTAAAGTTTTCCTCAGATATTGATTATAGTGAAAATGTTATTTGTGGAGAACTTAAAAAAAATAAAGTGTATCAAAAAATAATTTTTGAAAAAGTATGAATGAAATATTATTAGGTAATGCTATTGAAGTTTTACAAAAGTATGAGGATAACACGTTTGATTTAACTGTTACCTCACCCCCATATGACAATTTAAGAACGTATAATGGGAAGATTAAGGATGAGGTTGTATATGAAGACGGATTTAGTTTTCCTTTTGTGGAAATGGCTCGTGAATTGTATAGAGTAACTAAAAAAGGTGGTGTTGTTGTTTGGGTTGTAAATGATCAGGTTAAAAATGGTGGAGAAACTGGTAGTTCATTCAGACAGGCGCTTAAATTTATGGAAATTGGATTTACACTGTATGATACGATGATTTACCATAAGAACGGAGCACCATTTCCTGAGACAGGAAGGTATTCACAAGTGTTTGAATATATGTTTGTATTATCAAAAGGAAAACCAAAAACCGTAAACTTATTGAAAGATAAGCCAAACAGATGGGCGGGACATTCAAACTTTGGAGAACCATCAAAAAGAGAAAAAGAAGGTAATCTTAAAAAGGTTGACAAATTTGTTGTTGCTGAGTTTGGGACAAGATACAATGTGTGGTATGTTAACAACGGTAAAGGGTTTTCATCTAAGGATGATATTGCTTTCCAACACCCAGCAATATTTCCAGAATCATTGGCTGAAGATCATATATTATCGTGGACAAATGAGGGGGATTTAATATTGGATCCAATGTGCGGAAGCGGAACAACACTTAAAATGTCAAAACTTAACAATAGAAATTATGTTGGTATAGATATTGATGAACAATATTGCGAACTTTCTAAAAAAAGAGTTGAAAATGTTAAACCATATACGGAAATAACCCCAAACCCAAAAGTTAAGTATATCCTATCAAAGGAGGACGCACTGAAAAAAAGAAAAAACAAAATAAAATCATAATAAATTATTTCCGAACCAAATTTTTTGTATATTTGTAAAAAAAAGTCTATGAAGTTTTTAATGTTTGTTTATGGTGAAGTAGAAGATGTTGACAGCGAAACACTCACAACCAAAATTGCAAAGGAAATCCAACCGATAGTTATTTCTGAACAAATAAAGTACATTTATGGTGATGGTAACTCAATTTTTCATTTTGATTCCGCAATGAAGTTTGAAGAAATGTCAATTTACACAGAAATGGTTTTTGAGGATTATCCTTCGTTAATGTTTTTTTTGATACCATTTAATGGTGTGATGTCAACAAATGCTGGTGAAGAAAAGGTTAAACACATATTGTCACTAGATCACGATTTGGAAGATAAAAAGGATCCGTTGTTCTATGGTTTTGAAGAAACAACCGCAAACGAACAGAACTTCTTTGACATTTTCATTCAATTGATGAATCAGGGACAGTCTTTTATTATTAACAAAAACAAAGATGAAAAATGTAACTTATCATTAGACGAATTGTTAGATAAGATAAATGAAAAGGGAATGGACTCACTCTCTAAAGAAGAAAAACTTAAATTAGACGAATATTCAAAATAAAAACTATGAAAGATAAGATGACAGGAATGCCGATTAATCAAGAAGAAATTTCTCATTATTTAAAAGACATTAGGAAAATCAAAGTTATGACTCCTGAAAGAGAACGGGAGTTATCAAAACTTATGATGTCCGATGGTTTAACCGAGAAACAAAGGAAAGAAATAGAACAAGAATTATTAATTGGTAATTTACGTTTTGTTATAACCGTTGCAAAACAATACCAAAATCAAGGGTTAGATTTTCCTGATTTGATTGCGGAAGGTAATTTAGGATTGTTAAAGGCGATTAGAAATTTTGATTGGAGTAAAAACCTTAGATTTATTTCATACGCTGTGTGGTGGGTAAAACAATCAATACTACAATCTCTCAACGACAATGCAAGAACTATAAGACTTCCGGTGAATGTAGTGCAAGAATTACATAAAGCCAAAAAAGAAGTTGATAACAACGGTGGTAAATTATCTGATAAGTTTTCCTCTCTCCCATCAATTATTGATTTGGATATGAACATTAATGAGGATGGAGACACATTAATTGATATGATACCTAATGTAGATGCTGACGCTCCTGACGCAGCGTTTAATACTAAAGATATACTGAAGGAAAAACTTATCAGCATTCTCAATGTGTTAGATGAAAGAGAAAGATCTATAATTGAAGATTACTTTGGATTATCAGGAACGCCAAGGACTTTAGAGGATATCGGAACTGACTTTAATCTAACTAAAGAAAGGGTTAGACAAATAAAAGAAAAGGCATTAAGAAGACTTAGAAACGAATCTTCAGAATTGTTTGATTATTTATAGTATTGGGTCGAACCGAGAATACCCTTACAACTCGGCGGGAAGAGACACGAGGTTCTCTGGGTTAAACACCTCAATTTCATCTATATGGTGAAATGAAAAATTATACCCCATCTTGATAAGGTGGGGTTTTTTAAATTTTTAAAAAAAAGTTTTGTAGATTCAAATCTTTAACCTATCTTTGTATCACAAACGATGAGACATTAGTCAAAAAAGTTTGTCGGGAAGCTTACTCCTGGGGTCGTAAGTCGTCGTGACACCGCGGTTAGTGTGTCGGGTTTAAATTCCTCGAATCGGACCGAAAAAGAAAAGGGTGGGTTTTCTCACCCTTTTTATATTTATAATATATGAGATTAATATCAACACTTAAAAATGTTATTCTATTTGAAGTTTCTCAAAAAGATAGGGGAACAGTACTTTTTTCAAAAGTGGTAGATAATAAACTTATTCAGTTAAAATCAACCTTCCACCAAAGGAAAGAAAGATTTGGTTCAGACTCATACGATGATATTGTTGATAAATATAAAGAATATTTGGATACGAGAAAATCAAAATATCAACAAGAACCAAGACTAGCAGTACCCGACTCAATGATAAAAAATATATTCTCCAAGAATGTTGAAAAAATTTATAAGTCGTTTGAGGATGAACCTTCTGAAAGTAAAAGAATTATTTTTGTCCACAAAAGAAAAGACAATGAAGATGAAAAAAAATTCGATTATGTGGAAATTTTAATTGGAAAGGACGGTAATTTTTTTAGTATCGTTACATCTGCATTTTCGGATGATGGAAAGTTTATAAAAACAAAAAACGAAGAAAAAAAATCTAATAGAGTTATGTTAGAATATAAATTTAAACATAATTATCCGATAGTGTATTTATAGTTATCAATCTAATTGTCAGAATACATTTAGAACAACCACAGTCAGAATACTGTGGTTTTGTTTTTATATTAACCCCTTTATTTTATTTTTTGATATTTATTGATTATAATTTACGATTATGAAAGAGAAATTTTTGCCTTGGTTTTTATTGTTTTGTGCTATTGGATTGTCGGGTACTGCGGCTTATTATAGTGTTGTTGGTTTATCTATTGTTTTTGTTGGAGTTGCAATACCCGTTATAATTATGGGATCATTCTTAGAGATATCTAAGATTGCAATAGCAACATACCTTCATGACAAATGGAAAGAAACATATGGTGCGTTAAAAATATATATGACAATTGCCCTCGTTACTTTATCACTAATCACATCACTCGGTATATATGGATTGTTGAGTACAGGGTTTCAAGGAAACATTGCAAAACTTGAAATTAATGAAAAGAAAATAAAAAACATAGAGGTTAAGAAAGAACGATTTGTACAGATAAAAGATGAGTTGACAAAAGAAAAAACTATTTTGGATGGTGACATTACAAAATTACGTGATGGATTGTCAACTAACACTACTACACAATCAGTTGACAGAAGAACAGGACAAGTTATAACAAGAGCAAATAATGCGAACAGAAAGTCATTTGAAAACCAACTCAAGGAGGCTCAAGTTAGAAGGGATGATATATCAAAAAGAATTGATGGTATGAATGATAGTATCACAACTCTTGAAGTACAAGTCCTTGATTTGGAATCTGTTGAGATATCAGGTAGTGAGCTCGGAGCAATTAAATATGTTAGTGAATTATTGGATTGGGACATTAAAAAAACGGCAAATCTTTTTATTTTAATTTTGATATTTGTTTTCGATCCTTTGGCAATCACTCTTGTTATTGCAACTAACCAAGCTTTCTCTTCGAAAAAGAAAAAAGGAATTGAACAAGAAGTTGAAGAAACAGAAATTATTTTTGATGTGGAAAAAATTGAACACATTGAGGAAACAAAACCTAAAAGAAGAGGTAGAAAGAAAAAATCAGAAACCCCTCAAGTACCCACCAACTACCCCCCAACTACCCCTCAAGTCGAAGTAAAAAACAATGAAACAAATGAAGAAACAATTGAAGAGGTTGTTACTGAATTTACAGAAGAGGAATTATTTTCAGATATTGATTACTATACAAAAGATACGGATGAAAAAAAACCTAAAAGATTGACATATAAGAAAGAATGATAGACATAATTGAATACGGGGATTTTAAACCATTGGGTAAACAAAAGAAGAAAAAACAAATAATTTTGATGCACTCCTCGCGAAATTCAGAAAATTATTTGACATCATTAAAGTATCGACATTATGGTAATTATAATAAAATACCTAATTATTTTATAGATAGAGATGGTAAAATATTGAAACTTTTAGATAATACTGAGCATTCAGGAATATTTAACGATCAATTAATTAATAAGAACTCAATTATTATTTGTTTAGAAAATTTGGGATGGTTACAAAAAGAACCTCTAAAAAAATCTTACATTAATTGGATTGGTGATATTTATAATCAAGAACCTTACGAAAGAAAATGGAGGGACTATTTTATTTGGCAACCTTACACAGAAACCCAAGAGAAAAAAACCTCTGAATTGTGTAAAAAGTTAATAAATGAAATGTCAATAAATAATGAATTCGTAGGTCATAATACAAAAATAAATAAAATTGAAAGGTTTGAGGGGATAGTCACAAGAAGTAATTTTGATAGTGATTTTACAGATTTGAGTCCGGCTTTTAATTTTGAAAATTTTGGAAAATATTTAGAAAATGAGTAATTACGAAGAAATAAAAAAATTGTTAGAATCATCAAGAAGATTGTTCGAAAATGATTCATTGAATGAGGATATTCATAGAATAAAAAAAAGTTATGGTATTCTTAACGAACAATCTAGCCCAAATACTGATATCACAAAAAAAATAAATCCTTTGGGTGATTCAGAAGAAAAAATGGAATACGAAACCGCAGAGGACAAAAACAAAGAAGAAAGTAAAACAGAAAAAAAGAAAGCATATAGAATATCAGGTGGTATTTTAGTTTTACACGGTAAGGATTCTACTGACATACAATTAACTTCTGATGACAAGAAAGCATTCCAAGAAAGTATGGATGAGTTTGTTGCGGAAGTTGCTGAAATAGTAGACTTCAACAAACTAAATGTATATGAAAATAATGTAGAATGGTCTGGAAAAATTACAGAGTTAGATTTGGAGTTCTTTTTTTCAATCGGAGAAACAAAAGGGGTTTACATTAATGGTACTATGATAAAATTAGATGATGAATTTTTAGAATTCGTTAGCAAATTACAAATCTACTATGAAAAATTTAAATCTAAGTGGTCTAAAGTTATTGCATCAAGAAAAAAAACATCTGAATAATGAAAAAGTTTATGACTGAAAATTTTAAGTATATATTGTTTAGCGTTATTGGATTAATCGTTGTATATTGTATGATATATCTCCTTACCCCAAAACCACAAATGTCAGAATTAGACAAATATAAATTGGAACAAATTGATAATGATATAAAAAAAATTATTGAAAATCAGACTAAACTAGATAAAAAAATATCAGAGTATAATACAGAAATTTCTAAAATAGATTCTGTTATTGCTACAGTACAGAACAAAAAAGAAACAATCAAAGAGTATTACAAAGAACTTGGTGATGATATCAGAACAATGACACCATCACAAATAAATAACGAATTTAAAAATAGATATAAATATTAATATGAAAAATTTATTATCAATCTTATCATTTTTTATTTCTTTTGCTTGTTTTGGGCAAATGAAAAATGATACCACAGTTGTTTGTTTTCCTTATAAGGTTGCAAAACAAATACTGTTGGACTTGAATAGTTGTGACTCTATAAAAGAAACTTGTAAATTAACTGAATTTGAATTAAAAAAGACACAAGAAAAAGTTGTTTTGAAAGATAGTATAATCAATACTATGTTAATCAAAGAAGATAATTATAAAACGATTATTGAAAAGGAGAAAGAAAAATACGGAATTGTAGAAAATCAAAATAATCAATTAAGAGAAGATATAAGGAAAAACAAAACAAAAAACACATTTATACAAGTTGTAGGAGGGGTTATAATAGGTGTATTAACTTATGTAAGTATTGCAAAATAATGGCACTATCACAGGCAGATAAAAGAGAGGTAGAGACAATTGTAAAAAAAGAAATTAAAGATTTCTTAGGATCTTCTACATTCAAACAGTTTGAAGACAAACTCCTTGACAAAATTTCTAGAGATTTAAAAAGAGGTAAATTAGAAAAAGATGTTAAAGACTTGATAATAAAATCTTTCAGAGAATTCTATACAATTATGTATCAACAAAGAAGTTTCTGGGAAACTAAATTTAGAAACGTTTAAACTATGAAACCATCAGATTCATTCAAAAAAGATTTCGACAATTTTTCACTGTCAATGGGTATAAGTGGGTCTGAACTATCAGACGCTAGAAGGAATTTTAATGTAAATGAGGAATCAGATGAAAAAAAAGAAAGAAACGGCTCAACAGACTATCTCAAAAAAGATGTTGATTTAGCGGACATAATGAAGTTAGTTAAAAACAAAAAACTTAGTAATAATAAAATTAAAAATGAAATTAGAAAACTTTTAAAAGATCCTGAAGAACTTTATGATTTTTTAAGATCTTTGATAAGTAAAACTAAGATTGAAACAAAAGAAGTTTCATCATCAGGTGGTGGGGTTGGTGCATATGAAGCACCATTGTTTGGTGATATGAAAGAGAAAAATAATAATATTAAAAAAGTGGAAACAAAAGAAGCCACATCAACATCATCTTCAGGTGCATATGAAGGTCCAAGTATATGGGCTAAAACTAACAGTAAAAAGAATTGGAAACCGTCAAGAAAAACACAAATACCTGGTGGAAAATTCGTTCAGGTTAAAAAAAAATGTAAACGTTTTCCTTATTGTAATCAAGGGGATATTAAGGCACTTAACATTTTCGAAAACAACACAGTCAAAAGAATAATTAATAAAGTTAGTGAGAGGTATAATTTACACGAAGAACATATAAAAGATATTATTTTGTTTGAATTACAAAAAACAAATAAATAAAGATATTTATAATTAAAAAAAAATATGAAAAGTAACACATATTATGACAATTTGTTTAGAAAGATTCTAACTGAGAAGTTAGAAGATAGAGCAGATGAGTTAGTAGAAAAATTGAAATTTAATAAACCTGGTTCGTCATTTGACTATGTTGAGGAAGGAGAAACATGTGAATGTGGTGGAGAAATGAGAGAGGGTGAATGTATGGAGTGTGGAAAAGGATATATGACGGAAGGAGAAACATGTGAATGTGGTGGAGAAATGAGAGAGGGTGAATGTATGGAATGTGGAATGCGTGAATCTGAAATTATGGAAAAACTTTATGGGAGACAAAATAAATTGGACAAAAATAAAAATGGTAAAATAGACTCAGAAGATTTCAAAATATTGAGAAGAAAAAAAGAATCTAAAGAAGGAAATGCATTTACTGGAATGTTGAAAAAAACACCTAAAGGAGGAAAGTTTGAATTAGGAGGTAAAACATATACTGACAAATCTGACTTAGATGAGTCTGTTTTGTATCGATTAGAATATATTAATGAATCTGCTTTATTTACGGAGGATGAAATTATAGACATTATAGAAGGAATAATCAAAGAAGAAAATAAAATAAAAGATAATATAAAAAAAGGAAAAACACCTGCGGGATACGTGGCTTACGAAAAATCACACAAGGGTTCTAAAAAAGAAGAAGGTGATTATATGAAAAGTTTTGAGAAAAAAATGAAAGATTATCTCAAAGACGGATCTAAAGGTAAATTTGATATGAACCCAAAACAATTCCCTATGGGTAATGGAGAAATTGAAAAAATGGAAAAAATGGCATATGTCCCATCAAATGCAGTACAGGATTATGTTGATAATTTCACAGCAGCTGCGTTGGAAAATCTTGATTTTGATGAACTCCACCCTAATGAAGAATGGGTTAGTGATAATATTGAAGGTTCATCAAGGACTGGAAATAATCCTGAGTGGGCAAATGCGGTTGAAACACCAACAAACAAGAAAAGAAACAAAATAAGAAAAGATAACTTACTTGCCAAATTAAAGAGAAAGGCATATAACAAGTCACCTCAACCTGTTGTTACCGATAAATCAGGTGGTGAAACAGATAAAGCAAGTAAAATGATGATGAAACTTGAATCAACTGAGAATAAAAAAATTG
>Ga0315900_10012615_pt1 | contig 10355 bp, 8 predicted proteins | sample LakEriMetagenome_FD_203521 | JGI IMG/M metagenome (GOLD analysis project Ga0315900, IMG submission 203521) | Freshwater fungal communities from buoy surface, Lake Erie, Ohio, United States - Buoy 12 MA114 | ecosystem: Environmental > Aquatic > Freshwater > Lake > Lake biofilm | place: USA: Lake...
TTAGTAAATGCTGCCAGTGGATATGGTACTGGTCAATTGCCCGACAAAGAAGGACAAATGTACCATTGTCAATTAGATGATTTATATTTAATACCAACTGCCGAGGTGCCTATTACCAATATGTATCGCGATGTCATCTTGAAAGAAAATGAATTGCCAATTAAAAATTGTGCTTACACTCCTTGTTTTAGAAGAGAAGCAGGAAGTTATGGAAAAGATGTGCGTGGTTTAAATCGTTTGCATCAATTTGATAAAGTTGAAATCGTGCAAATTACACATCCAGAAAAATCATACGAAACCCTTGAAACCATGCGAGAATTTGTTACAAGTCTATTACAAGAATTAGCATTGCCATACCGTACTTTAAAATTATGTGGAGGCGATATGAGTTTTGGTTCTGCGTTAACCTATGATTTAGAAGTATGGAGCGCTGCGCAAAAACGTTGGCTGGAAGTAAGTTCGGTTTCAAATTTTGAAACATTTCAAACCAACCGCTTAAAGTGTAAATATAAAGATGCTAACGGAAAAACACAGTTTGCACATAGTTTAAATGGAAGCGCTTTGGCATTACCTCGCATTGTCGCCTCTCTATTAGAAAACAATCAAATTGAGGGCGGTATTAAAATTCCAAAAGTATTAGTTCCTTACACTGGCTTTGATTTTATAGGTTAGTTTATTTAAACTCAATGCTAATTTTAAGGATTTTAGCTATCACTTTTTCAAAATACTTAGGAGATCAGAAACAAAATAATTATGTTATTTTTGACTAAGACAAAGTTTTTGAAATGGGAAATAAAAAAAAGCCTTCTTTACAAAAAAATAATGTATCCTTTTTAAATAATAATCGGTTTCAACTTATTTCAATCATTGTTGTTACACTCCTTTTATATTCTAAAATTATTTCTTTTCAGTTTATTGGTCTTGATGAACCAACACTAATTATTGATAATTATGAATTCTTAAAAGATTTTTCAAATTTTCAAAAAGTTTTTAGTCAACACGTTTTTTATGCGAAACATCATACGGATAATTCTGCTGATTATTATAGGCCTATCCTTACGCTTTCGTTTATGCTTGACACGCAATTCTCCGCTGAACTTTCGCCTCGTTTTTATCATTTTTCAAATATTATTTATCATATTATTTCAATCATATTATTGTTTTATTTTTTCAAACATTTAAAAATTAATTCGCTAACAACTTTTTTTTTGTGTTTGATTTTTGCTCTTCATCCTATTTTAACGCAGGCAATAGCTTGGATTCCTGGCCGAAACGATTCATTGATAGCTATTTTTACTTTATTAAGTTTTAACTACTTTATTAAGTACTGCAATAATTTCTCAAGAAAAAATTTAATCATTCATGTTTTATTTTTTGCAATCGCCCTTTTAACAAAAGAAAGCGGGATGGCAATAATAGCCATCACTTTTTTCTATTTCATATTTATAGCAAAACAAAAATTGTTTAGTTCAAAAACACTTTACATTCTTGTAGGGTATTTGATTGTCATCATTTCTTGGTATTTTATGAGAAAACAAGCATTTTCAAACAATCCAGTTAGCGGTCTTCCTATAGAAATTGTAAAAGAAGTAACAACTAATTTTCCGCTCATCTTTCAGTATTTGCAAAAAATTATTCTTCCCATTAATCTATCCGTCATGTCTACGCCAAAAGACACTAACTACTTACTATCTTTTATATCCATCTTATTGCTCGCTTTAGGCCTATACTTTACAAAACCAATCCGCTGGAATTATGTATTGTTTGGCGCTTTGTGGTTTTTAGCATTTATTTCACCTTCGCTATTAACGAGTTATTTTGGCGGACTCGAACATCGAGCATATCTGTCCGTGATAGGAATTTTAATTATAGTGAGCGAATTTCAAATTTTTCAACCTTTAGCTTTTAATAGATTTAAATATGTGCAATTACTAATCCTTGCTTCATATACAATCATCACGATTAACCGACTTCCAATTTTTAGAAATAGTTTGGTTTATTGGGAAAGTGCCGTCAAAACTTCGGATAATTCTTCTCTATCCTGTTTAAACCTTGGAAAGGAATACGAAAGAATGGGGAAATATCAAAAAGCAATTGATGTTTACCGTGAAGGGCTTAAACGAAATCCGAAAGAAAAATTGTTACACAATAATATTGGCGGTGCATATATCCTTTTAAATTTATACGACAAAGCGGAAATCGAATTAAAAAAAGAAATTGAATTAGCACCCGAAAGTTCTTTTCCTTATTTTAATATTGGATTTATCAGAAAACGTCAGAATAAAATGGAAGAAGCCGTTAGCTATTGGATTAAATCTTTACAAAACAATAAAAACTTTTTAAATCCATACCAAGAATTAGCAGATTATTATAAATCCATTGATGACACTTTAAATTTAAATTATTGTTTAAAAGAAATTAACCGCTTAAAATAATAAAAATGAAGACTGATGACTTTTATCAGATTTTATGATGGTTGTTCATTTGTTCTTAACTGTTTGATAATTCCTTAATCAATTGCTTTTAAAGTCTTGAATCATTTTACAGTTCATATTATTTGCTTGCAAAAAAATAATTGTTTTTAAATCATTCCATCTTCTTCTTTTCATTTTTTTTCAATGCTTTTAAGGCGCTAATAAATAATCTATTTTCTTATCATTTGTTCTTACTATCATTTTCAAAAAACGTCTCTAAATCAATAACACAGAGGGAAAATTCTAACAAAATGAAGGTCATTCATGCGGATGACATGTCCAAACTAAGCAGAGAAAAAGAAGCAAATTTATTTTGTTTGTTTTAATAAAACTGTATATTAGTAAATTATAATTCAAAGAAAAATTTTATGCATATAGCGATAGCGGGGAATATTGGGTCGGGGAAAACAACATTAACTTCATTGTTAGCAAAACACTATAAATGGACTCCGCATTTTGAGGATGCAGACGATAATCCATATTTAAATGATTTTTATCATGATATGCAACGTTGGTCATTTAATTTACAAGTTTCTTTCTTAAATGCACGTTTTGGTCAAGTTCAAGAAATTAGAAAAGGCAAACAAAAAGTTGTACAAGATCGCACCATTTATGAAGACGCTTATATTTTTGCCCCAAATTTGCATGCCATGGGGTTAATGACAACCCGTGATTACGACAATTACTTTAGTTTATTTAAATTAATGGATAGTCTTGTTAAAGCGCCTGATTTAATTATATACTTAAGAGCATCAGTTCCTACCTTAGTTAAACACATTCAAAAACGTGGAAGAGATTATGAAAATTCCATTCGTTTGGATTATTTAAAAAGATTAAATGAACGCTATGAAGCCTGGGTTTCATCTTACGAGGGAGGGAAAATTTTAATTGTTGATATTGATGAAATCAATTTTTCTGAAAGCAAAGAAGATTTAGGGAAAGTAATTAGAATGATCGACGCCGAAGTACACGGTTTATTTAAATAAAAATTTGAGTTTAATACATCCTAATATCGAAAAAGAATTTGTTCAACTACATTATGAGCAATCGTTAAGTAATGTTAGACAAAATGAATTGGTTTTGGTATCGCATCTGGGCCAATTAAATCAAATCGTCATTTCAAATATTGAGAATAATATCGAAGAAAAAACTTCAGCTGCTGAAATAACAAAAAATCCTGCCAAAAAAATATTTTTTATAAGTGTCGAAGCGCTGCAAAATATGCTTATACACGGACATAAAGACAAAGATGGCGAGCAGCATAATTTTTTTATTTTTTCTAAAAAGGAAACCGTCGCAACAATTATTTCAGCTAATTTAGTTTCCAATGATGTCGTTTCAGAACTAGATAAAAAAATTCAAGCCATCAATTCTTTTGATGATGAAAAAAAATTAAAAGCGTTCTATTTAGAACATTTAGAAAATAATACAATGAGTGATAAAGGTGGTGCTGGATTAGGCTTTATCACAATTGTCATGAAAAGTGGACACAAATTAAAAACTGAATTCAAAAAAATAAATGATGATTGTTCGTTATTTATTTTTACTTCTACCATTGATTTGGTCTAAAATACGCATTGATCATTAAACTAGTTTTTCTAAGCCATAGTTGTTAGCATTTCCCTTTATTAAATTTAACCCCGAATATCTTCCTTTTTCAATCAACCCAAATTTATCTTCAATACCCAAAAAATGAGCACCGTTATAGGTAGCCATTTTTAGCAAAATTTCAATTTCAATTTCAGGAAATTGTTTTTTAATGGTATTGATTTCTTCTATAATTGACAAGTTAGAGTTACTTGCTAAACTATCCGTACCTAATGTTAATTGACAATTTTTAGAAATTAATAATCCAATATTTGGCAAAGTATTTTCAATGTATAAGTTTGCCTTGGCACATAAGCACCAAAAAAGCCTTGTATGTGATGATAATGCGAAATCAATATCTTCTTGATTTGTGAATGTATTATGAACCAATAATGTATTAACCTCTTTATTAAAACTATTTAAAACACTTCTTAAACTGCTTGTTTGAGTACTCGTAAAATAATCAGTATCTAGATTTAAAACATCATAGAGTTTCGTGAAATCACCAGTTTTTGAAATAAAAAAATCATTTTCAGCTTTACTTTCTTGATTATGAATTGTGGTAGGTTTATTTATATCACGACAATGATTGCTGATGAGTTTAATTAATTCCTTGGAAGAAGAATAAGGTGCATGGGCTGCAAGCGAAGCATTTAAATGATTAGAACGAAATTTATCCATTAGCATCAAGCCTCGATCAAAAATATTGAATGCCTGTTCTGGATTTAATCCGATGAGTTCAATAAAAGAATGATAATATATCTTAGATTTTTGTTTTGTAATGATTGAAGTATCAGTATTGCAAATGTCTCCCACAGCTACAATTCCTTGCTCATCCATCAAACAATCAGCACGTTCAATCTCTTCTAATTGAATATCAATCTGCTTAACATTTCTTTTTTTTATAATATCTAACGCAAAATTTACAATACCAGTTTTTTGCTGAATGGCATTTTTTAAATGACTTAGTTCCAAATGGCAGTGAGCATTAATAAATCCAGGAGAAATAATACCTTCAAAGGATTCAATATTGAGATTGTCTGTTTTTTTTGAATCTATTAAATCAATAATTTTTTCATTTTGATTTAAGACGATAACGGTATCTTCAGCCAAAAATTCCCTACCAGAAAATATTTTATTTGCAGTGATAAAACGCATCAGATAAAGTTAAACACTATTTACAATTAGAAAAATATTATCTTAATTTTCATTTATAATGGGTAATTTTGCAGCCAATAAGTGGACATCAAAAAGGACATACGTGCTTTATCTCTATTGGAAATCGAGCAATTTCTTGAACAGAAAGGTGAAGCAAAATTTCGTGCAAAACAAATTTATGAATGGCTTTGGCAAAAAACAGCTCATCGTTTTGAAGAGATGAGTAACCTTTCAAAGCCTCTACGTGATTGGTTAAATACAACTTTCGTGATCAATGCCGTAACAATATCTGATCAGCAAATTAGTAGCGACCGCACCATAAAATGCGCCATGAGGTTACACGATGGCAATGTTGTTGAAAGTGTTTTAATTCCTTCCAAAACAAGAATGACTGCCTGTATTTCATCACAAGTAGGTTGTAGCTTAACTTGCTCATTTTGCGCAACAGGAAAATTAAAACGTTTAAGGAATTTGAATGCCGATGAAATTTACGATCAAGTTGCCTTAGTTAAAAATTTAGCCGAAACTAAATATAAGCAAGCACTTACAAATATTGTATACATGGGGATGGGTGAGCCATTGCTTAATTATTCTGAAACAATTCGTTCCATTGATAGAATCACTTCTATAGATGGCTTAAATATGAGTCCCAGTAGAATAACTTTGAGTACTGCAGGTATTTCAAAAATGATTATGAAATTGGGTGACGAAAAAGTCAAATTTAATCTAGCACTTTCTCTTCATGCCGCAAATGATGAAAAACGAAATAAAATAATGCCTATTAATGAATCCAATTCGCTTGATAATTTGGAAGAAGCATTGAACTATTTTTATCATCAAACTGGTACCCGTGTTACCTTTGAATACATTGTGTTTAAAGATTTTAATGATGGCATTCAAGATGCAAGAGAGCTGGCAGATTTCTGCAAAAAAACAACGGCAAAAGTTAATATTATTGAATACAATCCAATTGATGATGGCAATTTTAAACAAACAACCCCCGAGCGTTTAGAAGCATTTGTTCAACACCTTGAAGCAAAAGGTGTCATTGTAAATGTTCGCAGAAGTAGAGGAAAAGATATTGATGCGGCTTGCGGTCAATTGGTAAATAAAAACAAATCGGCCAAGCAAGTATTTAAGTAACGAATGGCGGCGCCTCAGAAAATGAAGCCTGTCGGGACATTCTTTTCAATTCCTCCATTAAACAAAATGCTGATTTTTTATGCGATTAAAACATTATATTTACCATACTTTTTATTGAATGATTTCGCCAGTAAAGCAAATAAAAGCACCCATTAGCAAATACATGGACGAGTTTGAAATTAAGTTCAAACAATCGATGAAAAGTAGTGTCCCTTTATTAGATAAAATTACGGGATACATCGTTAAGCGGAAAGGAAAACAAATACGGCCCATGTTTGTGTTTTTAAGTGCGCAATGCGTAGCGCCAATCAATGAAAGCACTTATAGAGCCGCCTCATTAATAGAATTATTACATACTGCAACATTAGTTCATGATGATGTAGTAGATGATAGCAATGAACGCAGAGGCTTTTTTAGTGTAAACGCCCTTTGGAAAAATAAGATTGCAGTATTGATAGGCGATTTCTTGCTATCTAGCGGATTATTATTATCACTGGATAACGATGATTTTCATTTACTTAAAATTGTGAGTAACGCCGTTAGAGAAATGAGCGAAGGCGAATTATTACAAATAGAAAAAGCCCGTAAACTCGATATTTCAGAAGAAATCTATTTTGAAATTATCACAAAAAAAACAGCAACCTTAATTGCTGCTTGCTGTTCGGCAGGAGTTGCTTCGGTTAGTGAGGATAAGAATCTTATCAAAACTTTTTTAGATTTTGGAACCTACACTGGCATTGCTTTTCAAATTAAAGATGATCTATTTGATTTTGGAGATGATACCACAATTGGTAAACCAACTGGCATTGATATCAAAGAAAAGAAAATGACCTTGCCTTTAATTTATGCTTTAAATAATAGTACTTGGCTCGAAAAAAGAAAAATGATTAACCTCATTAAAAATCATCATGATGATCCAAAAAAAGTGAATGAAGTGGTTAACTTTGTCATTGAAAAAGGCGGGATTACTTATGCTGAAAGAATCATGAATTCATACAAAATAAAAGCACTTGATTGTTTGGCAAACATTACAGAAAGTGAATCAAAACAAAGTTTAATTCAACTGGTAAATTATTCAATAGAACGAAAAAAATAACATGACAAATAATAGTTTTAAAATTATCTCTTTCATTTTTACAGTTATTGCTTTTACAAATTGTAATACAAATAACTCTGAAATAAAAACTGAAACAATCCAAAATGATACATCAAGCAAAACAAATGCAGATGCTAAAAATTCGTTTATAGCTCCTCCTAATGCTGATTATACAGGAGATTATGTAGACAAATATCCAAACGGCATCATAAAATTTACTGGTTTTTATAGATTTGGAAAACGTCACGGACAATGGATATCTTTTTATGATAACGGAAATAAATGGAGCGAATGTTTTTACGATAATGATAAAAGAAACGGCCAATCCATTGTTTATTTTCCAAACGGAAATATTCAATACACAGGCTGGTATAAAAAAGATTTAAAAGATAGCATTTGGTTTTTTTATGATATCAATAAAAAAGAAATAGATAAAAGAGCTTACAGAAATGGGGAAGAAACGGGTTTAGTAAATTAGTCTATCTCACATAATGAAACGGAAACCTGTTAAGCAGTTAGCAAAACCACATCGTATTTTATTGCAAGCAATTGTTCATGCTTTAAATGTAATATTTACTGAAAACAAATACGCCGATAAAGTTATAGAAAAAACATTAAAAGAAAATCCCAAATTTGGCGGAAGAGACCGACGTTTCGTGGCAGAAACTACCTATGATATCGTTCGCAATTTTAGATTACTAAATTACCTCACTCAGCAGTCAAATGATTTTTGGAAAATTTTAGGCACACATTTCATTTTGAAACATCTGCCAATCCCGCCCGAAAGAGAATTTAGAGATTTAAATGAGAAGTTAATATTGGAAGCAAAAAAAAACATTTCAGACGAAAGCATGTTGCAATCTTATCCCGAATGGCTTTGGCATACTTGTGAAAAAGAATTAGGAGAGAAAAAATGGAAAATTGAAGCGAAAGCTTTAAATGATCAAGCCAAGGTTGTTTTAAGAGTAAACACACTCAAAACAAAAAAAGATATTTTAAAAAAACATTTAGCGGAAATACAAATAGATGTCGATGACATTGAGGGATACGATGATGCACTAGTTTTGAAAGAAAGACAAAATATTTTTAATAATGAATTATTTAAGTTAGGATTATTCGAGCTTCAAGATGCAGGTTCACAAGCTATTTCTAAATTTTTAAATGTTGAACCAGGAATGCGCTTGATTGACGCTTGTGCTGGAGGCGGAGGAAAAACGCTTCATTTAGCGGCATTAATGCAAAATAAAGGACGCATTATCTCTATGGACATTACGCCATGGAAATTGGATGAACTTAAAAAAAGAGCAAGAAGAGCAAATGCAAGTAATGTTGAGTCAAGACTGATTGAAGGAAGCAAAACGATAAAACGCTTAGAAAATAACGCAGACAGATTATTGCTTGATGTCCCTTGCAGTGGCCTAGGAGTGATAAAAAGAAATCCAGATGCAAAATGGAAACTCAATTTGGAGTTTATCGAAAGAACTAAAATACTGCAAGAAAAAATATTGAGCGATTACAGTGTGATGGTAAAAAAAGGTGGTTATCTTGTTTATTCCACTTGTAGCATTTTACCAAGCGAGAACAGAAATCAAGTCGACAATTTTTTAAAGAATAATACTAATTTTGAATTAATAAACGATAAAACGATTTTCCCTAGTGAGGGTTTTGATGGATTTTATATGGCTTTAATAAAACGCAACTAGTCATAAAGAAAATAAATGGTGGATGTATTTTATTAAGTACAGGAAAAGCCTCGATGTTAAAGTGAAAAAAAATGTTGAAATGAAAAATATATTATTTACCGGTTTATTTTTAGTTAATTTTTTGAATTCGTTTTCTCAAAGTATTACTTTTTCTGGAAATGTTTATGGTTTTTTGGGCGATAAACTGATACTAACTAAAAAAGCCAGTAAAAACATCAGTTTTGAAGGCCCTATCAGTAGCGTTCGGATTTCAATTAAATCAGATTCTCAAAATTTTGATATATTATCAGATGTAACAGGATCATTTTCTTTTAAGATTTCTAAAAAGGAAAAATATCTCATCAGTTTATATAAAGAAGGTTATTCAACGGCAAGTATCAATTTAGAGTATGATGATGCTGGTTCTAAGACCGAATATGTAGTTTTTTCATTTATTCTCAGAAAAGGCGAAAATTCAATCAATGATATTGGAAATGTTTTAATTAGTGAAGCTGGTAAATTTTATTTTAAAGTCAATGAACAGCCTCAAAAAAAAGCAAGTAATGACGTGATGTTGTCAAACAGGATTCTTTTTGAAAAATGTGCGGAAATAAATAATATTTACTCAAAAAAAATAGAAAAGCATTCTGAACCGCATAAAACAAAAATTCAAAAAGAAATCGTTGTTAAAACAGAAGAAAAAATAATTTACGTTAAAGAACCAATCAAAGAAGACCCCCTAAGTAAAGCTATTCTTTCGAGTAATAACGCTATTATTTTCAATCCTTCGGCGTCTATCGAAGATTTAAAAAAACAACTCAATAAATCTAAAAATATTTTGTCTAAACTGGATGTAAGCGATAAAAATTATAGTATTCTATTAACCCAAATAAAAAATGCTGAGTTTCAAATTAAATCAAAAACTCAACTCATAGAAGTTCAAAAAGACGTGATTAGTAATTCTAAAAAGATGATTATTTTTCTAAGTATACTATGCGTAATTATTTTTGCATCAGTCATCATGTTGTTTTATTTTTTAGGGCAAAAGAAAAAATTTAATTTAGAACTTAAAAAAGCACATAGAACCGTTACAAATATTAATAAACGATTAGTTAGCAGCATACGTTATGCTGCAATCATCCAGTCCAATTTTTTTAGGGACAAAAATTTGTTACAAGATTTATTCCCACATTCATTCATATTTAATAAACCAAA
>Ga0315900_10012618_pt1 | contig 10352 bp, 25 predicted proteins | sample LakEriMetagenome_FD_203521 | JGI IMG/M metagenome (GOLD analysis project Ga0315900, IMG submission 203521) | Freshwater fungal communities from buoy surface, Lake Erie, Ohio, United States - Buoy 12 MA114 | ecosystem: Environmental > Aquatic > Freshwater > Lake > Lake biofilm | place: USA: Lake...
AGCGGTGTCAGCCGCCGCGAAGCAGCTGACACTCGTTAGTTAGAGCTATCTTTGTACGGACAGTGACGGCAGTTTTGCCGGCAGCAGAACCCGCGCCGAACAAGGTACAGCGAAGTCATAACTGTATATCTTGTCTTGGGGTCTTCGTAGAAATCTAGCCCTAATTCACACGCTTTTTTGTGGGCCTCTTTTATAGAAGCCTCTTCTTGTGTGTCATCCATCTGGTTTAATTAAGACCAGATAGCCGCGAAAATCTTGTAGATAAGCATTCCGACGGTGGCCGCAAAAAACAGGAAAATAGCTGCTCCTCCTAGGCCTAGAAACGCCTCTAATGCGGAAGAGTCGTCCTTGTTATTTTTAGGTTGCTCTGTTGTACTCATAATTCTCCTTATTGTTAAGTTATCTCTTCGCCCCTAGACTCAATGGCTCTGATGCACCGGGGGCAGACAAGGCCTAGAGCTGTTCGCTTACAGTCGTCGCGCTTGTTCATGCACCAGGTGCAGGTTTCCAGGTCTTGCTCTTCTTGCTCTTCCACTCGCTTCTCCTTAGTTTGTTTATGACCAGATCCAACCGATCACTTTAAACACAAACATGAACGCGGTAAGGATCAAAAAGATCATGGCAGCAAACAATAAAAGCCACCCAATTCCTTCGAAGAATCCAGTTTCGTTGTTTTGCATAAGTTTACCTTTCATTTGTTAAAAACTTGAAATGCACAGTGGACCTGTATGTACCCACTGCACATTTCAAGTGTTGGCGGAGCCTTGCATATAAGCATGCTATCTGCGAGCATTGCTCATAGCATGCTCGAGTGCTGGTATCTGCGCCATAATTTTGAAGCCATATACCGTCGACATCAAAGTAATGACGAACAGGCATGTAACCATGATAGTTTCGAACCTTAATTTCATACAGATGCTCCGTCTAAGTTGTTACCGTTGTGCAGTAAGACGAGAACCAGCACATACAGACAAACAATGTGCTCGCTCTCGCCTCTACTACCTACTTTGAATCAGCGCCAGGAGTGATTAGGCCCTGGTTTGCAAAGTAGCTTTGATCAGCGCCAGCTTCTTAGCGTCAGAGAGCTTGGCGTCGAGGATGAGATAGACCAGTGTGGTCGAATCATCTTCGCGCTGCTGAGTTGCCGTGTTGGTTGTTGTGGTAGCTGTGTGCGACTTTGTCTTGCGTGGGTTGCGTCTCACCATCTTGCCGCCGGTAGCGAGATTCGAACGCCCGATCTCTTTGGCATGCCTCGTATAGAAGCCTTGAACGTCGGTGTGCGAAAACTTACCGCCGTTCGTTTTGGTGAAACCAGCCGCATTGATGAGCTGGGCAATCTCGTAGTTAGTTTTGTTGATGTTCTTAGCGATAACATCGCAGACTTTAGTGACCGTATTTTTATCATACCTTTTCATGGTTACTCCTTATTTCGTTTATGCTCGACGCCGCACTATTGCGTTGCCGAACGTTGTTGATTCATATCATCGGTTACAGCAACCGGTGACACAAGATTTGTGTGCGACAGTCTTGTCCGGCATGGGACCATCGCAATGCTTCTTCGAGTCTTTCGACCAAACAGCCGGAAGCAGTTTACTTATGCTCTTGCGAGCAACTTAGCAATATGTTTTTTGGGATGAAACTGTACTAGCCAAGTTTCACCTGGCGTTGCCATGTTGATCATGACATTTTTAGGGTCAAGACCAAAAAGGCTGCCATCGCTCAGTGCAGCAAGATACCTATGAGTTCCAGGCAGGTTGTATATCTTGCACGCCGCCACCTGAAGTTCCTCGTCATTCCTCGATCTGGTCGTCATTAAAACCTCCGTATAGCCTGTCAGGGTTCATGTATTGTACTTCGTACACGTTCCACATGCCTCTGTTGCGGTCATAAAAAGCACCTCTTTCAAGCCTGAAGAACGCCTTCTCAACCGCATCTTCGCGGTCTTTTGCTTCTACTCTGATGAATCCGTCGTACTGCTCGTACGGACCCGGCTTTGATCTGAGCCAAACTTTGTAAATCGCCATGTCATGTCTCCCTGTAGTTAGCCTCGCGGCACTTCGGGCACTCGCCGAAGTTGCAAGGTGAGTTGTCGCGCCAGAACTCGTTGCCGTAATACTCGACGACATCCAGCTCTGTGAGCGTGTTGTTGATCAGCAACTTGTCGATCTCGCACACCGTGAGAATATCCAAGATGTTGTAGTTCAAAGGATATGCCTCACTCTTCGCCTTGCTGCAGCTTCTTCAGCATCTCGCAGAACTGCTCGTACACGCGGATCTTGTTGCCGGTAAGACCGAACTCGGACTTGATGATCGAGTACGCTGACGGACCTCTGCCCTTCATGCCGGCAACCTCTAATCGAAGTCTGGCCTTTAGGGCGCACAACCTGTACATAGCAATGGCATGATCGCCTTCAATCACAATAGTGTTTCTACTCATAATGTCTCCTTCGTAGATACGTATCGAATCGGTTTGGGTCGCTTTCTATGTTAGGATTAGCTTAAAGGCAGTCTTATGGTTAGGCGGTCTCACCTTGCCCTACGTCCTCTAAGGCGGGGTTAAACATGAGGATGGTTCCCGGAGCAATCCGCGGTTCCTAATTTTCTAAGGAGAAAATTATGGCTCTATCCCTTAAAGCACGTAATCGCTTCATTGCAGCGATGGCTCGTCGCGCAGAAGCAGTAGAAATACTGGATGCAATCGAAGGACCTCAGCTTGATACCCTCGACGGGTATGTTGCAGGTACTCAAGGATCGGTTTCTGCTGTGGCGGCTACCGACTCTATCATTCAAGGCCTTCAGAAGTTGGACGGCAACAAGCCGAACTATGTTGAAGCTACCTTCTCTGCTACCTTCAGCAACAGCATCGGTGCTCTCACCGTAGTTGTTCGCAAGATGGGTAAGATGGTGATGCTCGAGATCCCAGTCGGCTCTGCTACTCTCGCTGCTGCAACCATCGCTTCTGGCGCCACTGACGTGCCAGCAGCTTATCGTCCTGCTGTAGCTACCACGATCCCTATCGTTATCACCAACAACGGTGTTCGCGCTATGGGCCAAGCAGTGATCTCTGCCGCTGGACAGATCACCATCTCTGTATTGGGTGCTAACTTCAGCATTGGGACCGGCGGATTCGACCGCTGCTCTCTCAGCTATTCTGCTTCTACTCTCGCTTAATCTGATTAGCTTAGTAGGCTAAATGATAAGGGCGCCTGGATGTTGTCCAGAGCGCCCTTATTGTTTCTAGGATTGATTCCTACGCGTTTCTGCGAGGCGTGAAGTACGAGATGCGTTCTGCACCCTCGCTCATCTCTCTGAGCGCGTGGTACATCACAGAGACATCATCAGGCTTGCCGGAGATGGTGTACATGTCCGTCTTGCCGTCAGGCCTCTTGACACACTGTACTCGCACACTTCTGCCAGCGTCGTCCTCTTCCATCTCCACGTGCTCGTAGGGCGCTAACCGCTTGAGGTGGGCAAATATCTCGCCCGCGCTCGCCCGCTTGACCCCTGCCACCTTGTTCATGTGGCACACATCCGCGTAGTTGGTGAAGTCGATGACTTCTTTGAAAATGCTCATCTGCTTGTTATCGTTAGTGTTTTCTGTGTCGCTCACTTATTAGCCTTGCTTCTTTCTGTAGAGGTTCACTCCGTAGAACACACCGTCATGGCTGTGGTCGTTGTGGTTGATCTTCTCGTAACCCTTTCCGGCCATGTGCTCGTCCATGAGATCTTGGTGCAACTTCATGTACTTACCGAACTCCTGCGGGTTTTTCTTGAAAGCGTGGTCGGGGTGGTAGGAGTCGCCGTGATCCCAGTAGATGGCGAGATCGTTAGGCTGGGCATGAGCGCCCGCACTCTTAGGGTCGTCCATCAGGAAGTGGCTAGAGTGTCTAGGCCCATACTTCGCGTTGGTGAACTCGTTTAGCGCATCCAGGTGGTTCATCGTGTCCTGGTGAGGGTGTTCGGCGAGTTCTCGCCCCATTTTCACCTTGTCACTCTTGCTGAGCGATTCCATCTCTGCTGCCTTGTTCTTCTCTAAAATCCACTGGTCCCAGTTGTTCTCTGCCATATTGCTTTCTCCTCTTGTTACTCTTGTGATTTTACCATCTCTGTGTGCTTGCAATAGCCTCTGCAGATGCCAGAGGGACATGTGCACTTCATCTTACCCCGCTTGTCTTTCTCCACCTTGTAAACCTCCCTAGGAACAAGCGCATCTTCCTTCCACTTGCTCACCGTCCACGCTTGCCCTATGTCTTGCCTGACCATATAGGTATACAACTCGTCTCCTCGCCTCACTCGTAGTCCTCCTTACTAGGAACACTCAGGACAACCACATCCACGTCACCGTTCTTCCACGCTTCCTTGTAGGCTTCTGCAACCGCTTTACCTAAAGCGTCATCCTCGCTCTCTGCCGTAACATCTATGTCCCACACTTCCGCGTAGTCGCTTCCCGCATCAAAGCCTCTATGTCCCCAGAACTCGTAAGCTCCGATGCCGTCGTTACCGACCCGCCAATCCTTGACCTTTACGGTCAACTCTACTTCTCTCCCACACCCAAGGACCTCGACATAGCCCTCGTCCCACACGCTCTCCAGCTCCAACTCATTTCTGAATACGGGTCCACCTTCCACAAACACGTACTTCTTTTTCTCAATCTCAAAACCGTCCACTACAATCATCTTTTCACTCTCAACATTACTAACATCACTACTACTCATAGGACTAGTTCTCCTCTCTAACATATATAAAAGGCCCTACTTTAACATCTAACACCTATACTTACCTAGACCTAGAGAAGATACTAGATACCCTAGGAGAAGATGTACTGCTAGAGCTTGATATACTCACCCTCAAACCCTCTATAAAGGGTCTAAAAGAGAGTCTAGCAAGCCCTAGAATCACACCCAGACATATAATATCGGATACAGGGCAGCGAGTGTAAGTGCTTGATATTGCAGGGACAAGTAGAGCAAAACCCAGAGGGTGGCCACGCACACTAACCTGACTAAGTCGGCTATTCCGCTTATTCCCGCTCAAAATCGGCTAAGCTCACTTAACATTTAAGCGGCGCCCAGAGTCGGTTCCTTTCCCTTCCCCTAGGGGGAAATCGGGTGTGTCTCTTCCCCTAGGGAGCTTGGAGATAGTCTGTTGCCCTAGGGCCTTACTGCAAATGAAAGATGGGGGATATCGGAGGGATTCGCTGCAGGTTTTCCCCTAGGGGACAGCAGGATGTCGGTATGCTGGATCTCTCCCGGCGTAGCGGTGTCGGAAGACGCGCAGGAGTCGGTAACGCTCTAGGGATGTCGAAATGCCGGTGTTGTTTTTGTCGGACGATGTCGTCGATAATGTCGGATGCGCTGGCGGTCGGGCGTAGCAGTGTCGGCAGGCAGCGCCTACCGACAGGCCTTGAGGGAAATCAGTACTCGGCCACGTTGTCGTAGTCCTCGTAGTCAGGCTCGGGATAGTCTTCCTCGTACTCCTCGCCGTAGTCGTCCTCCTGCTCCTGGTGCCAAGCGTCCTCTGCCTGGCAGCGGTAGCAGTACATGCCGGTCTGGGGATCCGGGTGATACTCTTTGCCGCACTGCTGGCACTCAACAGTGGTATTGAAGTCGATGCAGCCTTCGGGGCCGCAGCCGCAGCATGGGTAGTCTTCGTGTCTCATAGGCTATTGTCTCCTTGTTGGGGTTGTACGGAAGCGGGTTTTAAGGCTGGCCAGGCGAGCAGTACCCGCCTGGCCGAGACGCTTGTCAGTGATTGAAGAACTTGGAGCGCAGAGCTTCGGGCAGCGCGCTCACATCGATGGCGGGCTTTTCTACCGGCTTGAGCTCGGCTTGGCGCCTGTCGATGGCGGACTGCACCTCAGCGATGTCCTCGGGGCTAGTCAGCATGCCTGAGGCCATGAGCTGGCGGAGCGCCTTGATGGTGGGGTCGCCGCTGCCGGCTCTGCTGCCTGGGTTCTTGGGCTCGTACTTGACGCCGCCGTTGAGGCGGGTGTCTTTGCGGAGCCAGTTGTTGAGGAGGCCGGAGCAGTAGTTGCGCAGCTCCTTGTCGGCCGGGATCGCTCCGTCGTAGCTGATCTTGCCGGCCTTGAAACCCTCGGTGAGGATCTCGATGACCTCGTGCTTCTGGCCGCGATCGAGCTCGACCGCTCCTTCGCCCGAGAGCTCGAAAATGTTGGTGATTGCTTGGTATACGGCCTCTTTTTGCTTCATCATAGTGTTTGCTTTCTAGCCAAGTTGTTAGAGCAGGCTCTATTGCTTGCTTGGTTGCTTGGCTTTTGTTATATAAACACATAATGTCGGTTTGAGTCGCTGCCGAAAGGCAAACCAGAGTAGTAAAGTCGGTGGAGCCCGCAGCGGGTGCAGTCGGCTGGGCGTAGCAGTGTCGGTAGCACCCGACCAAAGGCGACCCAGGACCGAAGTCCCGGATCGCCCACCCGAGGAGAACTCAGAACAGAGATCGGATCTTGTTGTAGGCGCGCTTGAACGCGTTCTTGATCATTACCTCGAGCCAGCCGTCTTTCTGCGGGCCGTAGCTGCGTTCGCTGTACGCTATCATCATGGCGTCGCGCCACATCTGGTCCTTGTGTAGCCGATCACCGATAGCCTTCGCGTGGATGTCGGCTTTGATACGCTCGGCGTACTGGTCTACCGGCGTGTAGTAGTCGTAATCGTCGTGTCTCACGTGCTTCTCCTTTGTCTATATTATACGGATCTCATTTCAGCTGCTGGCGAACACCGTCGTCTACCAGCTTGTACCAGCTGTTGTAGAAGTCCCGCTCGTGGTCGAGCAGTTCCAGGTCCAGGATGGACTCGATGTAGGTGAGCAGCTTGTCTACTTGTTCTTCGGTCATGGTGATGCTGAATGTTGTCATGGTTGTTCTCCTTTGGTTTGGTTATAGCGCCGACTGCTTCCTCTGCGCAGTCTATTGCTTCATTTGCTGGTGAATCTGATTGCTAAGCTCGTCGTACAGCTCTTGATAAAATCCCTGCTCTTCGGGTGTGTCGCAAAGCTCTATCATCGACTCGACGTGAGTGAAGATCTTGTCTATCTGATCTGCGGTCATGGTGATGCTGAATGTCGTCATCGTTTTCTCCTTTGTTGAGTTTATGTGTTGTCGGTTGTGGCTGGCCGCAGAGATAGCATCCCCGCGGCCAGCATGAAAGTTAGTTCCAGAGTCGAGACTTTAAATTCCATGAATCGGCGACAAGCAAGGAGCTAAGGTCGTCCTCGCGGTCTAACTTGAGCAACAGCTCACTGAGCTCGATATCGAGCTCTTTATAGCCTTCTAGCTTCGGGTTGTTGTAGAACTCCAAACGCTGGTCTTCCAGCATCTCAAAGAGGTCTTTCATGCGTTCTCCTGTTGGTTGGCGTTCAGCTGTGTGTTAGATCACAGCTGTATGATTAAAAATATTAAGATAACTTAACTTTTCAATCATATTATCAAATAATGTCGGTTGCAGTCGCTAGGCGTAGCAGTGTCAGCCGACTTGCGCCAGCTGACACTCGGTCTAATTGGCCAGCTTGGCCTTAGCGCCAAACAGCTCGTTCAGCTTGTCGACCAGCGGCTGCTCTGCTTCCATGAACAGGTAGTCGTAGTCGTCGGTGCTGAAGAACATGCGGTAGCATGGCTCTTCGAACTGTCCGTGGCAGAGCTCGAAGATGACTCCGTCGAAGTTTTTGCAGTTGTGTGGCTCCAACAGCTCGCTGTGCATCAGGATCTGCATGGCGGGCTCAGTGACTTGGTCTCTACGTGGTATCAGTGTTGTCATGGTTTCTCCTTTTTCTCGACCTGCTCAGGAGACAACCAGAGATACGGTGGTCTCTACGCCGTATTCAGCAAGGAACTCGCTGAGCAGATTGTTCTGAACTGTCGGGTCGTTTATAGCGGAATAGATGTGGTTGTATATCACTGAGCCAGCCACGGTGCTGATCAGTCTGTGCGCTAGTTGGTCAGGGGTTTGTCCAGTAATGTCCATCAGGATCTCTAAGTTATCCATTGCTTCTCCTCGTTGGTAAATCATTGTTGCAAGTTGCGGGGTTATGAAAGTTGCCCGCCGCAGTCTTGCAAAACCGCAGCGGGCGAACCACCAACAACGTTGACCACCTAACAACATGGTCAACGACCAACAACTTGTTGACAATCACGTCGTGATCATCATGTTGTTTGATCGAATCGGATTTGGCCGGAGCACCGAAGTGCCCCGGCCACACCGCTGTTAGCGGCTGTACTTGGCGCGCAGCGCTTCAGGCAGAGCGCTGTAGTCAACCGTTACCTGAGGCTTGAGCTCATCTTGCCGCTTGGAGATGGCCGCTTCGATCTCGGCGATGTCCTCGGGGCTGGTCACTGCGCCAGAGGCGAGGAGCGATCTCAGCGCCTTGAGCTGGGCATCACCTGCACCCTGGCGAGAGCCAGGATTCTTGGCGATGTACTCAGTGCCGCCGTTGAGGCGCTTGTCCTTGCGGACGTGGTTGTTCACCAGTCCGGGGACATACTTGCGGAGCCACTCGGGGTTGCGCTTGTTCTCGTCAGAGAGCTGGATGTTCCCGCTCATGAAACCCTCGGTGAGGATTGCCATGATCTCGTTGAGGTGGGGCTTCACCTCGCTCCAGTCATAGGACTCTTGTTGACCCATTACGGTTGTTACTGCGGCCACTACTGCATCACTTTGCTTCATCATAACTACTCCTTTGTAGTTGGTTTGTTCATGACTACACATGTAGTCGGTCTAACGATCAAAAAATTAAAGTTATTTAACTTTTTAATCATGTTGTTAGATAAAGTCGGTTCTAGCCGACCGGGCGTAGCAGTGTCAGGCAGCTGATGCCACCTGACAAGTAATGCTATCTTATGCTGCTGAGCATCACCACTATCTGGGTGAAGACGTAAGCCGCGCCGCAGACGATGATCAAGCAGTAGCCGTAGTAGATGTTCGTAGTCATTGTGTTTCTCCTTGTTGTTGTACTGCGTTGTAATACAATGTGTTGCCGGATGAAGCGGCCGGAGCACAGCGTACCCCGGCCGACACCGCTACAGTTACTTGCCGAACTTAGCTCTCAGTGCCGCTGGCAGAGAGTCGTAGTCGACCTCGACCTTGGGCTGCAGCTCAGCTTGGCGCTGAGCGATCGCAGCCTCGACCTCGGCGAGGTCGCTAGGCGAGGTGACCGCACCGCTCGCGATCAGAGCTCGCAGAGCCTTGAGCTGCGCATCGCCTGCTCCTTGGCGAGAGCCAGGATTCTTGGCGACATACTCGGTGCCACCGTTCAGCCGCTTGTCCTTTCGGACATGGTTGTTAATCAGACCTGGAACGTAGGACTTGATGTACTCTGGATTCCGCTTGCTCTCGTCGGAGAGTTGGACTTCTCCAGAGAGGAATCCTTCGGTCACTACCGCGATGATCTCGGAGAGGTGGGGTTTCACCTCGCTCCAGGCATAAGACTCACGGTTTCCCATCACTGCGGTTACTGCGGCTACAACACAATCAGACTGCTTCATCATACGTATCTCCTTTGATAACGGTTGTTGGTTAGACACGAGACAAGTCTCGCGTCGGTTGGCTTGATCAAGCAATAATTAAATTATTTTAATTATCTTGATTATATCTATAGATAAAGTCGGTACCCGGTAACCTTGGCTACAAAAGGGAACCCCTAAACTCGGTGGGTACTCGCGGCCAAATCTTTCCGTACGAGAGCTTTTTCAAAGGTTTTGACCCGCACCACATCTACATCCTGCACAAACTCCACACCCAGGCCCGCACACTTGGTGCGGTGGCCCTAAATGTTAACTACACGGCCCGCTGGCCTTTCCCCCAATAGATCACACAGGTACCGGTACCTTGCTCCTATTAGGATATAGGTATAATAGGGACGTGAGCACATCTGCCCCAACACCGACCAACGTTCCTGGCCAGGTCCAGCGGCAGGCGCGCTACTACTTCGCAGACGAGCGTCTGCGGTGCCGAGCGCCCTTCGAGGACCTTATCCTGAACGAGGGACACTGCGCTTGCTACAGCAGCATCATACGGGCCCGCATGGCTTTCTACGCTGTAGACAGCCTCAAGTCGCATGACAAGCTGGTCGTCCTGCTTCACTCGCTGATGCACATGCCTTGGCACCTGATGTGCCCGGGCGACGATGTATAATTAGGGTGGATATGGAAACGGGGAAATCTGAGCTGGTCTACGACTACGCGTATGACAGCCTTGCTGGTGCGTTGGACGCGTATGCTAAGAACAGCGTGTACAGGAACGACTGCGGGTGTGCTGGCGTTATGGCTGGCATGCCGGACGAGCAATGGCATGATCTGCTGTGGCTGCTGCACTGTTTGCTGTGCGTACGAGTGGAAAGGTGAG
>Ga0315900_10012620_pt1 | contig 10349 bp, 6 predicted proteins | sample LakEriMetagenome_FD_203521 | JGI IMG/M metagenome (GOLD analysis project Ga0315900, IMG submission 203521) | Freshwater fungal communities from buoy surface, Lake Erie, Ohio, United States - Buoy 12 MA114 | ecosystem: Environmental > Aquatic > Freshwater > Lake > Lake biofilm | place: USA: Lake...
AGGCAAACAAATCACCACGCCCGAAGAAGCCGTGCGCCGCATTTTGCTCCGCGAGCCGACGAGTGATGAACTCCCCGGCTTCACCGCCTACGCGCAGAAAAACGGCCCGGCCGCGCTCTGCCGCGTGCTCATCAACAGCAACGAGTTCCTGTTTGTGAATTGAAGCCCACATATGATGAAAATTTGCACCTTCCTCTCAGCCTTTCTCATCGCCTCGTTCGCTCAGTTGCAAGCTGAAGTCTCCCACCGTCTGCTCATCACCGACTATGGCGGTAACCGCGTGTGCATCCTCTCAGCCACGGGCGAGATCGAGTGGGAGTATCCCGCTTCCACGCCGCAGGATTGCTGGCTGCTGGCGAATGGGAATGTGCTCTTCAGCCAGATCACCGGTGCCGTTGAGGTCACACGCGACAAGAAGGTCGTCTGGCAATACAACGCGCCTCCGAAGGCGAAGGTCCACTCCTGCCAGCCTCTGCCGGATGGCACGGTGCTCGTCGCGGAGTGCTTCATGAGCCGACTCGTGATTGTCGGGCGCGATGGCAAGGTGGTGAAGGAGTTGCCGGTGAAGTCCACGCCGAAGGTGATGAGCCATCAGTTTCGCGGCGTCCGCCGCTGCGAGGACGGCCACTTCTGGGTCTGCCTCATGGATGAACAGAAAGTCGTCGAGCTGGACGCAGACGGCTGCCCTTTGCGGGAAATACCACTCGATGGCCAGCCCGGCGCGGTCGTTAAGCTGCCAAACGGCCACCTCATCATCAGCCTTTGGAACAAGACTGAAATCATCGAACTCGATGCCGACCTGAAGCCCGTGTGGCGCATCGGCGAGAACGAACTGCCCGGTAATCCCTTGCGCATCCCGATGGGGCTCCATCGCCTGCCGAATGGCAACACCATCTTCGGCAACTACATCGGCCACGGTTTCACCGGCAAGCAACCCATGCTCTTCGAGGTCACACCGGACAAAAAGGTCGTGTGGGAGTTCGCCGACCACGCCCGTTTCAAGACCGTCTGCCAGGTGCAGATTCTCGACACCCCCGCCGACCCACTCAAAGGCGAGGTGCTGCGCTGAACTCTACTGCCTTCATTTCATGACCACGCCAAATCCCATCCTCCGGCGCGATTTCCTCCACACCATCGGCGGCGGCTTCACCGGCCTCGCGCTCACGCATCTGCTGGCTCGTGAAGCCGCAGCGGACATTCCCAGGCCGCGACCTGAGTTGAATGGCGGCGTGCATCATCGTGCCAAGGTGAAACGCGTCATCCAGCTCTTCATGAATGGCGGCGTCAGCCCCATGGACACCTGGGACTACAAACCCGCCCTCACGAAGCTCGATGGGCAGAAACTCGGCTCCAAAACCAAGATCGAAGGCGCAACCGGGATGCAAGGTGCCCTGATGAAAAGCCCCTTCGAGTTCAAGCAGCACGGGCAGTGCGGCAAATGGGTCAGCAGCTTGTTTCCCGAGCAGGCGAAGCTCGTCGATGAGATGGCTTTTCTTCAGGCGATGACCGGCCGCTCGAACGTCCACGGCCAGAACGCCTACTTGCTCAATAACGGCTTCCTTCTGCCCGGCTTCCCCTGCATGGGCGCGTGGATCTCGTATGCGCTCGGCAGCCTCAGTGACAACCTGCCTGGCTTCATCGTGCTGCCGGATGCTCGCGGACTGCCTTACAACGGTCGCGGCTGCTTCTCCGCTGGCTTTTTGCCCGCCGTGCATCAGGGCACCGTCATCAAGGCTGACAGTCCGCAGCCCATCGCCGACCTGTTTGCTTCCGACAAGTTCGCCTACGCCACACGCGGTGCCGATGGACTCGCTCTTCTTAACCAGATGAACCGCGCCCACACTGCGCAGCATCCCGGCGATTCACGCCTCGCCGCCCGCGTGGCCGGATACGAGCTCGCCGCGAAGATGCAGCTCAGCGCCCCCGAGGCCTTTGATGTGATGCGCGAGCCCGAATCCGCCCGCAAAGCCTACTGCCTCGACAGCACCGACAAACCCACCGCCGACTTCGGCAAACGCTGCCTGCTTGCCACGCGTCTCATCGAACGCGGCGTGCGCTTTGTGCAGGTCTGGAGCGGTCCCGAGGGCGCCGTGAACAACTGGGACAACCACGGCAACATCCCCACACAACTCCCACCGATGGCCGCCAGCATCGACAAGCCCATCGCCGCGTTGCTGCGAGATTTGCGCCAGCGTGGACTAGCCGAAGACACGCTCGTTGTCTGGACCACCGAGTTCGGCCGCACCCCGTTTTCCCAAGGCTCGCTCGGTCGCGACCACAACTGCGGCAGCTTCGTGAGCTGGCTCTGGGGCGCAGGCATCAAGCCCGGCATCACGCATGGCGTCAGCGACGACATCGGCTACCAAGCCGCGCAAGACATCACCAGCGGCTACGACATGCACGCCACCATTCTGCACCTCCTCGGCATCGACCACGAAAAACTCACCGTCCGCACCAACGGCGTGGACCGCCGCCTCACCGATGTGCATGGGCATGTGGTGAAGCAGATTCTGGCGTGATCATGGCAGTGGCTGCTTCTTACCGCTCCGAGGCATTTACAAAGCGACTTTCCTTGGCGTATCCGCCCGCAGCCCCTTCACCACCATCTCGCGGAAGGCGCGGACGTGGGCGAGTTCGTGGCGGCCTTTGGGGTGGAGGAGGACGACTTGGTCATGGCCGAGTGAGGCGGAGACATCGCGGTGGATGAAGTGGGCTTTCACATCGGCGGGCACGGGCAGCGCCTCGGTCGCGGGGCGGGAGAGCACGGCCACGCCCATGCCGAGAGCCACGTAATTGAGGATGGAGGTGACGTTGCCCGCCGTCATGATGACGTTCACTTGGTCGCCCAGCCCGGCTTTGGCGACGAGGTGATCAAACTGCATGCGTGAACTTGAGTTTTCCCCGGCGAGGATGAGCGGCTGCTTGACGATGTCGCGCAGTTTGGGGGCTTTGATCTGGGCAAATGGATGGCTGGCAACGCACACGACCTCGAAGGGATAGCGCACGAGCGGTGTGGCCTCGAAGCGTGTGGGCAGCGTCACTCCTTGCGGCGTGCCAACGATGGCGAGGTCGGCTTTTTCGGCCTCCAGGAGCTGCCACGCAATGCGCGAGGGGGCGTCGATGAGTGAGAGCCGCACTTGTGGGTGCGTGCGCCGGTAGCGGGCGATGACATGGCGCAGGGAGCTGTTGAGCACGGTGGCGGGCGCAGCCATGCGGAGATGTCGCTCGGCCTTGCCGTGTTGGTCGTGGAAGACCTTCTTCAGCGAGTCAAAGCCCTCCACCAGCGGCGCGGCGAGGTCCAGCAGCCGCTCGCCGTCCTCGGTGAGGCGCACGTCATGGCCTTTGGCGGTGACGAGTTGCACACCGTAGTCGTCCTCCAGCGCCCGCACCTGCCGCCACACGGATGGCGTGGCCATGCCGAGACTCCGTGACGCTGCGGCAAAGGTGCCGTGCCTGGCGATTTCAAACAGGGCGCGGATCTGGCGAAACCGCACTTCCTTGAAGTAACGGCGGTCATCGGAGGGCTTGGCACTGCGTTTGGGTTTCATTGCTCTGAGAGTAACGGCCATTAGGAAAATAGTCTCGCAAGCTCATGAAGAAGAAGGGTGGTGGCACTGTATTTTCAAGGGTGCTTTCGCCGTCGTCGAGCGCGCCAAGTCTTTCCGAATCCCGAATGAAACTCACCGCCCTGTTTTTGATCCCACTCGCCGCCTCTGCGGCGGAGGGAGATGCTTTTTTCCGCGAGCGCGTGGAGCCATTGCTCATGCAGCGTTGCTATGAATGCCATTCGCACGCGGGCAAGATCAAGGGCGGGCTGGTGCTGGACTCGCGCTCAGGCTGGCAGGCGGGTGGTGACAGCGGGCCTGCGCTGGTGCCGGGGACGCCGGAAAAAAGCCGTCTCATCGAGGCGGTGCGCTACACGAACCCGGACATGGAGATGCCTCCGAAGGCGAAACTGCCGGAAAGCGAGATCGCCGTGCTGGAGGAGTGGGTGAAGCGCGGTGCGCCCGATCCGCGCGAGACGGCGGCGGTGGCGAAAGCGGTGAAAAAGACCGGCGTGGATGTGGAGGAAGGTCGGAAGCATTGGTCCTATCAACCGGTGCGGGATGCCGCGCCACCCGCCGTGCATGATCAAGCCTGGCCGCTGAATGATGTGGACACCTTCGTTCTCGCGAAGCAGGAGGCAGCGGGTCTTCAACCAGGACCGGAGGCCGAGGCGCATGCCTGGCTGCGGCGCGTTACCTTTGACCTCACCGGCCTGCCGCCGACGGAGGAGGAGATTCAGCACTTTCTGGCCGACCTCGAACGAGACAATCAGACAAGGGGACAATCAGACAAGGAGAGGGGCATCTCATTGTCTCCCCATCCGATTGTCTCATTGTCTGGAACTTCCCCTCACGAGCGCGTCGTGGACCGTCTGCTCTCATCCAAGGCCTACGGCGAGCGCTGGGCGCGGCATTGGCTGGACCTCGTGGGCTATGCCGAGCAGATCGGCACGGAGGGCAAGATCTTTGCCGAACATGCATGGCGGTATCGCGACTACCTCGTCGCCTCCTTTCACCAGGACAAACCCTTCGACCGCTTCATCCGCGAGCAGCTCGCGGGCGATCTACTGCCTGCCACCTCGCCGCAAGAGCGACGGCAGAACCTCATCGCGACCGGTTTCATCGTGCTGGGTGACGTGGACATCAACGCCATCGACAAGCTGAAGATGGAGCACGACTTCGTGGACAGCCAGGTGAGCAAGGTGGGCACCGCCTTCCTCGGCATGACGCTGGGTTGTGTGCGCTGCCACGACCACAAGTTCGACGCCATCGGCCAGCAGGACTACTACGCGCTGGCGGGCATGTTCCGCAGCACGAAGACGACGTTCAAAACCCGCCATGGCATCTGGAGCAATATTCAACGCGTGCCGCTGCCGGAGCTGGAAGAGGACCTGGAAGTCGCCCGCAATCACGAGCAGAAGCTGGCGGGCTGGCGAAAGGAAAAACAGAAGCTGGAGACGGAGTCGAAGGCGCTCGGCGACAAACCGGATGCGGCGGGCAAAAAGCGCCTCGATGAGTTGAAGAAGGAAATCACCGCGCTCGAACTCCGCATCGGTCACGGCGAGTATTTTCATCCTGGCAAACCGCAAGCCATCGCGGTGCAGGACGCGGAAAAGCCCGACGACATGCGCGTGACCATCCGAGGCAATCCGTATGCGCTGGGTGACACCATGCCGCGTGGTCTCGTGCGTGTGGCGATGTGGGGACCGCAGCCAAAGATTCCCGCCGGGCAGAGCGGTCGCCTGCAACTGGCCGATTGGATCGCGGATGCTCGCCACCCGCTCACGGCCCGCATTGCGGTAAACCGCGTCTGGCAGAAGCTCTTTGGTGAGGGGGTGGTGCGCAGTGTGGACTACTTCGGCACCCGAGGCGATACACCGAGCCATCCCGAGCTGCTCGATCACCTCGCGCATCGCTTCATGAAGGAAGGCTGGTCGCAGAAGAAGCTCATTCGCATGCTCGCCCTCAGCCGCACCTACCGTCTCGCCAGCGGCAATCCGCCATCGAAGGATCCCGAAAACAAGCTGCTCACCCGCATGAACCGCCAGCGGCTCGATGCCGAGTCCATCCGCGATGCGATGCTGGTGGCGAGCGGACGACTTGCAGCGCCGTCTGGAGGCCCGGGCCTCCCGCTGGAGTTCCCGGAGAACATCACCGGACTGCCGCTGAAGGAGAAGCAGGACGGTCACCCGCAGTTCAACCTCAAAAAAGAGCGAGAGTCCCAGGCGGTGGAGCGCACGCTGTATCTGCCCGTGGTGCGCACCGGCACGCAGCCCGGCACAGCACGGCTGCGTGATGTCTTCGACTTCCCGCAGCCTGCGCAGTTCACCAGCAAGCGCAGCGAGACCACCGTGCCCACGCAGTCGCTTTACCTGCTCAATGCCGATCTCATCCGCGAGCGTGGCGAGGATCTGGCAAAGACCCTGCTTGCCATCCAAGAAGACGATGTGGCCGGCCTCGCAAGGCTCTGGCTGCGTGTCTTGAATCGCCCCATCACCGCCGCCGAGCGTGAGGACGCGCTCGCCTTTCTGCAAGCCTCCAAAGCCGCTGGCGAAACCCAGGCCTGGACCGAGCTGGCCCGCGCCCTCTTCGGCACGAATGAGTTTCTTCTCCGCTTTTGATCCCCATGAATCCCTCACCCTTCACCACCACCCGCCGCGCCTGGTTGCGCCAAACCAGCGCGGGCTTTGGCGCGATGGCCCTGCATGGTCTGCTGAATGCGGCGTCCAATCCACTCGCGGTGCGTGCTCCGATGCTCCAGCCACGGGCGAAGCGTGTCATCTTCCTCTTCATGTCCGGCGGCCCCTCGCAGATGGATCTCTTTGATCCGAAGCCGCTTATCCAGCAACGGCACGGCAAGTCAGTGAATGCCCCGCTGCCGGAGCAGCATCGTCACGACAGCACAGCGGGACTCCTCGCACTTGGCACCGACATCCCTGTGCGGCCTCGCGGTCAGTCCGGCGTCACGATTTCCGATTTGCTGCCGCACACCGCCGCCATCGCCGATGAACTCTGCCTGCTGCGTGCCGTGCATGCGGACAACAACCAGCACGGCCCCGCTTTGCTCCAGATGCACACCGGAGCCATCGCCGAGGCGCGGCCCTCGCTCGGCTCCTGGGTCAGCTACGGCCTCGGCACCGAAAACCAAAACCTGCCCGCCTTTCTCACCATCCATCCCGGCATCGACACACGGAACTACAGCGCCTCCTTCCTGCCCGCTGCGCACCAGGGCACGCCCGTGACGCTGCCCGCGAAGGTGAGCGATCCCGCCATCGCCTTCCTCACCGATCCAGCGACCGATGACGCCTCCCAGCGGCGGCGCTTTGATTTCATCCAGCGTATGAACCGCCGACTGCTGGCGCAACATGACACCGATGCCCGCATGGAGGGCATGATCCACAGCCTGGAGACCGCCTTTCGCATGCAGACCGCCACGCCGGATCTGGTCGATCTCTCGAAGGAAACCGAGGCCACGAAAAAGCTCTACGGCATCGGCGAAAAGACGACCGACAAAAACGGCCGAGCCTGCCTGCTCGCCCGTCGTTTGAGCGAAGCCGGCGTGCGCTTTGTGCAGGTCACCATGGACGGCTGGGATCACCACGGCGACATCCGCGGGGCTCTGCCGAAGAGCTGCGCCGCCAGCGACCTGCCCTGCGCCGGTTTGATCCGCGATCTGAAATCACGCGGCCTGCTGGAGGACACACTCGTGGTCTGGAGTGGCGAGTTTGGCCGCACCCCCTGGAGCCAGGACCTCAGCCGCACCGCGCCCATCGAAAAACATGGCCGCGAGCATCAGCCCGAAAGCTTCTGCGCCTGGATGGCTGGCGGCGGTGTGAAAGGCGGCCTCATGCACGGCGAGACCGACGAGTTCGGCTTCCGTCCCGTCTCCGGCAAGGTCCACCTGCACGACCTCCACGCCACCATCCTGCACCTGCTCGGCCTCGATCACGAGCGCCTCACCTGGCGCCACCTCGGTCGCGATTTCCGCCTCACCGATGTCTATGGCGAAGTGGTGCGGGAGATTCTGGCGTGAGCGGCTTGCCACAACGCACGACAAACGAAGGCGGAGAAGCTTCGCTAGTTCCTGCTGCGCCCATGACTCCAAGACTCCCCCAATCCATGCGCTTCACACCTCTCAAAACCGCTTGGCAGGCTGTCTGCCGAGGCGCTTGCAGGAACTCCGGGAAGCGATGGGTTTGAGCAACCTCCCCCCTGGCTCGTGAGAGTGGCATCAGCCGGGAATCTATCGGCAGTATCAAAGGCGGCTTCATATGTCTGAACATGGGAAATTTTACGGCACCAACAAACACGGCGGGGAGAACCGGTGATTCTCAGAGCTACCTGCGGCATGGAGATTTTTTGACAATCGCACGCATAAATACCGCTTCTCGTGCGACCTTCATGAAACGCAATGCCGTCCGATCTCCAGCACCTCCAGCGCTATGCCACCACGGGCGATGCTCAAGCCTTTCGTGAGCTGGTGCAGGCGCATGGGGCAATGGTTCATGCCACGGCGTTGCGAGTGACCCGCGATGCTGCCGCGGCCCAGGATGTGGCGCAGGAGACTTTTCTGGAGCTGGCGCGCAAGGCGAGCGGCATCACGCAATCCGTCGCAGCATGGCTGCATCGCGTGGCGTGGAATCGGGCCTGCGATGTGGTGCGCCGGGAAACCACCCGAAAGCGTGTCGAGGACGCTATGGCGGAGTCATGGCACACGGATTGCGAGGCGACGTGGCCGGACATCGAACCGCATGTGGATGAAGCGCTCAACGAGCTACCTCAGGAGCTGCGTGAGGTGCTTGTACTCTACTTTTTGGAAGGTCGCACTCAGACGGAGATCGCGAGGCATCTGGATCGGAATCAAGCCACGGTATCTCGAGCCATTGAGCGTGGCATCTCGGCCATGCGGGAGTCCTTGCGAACGCGTGGCGTGATCGCTGGCGCGGGTCTCGCGGCCTTGTTCACCGCCCAAACCGCTCAGGCCATGCCCGTCGCTGTTCAGGTCTACTTGGGAAAACTGTCGCTCACCGGCATCGGCACCTCTTCGGCGATCACGCCTGCCTCATCCATCTTCACCACCACGCTTATCACCATGACCGCCACCACAAAGACCCTACTCGCGATCGCAGCTACCACTGCCCTTGTCGCAGTGCCGCTCATCTATCAGCTGCAGCACAAGCCCGCACCAGTGATCGCAGCGAAGCCTGCACCGCGGGATTCGCCGGTGAAGACAGCGCGCCTGGCCGACTCGTCCACTCCTTCCATCAGCCAAAATACGAAACCCGAACTTAGCCAAACAGCACGCATCAAAGGGGAAGCTTTCATCCGCAACCATCGCGGCCTGAGCCAGGACGCCTTACTGCAAAGCCCCGAGATTGCGATCTTTAATGAAAACTGGCAGAGGTTGATGAATAGTTTTTCGCCACGCGACAACCAGCGCATGCAAGATGCCCAGGATACTTTCGTCGCCATCAACGGAAAAAAATCTGGGTTAAACTTGACCTTGCGCAATGTGGACGACCCTGCGTCCAGGGAGATGATCGAGGCTGCCTTTTCAGACGATCCCGCTTACGTCGCGGACTGGTTGTTGCGCAAACTTGACGCCGCAACCTTTGAAACGGCGATCAGTCCCGGCGTCAGCGAAACCAGTGAAGGGGTGAAAATCATCCGTGGTGGTCTGAAGAAATCAGGCCCTGTCACGCCGAAGTGAAGCCGCGACACCGGCCAGCCTTTTCTTTTCGTGCTCATGGCCGTGTGACCGTGAAGCATGAGGCGATGCTTTGAGAGAAGCCAAAAAGTTGATTTACGCCCACGCGAATAATTTCTGCATAAACCCAAAGCGGGCGGTGGCATAATAAGTGGGCGGTGGTTTGAGCCGCTCCATCACCCTCATGGAAACTGATCTTGACCTCCTCTCCCGCTACCATCGCCACGGCGATGCCGAGGCGTTTCAGGTGCTGGTTGCAGGTCATGCGGGCATGGTTCATGCCACTGCCTGCCGTGTCACACGAGATGCGGCGCTGGCTCAGGATGTGGCGCAGGAGACTTTCCTTGCCCACGCACGCAGCAGTGGAGCGGCGATTCAATCCGTGGGAGCCTGGCTGCATCATGTCGCTTGGCAGAAGGCGCAGAACGTCGTGCGAAGTGAGGCGCGCCGCCAGAACTATGAGTCTGCCGCAGCAGCACAGTTCGCCGCGGCCCAAAATGAGCGCACCTGGGCCGAGCTGGAGCCATTGCTTGATGAAGCCCTAGACGCTTTGCCAGAGGCCACTCGTGCGCTCTTGATCGAGCGCTTCCTGGAAGGCAGGAGCCAGAATGAACTGGCGGCCCGCACGGGCGTGAGTCAGTCCACCGTCTCGCGCCAGCTCGATGAGGCAATTCACCAGTTGCGCCTCCGTTTGAGAACGAAGGGCGTCATCGGCGCGGCATCGCTCGCTCTGCTGCTGAGCACGCACTCCGCGCAGGGCGCTCCAGCTGTCGTCACCGCATCCTTGGGCAAGCTGGCACTTAGCGGTGTGGGGGCCAAGGCAACGAACGCTGTCAGCACTACTGTCTCTACCATCCTTATCACCATGACCTCCATCAAGAAATCCACCATCCTCATCTGCCTGCTGCTCTGCCTCGTCTCCCTATGGTTCACTTGGACCGCCTTTCAGCCAAAAGCATCGCCAGTCGTCAAAACAGCCGATTCAGCTCCAAAACCAAAGGTTTTGTCCTCGTCCGCGCCCAAGCCCGAGAAGCCCCCAGCCGCCCGCAAGCCACTGACCATCACCTCTAAAGGCAAAGTGCGGCTCAAACCGGGGG
>Ga0315900_10012623_pt1 | contig 10348 bp, 5 predicted proteins | sample LakEriMetagenome_FD_203521 | JGI IMG/M metagenome (GOLD analysis project Ga0315900, IMG submission 203521) | Freshwater fungal communities from buoy surface, Lake Erie, Ohio, United States - Buoy 12 MA114 | ecosystem: Environmental > Aquatic > Freshwater > Lake > Lake biofilm | place: USA: Lake...
AACAACTTATTGAATTAATAATCAATGAGAATGAAGAACAAGCACGTGCATTATTTCACGATATAGTGGTTGAAAAATCCAGAGAAATATATGAATCAATAATGGACGAAGAAGCAATGGCTGAAGACATGTCCGGCGGCCTATTAGATGAAATTAGTGCTGACGTAGAATCTGACGAAGAAGGCATGTCAGAAGATGAAGATGAATTCGCTGACATTGAGATTGATGATGAAGAAGGTTTCGGAGATGAAGAATCTGAAGAAGACCTAGAAGACCTAGAGGATCGTGTTGTTGACCTAGAAGATAAACTAGACATGCTAATGGCTGAGTTTGAAGAATTAATGGGTGATGACGACATGGGTGATGACGACATGGGCGACATGGATGATGACATGGGTGACATGGATGACGAAGATATGATGGAAGCATCTGATGATGACGAAGAATCTATGGAAGAAAGCCTAGAAGAATCTGTACAATTAACTAAAGTGTCTGGTTTGTACGATAGTAAAATTGGTGGTGATGATGGCGCACAAACAAAGAGCCCAGCATTAACAAAGCCAAAAGTAACACAAACAGGTGCTAAGCCAGTTAACTTCAGTGGCGAAAGCTCAACAGGTGGTACAAAGGGTGGTTTATTAAGCCCAGATACTAAAGATGTTGAACATGCTAGTCAGTGGAGAAATCGTCCAGCACAAAAAGGTATGAACTTAGAAAAAGCTCCTAAGCCACAACATGGCAAGGGTAGTGAAGGTCAAAACAACAGCAGTGTTGTAGCCGAATCTAAGAAGTCTGTTAAAAAAATAATTAAGAAGTAAGGACTCTAAAAGCAAATGGCTTTGTATCTTAGAGAGAATCTAACGTTTGACCGTGCTAACATGGTCGTTGAAAGCGTTAGTGACGGTGAAAATAAGAAGTCCCTTTACATGAAAGGGATCTTCATTCAAGGCGGGGTAAAGAACGCAAATGAGCGTGTTTACCCTGTTGATCAAATCGCATCAGCCGTTGATCAACTCAATGAGCAAATTATGGAAGGCAACTCTGTTTTAGGAGAAGTTGATCATCCAGATGACTTAAAAATCAATTTAGACCGCGTCAGCCACATGATAACAAATATGTGGATGGACGGTCCTAATGGTTTTGGCAAATTAAAAATATTACCTACTCCAATGGGACAGTTAGTTAGTACCATGCTAGAGAGTGGCGTAAAATTAGGTGTTAGTAGTAGAGGAAGCGGTAATGTAGATGATGCTACTGGTAAGGTTAGTGACTTTGAAATAGTCACTGTGGATATTGTCGCACAGCCTAGTGCGCCCAATGCATACCCAAAAGCAATTTATGAAGGCATGATGAATATGAAGCATGGTCATAAGTTGTTAGGTATTGCAAAAGATGCACAAAACGACAAAAAAGTACAGAGATACCTGAAAGACGAAGTGGTTCGTCTTATCAAGGACCTCAAGTTATAATAGGGGAATACAGCATGTTTGATGCTATTAAACCATTACTTGAGAGCGGAATTATCAATGAAGAAACCAGCCAAGCTATAAACGAAGCATGGGAATCAAAATTGAATGAGGCTCGTGAGCAAGTACGTGCAGAATTGCATGAAGAATTCGCACAGAGATATGAGCATGACAAGAATGTAATGGTGGAAGCCCTTGACAAAATGGTAACTGCAAATCTTGATGAAGAAATTCGTGAATTTTATTCTGAAAGACAAGCAATGAACGAAGACCGCGTAAAAGCACAGGTCAAATTACGTGAAAACGCAAGTAAGTTCAATGATTTTATGGTAACTAAGTTAGCAGAAGAAATCAAAGAACTACGTAATGATCGTAAACTACAGGTAGAAGGTCAGCAAAAGCTTGAGCAATTCGTTGTTCACGCATTAGCACGTGAAATTAAAGAATTCGCACAAGACAAGCAAGCCGTAGTTGAAGCAAAGGTTAAGTTAGTTGCTGAAGGACGCAAACAATTAGAATTACTAAAGAACAAATTTGTTACAGAAAGTTCTAAGCGTTTAAATTCTGCTGTTACTAGTCACCTCAAGGGTGAATTAGGTCAATTGAAAGAAGATATCAAAGTTGCACGTGAAAATAACTTTGGTCGTAAAATCTTTGAAGCATATGCAAGTGAATACAGTTCAACTCATTTAAATGAGAAGGCTGATACACGTTCATTATTAAGTATGTTAGAAGAAAAAGATCGTCAATTGTCAGAATCCGCCGAAAAAATCAATAAGGCGAAAGTCTTAATTGAAAGTAAGGAACAAGAAGTTCGTGTTATTAAAGAATCCAATGAGCGTAATAAGGTCATGGGTGAATTGCTATCTACTCTAAATGAGGAGAAGGCAGGTTTAATGAAGAACTTATTGGAAAGCGTACAGACACCGCGTCTACAGTCCGCTTTCGACAAGTATCTTCCAGCAGTACTCAATACTGGGTCAGAAAAGCCTGTTACTAAAAAGGCTATGATTAATGAGTCAGTAAAAGAAGTAACTGGAGATAAAGCTGCAATCAAACCAAAAGTTGAGGATGAGTCACATCACCGTGACAATGTTATCGACATTAAGCGTTTGGCAGGGCTTTAAAATTAGACATACAAAATTAGGAGAAATATAATTATGTCACAAGTACTCTTAGAAAGCCGTTGGGACGAAGCCAAAGAAGCTCTGATGGAAGGCTTAAAAGGAACTCGTCGTTCAACTATGGGTGTTTTATTAGAAAACACTCGCAAACAGTTACTCGCTGAAAGTTCAGCAGGTACAACAACAGCAGGTAATATCGCTACTCTTAACCGTGTAATTCTACCGGTTATCCGTCGTGTTATGCCTACTGTTATCGCTAACGAATTAGTCGGCGTTCAGCCAATGACTGGTCCAGTTGGTCAGATTCATACACTACGTGTACGTTATGCTCAGTCATTAACTGACAACAGCGCAGCGCAAACAAGTGTAACAGCAGGTGAAGAAGCATTAAGCCCATTCAAGATCGCTCAGGCGTACTCACGTACACCAGGTGGTGCTGCTAACCCAACAGTAACTAGCTACACAGCTAACGATACTGCTGCGATGGAAGGTAACGGCGGTCGTCAGATCAGCGTTCAAATCTTACGTCAGGCGGTTGAAGCTAAGTCACGTAAGCTACAAGCTCGTTGGACATTTGAAGCTGCACAAGATGCACAAAGTCAGCATGGTATCGATGTTGAAGCAGAGATTATGGCTGCTTTAGCACAAGAAATTACCGCTGAAATTGATCAGGAAATCTTGTTAAGCTTACGTACTCTTGCATCAACAGAGTTTACATACAACCAAGCTACAGTATCAGGTACTGCTACTTACGTTGGTGACGAACACGCTGCTTTAGCTGTTCTAATCAATCGTGTTGCTAACCTAATCGCTCAGCGTACACGTCGTGGCGCTGGTAACTGGGCAGTTGTTTCTTCAGCAGCATTGACTGTTCTACAGTCAGCTACAACTTCAGCATTTGCACGTACTACAGAAGGTACATTCGAAGCTCCAACTAACACTAAGTTCGTTGGTACATTGAATGGCGCTATGCGTGTATTCGTTGATAGCTATGCTCCTGACACAACTCCAGTTCTAGTTGGTTACAAAGGATCAAGCGAAACAGATGCAGCAGCATTCTATTGCCCATACATTCCATTGATGAGCAGTGGTGTTGTTCTAGATCCATCAACATTTGAGCCAGTAGTTAGCTTTATGACTCGTTATGGTTATATCGAATTAACTAACACTGCAAGCAGCTTCGGTAACGCGGCTGACTATGTTGGTGAAATCGCTGTAAGCAACCTAACATTCCAATAATTTCCACTCGGGATGGGAAGCAATTAAGCGCACTTCGGTGCGCTTTTTTGTTGGTATTACTGGGGTTTTACATAGGTTCGTATACTCCAAAAATGATAAATACTTAATAAACTATATTGGGACAATTATGGCGTTAGATCCTTTCAATTCGGTAGGTGGTTATTCAGTTGGTATACCACCAATAACAGTGGTAGATCAAAATGGAAATCTTCTTGGCAACATAGGTAATATTGCTAACTTAAGTTCGCAGGACATAAGTGCATCAGGCAATATCACTGCAAATACTTTTTATGGCAACTTGATTGGTAATATTACTGCTAATATCACAGTACCTGGTGTGAATACATCTGTTATTTTTAATGATTCAGGTTTAGCTAACGCATCAGGTAATTTTACATTTGATAAGGTATTAGATAAAGTTACGGTTACTGGATCACTAAGTGCAAATAATTTCAGTGTTGGATCCGGTAACTATGAGTTAGTGACACAAAGTGTCGTATTCGCAGTTACAGCAAGTATGGCAACAGATCAGGTATTACATAGGATACCTGCTAATACAGTTTGTTCGATGGATTACACTGTTATAGGAACAGACGCTACATCAAATACAAGACAAACAAGTAAATTATTCGCAGCAATTTTAGGTAGTAACGTAGGTTATTATGAATACGGTACGATTAATATGAATGGAGGCGTGGGAGATTTTAAGGTACAATATAACAGTGGTAATGTAGAATTAACTGTAGATCCTTTAACTTCATATTCTACCAGCTATAAAATAATGGTAACTTCTTATAAAGAGAGTTAAAATTAAATGGCAATAAAAGCACTAAATTCCGTAGGTGGCTTTTCGGTAGGAGAAAATCTTTTAACTGTAATACTATCTAATGGTGATATTACAACAGGTAACGCCAACCTTACAGGAAATGTCTTTGCCAACAATGTTTTAACAGACAATTATAGATACGCTAATGGCGATCCTGTAGATTTTCAATTACCAGCAGGTAATCTCTACGAAATACAATTTAATAGTTTTGGTGATTTTGGTGCAAGTCCGGACTTAATTTTTACTCCTGCCAACGCCACACTGTTATTAAATGGTTCAGTGCAATCAAATACTATTGTCACCGTCAGTACGATTAGTGCAGGTGGCAATGTAACAGCCCCATTTTTTCTTGGTAATGTAATAGGAAACATATCAGGTAATATCGTAGTTCCTGGCACTAACACATCAGTTCTGTATAACGATAGCGGTAATGCAGGTTCTAGTGATGCATTTCAATTTAATGAAGTTAGTAATGTTTTAACTCTTACTGGTAATTTTTCAGTTCAAAATATTTCCAATGCTAATCTAATTGAAGCAAATTATTTTAATGGTACATTAATTACTGCAAATCAACCTAACATAACAAGTGTTGGTAATTTAACATCTTTGACGGTTTTAGGAAATATTGATGCACCAAATATAAATGTAAGTTCTAACTTAAGTGTAACATCAAATATAACGGCAAGTAATTTAAGTTTAACCGGTAATGCAAATATATTCAGATTAACCGCTAGTAATTTACAGTATCCAAATGTTGATGGTTCAGTTAATCAAGTATTAGTAACTGATGGTAATGGAATTTTAGGATTTGCCGATGCGAACAATCATTTTATCGCAAACGGTACAAGTAATGTTTTCGTAAACAGTAATTCAAATATTACAATTAGTAGTAATAATGTAAGTAATGTAGTCGTAATTAGTGACACCGGATTGTATGTTACAGGATTGGCTAACATATCAGGTAATATTGATGTGGCTAATTTAACTACCAGTGGATTAATAAGTGCTACTGGTAATGTTGTTGGTAATAATTTTACTGGAAATACATTGAGTGTTGTAGGTAATGTTAATGGAAGTAATATTACTACGAACGGATTAACATCGACTGGTAATTTATCTATTACAGGATTTGTTGAAGGTAACTTAATACCTGGATCTAACAACTCAAGTAATTTAGGCACTGCTGGACAAACTTGGGGTAATGTATATGTAGGTAATTCTATATACATAGGAAACGCTAGCTTAACTGAATCTAACGGCAATATTGTAATATCTAATATAGATTTACAAGGTAACACTGTAGTCTCTACCTTAAGTGTTACAGGAAACACATTTAATCAAGGTGATGTATTAGTTTCAGGTAATTTGACAGTGAACGGTAACACAACGTATATCAATGTTACTGACTTAGCAATTAAAGATCCATTAATACTATTAGGTGGCAATGCTAATGGAGCAAACATTGGTGCATATGACGGCAAAGATAGAGGACTAATACTACATAATTATTATAGCAATGGTTCAGGACCTTATAATCAAGCCTTCATTTGGAAAACAGCAAACTTAGAATTTCAAGCAATATCTAACGTAACAGATTTTACAAACGAGATTGTATCTTCAAATGGATTAGCTAATATTAGAGGTAATGCTTTCATAGGTAATTTGCAAGGAACAGTTTTACAAGCAAGCCAAACAAATATTACTACAGTAGGTACATTAACTAGCTTAAGTGTTACAGGCAATATTGATACGGCGAATCGTGCAAATGTAGGATCATTGCAAGCAGCAAACTTATTATATCCTGTAGCAGATGGAACAGCTAATCAAGTATTAGCAACTTATGGTAATGGAGTATTATTTTTCAATACTATTTCGACCTCAAGTCTTACAAATGGTAATAGTAATGTTGTTGTAAATGCTAATTCGAATGTAACTATTAGTGCAAACGGTGTGGCTAACGTAGTTACAATTACTTCAGTTGGTGGTAATGTTACAGGTAATTTATCCGTATCTGCAAACACAAGTGCTAATAATTTTTCAGCAAACTATAATATTAATATTGGTAACACTGCACTAAGTTGGGCTACTATTACAACAACCTCAACTGCAGCTAATCAAATTATTACAAGTTTAGATGCGAATGTGATACGAGGTGCAGAATTTTTAGTAAAAGGTGAAGAAATTACCGGAGGCAAATACACAGTAGTTTCACTATCAGGAATTCATAATGGAACTTCAGCAAATTATGCTGTTTATAGTTCGGTTAACATGGGTGGTCAAGTTGGGCAATTAAGAGTAATTTATAGTTCAGGGTTACTTTCATTAGCAGTCACGCCTGCTACAAGTAATTCTACAGTTTGGACAACACAGTATAGAATGATATAAAATGGCAATAGTTAAGTTTAATTCAGAAGAAGGTTTTTCAGTAGGTTATAATCCAATTGACGTTATTGACGCAAATGGTAATGTTGTAGCCAATGTATTAAACGTAACAACAAGCGCAGCATTAGGTAGTATTGGTAGTATTACTATATTAGGTGGTAGTAACGGTCAAGCCATCGTAACAGATGGTTTAGGTAATTTAAGTTTTGATACCATTGCCGGTGGAGGTGGAACACCTCAAGGTCCATATGGAGCACTACAGTATAATAATTTTGGTAATTTAGGTGGCGATGCTAATTTATATTATAATCCTACACTAAACATTTTATACGCACCTGTATATAGTGGTGATGGTGCATTACTATCTAATATACCAGGACCAAACGTAGTCGGTGTTGTACCAAATGCAAACTTTGCAAGTTTCGCCGATTTAGCAACTTTCTCAACATTAGCGTTTTATGTTAGTGAAGCAAATCAACCTAATATTACAAGTGTAGGAACACTTACTGATCTAAGTGTTTCAGGCAACGCAAATATAGGTAATATAGAATCAGGTAATATTACTGCAGCAAACTTTTTTGTTGGTAATGGAGCCTACATTAATTACATCGAAGGTAATGCAGTTGTTGGTACAGTTGCCAATGCAAATTACGCAGAGTATTCACTTAACACTATTAATTCTAATGCATCAAATTCTGCTATAAACGTTATTGGAAATAATCAACCCAATATAACTGGAGTAGGAAGTTTAGGTAATCTAGTTGTTATTGGTAATGCCAACGTCGATTTTGTTGAAGCCAACGGAATGATTAGTAATAGTTCACTCTTAGTTAAGGGTGATACTACAATGTTAGGCAATTTAATTGTATATGGTAATACAATTTATGCTGATGTCACAAGCTTGGTAGTTAAAGATCCAATCATTGAAATGGGAGGTAATCCAAATGGTGCACCTCTAATTGCAAATGATGGATTTGATCGTGGGTCGTTGATGCATTATTTTACGACACTACCAATCGATGCATTTATGGGCTGGGACAATTCAAATGCTGAGTTTACCTTTGCAAGTAATGTCTCAATGGTTAACAATAACATTACTATTCATAGTTTAGGTAATATAAGAGCAGACTATTTTATAGGCAATGGCGCTGGATTATCAAACATAGTTGCTGCAAATATAGATGGATCAATTGCAAATGCAACTTTTTCTGATGACGCTAACAATGCTTATTATGCAGGTAATATAACAGTTAATGCACAACCTAATATTACAAGTGTAGGTATTTTAACTGATTTAATTGTTAGTGGTAATATAGATGCAGGAAATGCTAATTTAGGTAATCTTGTTTATGCTAATTTCTTTATAGGTGATGGAAGCAATTTAGCAAACATAAATGCAAGTAATGTGATTGGTACAGTATCAAATGCAGCATATGCACCAACCACAGATACAGCAAATACAGCAGGCACGGTCACTACAGCAAGCCAACCAAATATAACAAGTGTAGGTACATTAACTTCATTAACCGTAAGCGGTAATGTAGATTCAGTAAATGCTAATTTAGGTGATATCGCCACTGCTAATTATTTTGTAGGTAATGGTTACAATCTATCAGATGTAGCAGGTGCAAACGTAAGTGGAATCGTAGCAAACGCAAACTATGCAGCATATACTGATAATGTTCTAACTGCTAGTCAACCAAATATCACAAGTGTTGGTATATTAACTAGTATTAGTACTACTGGTAATATTGACGCAGCTAACGCTAATTTAGGCGCATTGGTAATTGCTAATTATTTTTCTGGCAACGGATATAATTTATTTGGAATATTAGGAGCAAACATAGTTGGCGAAGTAGCAAATGCAAACTATGCAACTTATTCTAATGATGCAGTAAACGCTATTAACGCTACAAATTCAAATACAGCAGGGACTATTACTGCTAATGCACAGCCCAACATAACTAGTGTTGGGACATTAATTAGTTTAAGTGTTACTGGCAATTTAACGTCCGGCAATGCTGATTTAGGCAATACTGTAATTGCAAATTATTTTATAGGTAGTGGAAATAATCTATCTAATATCTACGGACCAAATGTAAATGGTATAGTTGCTAATGCAAACTTTGCCGCATATAGTGAATTAGCAAATACTGCAAATTCTGCTGTAATAGCAGGTACGGTCACTACAGCGGCTCAACCAAATATAACAAGTGTCGGTACATTAACAAGTGTTAGTGTAAGTGGTAATGCAAATGTTGGTAATTTAAATAGCACAGCAAACGGTAGCTTTGTCGGTAATGTTACAGCAAGCACCTTTATTGGTAACTTTACTGGAACAATCTTAAGTAATGTACCAGCACCCGGTAACAACTATGAAATTATATTCAATAATTCAGGTAATACTGGCGCTAGTAATCTATTTACGTTTAACACTTCAACCAATGTTGCATCAGTAACAGGTAATTTAGCAGTATCAACTACCATCACAAGAGATGGTAAAATAATTCCTACCTATGTTGTACAATCAGGTGCCCCTGCAAACGCACAGCAGGGTGACGAATGGTATGACACAGACAATGATAGAACTTATCAATATTTGTACAATGGTGTTACATATCAATGGGTAGATGTAACAAGTGGCTATCTAAATGCAAATATAACTGCAGTAGCAAACACATTAGCATTGCGTGATATAAATGGTAATTTATATGCAAATGTGTTTAATGGTAACAATGCGATATTAACTAATCTTACAGTTAACACAAGTATAATAGGTAACGTAGCATCCTTTGGTAACGCAGTATATGCAAATGGTAGTATTACACAGCCAAATCAATTGGCTACAAAAGAATATGTAGATCAACAAACAACTGCTGGATTACATATTCACGCTCCGGTAAGAGTTGAGTCACCTGTTAATTTAACCGCAACTTATAACAATGGTGGAAATACACTAACAGTTACGGATATTACAGGTAATAATACCTTTACGACATCAGTTAATCATGGGTTAAACGTTGATGACACAATTGTACCCGCTACTACTACAAATGGATTAACTGCAGGAACTGCTTATTTTGTTTTTTCAACGCCTGCATTAAATCAATTTACATTGTCAACGACTTTTCATGGTACATTATCTAATTCTTTCACCAATGGAACAAGTTTAACTATTAGTGTAACTGCTAACCCAGGTATGGGAGCTACCCTTACTAATTCAGGAACACAAGCAGCACTTACTATTGATACTGTTCCTCTTTCTGTAAATGATCGTGTATTGGTTAGATCCCAAACAAACGCATTTGAAA
>Ga0315900_10012625_pt1 | contig 10347 bp, 10 predicted proteins | sample LakEriMetagenome_FD_203521 | JGI IMG/M metagenome (GOLD analysis project Ga0315900, IMG submission 203521) | Freshwater fungal communities from buoy surface, Lake Erie, Ohio, United States - Buoy 12 MA114 | ecosystem: Environmental > Aquatic > Freshwater > Lake > Lake biofilm | place: USA: Lake...
CTTGAAGCATATGCCACCGTTGATGAGGCGAACTCAAGCATTGGCGTTGTTCTATCAACTGATGGTTTAACCGATGATGTTCGAGCACTTCTAGTTCGAATTCAAAACGATCTTTTTGATGTTGGTGCAGATCTGTGCACACCGGTTGTTGATTCTCCAGCGTTTGAACCTCTGCGAGTTCTTGAATCCCAGATTAGTTATTTGGAAGAACAGATCGATAAGTACAACGCAGATCTAGAGTCATTGCGTTCATTTGTTCTGCCATCTGGCACACCAGCGGCGGCGCACTTACATGTGGCGCGCACAGTTGTTCGACGCGCAGAGCGTTGCACTTGGGCTGCTATCCACGCATTTGGCGGGGGAGTAAATCCATTGACAGCTAAGTATTTAAACCGTTGCTCTGATCTTCTCTTTGTTCTTGCTCGCTATGCCAATAAAGAAATTGGTGATCAACTGTGGGTGCCAGGAGCTAATCGCTAAGGAATAACTGTGTACGTTGTTCCCGGAATCTTTTCCGCAGGAGCATCGTTACGGCAAGTAGCTTTGATGTTTGAAATCGAGTGCTCAAGTTCGATTGGCTCTTGGCTAATGATCAAGATCGTCGCATATTTTCGAGCCGAAGTCTTACCTATCGTTGTTCGCACAGTTCCAAATATCCTCTGAGTCTTATCTTCTTCAGAGGTCCGTCCCTTCAGATTTGCAGTAACCACCCACCACATGCACCCAACGGCTGATGCAACAGTTACAGCTCCGCATGAAAACTTCTCGCAAACAGGCACGCCATCGATTTTTTCAGCTAATGCGGCGGTTAGCTTTTTGTCATTTGAAGCCAAGCCAACTAACTCTTTTGGAGTTGGAATTTTGGCGAAAGTATTTCCATCTTTACTCTTAATAAACCCTTTAGGCGGCCACACTGGTGAGGGCGATGGAGTTATCTTCGCCTTCTTGGTTGCAGCAACTTGTGATGTTTGGGCAGCGTGGGCCGATGGTGCTAGTAATACCAGCGCCAGAATGAGTGCAATTGCCTTCTTAATCGCGATCCCACTTGAACTTACGCACACTAAAGAAAATTCCAATAATGAGCCAAACCAGTAAAACCAAGAAGGTAGTTTGAAGTTCCCATGACTTTGCAACTTCTTGAGCTGCAAATGAATCAGGCAAGAATACAGATCGCATGCCTTGGGTTAGCCACTTGAGCGGAAAGATTGCGGCAACTTGTTGCATCCAGCTTGGAAGTTGAGTGAATACGAAGAAGACTCCACTAAAGAACTGCAAGATAATGACAATTGGTGAAACGACGGCAGAGGCACCGCGGCCACTCTTTGGAACAATCGAAAATGCGATACCCAGCGCGGTTGAGCAAGCACTGCCTAGCAAAACTAACCAAGTAAAGGTCAACCATTTACCAGCATCTGTTGGCATATCTAAGCCAAAGAAAGCGATGCCAAATCCAAGGAGCAGCAAAATCTGAATAACCATACTGACAAAAATGAGAATAGCTTTTCCGATGAAGTAGCTAGATGCTGGCATCGGAGTTCCGCGCAAACGCTTAAGCGCGCCTAGTTCACGTTCCATTGGAATTGTTATCGCTAAAGCTTGAAAACCAGTGTTAACAAGGCCCGAAGCGATCATTCCGGCGACAAAGTACTGCGAGAAGGTCACACCAGGTGCGATTGTGTCTTTAAATACCGAACCAAAGATTGCCAGCAAAATCACTGGAAATAAAAGAGTAAAGACGACTGATTCGCGCTGGCGTGCAAACTGTCGAATTTCTAGTCCGCCGCGTCTGATACCTAATTGAAGGGCGCTCGGAATTTTATTCATGAACGCCTCCAATCATTTCAAGGTAGATGTCTTCAAGAGATGGTCGGGTCACAACCAGTTCTGGGATCTCTCCATTAAAGTTTGCAGCTAGCGCGGCGATTACAGCGGTTGGATTATCTGTTTTTTCAGATTTGATCTGATCTCCATCTCGCCATTGAACAGTGGCTTGAGATGTTGCTCTTCCTCCCAAGTCGGCAGGGGTCGAAATGTCCGCAATTACACCCCTATTGATAACAGCTACACGATCAGCAAGTGCTTCTGCTTCATCCAAATAGTGCGTTGTCAGCACAATTGTTGCTCCGTCACTTCGTAAAGTTTTAATCAGCGACCAAAAGGCGCGGCGGGCTTCAGGGTCAAAACCTGTAGTTGGCTCATCTAAGAAAATCAGCTCAGGGTTACCAATTATTCCAAGCGCGACATCTAAACGTCTGCGCTGTCCACCTGAAAGGTTTCGAATTAATGAATCTTCTTTTTCCTTTAAGCCAACCGAGTTAATTACTTCCTCAACATCTCGTGGATTTGAATAATAACCATGGAAGTGATTGATAGTTTCAAAAACTGTTAAGTCGCCAGCATCACCCGATGTTTGTAAAACGATACCGATTCTGTTGCGCCATTCACGTGACTGATGCCCTCGATTACTAGGATCAAAACCTAAAACCGAAACGCTGCCCATATCCCGTGTTCTAAAGCCTTCCAGAATTTCTACTGTGGTTGTCTTGCCTGCACCATTTGGACCTAAAATCGAAAAGATCTCGCCTTGCTCGATATTCAGGTCAATGCCACGTACGGCGTGGACATCACCGTAACTTTTTGTGAGGCCTTTAACTTCGATGAGGCTCATATGGTTACTTTACTATGCGAAAATACACCTGTGAGCCCGCGTAGAAATTACCCAAAGAAGCGCCAAAAACCGGAGGAGCCGCGTGAAATTAACATCGCCTCCACCGGTGAGAGCGTTGAAGAACACAGCGATGGGATCTACATTGTTCGACGTTTAACCGGTTCAGGATCTACAAAGCCGTATCGATGCCCTGGGTGCGATCAGATGATTCCTTTAGCTACGCCGCACGTTGTTGCCTGGAAAGATTACGATGAAGATGGACGCCGTCACTGGCACACCGCGTGCTGGGCAAAGAAAGACAAGCGCCGTCCGAATACTGAACGAACTCGAAACGCACCTCGTTTCTAAGTTTCTAGGTTTCTAGGTTTCTTCTTGCTGCAAAGTTTTCTAACCTAGTCGACCCTTTAGCAATCGCGCAGCTCTAACAATTAGTCGATCAGTTGCAGCAGTTCGCTTAAAACTTAAAATCTTGAGCGGAAGATTAATTCGAGTTCTAACAACGGTGCGCGCATAGGTGTATTCCAGTAAGCCTTCAGGACCATGGATTCGTCCATATCCACTGTCCTTAACTCCGCCAAATGGAACCGATGAGATCGCTGCGAAAGAGAAAGTGGAATTAATTGCAACCATTCCACAATGTAGTTCAGAAGCTATCTTCTTACCTTGGCGCTTTGACCAGATGTTTGCACCCAATCCGTAGCGAGAATCATTTGCTAATCTGATCGCTTCCTTCATTGACTTGACTGGATTGATAATGATGATTGGTCCAAAGGTTTCTTCGCGCACTGCCGCAGAATTTTCTGGTACGTCAACCAAAATTACAGGTTGCACAAAAGGCTCCTGAATAGATTTCAAACTACCGTAGGCAAACTTTCCACCATCTTTAATTGCGGCTTTAACATGAGAAGTGATGACACCAATCTGCGATGGCATAGTTGAAGCCCCATAGTCTCCTTCACCTGGTGCTGCGGCCTTTAGCGTTGACGCCAGTGCGATAGCTTTTTCAATAAAGATATCTGCGACTTTCTCATCAACATAAACGCGTTCAGCACCGATACAGGATTGACCAGCATTTGCCATGGCAGACCAGATAGTTGCATCTACGGCGCGATCAATGTTGGCATCAGCTGCCACGATCACCGGATCTTTTCCGCCGCATTCCAGAACCACTGGAGTCATTTGTGTTGCACAAGCTGCGGCGACCAACTTTGCGGTCCTAGTAGATCCGGTAAAGGAAAGCTTGTTAATGGCAGAAGTACATAGCGCATTTCCGGTTTCAGCTAAGCCGGTAATTGTTGTAAACACTCCTGCAAATGGTGCAATCACATTAAAACTCTCGTGGATCCACATTCCTACCCCTGGAGTGAATTCACTTGGCTTGAAAACAACTGTGTTTCCGGCAGCTAATGCGTAAGCGATAGAACCCATAGGAGTAAAAATCGGGTAATTCCAAGGTCCGATCACACCGACAACGCCAAGTGGAGAACGCTCAACTGTTGCAGACATATTGGCCATTAATGCACCTGGCGCGCGATGTGAAGTACGCATAATTTCTTCAGCGTGACGGGCAGCCCAACCAATGTGATTAACGGTATTTGCAACTTCTAATCGAGAATCGCTTAAGGGTTTGCCTGTTTCCAAGGAAATCAACTGCGCAATTTGTTCAATGTTTTCGATTATATGCGTGCTCCAATTGAGCAAAACTTTTTTACGTCCACTGAAACCTAGACCGATCCAATCAGCTGATGCTGTACGAGCAATATCTACTGCAAGACCAACTTGTTTTGGAGTAAACACCGGATAACGTCCAATGATCTGACCATTAGATGGGTTTAGTGAGGTGAAGGTTTTTGACATGTCAGAAAGCCTAGTCGTGTATCGGTAGGATTTACAGTATGAGCCAGACGATACGTCCGAGCAGTGTTTTCGATGCTAGACGCACTCCATTTCACGTCATCACAGAAGATGGCGTTGACTTGATTGGCGAAGTAGCTGCTCCTTTAGGTAGCTCTGTTGGTGCAATTTTGTGCTTGCATCCGCTACCAACTGCAGGCGGCATGATGGACAGTCACATATACAAAAAAGCCGCTAACCGTTTACCGGCGATGGCCGGCATAACTGTGGTTCGCTTTAATACACGTGGTACGAGCAGCGAAGCCGGAAGCAGCACAGGTCAATTTGATAATGGCGTGTCAGAACATTTTGACGTTGAAGCGATGCTGCGTTATTGCTTTGATACTTTGCAGTTGGAAAATCTCTGGGTAACTGGATGGTCCTTTGGAACTGATCTTGCTTTGCAGCACGCTAAGGACCCCCGCCATAAAGGTTTGATTCTTCTTAGTCCACCACTGCGTACGACAACTGATGCACAACTTCAGTATTGGAACACCGACTCTCGCCCAATTACCGCATTTGTTCCTGAGCTAGATGACTTTCTAAAGCCAGCTGCTGCACGTGAAAGATTTGCAATTGTCCCATCACTAAAAATCGTTGCAGTTGATGAAGCAAAGCATCTTTGGATTGGCGAGCCATCGGTCAACAGAGTTCTATCGGAAATCGTCTCTATTGTGACTGGCTCACCAACAACACTTCCGCTTGAGTTTTAAGCTTTATCTGCTCTCGGAATAACTACTTCATCCAGGATTAAAATTATTGAAGCCGCTACTGGTACAGCTAGCAATCCGCCAACAAGTCCCAAGAGAGAAGATCCAATCAGGGCAGCGATAATTGTTACCGCTCCTGGCACAGACAAGGTTCGCTTCATGATGCGCGGTGTGACAACATAGTTTTCAATTTGTACATAGACAACGTAGGCAACAAAAGCCACAACACCGATTAACAATGATTGAGACAAGGCAATCAGCGTGAAGATACCTGCCCCAATGAAGTGTCCAATTAATGGAATAAGGGCTGCAACCAAAACAAACATTCCAATTGCAATAGGTGAAGGCAGGCCGAGAATTGTTGAAAGAATCGTTACAAACACCGCCGCCATTGCAGCAATCAAAATCTGACTTCCCACAAAAGAGCCCACTCGAGCGATGATCGCATTTGTAAGTAAGCCGACCCGGTCACGGCGACTTGCAGGTACCAGTGAAAGTCCTAGATTTACTGCTTGAGGTAGTGATGTGATGAAGTACAGCGTTAAAACCAAAATTGTTAGTGCAGTGAAAAATCCGGAAAGAACTGACTTTCCTACTCCGATAACTCCACCAAATGTAGAGATCAACAAAGTTCCATCTGATGTTACTGATTTTAATCTCTGTTGCAGGGTGTCAATAATTCCATATTGCGTATTGAGCTGGTTGATAGTTTCATTTTTCATTAAATCTTGAAGTAGTTGCGGTCCAGATTCGATCAGATTTGTACCTTGACTAATAACAGGGGGAACAACAACTAGCGCAAAAAAGACAACAAACAGGATTACGGATGAAAAAATGACAGTGACCGCTGCATTACGCGATAAGTTCCTTTTGCGTAGAGTTTCAACAGCTGGATTTAGACCCATGGCTAAAAACAGGGCGATTAAAATAAGTACAAATATCTGGCTAACACTTGCTAAAGCTCGCATTAAAACGATTGCGGTAAGTGCCCCAAGCGTTGCAATAAAACCAAAGTAAAAGGGATGAGCTCGATTGATCGGCGCTCCCATGGTTCCGTAATCTGCTACGGCTTTTTCTGCCTTAGGGGATTTAGCTGTTGCTTTCTTGATGCGCGTTGAAATAGCCATAAGTACATTCTAAAGTGAATAGATCACTCTTATAGAGACGTGGTGTTCATGTTCCTGACACATTTGTGCGAGAGAATACCGACCATGGCATTGCGCATTACAGGCTTAGGCGAGGAGATCGCAGCGGTTACTGGCCTGCCGTGGCACTTGCCCCTTGAGCAGTGGCCGGAAGATCCAGCCCTGGCAGAAAAGCGGGGTATTTCGCGACATATTGTGCGTTTGGTGCGGGCCAGTAATGACCCAGCTGCCGAGGTCTATGCGGTCAAAGAAACAGTGTCTGAATTCGCAAACCGCGAGTACATAATTCTGCGCGAGCTCTCACACCTAAATGCCCCTTGCGTTGAACAAGTAGCAGTTGTCGAAGGTCGTGTTGATGCAAATGGCGAAGAACTGCCATGCGCAATGGTTACTAGATTCTTGCCATATTCATTGCCATATCGCGTGCTTTTATCAGGTGCGGTAACGGCACAAGAGATTACAACTATGGCAAGTGCGCTTGCCTTACTTCTAGTGCGATTGCATTTATTGGGATTCTGGTGGGGAGACTGCTCACTCTCAAACACTTTGTTCCGTCGCGATGCAGAGGGTTTTGCCGCATATCTTGTTGATGCAGAAACCGGAGAGTTTCAGAAAACCTTAAGTGATGGCCAACGTGAACATGATCTAGATATTGTGCACTTTAACGTTGCAGCCGAGCTTGAAGATCTAGCACTTTCCGGAGTCTTGTACCCGGGTATGGAACCAGTGCGCGCAGCTGATGCGGTGATTAGGCGTTACAGAAGAATCTGGGCAACACTTAAGGAAAGACAGTTGTTAGATCCAAAGGATCGACATGCAGTTGAACGAGCAATGCGCCAATTACACGACCTTGGATTTGCCGTTGAAGAAGTAGCGATCACCATCGATGGCGATACGCAGATGATTTCCTTCCAGCCAAAACTTGTTGCCGCCGGTTATCACAGTCAACGTTTGCGCGATTTGACTGGCCTTAATGCTGAAGAGCTACAAGCAAAACGACTTCTTGCATCCTTTGATCGATATAACGCACGAGAAAACAAACTTGGACTATCAATTCATGAGATGGCTAAGAAGTGGATCTCAGAAGTCTTCGAGCCTGTTATCAGCAGAGTTCCAGAGGAAATGAGAGGCCGCGTAGAACGTGCACAGATGTTCCACGAAATCCTTGAAAATCGCTGGTATTTGAGTGAAAAAGCAGGTTATGACGTTGGGTTAGAAGAGGCAACGGATAATTACTGTAATGAAATCTTGCCAATGCGGCGTGACTCTGGCGTCGACATAGTTGTTCAGTAGATAGGATTGCTCCATGAGCTTGCCGCCCAACTTTGGTCAAGCCTTTGATTTAAGTTCACTTACTAAGCCAAAGGTTGATCCATCGACACCTTTGCCAGGTATCGAAGTTTCAGTTGAAAATCTCAGTAGCGACATCCTTCCGTTGTCATTGGTGCGTCCTGTAATTGTCTTAATGTGGTCACCACGATCTAAAGAATCCGTAGACATGGTAAATGTTCTAGGAAAATTAGAAATTGATTATAAAGAGGCTTTCGCTCTAGCACGCGTTGATATTGAAGCTCACCCGCAAGTTGCACAAGCCTTTCAAACAAAATCAATTCCATATGCAGTTGCGATCATTGCTGAGCAAATGGTTCCATTGTTTGAACAGGCATATCCTGAAGCCCAAGTTCGCATGGTCATGGATAAAGTTTTAACTCTGGCTTCAGAGCAAGGAATTGGCCAAGCACCAGTAGAGCAAATGGAAGCTGAAGAAATTGAAGCTATGGAGGCACTTGAAGCCGGTAACTATGTGGCAGCAGAAGCGGCATACAAAAAGTGGTTATCCCGTAAACCATCAGAAAATCTTGCCAAACTGGGTCTAGCGCAAACACAGTTGTTGATTCGCACCGAAAGTTTAGATTTAAAGGTCGTGATAGATGAATCCACCAAAAACCCGGGGGACATCTCACTGCAGTTAAAGGCAGCAGATGTTGAAATTGTTAATGGTGGGGTAGAAGCCGCGTTTACTCGATTGGTGCATGCTGTTCGCGCAACAAGTGGAGATGATCGAGCCAGAGTTAAGGATCACTTGCTCAAACTTTTTGCTTTGGTTGATCCAAATGATCCACGCTTGGTCAGTGCCCGTAAAGAGCTAGCGAGTGCCTTGTTTTGAGTAAAAATCTAAGTGTTGAGCGTGAACTTCGCCTAATAAAGGCGCTCTTTTTCCTATTTGGCTTGCTAATCATGTCGTGGGTTCCACGCTTCCCAGAAGTAAAAGCGAATTTACAACTGACTAATGGTGAGTTTGGCTCAATTGTAAGCATGGGTGCAATCGGGAACTTAGTTGCGCTTCTAACTATTGGGCATCTAGTCCACAAATATGGAGCTCGATGGATACTGCATATCGGCTCATTTCTCTTGGCGGTAAGTCTAGTCCTGCTTACACACAGCACTTCCAGTTTTGTTTTCTTGATCTTCGTGATGATTCAAGGTGGCGCAATATCTGCTTTTCATATCTCAATTAATTCACAAGGTTTCTTTTTTCAGGATAGGACCAAGCGACAGATCATTACTCTCTTAAGCGGGTTCTGGAGCAGTGGTGCATTGCTTTCATCAATTATTGCAGGATTTTTAGTTGACCGAATCGAGCTCGGTACATATACAAATTATCTTGCAACAATCTGCTTTGTCTTGATGACAATTTTGGTCAACAAACTTTCACCTAATTTGATTAGGGCCGACACCAATCCTGATTCAGACCATCGAGCCCGCGATATGTTTAAGGGTTTTACGATCGATAAACAGGTATCAGGAGTTTTACTTCTTGTAATTATGCTTGAGTATGCAGTCAGCGACTGGGCAACTATCTTTGTCAAAGAAGACATGAAGATAGTTGGTGGAATTCACACACTGCCGTACATCTTGTTCACCGTTGCGATGATTCTAGGTAGATTGAATCTTCATAACCTACTCAAGCGTTATCAAATTGATTACTTAGTTGTCCGGGCATCTTTGCTTTCTGGAATCTCCATTATTCTTGGAATTCTGGCGGTAAGTCTTGTAGGTACATCAAATAAAACTTTGGTTCTAATAATTCTTTCCGTCAGCTTTACTGTTGCAGGACTTGGCTCTTCATTTTTGGGTCCCTCTGTAATGAATGCAGCAAATACGCGCTCGAAATTCCCGTCAAGTGTGGTTATTGGCCAAATAGGTGTAATTAACATCATTTTGGTCTTCATTTTCCGATGGGTAATTGCATGGACAGCTCAAGCCACATCGCTTTCAATTGCTTTGCTGATTCCAGCAGTTATGTTGTTGACCGTTCCATACTTTGTGAAAATATTTAAGAACGCTTAAACCAGACCGTTGCTAATGGCGGTATTCGAACAGATGCAATCTGAGACGCCCCAACGATCAATTGTTCGTTACTAACGCCGCTACCGCCGTAGTTCACATCATCAGTGTTTAGCACTTCGCGCCAGATTCCAGCATTAGGAAAGGGGAGCTGGTAGTTCTCGTGTGGGACGGGTGAAAAGTTGGTCACGCAGACTAGGGCTGATGCGTCATCATCCCAACGCGCAAAGGCCATTACATTTGCTGCAGCATCATTTCCTACAAGCCAGGTAAAACCTTCAGGGTTTGTATCCTTCTCCCATAAAGCAGGTGTTGATCTGTAAACTGAATTTAGTTCAGCGACTGTTCTTTGAACACCTTGATGCTCGGCATACTCTGTGAGATGCCACTGTAAGCCAGCACTCTCGCTCCATTCATCATTTTGTGCAAACTCACTTCCCATGAACAACAATTTTTTGCCGGGGTGGGCCCACATAAATCCATAGAGCGCTCTTAAAGTTGCAACTTTCTGCCAGCGATCACCGGGAAACTTATTGACCAGTTGGCCTTTACCGTGAACTACCTCATCATGGGACAAAGGAAG
>Ga0315900_10012628_pt1 | contig 10347 bp, 18 predicted proteins | sample LakEriMetagenome_FD_203521 | JGI IMG/M metagenome (GOLD analysis project Ga0315900, IMG submission 203521) | Freshwater fungal communities from buoy surface, Lake Erie, Ohio, United States - Buoy 12 MA114 | ecosystem: Environmental > Aquatic > Freshwater > Lake > Lake biofilm | place: USA: Lake...
CAGGGCGGGGGGCTGGCATAAAAATTGTTAGATTTTTCTGTTAGAAAAAAACCGTTAGATTTGCCCTACCCCCGCCAAGGGGTAGGGCGTACCATGTCATCACTTACCGTTAGAAAGGTCTAGCATATCTTCAGCCAAGATCGAGATGAGTTCTTCCGTGTATGCATACGGATCATCGCCGACCTCGGACTGAACGAGTCTTTCAATCGCATCCCACAGCATAATGCGGGGGCGGTTCTCGTCGTCCTCGTCAACCAAGGCACGGCAGAGTTGGTCAGCCGTTAGATCGGGAACTTGTGATAAAAAGTGTCCAGCGGCACGGAGATAGATAGCGGCGTTTTTCGGGTCGTTTAGGTCTGTCATAACAAGGAAAAGTTAGTTGATTTGGGGGGAGTTGTCAAGGTTTTTTTGTCAGTTTAACGCGATGAGAAACAACAGCAGCGCGAGGAATAAGATTTGCCAAATGGTCATGCAGGTTCAATCACAAAGCCCGAAGAATCTTTTTTTGCTTTGCCTTTTTCGACAAGCCCGACAATGACGTTTTGAGGGTCAAGAAAGCGAAGATCGCTTTCATCACCACTTACGACACGATAGCCTTTCCACGTTGGAGGAAGCGAGCCACGGAAAACCACAGCGACATTTCCACCACTGGCAAGAATAGCGTCAACCAATTTTTCGTTAGACTCAGAACGGGAGAACGTCAACTGATAGTTCGATGGAAATTCACCAGTCAAGAAAGCGGTCATGCGTTGTGCCGACTTGGTATAGTCGTAGAAGGTCACTTGAGGAAACAAATCAAAAACAGTTTTGCCGTTCAGTGTAATTTTCTCCCAAGGAAGATCGCTTGTAAGATTCAGGCGGAAACAAGGAACAAGATTTTTCTTTTGTGCTGATTTCACAGCAGCGGTGATTTCTTTCACAAGTTGCGCCATGAACAAAGCCTTGTCTTGAAAGAAGAATTTTGTTTTGGCGATACGGGCAGCTTGAACAGTCGCGAAGATTCCATGCCCCGAAGTGTCGAGACATGCAGCTTCACAACCTACGCTCGAATGCTGGCAAGTGTTGTAGCCCGATTTTGTGCTAGGCGCGAGGTGAACGCCGAACGTCTGGAAGCCTTGAGCTTCCCCTTTTTTGATTTTGCTATTTGCAGTAGTGAGTAATTTCATGCGGAGAAAAGTTAAATGTTTTCTGGTAAGTTGTCAAGGTTATTTTCGGGAGTGAGATAGATTTTTCCGTAAGATGTTTCTAACGAAAAAGAGCCGTCCTGTAACTCCACAAAGTTTTCCATGGTATACATGGATTGTCCGATTTCATCCATGATGCGAGCAACAGCCACTTCATCAAGATCATCGCGAGGAATATCAATAGTAATTCTCATAGAAAGAAAAGTTAGTTGTTTGGGGGGAGTTGTCAAGAATTTACCACCAAGAATCGTAAAAAACTTTCTTGCCGTCCTTGATAGCTTGGCGAGCAGTGGCAATGAAGGCGAGGGTTTTTTCCTTGTGGTAGTCATTTTCGCGAGAATCAGCACCAAAAAAGTAACCTGGCGTTTTTGGCAAACTGCTACCAAGAATGTCTTGCTCCAGCTTGTCAAGATTTTCCATGTTGAGTTCCAGCGGAATGCAGTTGAAGCAGCCATCTTCATCATCCTTCTTGGGGCAACCTTGTTCTTGCCATAGGTTTTCCATCCAGCCATGCAGCGCGTTGTGCTTGCGCCAGTAAGCGATTTCTTCGTTTTCTTCTCCTTTTGTAGTGTATGCGTATTGATCGAGTCCCATAGTATTAGTTAGTTAGTAGTTAGTGATTTTGTGACAGGCAAAGAATAGCATTTTGCGGCAGGTTGTCAACATTTATTTGATTAAAAAATAAAAAAAATAAACCTTGACGCACTCTAACAGAAACCATCTAACGAAAATGCAATGCGCAATAACCTGCGCAAAACTATGCAATACAGCGAGATTTGAGCATAAAACTGCGCAAAAAATCTAACGGATTTTTACGCTGGGGCGGGGCGCTCCCATAAAAATCTGTTAGAGACCTGTTAGAAATCTGTTAGAAAAATCTGTTAGACTAACAAAAAACCGCCCCGCTTGCGCGGGACGGTCGGGAAGTTGTTAGACTTAGGCGCGGAAGTCCGTTCCGTCGAGTTCGGGCGCGTCCTCGCATCCCTTGGCGACAATCTCTTGCACCTCGATGATGGGCGCGTGACTTGCCACACGGTCAAAGATGCTTTGAGTGGTCATCGTGCGGAAGGGCAGCTTGCTAAGGTCGCCCCCCTTGAGGTTCTCCGTGATGGAGTTGTAAAGACTCCAGAGAGTGCGCCCCTTGAACTCCTCATGACGAGGGTTGCGGAACTCCTCAATCGCGGCGTAAATGTCGCGAGCGGGGAACGCTTTGCTATCAACTAGCGTCACCATCAGATCAGCCGCTTGCGCGTCACTGATTTCCGTGGTTTTGTAGCGGTCGATGCGCAAGCCCATGTCGTTCCAGTGAGACACAACGCGCCCCACAGCGTCACCGAGAACGCGAGGCAAATCGGTGAGAATGTTCAGAGTGTGGCGGCGAGCGAGCTTCACATCCGAAGCGAAGCAGAGATTCTCGCACACCATCATGCGATTCCCGATGCAAACCGCAGCGGCGAAAGCCTTGTCGTGAGAGTTGCGCAAGCCAAGCACGACTTGACGGTCATCTCCAGAAATGCCCTTGCCAGTGAGCGCGAAGCCGCCGAAGTAGCGCAAGCCGCCACGATGCAGCGCGTGTTCTTCCTCCAATACGGTCAGACCAGCGTTCTCGATTGCCTTGCGGGTGAGCGTCACCAGCAGGTCATGAGGAATTGGAGTGTGCGTGTCGCTTTTCTCAGGGGTTTCCACGCCGATGAGTTGCTCGAAGTTGACTTTGTTTTTTGCAATGATAAGTGCCATAGTAGTAGTAGTTAGTTAGTTTTGAAGTGTGCCAGTCATTGGCGACAGGGAAAGAGTAACATTTTTTGCGGTATTGTCAATATGTTTTTTCTTTTTTTCACAATTATTTTTGTGCGATTGCGCGAAAAAAGTTCTTGACACTCTCTAACGAAAAACCTCTAACAGAAAACCCCTGGACTCTAACGTCTAACGAAAAAAATCTAACAGATTTTTATCAGGGCGGGGGGCGCTGACATAAAAAATCCCCCACCAGAAGTAAGCTGTAATCAGTCGGGGCATGAAGCCCCTTGTCCTTCTGGCGAGGGAAAAACTATTTCTTTTGTTCGTCTATTTGCTTCTTGCCATCGCGTCTAACAAGTTTGTTTTGTGCGCGTTTTCTGTCGCGTAGGTGTTTCCACCACTCGACAGTTTTGACAGAGCCTTTTGATTTACTTGAGGAAGCCATAATCACCCCCAAAAAGAAAAAGTTAAACCATAGGAAAGTCTTCCAAGTCCCAACGGGTCACTTTGGACATCCATATAAAAATCAAAAAGATATTGTGTTGCTCCAAAAGAATCGTCTTCTGAAAAGATAGGGCGTTTCATTTTCTACAAGCTTTTTTGTTAGATTCTTTCTTGCGATCCCTCAGCGCAAAGCATGGAGGGGGCATAGGGTGGCGGGTAAGGTTGCGCATGTCAAGAGAATTTTGCGCGAGTTGTTTTTTGTGACGTTTCATGCGATAGCTTGGTGGTGGATTGGGATTCGGGTTCTGGCAGGGATGCCTATTTCTTTACACACGGCGGCGAAGTCTTTACCGTGCAAAATGCGACGACCGTTTTTTGTTAGAAAGCGATTGCCATTACGCTTCCACTGGATGTGGTGAGCAATCTCATGCTTCAATACTTCGTCGAAAATCTTAAAAGAGCAGAGAATGCGCTTGTCTAATTTGATCTTGCCCTCTGCAACGTAAGCAAGACCCAGATAGCGTCCTGAGTTCATCCATTGAATTTTGAGGTGACTCATGCTCCATTGTTTCAGGGTCATGCGGATGTATTGTTCGATTTCGGAAGTGGTGGCAAACATGGCGGCGAAAGTTTATGGTTTTTTCGGGGCGTTGTCAAGTTTTAATCAATAAAAAACATTCCGCCGCCGAACATTCCTTCACGCGATTTCTTGTGTGCCTTGTCAAGAATGTTTTTCTTGAGTTCTCGTCCCTCTGGAGTCGCGGGTTTGAATGAAAGAATCTTTTTGATTTCTTTGTATGTTCCCTCGTCTTGCGAGATAGAAAGACCGTCGATCTTTTGAATGAGGCGAGACGCTTTGACGTAGTGAGGAATTTCTTGTGGTGCTTCTAGTTGTAGTTTGTCAATCTTTTCCATAGCGGCGAAAGTTTAAGTTTTTTGGGGGGAGTGTCAAGAATTTTCTCAGATATATTTTCCCTCAAATTCGGGGAGCATGGCGATAACTTTACCATTGACAATCTGAACATATTTTGCCTTGTCAAGTGGCTTGTCTTGTGACTTTACCATGAAGTGCGGGGATTTGTAGGGATTGTAAGTCACCTCGTCACGATAAACAGGGGAGTTGGGTATGAAAGGGAAACGCTCGCCAATCATTGCGGCGTGGACATTCTTTCTCTTTTCTTTGATTACTCGCTGGCGACCAGCCTCGCTAACCTTAAAGGTTACGTTGATAAGGTTAATGTCGTTAGTATGCTCAACGACTTTCCAACGTCCATTCACTTTTTCTTGAACGCTGTAGAGTTTTTTGTGGAGGTTGCGATAGATTCTTACTTTTGTCATGGCAAGAGAAAAATACACTTTATACGGCTATTTGTCAACAACTTTTTGTAAATAAAAATCAAATAAATAGTAAATAAATAACCGTTAAATAACTGTGTAGGGCGAATCTAACAGATTTTTATGCCAGCCCCGCACCTTGGCATAAAAATTTTTATCATAGCACCCCGCGCCAGTATAAAAATTTCGTTAGAGTTTTTGGGGGATTGTCAAGATATTTTTTACTTAAAAAAACGGTATTTTGCTCTTGCTTGCAATTCAGCATTGACTTTTTCCAATTCGACTTGAAAGTCAAAACCCTTGGGAACTTTAACGGAAGAATGCATTGCGCTTTTTGCTAGCGATTGTGCAACGGCTTTTTTATCTTGTGCGGTTGTAATCATGGCAAGAAAAAGTTAGTTGTTTTGTGGTGGGCTGTCAAGATATTTCAGTCATTAAGTAAGACGGCGAGAGCTTTTTTGTATTTTTCTTTCTGCCGATCTGTTGGAGAGTCTGAAAGGTTGGCGAAGATATCGGCGATTTTAATTTTTTTAGGATTGTAACTACGCGCCACTCTCTCTATGTATTGCGCGTATGTTTCTTCTTTTCGATGCGTCAACCACTCAACACTAACTATCACAGAATCACTTATCCCAGCTTTCGCAAGATCGTTTTTCGTCCATTTGGTATCTTCCAAAACATCGTGCAGCCAAGCAACTTGCCAAGCCATACTTCCCTTCTTAAAGAAAGATGCAACGGCTTCGGGGTGCGTGATGTAAGGTGTGACCCCATCGCGGCGGAATTGTCCTGCGTGGGCTTGTGTGGCGATTTCTTGTGCGTTCATGGCAGAGATATGTTAGTTGTTTTGGGGTAAGTTGTCAAGATATTTTTTTGATTAAAAAGGGCAATCATCATCGCCCTTTGCGTGTTGCGCGATAGCTCCCGCCCAGGTTTTTGCTTTCAACGATGCGAGATACTCTTGATGATCCTCCCATTCTTCGGGTGTTCTGTCATCTTCGGGGTGTTGCTGTTCTTCTCCGCGATAAAACGGGTTGCGCTCCCAAGTGTCCCAGTCTGTCAAAATCCATTGGCGGTCTTGTTGCTCCATGCCGAAAATTTGAACTTGTTCGGCAATGCCTTCTGCGATGATGTGTTGTCTTGCGTCCATGGTGGTGTGGGGAAAGAATAGTTTACTTTGTGCGGTGTGTCAATTATTTTTTGATTGTTTTCAGGATGCGATAGCTTTTGAAAGTAGATCTATCAGCCCAGCCAATTTGAGCAGAAACCAACCAATCCGCTAGTGCTTGGCGAGCGCAAGATTCACTGTTTTCCACTAGCAAGAGATTTGTTTGATTGTGGAAAGTGCCAACATCGCGACCATCGCGAATGTCTTTTGTTTCGTAGCTAACTTGGGCGAGATATGTGGTGGTGGTCATGCAGGGAAAGAGTAGCAGTAAAAACCAATCGGCGCAAGTATTTTCTTTGATTATTTTCCGAAAAAAAGTTTGTCATACGTGCGAAAAACACTTGACAAGTTTCTAACAGAAAGCGTCTAACAGATTTTTATCTTGGCGAGGGGCGGTCACATAAAAATTCGTTAGACTAACCGATTTTTTTGTTAGATTTTTCTGTTAGATAGCTCCTAACAAAAAGCCAACCCCTCTCGGGGCTGGCTTCGCGTTTGCTTTTCCGTTAGACGAACTCCAGAGTGCCTAACGGAACTTCATCCTCGCGCCCATCCTCAAAACGAATGAGGGCGCGATTTCCAACTGGAGTATTGACAACTTCGACAAGCTCAACTTCTGAGCCACAGTAAATGACGATTTCGATTTCTTCGATCATGGCAAAAGAAAGTTAGTTGTTTTGGGGGGATTGTCAAGATTTATTTTCTGTTTTTAAGTATTTCTTCCAATTTGTTTTTATCGTAAAAGAAGCTATCTTCATTCAATTTACCGAAGAAAAAAGATTTTGGCTCATCAGCGTCACTGATCTCATAGTCAAGAGAAGACAAGATTTCGTAAATGCTTGTGAGTAGGTGAACGGGAACTTCAATAGTTTGATTTGGCATGGCGGGGAAAGAGTAACAGAAAAAACCAATCAGCACAAGTATTTTCTTTGATTATTTTCCGAAAAAAAGTTTGTCATACGCGCAAAAAAAACTTGACAACTTCCTAACACAAAAGCCTAACAGATTTCTAACAGATTTTTATCGGGGAGGGGGGCGGTCACATAAAAATTCGTTAGACTAACAGTTTTTTGTCTTTTTTTTGTCTTTTTTTTGCATTTTTTGAGGGGAGCGGCTAACCATAACCGCCCCCCTCTGCCATGCATCAATCCACCACGATTGAAAACTCTTTGTCAATCTTGCCGCATTTCAGGGCAAGAACTTTTTCGGGTTTGAAGCAGAAGTAGCTGTTGCGGTTGCGGTCAACAGCGAACATGTAGCCGCCTTGACGAAGCGCATTAGTGGCGGGAGAGCCAGTGCCTTTGACCAAACCAGTGAAACGGTCTTTTGCGTTAATGGTGCGGATTGTGCCATCTTTCTTGGCAAACGTAAGAGAAAAGAATTTTCCTTTTGTTGCGTCGATGAGGGCGGCGATTTCTTCTTTAGTGGGTGTGTGTTGCATAGTGTTTGTTTTGTTAGTAGGCGGGAGAATGTTAGCGAATTTTTCGGAGTTTGTCAACTTATTTTTTGCATAAGTTTTGCAGATGCGCCAAACCATAGCAAGTTGCGCCAAAAAGAATGAAGCACAAGCAGTCAAACAATTCACTTTTGCCGCGATAGATAGCAAACGCGCAAAGGCTGAAAGTAGGCGAAAGAGTAACGACTGCGGATGAGAAGATGATGATTGCATTTTTCATGTGGTGTTGTTTTGTTAGTAGGCGGGGAAAGAATAGTTTATTTTTGCGGAGTTGTCAACAAGTTTTTTATGCAAGTGCGCGTTTTGCGCGGAAAGTTCTCAACAGTCTTGCAGCTTCTTTGCGCGAAACAAAAAGAGCAACTGCCATATTTGCACCGCCGAAGATAACCATTTCTTCCATGCATTGAGAGCGGCGGAAGCGGGTCATCTCGAAAAGTTCGCAATCATATTTTGTGCGTTCTGCGGTGCGAGTAGTGGTGAATTTTCCATTGGAGTTGATTTTGATGAATTGCTGTTGTGGTGTCATGGCGGGGAGAGAATAGTCTTTTTTGCGCGAATAGTCAACATTTTTTTTGTTTTATTTTCAGAAAAAAGTTTTGTCATACATGAGAAAAACGCTTGACAACTTTCTAACAGAAACGTCTAACGATTTTTTATCTCGGCGCGGGGCGGTCACATAAAAATTTCTCAGTTGTCAAGCTTTTTTTTTATTTTTTTTCGTTAGAGAGCGCCTCCCGTTTCTGTTAGAGAGGCGCTGAGTCTAACGCTTTTTATTTTCTGTCTGCCAAGATGAATAGCAGCACTGCAACCAGCAAGAAAAAAATCATTTTTTTGCGCGTTAGTGTTCGATCACAAAACCGCTTTCGTCTTTTTTCGCCTTGCCTTTCTCGACAAGTCCGATGATTTTTCCCGCGCCATCGAGGAAGCGCAAGTCTGTTTCGTCTCCATTGATTACGTCAACGCCTAACCATTTTGCGGGAAGAGACTTTCTGAAAACCATTGCGACATTGCCGCCAGACTTTAGAATTGATTCAGCGATTGCACCGTTAGTCTCAGACTTGGAAAAAGTCAAGTGATAATTTTTTGGCATTTCACCAGCAAGGAAAGCCGTCATTCTTTCGGGCGACTTGGTGTAGTCGTAAAACATCACTTGCGGGAACAGTTGGAAAACTGTCTTGTCATTCAATTTGATTTTTTCCCATGGCAAGTCAGAAGTGAGATTTAGGCGGAAAACGGCAGTGAGGCTCTGCTTTTCGGCAGACTTAATGGCGGCGGCAATTTCTTTGATTAATTGCGCCAAGAAAGCAACTTTATTTTTGAAAAACAAACGTGTCTTTTCAATTCGCGCAAGTTGCACGTTTGAGAATGCGCCCATGCCAGCGGTATTTAAGCACGATGCGGCACAGCCAGCAGAAGCATCTTTGCAGACGTTAAAGCCAGAGAGTGAAGCGGGGGCGAGGTGAATGCCAAAGGTTTTGAAACCGATTTTTTCACCTTTGCGGATTTTTGCGTTTGCGGTAGTAAGTAATTTCATGACGGGGAAAAGTTAGCAGATTGAGAGATTTTGTCAACAGGTTTTTTATTATTTTTCTTTCAACGCTTCCGAAAGCATAACAAACAAACCCATCGAACCAACAAAACAAGCGATGCATCCAACGTGGACATGCGTTTCGCAAGATTGCGCTCCCGTGATGATTGAAAAAGCGGCGACGAAAAGACTAAAAACAGCAAGGGCAAAGATAACAAAGTATTTCATGATGCGCAAAGAGTAGCATTTCGGGAGCCAACGCGCAAGTATTTTTTTCTATTTTTTAATCTTTTTTTTGTGTCATATTGCGATTTTTTTCTTGACAAACAGCTCAGCCAGCCCCCTAACGGATTTTTCTAACATCTAACGGATTTTTATGGGGGCGCGGGGCGCTGGCATAAAAATTGTTAGACCAGAAGCTTTTGCCGCTGGTCTAACAGATTGGCGAGGCGCGGGAACTGTTAGAAGTCCCCACAGCAGCCGTCCATGCCATACTCCGATTGGTCTTCCCAGTAGGAATCGAGATAGCGGTCTTCACCGCCCTCATACTCATAATCCTCCCAGTCCCCATCGAGGTGGGAGTCATCGAGAGGTTCAGGGTCGGGGAGTTGGTCGGCAGGGTCCGCGAACGCTTCCATGGCTGCGGTGTATTCTTCGAACTCGGCGGTGGTGGTGATGAATGGATGAGGAAACATGACAGGGAGAGAATAGCCCCGAACTGATAAAAACGCAAGAACTTTTTTCTATTTTGTGCAAAAAAGTTTTTTCGAGAAAGCGCATTTTTTTGTTGACAAGTTTCTAACGAAAACGCTTTTTCCGCATCTAACAGATTTTTATCAAAGCGGGGGGCGCTCGCATAAAAATTCGTTAGACTAACAGCTTTTGCCGCTAGCCTAACAGATTTGATGAAGCTTAAAAGTTGTTAGACCACAAGGTCAATTCCCGCAAGATGCAAGTTGCGGTATTTACTTTCTCCGCCATCGTCAACATCAAACGCTTTCACGGTGACATAACGCTTGCCATTTTTGGCAAAGGCGACATTTTCAACAGCTTCAATTTTCAGGACGCGAACGCCGCTTTTTGTAACGCTAGACTTTTCCGCAAAGTAGCGCACGGTTTTATTGACAAGGGCGGAAACGAGTTTTTCAGTTGGTGTATTGTAGTCGAAGAACATAACGAGGAAAAGATAGAAGATTTTTGCGGTGGAGTCAAGAAAAAATCACTTCAAAAGTGGAAAAATTTTTGATGATTCTTTTCAAGTAATCAATCACTTCATGCGCTGGATCATCGCCTAACGGATGCGAGCCTTGACGCTCATTCATGCGATAAGAAACAAAACCAGCGTGGACAGTAAAAACAAGATGATTCATATTGTAATTGTATCAGAGTTCCTTAGATTGTTATACTAAACCTTGCAGCAATTGACTAACCCAAATTTTCTTACTTGTGTCAATTACTTTTCCTTCGTTTGTAGCAGTGCGAACAGTCACGATTCGGT
>Ga0315900_10012630_pt1 | contig 10346 bp, 26 predicted proteins | sample LakEriMetagenome_FD_203521 | JGI IMG/M metagenome (GOLD analysis project Ga0315900, IMG submission 203521) | Freshwater fungal communities from buoy surface, Lake Erie, Ohio, United States - Buoy 12 MA114 | ecosystem: Environmental > Aquatic > Freshwater > Lake > Lake biofilm | place: USA: Lake...
AAAGCATCATCAGACTTACGATAGTACTCATAGGACTTGATGGATTTGCCAGCCAATTTACAGGCTTCTTCCACAGTCATACCCTCAGCCATACACTGGAGGATTACCCTCTTTGCTCTGTCTGACTCTTTGGTCTTGTTGGGCGTGACTGTCATTAGATCCTTTGATGGATGGATTACTCCCCACTAAAAGTGGTGCCTAGCACCACATAGCGGGGCTTGAGCGCCCCGAAGCGACCTTAGGAGCAAGGGGGTAAGTTGGTAACCGTTACCAGGCGCGTAGCGCGAGCGCAGCGCCCTGTTTGGTCGCAAATGCTAGGGCTGTTCCGCATTTGCTCCCTACTATACTTAAGGCAGGAAAAATATCGCATTTCTCTATTAAGTGACGAAAGTCACCTTATTCGCGGCATTTTATGTATACAAATCGGACATATCGGGCTTTATTTAGGCGAGATATTTAGTTGGGGAGTACAGTACACACCCGCCCGTTTTTTAGCACTACGGGGTCCGATTTTTCCGTATTGTCTGCTTTGTCTGCCTTGTCCGACCTGCCCGTTTTGACCGATATGCCTTGAAAGACAGGAGGGCGTACTACACCGTCGGCACCCTGCGCCCCTGCCTTGTAATAATTCTTTTCCAATAATAAATCCGATTCAAGACCGACAGACCTAACCCTCAACCTCTACCTTAGCCTTACAGATAGTTGAATGTTCAACTAATTATTTACGCAACAAGAGTGTTGCTAAATCGTACAAGTGTTCGAGTGATTACCCTTGAAAGGTTTGTCTGGTCAGACCCAATCAAAAGAGGATAGAAGACCCTCACCTATCCCTTTTTCTGTTACCCTGTGCCTAGTGAATCAACACCGATTCACTCGTGAAAGGATAAAAAACAGTGAAAACCATTGAAAACAACCAAGATGTACAGATTCCCGTGACTAAGTTTTATTCACAAAAACTCATCTTAGAAATCGCTTCCTATCCAACCCGCGATGTTTCTTTTTGGATTCATTCAATGAACAGTTACGAAAACGGAAGCATTGAAATGGTTGTAGTAGATGAGAAAACAGACGAATTGCGAGATGTTGTTCTCACCCCAAAACAGATTACAGACGCTTTTGTTTCGGGCGTAGGTCTTGGCTTGTATCACTGTTCTGGTTATGCCCTTGAAGATTTAGGGCATCACGACGCTTGTTCCGCCGATCTAATCCTACAAATGGCGGTCTATGGAGAAATCATTTGGGGATAGGCGAAACCGCCCGCAAGGGCGGTCACGGGCGGATTGGTCTCCCCCGTCTGATGAGCCAGACCAAAACGAAAGGATAAAAGATGACCGCTTATGTGTATGAATTGAATCGTGAGGTGTGGCACGGCTACACCCGCCCAAAAGGTGAGCCTGTAAGCCTGATCTCAGGCGAGGACAGAAAGACCCTTGATGATCACGGGTGTGGCAATTTTTGGGTGTTGGACAGTAACGGCAACAAAATGAATGTGTGGGCTTGTGAAATGACCTTGAAAGGGTGGGCTAACTAATGACCTCACAAAATGCGATCCTGAGTTCCCTTTCTGGTGATTTATTCGTAGAGCCTGATCTCATTATGGAAGAGGTGATGACAGCCTCAAGCCTCAAGGCTCTATTTCGTGCGACATTAGAAGATTTTGCCAACTATCCAAAACTACGCGACGCACTAGCCGAAAAGTTCTAATGCTTGCTTTTCCTTCAGGGATAGCCTACCCTGAGGGGAGGGGAGGAATTAGCCTCCACTTAGAAAGGATAAGAGATGACAAGTTACGCTGAACAATTCGCTAATGATTGGCTATTAGTGGCAGAGAATGATTACGACACCTATCGCTCACTACTAGAGCAAGAGGGCGAGGAGGTAGCCACTATCTCCGACAACTTGCGGGAGGAGTGGGAGACACTAACCGCGCAAGTAGTGGAATTGGTAGAGGAGAAAATTAGCGACACCGCTTCCCTCTTTATTGCTCAAATGCTACAAGGGCAGGGCTCATACCCCTTTGACCTTATCGCCCGCCGTGTCCTTGAATTGAAGGCGGAGGTGGCTCGTGTTTGAGGTATCAACTAACTGGACCAACGGGCTAGGGCAAGTGCTGGTCTATTGCCTAGCGATAGGGCTAGGGCTTTACCTAATGAGCAAGATAGGGAGAGAGGGTAAGCGATGAGCGATATCTGCCTAGTGTGCGGGGAGGATTACCCACCTAACGGAATAGTGATGTGTGATGACTGCGGTATGGATAAAGACATAGAACAACAACAAGAGAGAGAGGGCAACAAGTGAGAGAGTACGGACTACGCAAGACAGAAATCTATTACATCAGGGCCAACTCATCAGAGGAGGCGAAGGAGAAACTCGATCAAATGGACAACTCTTACGCTTGGACTGTTGAGGTAGATGTCTGCTATGTGAGTGGAGAACTACAAGACTGGGAGAAAGAGGGAGCCAATGCCTAAGTGTGGAGTGTGTGGCTGGTCTTTCTCAGATCGAACGCTGATAAAACACGCTGAAACCCCCTGTGGGGAGGAGAGCGAGAAAGCAGGGCGTATGTCGTACGCCCCTGAAATAGATGACCTAATTAGACAAGAGGAGGAGAGCAAGTGAATAATCTCATCAAAGAGGCGTTAGAAATTGCCATCAGTAATTGGGAGTACGACGGAGAATACGACAAAGTAAGCGAGGCAGTAACACTAATCAAGGAGGCAGAAGGAAATGAATAAAGAATACTATCAAGCAAAGGCAGACCTATGTCAGAAGTTAGCAGTCGAGGCTATGACAGAGGGAGACAGCAAGACAGCAGGAGATAACCTGATCCGTATGGTCAATGCCTTGAATCAACTCAACCTAATCAACTATCAAGAGGAGAAGAACAATGGCTAAGTATAAGTTCAAGTATGTATATGAACGCTGGTATGACCTAGAGATAGAGGCAGAGAGCGAGGAGAAGGCAAGAGAAATGTTTGAGAACGCGGATTTCAAGGGAGAACCGCGTCTTGTTGGAGGACAGACACAACCCGACTATGAAGTGGAGGCAAGCGTATGAAACTAACAGAGGAGGACTTTGAGAACTTATGGGATACCTCAATGGAATGGCAGGGTGTAGGGTGGGAGGCGCAAGACGGACGCTTTGATCCACCTGTATCTTTCAAGTGGGCGAGGGCATATTGGTTTGAGTTAGCCTACGCTAACCTGATAATGGCTAAAGACTTTCTCGATAGCAAAGGGGAAGCCTACGAGATTACCGCAGACCAAGCAGGAGGCTGGGTCTTACTAACGAACTATGAACCGAAAGGGGTATTGGTATGAAACTAATCAATTTCTATGAGGTAATGAACTACAAGGGTGACATTGAATGGGGAGGGGCGAGAGCGAGTGAGGCTATCAAGTGGTTTCGTAAGGGCTTCAACAACTCTATCTTCGTATCAGTATGGAATGAGGAGGACATTGAAGAGCCCGTCCTCGTCACCGATAAGATAGAAGTGACGAACCTATTGCTCTCCCTGCTGGTGAGTGAGAGGGAGGAATACCAACCCAAGCCCAAGAAAGAGTGGGCGCGATGATATTCTTAGGCGTAATCCTAGTAACTATCCTTGCCTACCTGCTCATAGTGTGGGAGGATAGGCTCAATGAATCAGATCGTTAGGCGCAAAGAGTCAGCCGAGAGGCGAGCCGTGCGAGTCCGTAACTACCAGAGGGCGAGGGCGAGAGCGTTTGTGCGCCTACGCAAGGCATACCCCGACCAATACAGAGAGTTTCTGGAACAGGAGAAGGCTAAAGATGAGGCTAATGGAAAGGCGTGGCTGGATATTGCTGGCACTACCGCTAATGACTTTAGTGTTTCTCTTTCTACACACCGACAAGACCTACCACCTAGATCCACGCAAACCAACGGAGATGAGCAGGACGAAGGCAACGTGGGAGGAGAAGAATGAGAACAGAAAACTGGCGAAGCAATACGCGTGGGTTGCGTTTGGTTGGAGAGGACGAGAGTGGCTCTGCCTCCACGATTTATGGACCCGTGAGAGCAGGTTTGACCACTTCGCACAGAACCCACGATCAAGTGCTTTCGGAATTGCTCAACTCCTTGGAGAGAGAAGTCGAGAGCCTGAACTCCAAATACTGCGAGGCTTACGTTACATTGACATCCGCTTTGGATCTCCTTGTCAGGCTTGGAGATATCATCAGAGAGCAGGGCATTACTGATGCCACACAAGACTAAGGAAGCGCGTAATGCTTGGCATAGAAAATGGCGAAAGGCTAACGCTGAACACGTCAAGAAGTGGAACAAAGATAACTATGCCAAGAACCCACGCCGTCAGATATCAGCGACCATAAAGTATAAGTATGGGATTACATACGAGGACTATGAGCGTATGCTCGCAGAGCAGGGCGGTTGTTGTGCTATCTGTGGAAGTCCAGACTCAGGAGGGCGAGGAAGATTTCACATAGACCACGATCATTCCTGTTGTCCAACTCAAAAGACTTGTGGCAAATGTGTAAGAGGTTTATTGTGTCACTTATGTAACACAAGGCTTCATCTTATTGAAGAAGGTTGGGCTAGTAAAGCGATAGATTATTTACAAAGATGGGTGTAAGATAGAGAACTACTAACTCGTTCCTTATCCTTTCGAGTCAGTAGTATAGAAGCCCTTGCCCTTGAACGTTATGGCAGGGGCTTCATACTTTCTATTGACAGTTGAACCGCATTGAGGGCAGTCATAATCTACCTCAACATCGTGAATGGATCTGAGAATGAGGATGACGTTGCCACAGGCAGGGCATTCGTATTCGTACTTCATACTTCTAGTAACTCCACAGGTACGCGCCAGCCGTCAATAGAAGGATCGGCAAACTGCTCTATCATATATTCGTCAGCCTGAAACTTGCCATAGATTTCAATAAGTGAGAAATATTCATCATCAAGTACCTTCGCACCTACAACTGTACGTCCAGCGTCCTTCTTCCAAAATGGGATAGCACTCTGCGTTCTGATAGTGCGTACCTCAAGGTCACCCACGTCAGAGATATTCTTGCGAGCCTTATGTAATTCATTAGGATACCAAGGCATATTCCAAGCGAGGTTGTAGTGGCGAGCGACCGCCCACTCTGCTACGTTCGCTCTGATATTGGCGAGGATCTCAGGTTCTAACTTACCGAACCTCTTACCAGCAGCGTAGTTTGGTCTATCTTCTGACCCGAACTTGACTAGCCAACGTTCAACAGCGACGAGAGTACAGACTCTCACCTCTGCTTGGGAAAGTTGTATGACTATTGCCAAGGGCTTTCGCCTCCTATATGGTTTTGTAGTTTGCGTAGTGCTTGGTTGCACTTACGATCAACAGTAGAGATAGCACACTCTAGGTACTCAGAGATGAGTTGAAGAGTGAGGTTGTCGTGGAATCGAAGGCGAAGTATCTCTTGGTCTGCCTTCTCTAATTTCTCATAGGCTTTCTTGATATCTACCAGCGTAGCCAATAGGTTGCCACCTTCAGCAGGGGCAGAGGGCTTACGAGGTGTGCCATCATTGATAAGGATTTGGCTCTGCTCTAGTGAGGTGTTGTTGATAGCGCTCTTGATAACGAAAGGTAATAGTTGAGAGATAGTAACTGTGTCATAGTACGCCTCATCGTTGAGATGATAGCCAGACCTAGCGGCCTTCTCCTTACGAGCATAGCGCTCTAGATGTCTGCGTATCTGCCACGCTACCTTCTTCTCGTTCCACTTGCGCTGAACTTCAGACTCATCAGAGAGCATCTGGTTGAAGTGGTCAGCGCGTGAGAGAACAAAAGCCCACGCCTCTTGTAACAAGTCAGCCTTCTCTGTGTGCGTTCTGAACCTGCGGTGGATACTAGCAACCACCGAAGGAACTAGATCATCGAGTGATGGGTGTAGTTGATTGGTCATTGGCTCTCTTATTCATCTCTTCTACGTATCGGTCAGCCTTCTCACGTTTCTTTCTAGCAATTTCTTTACGGCGTTGGTCTGCTTTGTACCACGAATACTTCTCAGTAGCCACGACGCTTATCCTTTAGTTCAAGTAATAGTATGGCTAGCAACGGTCCAATGCCAAAGCCAACAAGCAAACTAAGTAATATCACTAACAATGTATTCTCAGTCATTGGGTAACTCAGGCCAAGTCTTATCAAGTACCATCATTGCGATAGCAGAATAGTTGAGCAGATCTAAGAAGGAATCTCTGAGGCTTTCGTTGCTGGGAGATACGTCGCTATCAATGAGGTTATTGATGCGAGCCACTTTGTCCCACATACGCACGCGGAGTCCGTTGAGTGGGCCACCTGGAGAGTGAGCGATGTTCTTCGGGCCGTAATCGTGATGCTTGCGGATGAGCAGATTTCCTGCGGTATCAAGTATTCGCCAGACATCTCTGATGAACTCGTCATTTATTTTCTTACGGGCATCGGCTGACAGGTTATCGTCCCAGCCTTGTAGTCTATCGAAAGTATTATCATCCCCATATCCATCAATAATTTTGCTGCCTCTTGGAGAGACTGGTTCTTGTTCACTCACTTCACTCCTCCTAATAGATTTGCTAGTTCTTCTGGACCACGTTGTAGGTACATCTCATTGATGTCCATACCTAAAGGTAAGTTTACTATCACAGAGTTCACAACCTCGGACGCAACGCGCTTAGAGAACTCTGCTCCTGGATTACTTCCATCTTCTTTCACATCGTTATCGCCTACTACATAGACAGTATCAAAGCCAGTCAGTAACTTGGCATAGTGTGGTTTCCACGCAGCAACACCAGGAACTCCCACTGCTGGGATACCTAGAACTCCTGAGACGATCACACAATCCAACTCACCTTCGCATACCACGATATGAGATGAGTCAATAGTTACATCACTGACGTTATACAGGTGCAACTTCTGCCCTGTGGGTTGCCCATACTTAGGCTTGCCATCATCTATTCTTCTAAACTTTACACTGGTTGCTATCCCCAAAGCCGTGATGTAGGGAATGGATAACCAACCCTCACACTGGTCGTGACCAGCAGCAGGATCAACTACTGTGCCAAGCATAAACTGCTCGGCTACCTGCTTAGATACTCCACGTCCTTCGAGATACCTTAGCGTTGCCTCGTCTATGTTTTGACTGTAACGTGTGACCGCTTCCAGTAACAATTTCGACTGCTCGTTTGACTGCATCCTTGAACTCCAGATTCTCCTTCTCCATCACCACATTGACAGAGTTGCCACCCTTGCCACACGTATGACACCAATACAGATTGTCGTACGTATTCATTACTGCGCTACGCCTAGAGTCATCGTGAATACAACACTTGACACTAGCGCTCTTGCCTTCTCTTACTTCCCCACCATAATAAGAAACGATGACTGCTACGGGGATTGAGTCTGCATCAACGGAGCCTTTGCCCCTTTTCGGACGAACCACCCTGGTCCAGTCTTGTGCTGGCATCCGCAATCTCCTTTACATAGGTCGTGCAACTCTTCAGACTTGTCGTAGTTGCCTTGCGAATTGAATGAAGCACCTACCTTACAATCGTTACAGATCATTCTTCTTCCTTTACTTCTTCTTTTTTTTCTACCTCAGTTGGTTCTTCTGGTAGTTGTACATCTTCTACTTTCCAAATGTTGCTACTTGTTATCTGTCCATTAGGTACTGGCATTACTTACTCCTGTCTTCTAACCATTGGTCTAGGTCTTGGATAACCCAAGCCTTCTCTACTCCGTGTTGTCTGCGTTTGACTATAACGAAGGCAGGAGGAGTCGCAACCATCCCCCGTGCCTTCGCATAGTTCTTTGCTTCTACCTGTGCTTCGTCCCAGAAGGCAGGAAGATTCATTGACTTGCGGTTCTTACACTCCAGAATATAGGTCTGACCTGCGATTATGGTAACGATGTCACCTTCATCATTGGCCCCAGCCTTGGCAAGTCTTTCAGCAAAGTGACCAAGAGAGCGTAGATACTTCATCACATCAGTCTCAAACTTCGATCCCTTTTGTTTGTTGTAACTACTCACCGTGTCACCTGTAAGTTGTCGTGGAGGTATGCCCTGCCTTGCGAGTCAGCATCACCAATCTGACACGCACCAAAGTTTGTAAATAATGTTGCCCACCGTGAAGCGTCGGCGTAGTGGGGACCAAACCGATTCTTCACGGCAGCAACCCGAAGCATTCCTTGGGAGGGGTCGTAACCAAGGGTCAGAATGACGGCAGGTAATTGACTTACCTTTCCGTGTATGGCACGACGAGGAGGCGGCATCGTGGGAGATCCATATTCACTCTGTTCTGATACGTGATGAAGCACTAGCACACAGGCTTCGGTCTTGCGTGCCATATCGTGTAACTCCATCATAATTGCACGTAGTCCAGCCCATTCATTATCTGTCTCGGCTGCTACATTCATTAGGTTATCTATCACTATAAGTTCAGGAGCGATTCCATACAGTTCGATATATGCCTTTATCTCCATCTCGATGTCATCGAGTGAAGGGCTTGAGTCGAATACCCACTGTATGTTATTCATTCCTGCTAAGTAATCCTTGTAGTAACGTGGGTTAGCCATAAGGTTTGTTTCAACTGTCACTTGTGAATGACCTGACAGATGAGCAGCAGTTCTAATCATCACTGTTGTGGTGTCAGTATCTGCTGAAAAGAAAAGTGTTGGGATGTTTGCTTTGATGGCATAGACAAGAGCGAACATAGACTTACCTGCATTGGGTGCTGCTGCAACCATACAGACTTGTCCACGTCTGAACCTGACCTTGATCTCTGATGTATCAAACGCCTTCCAGATATTGGGTAGAGGTGTAGCCTTGACGTTCGTTGATTGCCACGCACGTGAAAGCCTAAGCACTCTTATCCTCTCTCTCTTCTGGTGGTAGAACTATCCCTAGTTTTCTTCTAATTAGTTTACGCTGATGGGCTGTAAGTCCTCCCCACATACCATAGCGTTCTTTGTTGATTCCCCATTCAGCGCATTCAGTTCGGTGACGACAGTTTCCACAGATAGTTTTAGCGAGATTGACACCTTCGTATTTTCCGTTACCAGATAAATCTTCTGGGTACCAGTATTCGCCACCGACTTCCGCACAGAGAGGACTTTCGTACTCTCGTGGGTCACGCACTGTTTTATCGAACCCAGATTGCGTCGCACTTGTCTGGCGTGCCTTTAGGTGAAGCACACATCCAAGCCTTCCAAGGGCCTTTCGCTCCGTTGCCAGTTCTGAATTGCATCTGACCGTGCTTACACTCAGGTGTCTGTCCTTCGACAACCTGTGGTCGTGGTGGATTTACTCTATCATCCAGTCTGTTTACTGCTGGCGCAGTATTGTGAACGGCAACAGGCGCAGCATTGCCTCGAAAAGAATCAGCAGTTGATGTAATCAGTGCAGATACCATTGATAGATCTGTCAGACCTGTCTCTAGTTCACGCACATCTGATGCGTAAAGATTGATGAGAGTTCCATCCGCCAACTTATAGTTGATCTGGAACTTTGTTGATTCACTTGCAGCCATATTACTTACCTCCAGTATGTTTGATTGAAAGGCGAAGACTTTCCTTGCCTTCGATTGTAGGAACAAAGCCAAGAAGTTCTTTGACTGTTTCCTTGTCTACCTGTTTAGCACCAGCAACAGAGGACCAGCGAACTTCAACCCCTGTATCAGTGACACCGACTACTCCAGCCAGCGCGTCCTTCAACGCATCCTTCTGTGCAGTCAATTCTTTTATTTGATTATCTAGTTGTAGATATGTCAGCGCTTTGGATGACGCATCCTTATCTTCTATCAACGGTAATTCAGTTTTTGTACGTTCTTTTTTTAGACCAACGCATCCCATCTCACCAGATGAGTCATAGTATTTACAATAGAACTTACAGTAACTCTCATCTTTTTCTGGTTCAGGTGGTGTCTGTGATTCCTTGACACCAGCCAACCAGTTGAGGGCTTCAAGCGCGATGGAAGAATCGTACTTCTCAGAGTGGACCTTTACATCGCGCTCGTCACCGTCTCGTGGTATTGCCACTAGATGCACATTGTGGACCTTCCCCAATCCACTTTGTTCTATTAGGTATCCGTAAGTATGTACCTGCCAGCGTTGCTGGAGGCTTGGAAAATAGGCAAGATTCTTAGCCTTGACAGTCTTCCAATCAACTACATCTCCAGAGCCTGGGATGTAGAGATCTACGTGTGCTTTCATACCGTTATATTCTACGGTCTGCTCAATGACAACATCTTTGTTATCTGCTAGTGCTTTCTCAATAGCACCGTGAATGGCTGTACCCATAATGGCAGCCAACTTCATCTCGTTCTCATTAGTCTCTGGCTGGTTGTTCAACTTGTACCA
>Ga0315900_10012634_pt1 | contig 10346 bp, 9 predicted proteins | sample LakEriMetagenome_FD_203521 | JGI IMG/M metagenome (GOLD analysis project Ga0315900, IMG submission 203521) | Freshwater fungal communities from buoy surface, Lake Erie, Ohio, United States - Buoy 12 MA114 | ecosystem: Environmental > Aquatic > Freshwater > Lake > Lake biofilm | place: USA: Lake...
GCAGTGAATTATTGCAGGGTGAAGCCGGAACGGGGTCTTATCAATGGAGTGTGCGATTTACCGATGAGCTAGGAATTAGACAAGAATTCAATGAAGCTTTTAACATTCGAATGTCGAATGAGAACAAAATGCAAGGTCATTCCTTTACCTATCTGCCCGATTTACAATCGTATTCAAAGATCCTCGGACAAATCGATATGGATCTCAAGCAATATCTTCGTTCTCAGGATGAAATACTTATCATCATCGATAAATCTGCATCAGAAGATATTCGAAAGAAAGCAAAAGATATTCAGCGATATTTGATCAATCTACTACAAAAACAGAATACAGTTTTACGCAAGGATATTTCGATCATCGAAAAAGGGAAAGAGAATGCACTGTATACAAGCACATCTTCATGGGGGAAAATATATGAACAGGGAATTAGATTGGAAATCATCCACTAATCATAAATTCATGATGATACCCAATGTCATCATGCGTGGCTCGGCAGGTATGATTCCGGGTCCGGGATATGATTCGGCTCTACGCGTGAAATAGCGGGCATCAAATAGATTATTCACATGAGCTTCCACTGAAATCGAGGAATTCATTTTATATGCAAATGAAATGTCTGCAACAGTATATGTCGGGATTTCTCCAACAATAGGATTGGAAGATCGAATGGCATTGCTCGCATCAGAGAATTGTTTGCTTACATGAGAGATATGGAATCCAAAACTCATGTCATTCATAATCAACTCCAATCCACTGCGAAGAGTCATTGCAGGAATATACTCAACTGTATTTCCTTGAATTCCCGGCAAGGAAGAGCGAATATATTCACCTTCAATGAATGAAGAATTGAGATATGCCCTTAAGCCATGCTGAGTATTAACTCCAAGCACTTTGAATATGTCTATTTCAATGATTGACTCAATGCCAATTGTTCTTGTGGCACCAATATTTGTACGATAGCGATATGGTAAAAAGAGGGGAGCGCGATCACTCTTCAAAACCGTACCGATGCGATTCTCATAGGAAAGATAAAAAGCACTTACATCAAAATAGAGCAATCCTCCGAATGCATGACCTTTCACACCAATATCAGCATTGAATCCTTTTTCATCATCCAATGTTGAATCAATGATCAGGTTTGGATTATTCACGCGAATATCACTGAATGTGATGGCTCTGAAATTACGAGCATAATTGGCATACACTTCCAAATCTTGATCTATTCTGAAAGATGTTCCAATTCCATAAAGAATGATTGAACGGCCGACAGTTTTATCTTCGAAATTGTCATTTGTGCTCACGAGATTGCCAGCCAAATCAACAACTCTTTCCGTGAATCTTCCTTTGCTTCCAGTCTCGACATATTCATATCGTATTCCCGGAAGTATCGTCCAATACTCGGTTGGACGAATCGCGGTTTCTGCAAAAAGTGAATAATTCTTGCCGGGATTTTCAATATTCATGTTTTCGGGATATACATTGTCTGCATACGAAAATGTTGGTGAGAATCTATCATTCGGTATTCCTTGCATACTTATTGCATCACCATGATATGCTCTCCAGCCGATGAGAAGATTCGAGGGATTTTCATCCAAAAAGAATGTATGCATGAATCTGGTTTCATTACCGAAATTCATGAATTCGCCTTTGATAAGTGTTGGAGCGATGATGCCGTCAATCACGGATGTATTCTGAAGATTTCCTTGCGAGGATCGAATTGCATTCACATTGAAAAAGCGAGACTGCACTCTGGACATCGGAGAGAATTCCACAAGCATTTGAAGCGCATTTATATTCCAATCAACTCCGAACCAATTATGTTTTCTATATGACAATCCCGGATCTTCTTCGAACTGTCTATCGGTCAAACCACCGGGTAGATGTTGAAGTGATGTATGATATGTGGTCTCGAATGTCAATGAAACATAATCGACAGGTCTATAGCCAAAATTCGCATAAGCCGTCAATGCCGTATAATCAGCATTGGCTCTCCAACCATCTCCACGCTTATATGATATGCCGGCAAAATAAGTGAATTGATCTTGAGCCGCTCCTTGAATTGAGGCAAAGGCATTCATGAAACCATATAAACCACCAAATAATCTGGTTTGTGCTAGAAATGGAATGGTATCATGTCCTGACTTCAACTTAAAATTGACCATTCCACCAAACTGAGGTCCATATTGCATTGATGCTGCACCACGGACGATTTCAATTCTGTCCACGAATTCCATTGGCGGCGTATAATAATTCTCGGGATAACCAAGCGCATCAGCCGCCATGTCATACCCATTAATGCGAGTATTGAAATGAGCGGTTCGATTTGGATTCATGCCACGACCACCAATGCTCAATTGTAATCCTGATTGATCATTTTCCCAGATATTCAATCCGGGAACTCGGGCAAAGATTTGCCTGGCTTGGGCATTAGATTTATTCGACATGATTTGATTCATATTGATGAGTTCTGTCTTCTTGCCTTCAAAAATTGCGGCAAGTTGAACATTCTCCAATGAACGGGCCAAAAGTCCATTGCGCGAAGCATCCGATTGAACAAATACATCTTCAAGTATGATGTCTTTGAGTTTAAGATAGACATTCATCGAAGGAGCATTCACGGGAATAGACACAATTTCCGATGCAAAACCTTGAGCAGATATACGAACCGTGATGATATCTTTTACTGTGGACATCATTCTAGTAGCAATACCTGATGTATTTGAGCGAATGGTCTGTTGATCATCAAAGAAAAAGACTTTTGCTCCAATAATCGGTTTTTTGGTTTCCGAATTACTTATTTCAAGAGAAATAGTCACTGGTTTTGGAGCAGGCAAAATGTTTTCGGCAGAAAATGCTGATTGAATCAAGAATACTGACAGCAATAGATATATCAATCTCATTGTATTGCTCCCGGATATGAAGCAATCCATGTTTTATGAGAATAATCATCAGTAATTTTTGATAAATCCATTTTGGGATCAATCAATCGAGCCGAAGACCTACCATTTATTGTCACCCAACAATCTACAGTTACGATTGGATCATATATGCCTTGCTTTTGATATTCATCATGAAGAAAATGCGCGAAGGCAAGTATCATGTCCGGCTGAAATGACATTTGTTTTTCCTGATGCGCGCTCAGCCATTCAGTATTATTTACATAACCCATTTTACCGGATTTTCTATCAGTGATCACGAATTGCGCATTGCCTGATTTTTCTGTCAGCATCACACGCCATCCGAATCTATATCCTTGTTCAGTCCACTGATGATTCCCGGGATAGAGAGCATAACGCAATGGAAACAACAATTGAAATGTCACATATATGCCGAGTAATGCAATACCATATTTCGGCAGACTCACTGTGAATTTTTCAGATTGTTTAATCCCCGTTGAAAAGAATCGTTGAATGATATTCTGATGAATGGAAGCATCAAAAAACAATGTTGCCATGAATATCATGACAATCGGAAATACTCCGATTTGAAAGAGTAGTCCTGTGATTGAATGGAATATCACAACCGTGACAAATGCATAATACCGAGTTCTTGTGTTGATCAAGAATGCAATGATGATCAAATCATAGAGCATACCAAACCATGAGAAAACATAAGCCGTGAAGTCCAATGCGAGCAAAGGACCAATAACCGGCAATGATGCATGCGCGGGAAGCCAAATCTTGAGAGGCAAAGCGGAGAAGAGCCAATCAGCATTGACTTTTGCAATACCGGCATAGACATAGATAATTCCGATTTGAAAGAATACAATCAAATGTGTCCAATAAGGCACTTCGCTCGCTTCTTTTACGCGACCTGATTGAACATCAAGAGATGCAGTCATATGAGCGGGTAGAATGCAGAGAATCAAAGTGAATAAACTCACTGCATAATAATGATTCAAATAAAAGGAGATATCCCATACTTCGATATAGGTGAAGCTTAGAAACATGAGCAATGACATTACTCTGAATCTATATCCTAGAATAACGCCGATCGAAGAAATGATGAGTAATGCAAATGTTGCGTAAATCAAGGGAGTTGAAGGAGCTGAGAAGAACTCTAAACCGAAATACGGAAAGTGAAACTTAGGTTGGATATACTGCATGTCTATCCAACCCAGAAGAATAAAACGCAGCGTACTTATGAGAACGAGCATTCCCAGTCCCATGCGAAAATATGCAAGGGTTGAGGCAGAAGCCGGGACAAGAAGGAAATGCTTGATTCTATTCATGATATTGGAGAATCAATCTCCGTCTCCACTGGCATAGGTAATTGAAATTCCAAGGAGCGAAGACATCTCACTCTTGATGAAGCGCGTATGCTTGGTCATTTCCAAAAAGATCTGCTCCAATTGCGAAGACTGACCAATGATCATAGTGTGAAGCGGCACTTGTGCATCGATTGTAGATATACCTGTACCAATCACATTCCACTGCAATTCTGTGTCTTGTGCCAATCGTGGACCATTCTCAACAGAAAGGATATACTCTTTGAATCCATTTGCTGAAAGGGAAGTGGCAAGTGAAAGTCTTGCATAGCCAAACCAAAGATGTCTGAGTGCAGTATATTTCGTTTTGAGTAATGCTGTGGAATAGCCGCTATAATAGCCCTCGACTTTTGTGGGTTCACTATTCACTTGACCCGCTCTCTTGCCCATGGGCAAACCAAGATTATAATTCTTCATCACTTCAAAATGAAAGACAAATGAATTGTACAAATCAGAAATAGATGATCCTGCTTGTGCTCCATCATTGTTGATAAAAGCCGTTCCATAAGCACCTTGCCATTGATTCAATACAGTTTCAACTCTCGATACTATATTTCTGCTCACGGCTTTCATATATGTAAGTTTGAATGGTTGATCTTTGATTGATTGAATGAAAGAAGCTGAGTCTTTAAAAATCAAGTAATCAAGCGCATAGATTCCTCTTGAGTCTCTATCGAAATTCCTAAAACTTGTGTCTTTCGCATTGATATAAGATTCAATCTTCAAAGCGGAAGCAGGGAATGTGCCGATATTTTGAAAAAGGGAACCATCACTCATTTGCGCAGGTCCAAAATCAAAGAATACCACAAATTGCCAAGCATCAGCCATCTTGCGCCAGCTATTGCGAAGCTCTTGTGCATTTTGTTCATTCTGGTTTTCCGCGAATAATTGTAATGTTGAATCATGGCTCTTCACTGCTTGATACATATCACCATAGAGTGGAATGATGGTATTTTTTGCGGTGAATTCAAGCATTGCTTTTCTATCATAACCTTGTCCGACAGGACCTGCCGGATCATCACATGATAAAAAGGAGAAAAGCGGAATCAGCGTGATTAAGATGAGGATTATTTGTTTCATGATTATTGTCTATTCTGAGTTGTGACCCAATTCACTTTGAAATCTTCGATCTCTTGATCTGTGAATCCATAGATTGATTTGATTCTTGCAATCACTTGAAGTAATGCGGGAGCATTTGTGAAAGCATCGGTGACAAATACGGAAGGTTTATTGGATTTGAGCAATGAGAGTATGTCATCAATTTGCGCATTCGTGATTTTCTTTTCAGAAATGCCTTTCAACCCACCTAAGAAACCAATGCTTTCACCAACTGCATGGAGTCCTGCACCATGATCCATTGCTTGAGGATTGGTCATCGTGAATTTTGCATGTGCGGAAAAACAATAATTCACTACTGTTGCCAAGATTGCTTTCTCCCATGTGAGAAGCACTGATTTTCTATCGTATAATGTCTCATTGGTATAATCAGAGCCAGCTTTCTGATGTGCTTGCATTGCAATCACATTTTTCTTGAATGCGGTGTATAGACCATTTCCATCATTTTTATCTCTGCGGGCTGCATATGAAGCGGAAAGGATATCAGGGATATTTGTTGTTCTGTCACTATTGGAAAACCGTGGAGTTGCGCCAAAGAGGGCGATTAATTTATGCGTGGATTCAGAAGTAACAGACATTCTTGATGCTTTATGATAGAATAAGCCAAAGAATGATGCCTTATCCAAGATTTGCTCTATTTCCAAGCCATTTTCATCAAAGAGATATCCGCCATATGTTCCGCCTTGAGTTTGGTTGGCAGCATATGGATCATAGGAATTACCCGAAGCTTTTGTCAATTCTTGAAGATATGCCGGAAATATAACTTTAAGAGAATCATTCGCTTCAGTGAGATGCGCTTGCATTGTTGTAAGTGCTGTGGCATAATCCACAGTAGTACCGTTAGTTCTGCCTGTTTTTAGCAAGTTTACAAAATCTTGATGCTGTTTGATGAGAACATTCTCTGCAACAACGGCATTTGCATAGCCTGTCGAATCATAACTAGTTGGAATTTCAATAGGTTGCATTCCATCATCGGAGCAACCGATCATCAAAACCGCAAGCAGAATAGATGTGGCGAGGGAAAAGAAATGCTTCATATATATGAGAAGAGTTACATGTTAAAACTTATTTAGACTTAGTCTAAATTAAGAACTTCATCATACATGACCAAATATATCCTATTTTATATTTTCTTATCAAAGCATGTTTTTTACTACATTTGCCATGCAGCAAATGGGGTTCATTATAAAACCCCTGTTTTACATTTATTATGGGAAGTACCATGAAACACCTCAAACACTTTTTTTTCGCCCTTTTGTGTATATGTGCGACAGATCTTATTGCACAGCAGACATATTTCAATATCCCAAATTCGAGGGTAACCGGGCAAGGCGATATTTATCTACAAGTCAATACTTTTTTGACAAATAATTTGGACAGAACCCAACTGAATGGCATGTATGGTGTCAATAAAAACACTGAAGTGGGTTTAAATTTATTGAATTACAATAGTGGTGATACTTGGTATGGCTTAACGGCACAACATAGAGAAGAGTTAACTTCTGAGCATAATCTTACAGTAGGAGCAACATACTATCTTAATTCAAATGACTCATACTATCTATATGGCTTAGTGACGGCAAACAAATTGCTTGCAAAAGCAAATATAAATGCCGGTGTATACTATGGTAATGAAAGCATGTTTGGTGAATCTACAATCGGCTTCATGGCAGGCATGGATTATCCGGTATTGAATGACAAAATCCGTGTCAAGGGTGAAATCATGACCGGTAAACATTGGATGAATGGTCTGAATATTGGAGGTCAATATGAAATATCGAAGAGCATGCTAGCCGGGATTGGAATCAATCTTTTCAATTTCAATGACAAAGCTCAATCTCCCTTTATCTTGCAATTACATTATAATATGTAATACAATTCAATTCTTATTTAAAGCGAGTCGATTCATCGTCTCGCTTTTTTTATGTTAGGTCCCTATGAGACAATTCGTATTGATACTAATGCTTCTTCTTTCAAGCCGAGAGACTTTGATGTCTCAAGTTGGAGAGACATACCCAGCATCAATCTCATCATCACTCAACAATACCTTCTCTCACCATGGAGTGCTTGGTGGATCAGTTGTCACATTTGATAGAAATGGCTACCATTCATTTTCCTATGGTGATGCTTTTCCGGATAGCATTCCATTTACCGATTCAACATTTCTTCGCATCGCGAGCATTTCCAAAATGTTCACCGGCATGGCATTATTACAATTGGTGGAAGAGGGGAAGGTAGAACTCGATCATGATGTAAACTCATACTTGGATTTCAAGCTTGTGAATCCCGCTTATCCCAAAGTCCCAATCACGATTCGGATGCTACTCAATCATACATCCACATTGCAGGATTCAAGAGAAATACTCAGCATGGCAAAAAGAGCGATCTATAGAGATACGCTGAATCCGGAGAAGTCAATACCTGATATCAGAGAACTTTTCACATCGGGAAACAATCATTTTTTGCCACGAACAATCAAGACTGTAAAAGGGAAGATTGCAAAAGTTATTCCCGGTTCTTATTTCCATTATACGAATCTTAATTTCGTGATCTTAGCGCATATCATTGAAAGAATTGAACAGCAGCCATTTCATGCTGTGATCAGGAAAAGATTGCTTGATCGCTATGCGATTCCTGGTGGTTTTATCGTGCAGGAAATTCCGGAGCACAGCACATTGAGTCCGCAATATCTACCGAAAGGCAATACATGGATTCCTGAAGCTGATGCATATACTGCGCCATATGATTCTATCTTTACTTCAATCACAGACTATGTACCCGGAAGAAATGTCCTTCGATTTTCGCCACAAGCAGGAATGAGAGTAAGTAGTCATGGTCTAGCAACATTTTTTCGTTCTTTTCTATCTGATTCCAAAATATCAACTATCAAAACAATGATGTTCAAGTCAAGTTGGAAGGCGAAGAGTGACAATAATTCTCATCAATTTGATAACTTATTCAAGGAATGGGGTTTGGCTTGTCATATCATCAATGAGAAACAAGAACCCTTCGCGGGAGATTTTCCATGGATTGGTCATATAGGTCGTGCAAATGGTGCATATACATTGATGTATATGAGTCCTCATGCACAGAAAGGAATAGTAATATTCATCAATGGAAAAAGGAAGCAATCAAAGGGAAGCATTGGCTTTGAATCAATCGAAAAAGAAATCATGAATATTATTTTGAATAAACATTGGAGGAAGGAATGAAGTATTTCATCATTTGCGCCATCGCACTTTTCATAATGAACGAATCTCTTGAAGCACAAACCATGCGCATGGGACAATCTCCATCGGGACAAATCATTCTCATGATGGACAAAAACAGAATCAGAAGAGGAAATTCACCATCCGGCGAAATAGTCCTAACCATAGATGGTGAGCGCATCAGAAAAGGTAATTCTCCGTCGGGAACAATCATCGCAACTGTTGTCGGCAATTTTGTGAGAGAAGGAAATTCCACGAGCGGTCGAATCATTGCTTTCATCGATGGCACAAAAGTACGAAAAGGGAATTCGCCTTCAGGGACAATCATCTCAACAACAAATGGCGGAAGAATGAGCGGGGCCGCGGCGGCTGTCTATTTACTCTTATTGTAATTTGGAAACATCATGCTACATTCCATTACTACCAAAAAATCAATTGATACCATCATTTCGGAAATCCAAGAATTGGTACCCAAGTCCGGTTTCTCAATTCTGCATCATTATGATTTTCAAACTATTCTTGAAGGAAAAGGTTTTCCAATAGAAAGAAAAGTATGGGTCTTTGAAATTTGTAGAGCTTCACTCGCCTCAAATATGCTCACTCATTTCCCACTTTTTTCTGTCATGATGCCATGCAGAATTTCCATCTATGAAGATGCCGGTATAACACATATCGCCACCATAGACATGATACCCATGCTGGATTCAATTAAAGACAGTGCAGAGTTGCATCAAGAAGCCAAAATCCTCTATGGTCAATTAATGGAGATGATGAAGACATTGGGTGGTTGATTATACCTTTTTCCCCTCGGTTCTGGTCAAAAACTCCTCGTCGTGCGAAGCCGAGACGAGAGTCCACTATATACAACTCCCCACCTCGACTTCGCTCGGTGTGCACTCGACTTCGCTCGGTGTGCACTCGACTTCGCTCGGTGTGCACTCGACTTCGCTCGGTGTGCACTCGACTTCGCTCGGTGTGCACTCGACTTCGCTCGGTGTGCATATTGAACTGATTTGTCCGAATAAGTAATCCTCATATAAATCGGAATAGTCTCGTCCAACTTTGGTTTACTATAAATCAAAATGAACGAAATGTTCAATTTCGTTGTCATATTACCTCCAAAAAGGGTTTTAGTTTATTAAATAATGGTCAAAAAGAGGTCAAAAACACATCTATAAGTGGTTTTTCAGAAACCCAAGAACCCATACCAGTCCTTGTTTGTAGGGGAATCTTCTACCTTTTTTGAGAAATGAGAAAAAGGTATCACTTTTTACCACTTTTCTCATCCTTCTCTCTGACACCCTGAAACGGAAATATGAATATAATCGGAAGGAAATTTGATGGTAAAATGAGTTCGGTAATACTACTATAACTACTGATATACTATACAGTTAGTAAATGAATTATACATACTGTACGAGAACAAAACCTAAGAGAATATCAAGTAGAAATACCGTAAACATCAATACAATGGATGAATGGAACTACAATGAGAAGAAAAACTGTGATGATGAGACTGTAACACCAATCAATCATCACACTACTGTGACACTGTAACTCTATTAATTTCAATGTATTGATTCAATCCCATAAACTCAATTACCCACAAAAAAACCGATAACTACATGATGTAATTATCGGTGAAATTTGTCCTAACAACCATAGGGTTGTGGAGATGGCGGAATACAAAGAATAACGCCATAATCACCATTCCAATCACATCCATATTCAATTTCAAGTGTGTCCATCATATC
>Ga0315900_10012638_pt1 | contig 10343 bp, 9 predicted proteins | sample LakEriMetagenome_FD_203521 | JGI IMG/M metagenome (GOLD analysis project Ga0315900, IMG submission 203521) | Freshwater fungal communities from buoy surface, Lake Erie, Ohio, United States - Buoy 12 MA114 | ecosystem: Environmental > Aquatic > Freshwater > Lake > Lake biofilm | place: USA: Lake...
GATCTTCAAGCAGCTGCTGATGGTCGCCGGCTACGACCGCTACTACCAGATCGTGAAGTGCTTCCGCGACGAGGACCTGCGCGCCGACCGCCAGCCGGAGTTCACCCAGATCGACGTGGAGACCTCGTTCCTCGAGGAGCGGGAGATCAACGACATCATGGAGGGCATGATCCGCCGCGTGTTCCGCGAGGTGATGTCCGTGGAATTGCCGGCGTTTCCGCGGATGAGCTACGCCGAGGCGATGTCGCGCTACGGCAGCGACAAGCCCGACCTGCGGGTGACGCTGGAACTCGTCGAGATCACCGATGCGGTGCGCGATGTCGCCTTCAAGGTGTTCTCCGGCCCCGCGACCACGCCCGGCGGCCGCGTGGCGGCGCTGCGCGTGCCCGGCGGGGCTGCGCTCACCCGGGGCGAGATCGACGGCTACACCGAGTTCGTGAAGGTGTACGGGGCGAAGGGTCTCGCCTACATCAAGGTCAACGACGCGACCCGGCTGGACGAGCAGGGCCTGCAGTCGCCCATCGTCAAGAACCTGAACGCGCAGGCGCTCGCCGAGATCATGCGGCGTACCGGCGCGCAGAACGGCGACGTGGTGTTCTTCGGGGCGGATCGGGCGAAGGTGGTCAACGATGCGCTGGGAGCGCTGAGGCTTCGCATCGGGCACGAGAAGGGCCACGTCGATGGCCGTCAATGGGCGCCGCTGTGGGTCGTCGATTTCCCGATGTTCGAGTTCGACGAGGAGTCACGACGCTGGCAGGCGATGCACCACCCGTTCACCGCGCCCAAGGAGGGGCACGAGGACCTGCTGACCACCGATCCGGGTCGCGCGCTGGCGCGCGCCTACGACATGGTGCTCAACGGCTCCGAGATCGGCGGTGGCTCCGTGCGTATCCATCGCGAGGACGTGCAGTCGAAGGTGTTCTCGGCGATCGGCCTCACCCCGGAGGAGGCGCGGGCGAAGTTCGGCTTCCTGCTCGATGCGCTGCAGTTCGGCGCGCCGCCGCATGGCGGCATCGCCTTCGGCGTCGACCGGATCGTGGCGATGATGGCCGGCGCGGACTCCATCCGCGAGGTCATCGCCTTCCCCAAGACGCAGCGCGCGCAGTGCCTGCTCGCACAGGCGCCCTCGGCGGTGGACGAGCAGCAGTTGCGCGAACTGCATATCCGGGTCCGCTGACCCATGCGCCTGCCGCGCGGGTCAGCCCGCTGGATCGGCACGCTGGCCGGCGTGCTGCTGGTGCTCGGGATGCTGGCAGCCCTGCTGCCGGGTGGGGCCGCCTGGTCGCGGGAGGGGACGGGGGACGGCCTGCCCGAGATCGGCGTGAAGGCGCTGCCGCCCGAGGCGCGCGAGACGCTGCGGCTGATCCGGGCGGGAGGACCGTTTCCCTACGACCGCGACGGCATCGTGTTCGGCAACCGCGAGGGCCTGCTGCCCAAGCGCCCGCGCGGACACTACCGCGAATACACCGTGCGGACGCCGGGCGCCTCGAACCGGGGCGCCCGAAGGATCGTCGCCGCCCAGTCGGGCGAGCTCTACTACACTGATGACCACTATGCGAGCTTCAGACGCATCCGGGAGTGAGGCGATGGATGAGGGTGGCGCGGGCGGGACCGCTGGCAAGGTGCTCGGCGATGCGGGTCGCGCGGGTCTCTATGCCTGCGACGAGGCGGCGGGCGCGGCGCTTGCCGCCGACGCGGTCACTGCGGGGCTGAAGGTCGCGGCCATCGACCTTGAACACGCGGGTAGCCGGGCCGCGCTGCTCGATGCCTTCGCCGATGCGCTCGAACTGCCGGAGTATTTCGGTGGCAACTGGGACGCGCTCGAGGAGTGCCTGCGCGAGCGTTCGCTCCTGGCGACCGCCGACGGACAGGCGCCCGGACTGCTGCTCCGGCTGCTGGGTTGCGCGAGCGCGGCCGATGCGGCGCCCGACGCCTTCCAGATGCTGCTCGAGATCCTCGATGACGTGGTGGAGGACTGGCGCGATCGCGGCGTACCCTGCTGGGTGCTCGCGGTGACCGAGTCTCCCGGCGACATCGGCGTCGATCCGCTGCCCTCGGACCTCGCCTGAGGGCCGGCGTGGGCTGGAAGATCCCGATCTCGGTGCTGGTGGTGATCCACACCGACGCGCTCGACGTGCTGCTGATCGAGCGGCGGGATCGGCCGGGCTTCTGGCAGTCCGTCACCGGCAGCCTGGATGCGCGCGACGAGCCACCGGTGCAGGCGGCCCGCCGGGAGGTGCGGGAGGAGACGGGTATCGAGCCTGCGGCCGGCCTGCTGGAGGACTGGGGCTACTCGAACCGCTACGAGATCTTCCCGCACTGGCGGTCGCGCTACGGGCCCGGGGTCACCGAGAACGAGGAGCACGTGTTCGGGCTGCGGCTGCCCGGGCGCGTGCCGGTGGTGCTCTCGCCGCGCGAACACGTTCGGCACGAGTGGTTGCCCTGGGCCGAGGCTGCCGAGCGGGTGTTCTCCTGGAGCAACGCCGAGGCGATCCGCCGGCTCCCGGACTGCGCGACGCCGCCACGGCGCTGATCGCCGGTCCGGCGGGAACGCGCCTTTCGCGCTGCCCGGTCCGTTGCGGATGTGTTAACGTCCTCGTCCCCTCGGAATGCGGGCGGGCAACTCCCGCGCGTCGCCATCGCCGGGGCCGTGGCCACGAACCCTGCCCGCCACGACGCATCCGGCATCACCCTGCGGCCTCTCGACGGGCACCGAGGACGAGTGCCGGGGGCGCGAGACCGAGGACGAAAGACCGAGGACGGGAGACCGAGATGACCGACACGCCGGCACTTGCCTTCGACGACTACCGGACCCTGGCCGACGAGGCCTGCCAGGAGCGAATCCTGGCTGCGCGCGCGAAACTCGGATCGCGGGCGACCCTGCTGGGCCACCATTACCAGCGCGCCGACGTGTACCGGCACGCCGACCTCACCGGCGACTCGCTCGGCCTGTCGCGGCTCGCCGCGCGCACCGACGCGGAATACATCGTCTTCTGCGGCGTGCACTTCATGGCCGAGGTCGCCGATATCCTCACCGGTCCGCACCAGGTGGCGATCCTGCCCGACCTCTCGGCGGGCTGCTCGATGGCCGACATGGCCAACCTCGCCAAGGTCGAGCGTGCCTGGCGCGAACTGTCCGAGGTGCTCTCGCCCGACGAGCAGATCACGCCGATCACCTACATCAACTCCGCGGCCGACCTGAAGGCGTTCTGCGGCGAGCATGGCGGCATCGTCTGCACCTCGAGCAACGCCCGCCAGATCCTCGAATGGGCGTTCGCTCGGCGCGAGAAGGTGCTGTTCTTCCCCGACCAGCACCTGGGCCGCTGGACCGGCTACCTGATGGACATCCCCGTCTCCGAGATGCTGGTCTGGGATCCCGACCTGCCACTCGGCGGACTCACCGCCCAGCAGATCAAGATGGCGAAGGTGCTGCTCTGGAAGGGCCACTGCTCGGTTCACCAGATGTTCCAGCCGCAGCACATCCTGCGCTGGCGCGAGCAGAACCCGACCGGCATGGTGATCAGCCATCCCGAGTGCAAGTTCGACGTCTGCAAGCTGTCGGATTACGTCGGATCCACCGACTTCATCATCCGTACCATCGCCCAGAGCGCGCCGGGTACCCGCTGGCTGGTCGGCACCGAACTCAACCTGGTCAACCGGATCGCCGAGCAGTTCCGTCCGCAGGGCAAGGTGATCCAGTTCATGGCACCCACCGTCTGCATGTGCTCGACCATGGCGCGCATCGATCCCCAGCATCTCGCCTGGTGCCTGGAGAACCTGGTCGAGGGGCGCGTGGTCAACCGCATCCGCGTCCCGGAGCGCGAAGCGGCCCTCGCGCGTCTCGCGCTGGAGCGGATGCTCGAGATCTCCTGACCGGCCCGCATCCGGGCCGGGCACTCGCGAGGCCGACATGAACACGGCCCCGGCCGTCGCCGGCGCACCCGCGGCCCCCCCGGTGCTGCGGGTGGCGACCTACAACATCCACAAGGGCTTCGCGGCGATCGGTGGCCGCCTGATCGTCCGCGAACTGCGCGACCAGCTGCACACCCTGGGCGCGGACGTGGTGTTCCTCCAGGAGGTGCACGGACGCCACGACCTGCACGCGAGCCGCCACCCGCACTGGCCCTCGGCGCCGCAGTACGAGTTCCTCGCCGATGCCGTATGGAGCGATTACGCGTACGGGCGCAACGCGGTCTACACCCATGGCCACCACGGCAACGCCATCCTGTCCCGCTACCCGATCACGCGGTGGGACAACGTGGACGTGTCCGCCTACTTCTTCGAGAGTCGCGGGCTGTTGCATTGCGAGGTGGCGGTACCCGGGCAGGCGCAGCCGCTGCACTGCGTGAACGTGCACCTGGGGCTGCTCGCCCGCGGTCGACGCCACCAGCTGCGTGCGCTGCGCGAGCGCATGACGGCGCTGGTGCCTTCGAGCGCGCCGCTGGTCATCGCGGGTGACTTCAACGACTGGCGCAAGGAGGCGAGCGACGAGCTGATCGCCGAACTCGGGGTGAGCGAGGTGTTCGAGGCGACCCGGGGTCGTCCCGCGCGCAGCTTCCCGACCCGGTTTCCGCTGTTGAGGCTCGACCGCATCTACGTGCGCGGACTGGTCGTTCGCCATGCGCACGTGCACCACGGGCGCGACTGGGCCCGGTTGTCCGACCACGCGCCGCTGTCGGCCACGCTCGGCTGGCACTGAATCCGGCGATGCGCGAGCGCGAGGCGAGCGGCGGGCGTGCCGCAGCGGCGACGCAGGCGCGACTGCTCGAGGGCGGGGATGCGTACTTCGCCGCGCTCGAGGCGGCGTGCGATACCGCGCGCGCCGAGGTGCACCTCCAGGCCTACATCTTCGAGGACGACCGCACCGGCCGCCGGATCGCCGCGGCGCTCGGCCGTGCAGCGATGCGCGGCGTGGCCGTCCACGTGGTCGTGGATGGATTCGGCTCGCGCGCGATGTCGGTGGCGCTGCGCGGCATGCTCGTGGACGCGGGCGTGCGCCTGCTCGTGTTCCGGCCCGAGGCGCGCCTGCCGATCCCGCGGCGCAGCCGCCTGCGTCGCCTGCACCACAAGATCGTCGCGATCGACGGCGAGCGAGCGTTCGTCGGCGGCATCAACGTGATCGATGACATGCACACGCCGGGCCACACGCCGCCCCGCTGGGATTACGCGGTGGAGGTGGGCGGGGTGGCGGCCGTCGAGGTGCTGCGGCTCGCGCGGCGCATCTGCGAACGGGTGGCGCGTACCGACCCCGGGGCGTTGCGGGTCCGGCGGCAGGGCTGGCCCTCGCGGCTGCCGAAACGTGCCGCGATTGCGGACCGCGGGGAGGTGCGCCTGGTGGTGCGCGACATGCTGCGCCATCGCCGCGACATCGAAGTGGCCTACCTCGAGGCGATCGCCGCCGCGCGCGAGGAGGTGCTGATCGCCAGCGCCTACTTCCTGCCCGGGGTGGAGTTCCGGCGAGCCCTGGTCGAGGCCGCCGCGCGGGGGGTGCGGGTCGTGCTGCTGCTGCAGGCGCGGGTCGAGTACGTGCTGATGCACCACGCCTCGCGCACGCTCTACCGGCAGCTGCTCGGCGCGGGCATCGAGATCCACGAGTACCGGCGAAGCTTCATGCACGCGAAGGTGGCCGTGGTCGATGGTCGCTGGGCCACGGTCGGGTCGTCGAACATCGACCCGCTGTCGCTGCTGCTCGCGCGCGAGGCCAACGTGGTGGTCGAGGACGCGCGCTTCGCCGCGCTGCTGCGCGAGAGCCTGGCTCGGGCGATGGACACCGGCGCGGTGCGGGTGCAGGCCGAGCGCCTTCGCCGCGGCCTCGCCTCGCGCCTGGCCGGCTGGGTCGCGTACGGCATGGTCAGGCTGCTCCTCGGGTGGGCGGGCTACGGCGGGCGTCGCGATTTCCTGTAGCCGCAGTCGCGCCTGCGACGGCGCGAAGGGGCGCGGCGACGCGGCTGCTGTTACAGACCCGCGTACGTCGGCGGGCGCGATGCGCCGTGGCATCCTCGCGGCCCGTCCGTCATCCGCCCGCCGAGGTCCCGCGTGGACACGCGCACCGAATTCCGCCTGCTGGTCCTGTTCAACCTGCTGCTGATCCCGGCCGCCTGGGTGGTTGCGGGGCATGATGTCTGGCTGCTGCCGCCGCAGTTGCAGGCGTGGGTGGCGTCGCGAGGCCTCGCGGCGGCGACGCCGCTGCAGTCGATCGCCGGGACGGTCGGGTTCGCGGCCTTCGTCGCGCTGTGCGTGGGACTGGTCGGCATGCTCGCCTTCTGGCGCTGGGCGCGCGCGCTCACGCTGTGGAGCACCGTGGTGGTCTATCTGCCGCTACCCATGGGTGGACCGATCGTGGTGTCCGGCTTCGGGTATACGCTCGATGCGGTGGCCGCGATCCTCTGGGGCGTGCTGCTCGCCTGTGCCTACTGGTCGCCCGCCGCCGCGGCGTTCGGCTCGCCCCGGCGGGTCGTCGAGTCGCGCAGCCGCGCCTGCCCGGTGGTGACGCTGGCCCCGGCCGACGAGCCGGCGGCTGCGCCCGGCGCGGCCACGGGGATGGCCCCCCCGTCCAGCGGCCAGCCGGCGGCCTGAAGGGCCTGCCACGCGCCCCGGGGCGATCCGACGGGCGCCGCGAGCCGGTGCAGCGCCGGTGGCCGACGCCTCGCGCCGGTGCGCCCGGGCCCCAGGCATGCCCGGTGCGCGCCTGCAAGTGACTGATTCGCGTGGACTGCGATCGTTGGCACGGTCTTCGCTTTGTCTGCCAACGAGGGTTCGGTCGCCCCGTGCTCCGGCTCCTCATCCTCCTCCTTTGGATTTCGGGCACCGTCTCCGGTGCCCGCTTTTTTTCCGGTGTCCGGCGGATTCCGGTCTAATCGGCGTCGGCGCGCGTCGCAGGCGACGCGGTCGGGCGAACCGGGGACGACGGGTATGCGGGGGATGAGCGCGGCGGGCGGGGTGGCGGGCACGGAGGCGGGCAGGGCCGCCGTGGTGCCGGCACCGGGGACAGGCGCGGCTGCACGCCTGCGCATGCTGGCGCCGCTGCTCTGGGAGTATCGCGGTCGGGTCGCGCTGGCGCTCGTACTGCTGGTGCTCGCGAAGGTGGCCAACCTGGGCGTGCCCCTGGCCCTGAAGGGCATCGTCGATGGCCTGTCGCCGGACCGCGCGGTGCTGGTGGTGCCGGTGGCGCTGCTTGCGGCCTATGGCCTGCTGAGGTTGTGCTCCACGCTGTTCGCGGAACTGCGCGACGTGGTGTTCGTGCGCGTTGCGCAGCGCTCGATCCGGCGGGTGGCGCTGGCGGTGTTCCGCCACCTGCACAGCCTCAGCCTGCGCTTCCACCTCGACCGCCAGACCGGCGGGATGAGCCGCGACATCGAGCGCGGCACCCGCGGCATCAGCACGCTGCTCAACTACATGCTGTTTTCCATCATCCCGGTCGTGCTGGAGTTCATCCTGGTCGCCGCGGTGCTGATCGTGCGTTTCGACTGGAGGTTCGCGGCGGTGACCTTCGCCGCGGTCGCCGCCTACGTGGGGTTCACGATCGCGGTCACCGAGTGGCGCACCGCGATCCGGCGACAGGCGAACGAACTGGACTCGCGGGCCAACACGCGCGCGGTCGACAGCCTGCTCAACTACGAGACGGTCAAGTACTTCAACAACGAGGAGTTCGAGGCGCAGCGCTACGACCGCAGCCTCGCGCGCTACGAGGAGGCGGCGGTGCGCACCGAAGCCTCCCTGGGGCTGCTCAACGTCGGCCAGAGCGCGATCATCGCCGTGGCCGTCACCGCGCTGATGGTGTTCTCGGCACAGGGAGTCGCCGACCGCTCGCTCACGATCGGCGATCTCGTGCTGGTCAACGCGCTGCTGATCCAGCTCTACATCCCGCTCAACTTCCTGGGCATGGCCTATCGCGAGATCAAGCAGTCGACCACCGACATGGACCGGATGTTCGCGCTGCTCGCCGAGCATCGCGAGGTGGAGGATGCGCCTGGGGCGACGGAGCTGCCCGCCGGTGCGCTGGCGATCCGGTTCGATTCGGTCGACTTCGGCTACGAACCGTCCAGGCGCATCCTGCACGCGGTGAGTTTCGAGGTCCCGGCGGGCGCCAAGGTGGCGGTGGTCGGGCACAGCGGTTCGGGGAAGTCGACCCTCGCGCGGCTGCTCTACCGCTTCTACGACGTGCAGTCGGGCAGCATCAGCGTCGGCGGCACGGACCTTCGCGAACTGCGCCAGGGCAGCCTGCGCGCGGCGATCGGCATCGTTCCGCAGGACACGGTGCTGTTCAACGACACCATCGGCTACAACATCCGCTATGGGCAGCCGCAGGCGTCCGACGAGCAGGTGCAGGCCGCGGCACGTGCCGCGCGCATCCACGACTTCGTCGCCAGCCTGCCCGAGGGCTACGACACCCGGGTGGGCGAGCGCGGGCTGAAGCTGTCGGGCGGCGAGAAGCAGCGCGTGGCGATCGCCCGCGCGGTGCTCAAGTCGCCCAGGATCATGATCTTCGACGAAGCGACCTCGGCGCTCGACTCCGAGACGGAGAAGGCGATCCAGGGCGAACTCGAGGCCGTGGCCGCCGGACGCACGACGCTGGTCATCGCGCACCGGCTGTCGACCATCGTCGATGCGAGCCTGATCCTCGTGATGGAACAGGGTCGCATCATCGAGCGGGGCACCCACCGCGAACTGCTGGCGGCCGCAGGCGCCTACGCCCAGATGTGGGCACTGCAGCTCGAGGAGCGGTCCGGGGGCGAAGCCGCCTGAGGCGGTGCGTCGCCGTTCGGGTTGCCTGTCGCCGGATTTCGTTATCTAATCCGCGCAGTTACGGTGGCCGCGGGCGATTTCCGGAGGCTGGCGCAGGCGGGCTGGCCGGGCGGATCGCGATGCAGGACCCCGATCGTCTCGCCGTGTTCCCGCGGCAATCGCCCGTGCGCGTGGCAACCTGCGCGCGGGATGCAATCCGACCGAAGCAGAGGCCCGCATGACATCTCCCCTGACGCGCTTGCTGCTGCTCATGGCCCTGGCGGTACTGATGCTTCCGGTGTCGCGTCCGGTCGAGGCCCAACAGGGCACGGCCGCGCGCAAGCCGGCGGCCGACGGCGCGCAGCGACAGGCGACGCGCAAGCCGGCCCGGCCTCGCGCGCAGGCGCCGGCCCAGGCACGTCGTGCCGCGCCCGGCGCCTCGCCGGTGGCGATGCGCTCGAACCCGGACACCCTGCAGTCGGCCTCGGCCCCCACCGACCTGGTGCTGCGCTCCTCGACCGTGCTGGTGATGGACCAGACGCGCGGGCAGACCCTGTTCGCCCGCAACGCCGAGCAGGCCCGCTCCATCGCCTCCATCACCAAGGTCATGGCCGCGATGGTCACCCTCGACTACGGCCAGCCGCTCGACGAGCCGGTCACCATCACCGAGGCGGATGTCGACGCCACCCGGCGCCTCGGGTCGCGCCTGGCCGTGGGCACCACGCTCTCCCGCGGCGAGATGCTGCGGCTGTCCCTGATGTCCTCGGAGAATCGCGCGACCGCGGCCCTGGCCCGTACCTCGCCCGGGGGCTACCACGAGTTCATCGCGCAGATGAACGTCAAGGCCCAGGCGCTGGGCATGCGCCAGTCGCGCTTCGAGGACCCCACCGGGCTGCACGTGGGCAACGTCTCCACCGCCCACGACCTCACGCGCATGGTCAGCGCGGGCCTCGACTACCCGCTGATCCGCGACTACACCACCACGCCCGAACTGAGCATCGACACGCCGGGCAACCGGGTCGCGCAACTGCAGTTCCACAACTCCAACCTGCTCGTCACCCGGCCGGAGTGGCAGATCGGCCTCTCCAAGACAGGGTTCATCCGCGAGGCCGGGCGTTGCCTGGTGATGCAGGCGCGGATCAACGGCGAGCCGATGCTGATCGTGCTGCTCGACTCCGACGGGCGTTTCTCGCGCATCGGCGACGCCAACCGGATCCGCCGCTGGATCGAGAGCGGCTATTCCCTTCGGCTCATCTGAACAACGGCCGGGCCTCGGCCCGATTCGCGCGGCCGTACCGATCGCACGGGCGGTACGCGGCGTGATCGGCTCGAACCCGGGCGCCCGGAGGCGATCGCCGTGATCATCACCGACATCGAAGACCTGCGTCGCCTGCACCGCCGGCGCGCGCCGCGGATGTTCTACGACTACTGCGATTCCGGGTCGTGGACCGAAGGCACCTATCGGGCCAACCAGTCCCAGCTGCAGCGCATCCGCTTCCGCCAGCGCGTCGCGGTCGACGTCGACCGGCGGTCGCTGGCGAGCACGATGGTCGGCGAGCCGGTGGCGATGCCGGTGGCGCTGGCCCCTACCGGCCTCACCGGCATGCAGTGGGCGAATG
>Ga0315900_10012639_pt1 | contig 10342 bp, 12 predicted proteins | sample LakEriMetagenome_FD_203521 | JGI IMG/M metagenome (GOLD analysis project Ga0315900, IMG submission 203521) | Freshwater fungal communities from buoy surface, Lake Erie, Ohio, United States - Buoy 12 MA114 | ecosystem: Environmental > Aquatic > Freshwater > Lake > Lake biofilm | place: USA: Lake...
GGGTAGGTTGCTTGAATCTGTAAGCAATTACAGATCTAGATGGATGATGATCAGTTCGAAAGAACTACAGGATCCGGCTTATAGGGCGACTCTTCTTTATTTCCATCGTTGTCATGCTCAAGAAATTTGAAATTGAGCGTGGCAACTTTGTTAATCTTTCCCAAAACGTATTAAGAAAATCGAATTATTTGGGGATTATTTGGGGGCAATTGGGGCAAGGAGTGGGGCAAATAAATCAAGAATCCTCTAGCGATTCTTGGTGACTCTCTTCGTTCTCTGAGTCCTCGACGAAATTCATCAACTCTCTCAAACTTCGGACTGGGAAAGTTTCCTCAATCCAAGCTTCCGTGTATCCATCAAATTTTCCCGCAATATCTTCCGCAGCGAGTGCTGCTCCACTTTTCTTCAGCATTCTCAAAATGCTTGTTTCCCAATCGCGAGTCAGATATCCATCCATGGGACCTCGGATTTCCAGAGCCTCCCAACCCAATTGCGCATGCGAACTTAAACGGACAGCAGGTTCATTTGTTATACCAATCTGGAGCATGGCCCACTGATCGTGTCGAAGGAAATAGAGATAGCCATCCAACATTGGATTAAATCCACCGAGAGGGTTACATGTGGGGCAACTTGATCCCAGAATTCTTGAAGTAATCGTTGTTTTCCAAGTATGTGAGTTATCTGTCAGGCATTTCCACTCAAATTTTTGTCCACTGCCGGAAATAATTTTGGAAGGGTCCCAACCATGAGCTTGTTTAGCCAAACTTGGGAATCTTGTTGCAAAGTCATTGAAACCCGATAGCAACGCGTTGTGTGAACAATAAGGACAACCTCTGCCTCGCTTTCGAGACTTAATCGCCGCCCGCCATGAATGCTCTGGAAAGTCGGGGCACTTCCATTGAAGGACTTTTTCAGAACCTGCTGTGAAACTAGAGGGATCCCACCCCACCGCTTGAGATGCAAGCTCTGGATCAGTAGTCAATAAGTCATTTACACCCTTGAGAGTCTTTTGATTGGAGCAGAACGGGCAACCTTTCCCATGTTGGCGACTATAGATTTTGGTTTGCCATTTGTGTCGTGGATCCCGAGAACATTGCCAAGGGACTATTGCGTCTGAACCAGGAAGTACTTTGGATGGGTCCCAACCATCAGCTTCTGCAGCAAGCGCAGGATTCAAAGTAAGAAGATCATTCTCACCTGACACCACTAAGTTGTTTGAACAAAAAGGACAACCAGTTTGACCATGCACTCGTGAAGTAGCGCTCACTTCCCAAGAATGGTTTTTTAAACATCGCCATTTAAGTTTCTTGGAAGTACCCGAAATAACCTCCGTTGGATCCCATCCATCTGCCTCTGCTGCAATCTCTGGATGTAAAGTGAAAAGGTCATTAAAGCCCTTCAATAAAATTTTTCTACCGCAATAGGGGCATCCGTTATTAAGTATTGCTCTGCTTACGACAGCGGCCTGCCATTGATGTCCAAGCGCACATTGCCAAGTTTGTTTACTCGGACTTCCAGCGCTCACCAATGTTGGATCCCACCCCACCGCTTGAGCAGCTAAAGACGGATACAAAGTTTGGAGATCATTCACACCAGCAACAATTAAATTGTTTGAGCAAACCGGGCAACCTGTTCCCATTCTGTGGCGGATGTTTACGGCAGCTTCCCATTTATGATCTTGAGTACATTTCCAACTCTTTTTTTCACCGGAACTCGCGAGCACTTGAGATGGATTCCAACCGTCAGCCTCAGTTGCAATTTGAGGATTAATTGTGCTCACGTCATTGAACCCAGATAGCAAGATCGTCCATCCGCAAATAGGGCATCCAGTTTTTTCACCTTTCCTAATTCTTGTTCTATCACTTACAGCTGCTGACCATCTATGTCCCAATTTGCAAACCCAGGGAAGTCGCTTTTTACTGCCCTTGTAGACCTTTGTGGGATCCCAGCCATCCGCTTCTTCAATAAGTTGTGGATCGCTCGTAGCCAAATCATTGAATCCGGTTAAAACTTTTAAGTTATTGCAGTAGGGGCAACCACTTGCTTGTTTCCCAGTTCGCTTTTGGACTTGAAAAATCCAAACGTGCCCTAGAGAACATTTCCACTGTAAATTTTTATGGCTTCCCGCACTCACAGTGGATGCATCCCAACCGTCTGCTTCAGATGCGAGAGTGGGATGTGTTGTGGCCAAATCATTAAACCCAGCTAAAACTCTGCGACCGGCACAGTACGGGCAACCTGAACCTTGGCCGGTTCTAGTCTTTACAACAGCGTCGTAAACATGTCCACGCGGGCACTTCCAATTTTTCTTCTTACGACTACCGTATGTGACTTCACTAGGGTCCCAACCGAAAGCTTCTTTTGCGAGCGCCGGATGTGTTTGCGCTAGCGACTTTTCGTTTGCTTCCATGAATGAAGTGTTGCGCATGCCTCTGACACGTTCAACGTAATAGAGGTATTTGGCATGAGATTGGGCTACTGCAGAGGTAATTAAGACGTTACCTGTGGAAATGACCCGGGTGCCTCCTACAGAGACAGTCGCCTTAACCCCTACCCCCTCGCCTCCATGATTTTCAAAGCTACTGTTCTTATATATTAATAAGCCGGCGAGCGCACCATTTGGTTTCCAAGCACTATTCCAATAGACGTGCACCTTAGTAACCAATTAACAGGCATAAGCATGAATGGTTTTGCAGCCCGTCTATGTAATGAGTAACTTGCAAGGTCATTTTCCGCATTCCTATCATGATAACTACTTACTCATATCGGATAAGTTCATAGACGCATTGGTTTAGTTGCATCTATAGGGCGTTGGTATCTGCGATTTAAGCAATCATCAATCTGCTCTTGGGTGATGCGCCTGCTTCTGCCAAAGAGGTATGAATCCAATTGGTTTCTATGGATCATGGAGTAAACAGTGTCGCGGCTTACGCCCATAATCTGCGCTACTTGGGCGGGGGAAAGGTATGTCTTCATAATCTCCTAGATAAGTTTTGGTAGGGGTTTACTACCAATGATGCTGAACAATCCCTCTTTTGTAAGGTTAAACGTGTCAGGAATTGGCGCTGCAAGGTCACCCGACATGAAATGCAGGTGGGCGTATGGCCTTCCCTGCTTCGTAATTGGTCTTCCTAGGGATATCCCGAGCTTCTTTGCATCCGCCCGTAGTGATTTTTGATCTTTGTCGCTGTAGCGCATGTATATGGAATGCCGGAGGCACTCTGCAAAACCAAGAACTTCGTTGACCCGAGAGGTCGGAAGTTTGGAGTCGTGAGCTAGATCCAGGGCTTCACCTTCCCAAATGAGATTGGTCCAGTAGTTCGAGACTTCCCACTTCTCCCTGATGAGTTTCTCAAGACGGCTGGGGATAAGCACCGCAAGGTCCGTCAGGTGGAACAGCCGTAATTGGTGACGAGGAATAGAAATCTCAAACCTAAATGTGCCCTTAGGAATTGGTGGTGCATCTTTAATGGGCTTATTTACTCTCTCCACATATTTGTCATACAACTTTATCTTCGTAGTTCTCTTTCCTACCGGATAGCTCAAAGTATTGAGTCTGCCACCGTTAAGAAAATGGGTAGCGGTCTTATTTCGTGACCGGGATGGCCAGGTCGCTTCTAGTTGCCGCAGGGAAAAGCGATCATCTGTTAAGTGAAAATCCCTTGCCAGATCAATACGAAATACCTGGATATCTTTTGCCCAATCCTCGGGCAGTACGAAGCGCTCGCCCTTTTTCTTGGACTTAGTGGCACCTTCAGGCCGGGCGTCTGGGTCACCTTGCTGAAGTACCCGTCTGATTACTGTTTCCGTAACCATAGGTAGTAATTCAAAAGGGCAGAGCTCTAGGCCTGTTTCCCGCGTAAAGTCGGAAGGATTGAATTCAATGTAAAGGCGGAACTTTTGATGGTCCCACTTGATGTAGATCTCCGGAAAGTCTGGGATCTGCGCAATACCGTCATTAGGTGTGCCATCCCTTTTGGGCTTTAACAATCTAGCCATGAAAGACGGCAGATGTATGGAATCTGGGTCGATGCATACCGCTATACGGGTCTTATCTACCCCACATGAACCATTAGATAGGTAGCTCCGCTCCGCATCCATAGAATCTCGCGATTCACTGGAGGCAGGAGCACCATCGGACTCACTAGTACTCTTATAAATAGGTAGATAAAGACCCCTATTAGAGCCATACGACTTCTTCTGGTATTTATCAAACACAGTTGACGGTTTGGTGTAACTACCGTAGTAATTAACTGTTGGAACTAGTTTATCATCTTTCATCTAGTGTTGATCCCTTAAGTATGACTGATAGTTTTCTATTAACTCCCATGCAAATAGCGATAGAAATGCATGACCGCGAAAGGTAATCTCTAGTCGCGCAGTAGGTACGCCATTCACCTCGGCAGGTGTGGCAATGATGTAATCCAACGTGTGAAGTTCATGAATAGTCCACGAAAGATCATGGATTCCATCCGCGAAGTAATCTATTAAGTCATGGACATAAATGAGCTTGCCACCAGATGCAAGTAGTTGGACTAATACTCCAAGCGAGCAGGAAGAAAGCAGACCAAAGTATTTCTGGCGGTCCAAAAAGTCCTCAAACATTAAAAACGCACCCAACCCTTCTTGTTATCGCGAAGAGGTAGGTAACCCTTTGCCCCCGAGTTGGCCTTGGCCCTGTGAAGCCAAGCGTCTAAATCATGCTTATCGAAGAACCACCGCCCGCCAATGCGATATCCACCTAGCCCAATGACTCGGTGGTTTGTGTGGATCCATGAATAGGAGTGCCCCAGGTACTCCGCCGCCTCACGCATCGTTAGGCGGGTCTTAGCTTTCAAATCGCTCACTTGATCTCCTTTACTATTAGGTTATAGGCTAAAACCTATTAGGCAGAATATAGAAGGTCTGTTAGGATTCTGTCAAAAGGTGATAGACAGGGGAACAGATGGACAGCGGAGTGTTTTGGGAGCTGAAGGCCAACGATGTATCTCATGCGATCAGTTGGCACGACGTGACCATCCCAGAGTTAGGAAACTACAGAGTCTGGGTCCACGCATTGGGCGCAGAACTCCTTAGAGATTTTGTAGATCATGCGAAAAACCGTGTGAGTGTACGTATGCAATTTAAGATTGCCGGGGTAGAGGTTCAATCTCTCGGCAAAGGTTTTCCTGCTGTCAGCAACGAAGAGAAAATTGCAAGATTGAGTGTTGCTGCGCTTCAAAAAGATGCACCCTCCCAGGCATTTAAAGGTTCACTGTTCCGCGGATTGCCGTTCTCTAAAATTGAAGATGCCCACATTAAATGCATGCAAGCCTGCCGGGCAAAGATTGAAGATGAACTGAGTAAACCTTTACGGATTGCAAAGACAAATGTAATACCGACAGTAACTCTTAAGGCCGGACGATCTGGATCTGTAGTAGAAAAGAAATTTTATAACGCTTTGGAAATAGCCTCGACAAAAGCAGACTCTATTGCGATCGCAAAGATGTACTCAGAGTTCTACAACGCTGGTACAAACAATATAGTTAAAAAGATCTGCATTGACCTAGGTGTTGAAAGTAAAAATATTTATGCCGCACTAAGAGTTGCCAGATCGCAAGGCTGGTTATCAGCCAGTGGAAAAGGGAAATCAGGCGGAACACTTACAAGAGACGGAGAAATTGCATTTAAGGACTTACAAGGTGAGATGACTTTAACTCGCTGGCTCTCGCGCAGTAAGGGAGACTCGAAGTAATGGCATACGTACGTAAAAGAGGAAAGCACTTCTCTGCTCGCTGGCGGACACGTCAAGGTTTACAAGCTGAAAAGGGAGGCTTTGCGACCAAGCGCGAAGCTGAGCAGTTTGCCGAAGAACAAGAGGCAATGGAACGTAGAGGCAAGAACACTCGTCCGTCAGAAGTGAACATGACTCTTCGTGAGTTTGTGCAAGAAATCTGGGGCCCATCTTTGGACGTAGAGGATCAGACGAAAATTGACTACGAAAACATCTACAACAGTCACATTGACCCTGAGTTTGGAGATAGAGCTATCGGCACCATTACTCCATCTGAAATTCAAAGGTGGAGAGTTCGCCTAAAAAACAAAGTGGCAACTACTGGGTATCAGTTAAAACCCAGCTACATCGAGAAGCTCACTAACCAACTAGGTTCAATACTTCGGGTTGCTATAGATAATGAAGTCATCCATAAGAATCCGATGTCAAAGATTAAGCGCAGAAAACCAAAGACAGATAAAAGAATTGTTCCCTTAGATATGGCGACAATTAAAAGTCTTGCTGATGGTTTTGCGCCACGCTGGCAAATTGTTGTTTGGATCGGCTTCTTTACCGGAATGCGTCCATCAGAGGTCCTAGGTTTAACTTGGGATCGACTCGATTTTGAGAACCAAGAAATAACAGTCGATCGACAGTTAAGTAGAGATAGTAAAAAGATATTTGCAGATCACTTGAAAACTTCCAAGTCGTATCGAAAGATCCCTTTTTCTCCATACTTACAGCGATTATTGCTGGAGCACAGAGACCGACATGGACTTGGCCCCCATGCTTTGATTCTGCAAAACAGATCCGGAAATGTCTGGCGATATAAAGATGCATCAGCCATGTTTCGTTTGATAGCTCGCCCTTTAGGGTTTGATAAAGGGGAGGGCATGCATCAATTGCGTCACACATGCGCTTCTGTTCTTATTAAGTTAGGCAATAATGCTAAACAGATACAGGAATGGCTTGGTCATGAATCCATTCTTGAAACTATGGACACTTATGGACACCTCTTCCCAAGAGATCTCCATGAAGTTAGCGAACGTCTAGACGCTTACGTAGTCGGACAACTGGAAATTCAACATGAGCAGCGCAAGTTGGCCTAATGGCTAATCGGGCCACTCTTCTTTGAATTAGTGAGCTGGTTTCTTTGAAGTGATATTGTTTAGCAATCAAGAATATGAAGCGGAGAAATTGAGTGACTCAGACGTTTAACATCAAGGGTATGACATGTGGGCATTGTGAAGGACGGGTTACAAGTGAAATCCTGACAATACCTGGAGTCACAGAAGTTATCGCCAGTGCAGAAAAAGCCAACGTAACAGTTGAATCCGAAGCTGAAATCTCACAAGAATTCATTGAACTTGCTGTACAAAGAGCTGGTTACTCTGTAGTTAAGTAGTTCAACTTGGAAAAGCACACCCCTGCGAACTGCAGTGTCTCTTCTCACTCCATCTTGAAGGAATTCATGCTCATTTCCAGACACGCCTATTTTCAGTTGGAATTGACCCTATTCGACCTTTAAACTTTTGCCGTGTCACTCAAGGGTATAAAAGCAAAATGGCTAGCCGTACCTCTTGCTGCACTTTTTCTACTTTTTAGTACAGGGGCTGCTGCCGCACCTGATTGCCATATTGAATCGACAGTACAGTCGACTAGCCAATCTGAGGTAGTTCATAGTCATACAGGACATCCGCATAGTCATTCACCTCAAATAACCACCAGTGCTGCTGCAAATTCTCAAGAAACTCTTTTCTCCCTGGGAAGCACGCTCAGCAGTGAAATATGTGTTGTGGTCGGATTCATCGTTTTGCTTTTGCTTCGCTTCTCACTTGCAATTAGATCAACGCTCACGGCAAAGCAATTTTCTCTACCGAGATATCAGCTACCCCTATTTCTGTCTAAAAATCTAGGCTATCTAAATTTAACGCATCTTCAGTTAGGGATAATTCGAATCTAATCCTTCTCTCGTCCAAAAATTAACTTCGAGAAAAGGAATTTTGATGTTCAAAAAACTTATCGTTTTATTGCTATCTATTGGAATCATGTTGACTCCTAGCGTTGCAATTGCTTCGACACATGCAAAATCATTACAAAATTTGGGAATGAATGAAGTCATGTTTGCCCAGATGATGATTCCACACCACGATCAAGCAGTTTCAATGTCAGAAACTGCCCTAAAGAAAAGTCGTAATCAAGGGATCTTAAAGCTTTCTAGGCAAATAAAAAGCCTGCAAAGTTCTGAAAAGTCCCAATTAACTTATTGGCTCAAAGCGACAGGTTCTTCAATGACTATGGATCATGACATGTCAATGTCTGGAATGTTGACCGTCAAGGAACTTGCTTCACTCAAACGTCTAACTGGAACCCAGTTCGATCGGACATTTCTGCAACTGATGATAAAACATCACCAAGGAGCGCTTGAAATGCTTGATCTAATTTCCGATTCCAAAAATGCGGAGGCCAAGGCTCTAGCTAAGGCAATCAAATCCGCACAAAGTAAAGAAATAACTTCCATGAAACTACTACTCAACAAATTGAAATAAGGAGAAATTAAATGCGTAAAACAATTCTAAGTATCGCAACTGTAATAAGTCTTGTCGTGGGCTCTAATGTCGCATATGCAGACACAGCAAAGCCAGGTGCAAGCATGACCCACATGAAGACCGCTGCAGGAGTTACATCAACTCTTGAAGCAGCAGGTGTCATTCTTTATGTACAGGGCGGCGCAACATCTGCTGTTATTGGCGAGAACTTGAGTGCGGCAACTAGCCAAGTTGTATTCCACATTCCAGTAACTGCAAACAAGGCTGGCGTTCAACATACTGGAAGCAACATCATTTTCTTTAATACAGCAAACAACCAGTTCCTGACACTTAAGAATCCAGTTATTGATCTAGCCAAGGGTGTTGTTTCAGCAACAGTTCCTCAGGCAGGAGATGCAAAGGTAGACATTTTGACAATCACCAATGCATCAACGGCTAAGCCAAAGATCACAAACGATAAGAAGATAAAGCAGCGTACAACTGCCTACACAGGTACCACCTTGGTGCTTGCTCCAGGAGTAGCTGCAACAATCGCATCTGTATTAGGTTTGCCAGCAGGTTCATTGCCAGATGGTTTGGCTTTTGGAACAGCTGATGTAACTCTGTACAGCAAGCTGAAGTAAGGTCTAGAAATGGAACCAATCTCCCGTCGTTCTTTCATTGCAGGCGTTTGCGCAGTTGTCGCATTAGGTGGAAGTGAACTTCCTGCTTCGGCAAACACAGCGGTGAAGAAACTTCCTGGAGGCCGCATATCGGTTAATCTGAAAGCGGTCCCCGCATTAGCAAAAGTTGGTGGGGCAGCAAAGATTGGATCTGTAAAGGGGGTGCCAGTTGCGATTGCTCGCACTGGCACCTCTAAATACATTGCCTTCAACCTTTTGTGCCCGCACCAAGGGGTACCTGTTGTCCGAAATGAGAGTGGATGGATTTGCAACGCACACTCATCAGAGTTTGAGGCTGATGGTGATTTGGTGTTGGGACCAGCAACGACAGGGCTTGCTCGGGTGCCTATGAAGGTCTCAAAAAATGTAGCAACAATTGGGTAATTAAGATTTTTCTTAATTTACTTGAATGAATGAATTGGGCCTGAGAGATTTGAACCCAGGCCCAATTCATTCTAAGTAACCGCATGAAGGCTTGAATTTCCAGTTAGGACGGTGATCAATGCGAAAGTTTTTAACAGTTTCATTTATTTCAGCTCTCACGATTGGTATTGCTTACTTACTGCCAAGTAGCGTTTGGGCCGAATTTGGAGGATTACCTGCGCACCCGCTAATCATTCATGGTGTGATAGTTCTGTTACCGCTAATTGCAATTTTTCTACTTGCGGGACTTTTTTGGAAAAATCATCTTAGGAAGTTACATCTTGCCCTTATAGGCGCACTTGCATTTTCTGTCGTCGGAGTTCTAGCTGCTAAGTCTTCTGGATATTCCCTATCGACCGTAGTCGGACTTCCAAAGTCTCATGCGCAATGGGGTAATTACCTAGTCTTAATCGCTATTGCACTCTTTTCCTCATTTGTGCTTTTCTCTTTTTTTACCTTTCACAAGAAAAGCAAGATTGCATCACTAAGTCTTAGAGTTTTAATGGCTCTTTTAGCTGTTAGTACGATTGGAATGACCTATGTAGTTGGCCATTCAGGTGCAGAAAGTGTTTGGAAATATAGATACGAGATTGGAAAGGAGCAGCAGGGATTACCTTAGGCAGTACTCTCTTCACAGAACTGCTCAACTTTTTGGGGGCAATAACGAGGGCAATTTCATTTCTTGAGCGTGACCTCACGCATAACAATGTCGTCTCCGGCTTATAGGACGACTCTTCTTTAATTTGAAGGCCGACGTAAAAGTCCTGTATTTTTGAACAGTGGCAAACAACATTGGCGCATACTTTGAAATTCCGGTTATTGACATGGAGCGGGCAATTAACTTTTATCAAACGCTTCTGGGGATTGAACTTGAACCAGGATCAATTCATGGATATGAGATGGCTTTCTTTCCATACGAAGATAATGGAGTAGGAATCAGCGGCGCTCTTGCAAAA
>Ga0315900_10012642_pt1 | contig 10340 bp, 8 predicted proteins | sample LakEriMetagenome_FD_203521 | JGI IMG/M metagenome (GOLD analysis project Ga0315900, IMG submission 203521) | Freshwater fungal communities from buoy surface, Lake Erie, Ohio, United States - Buoy 12 MA114 | ecosystem: Environmental > Aquatic > Freshwater > Lake > Lake biofilm | place: USA: Lake...
GAAAGACCACCACGTCAGCCTCGCGCAGTTCGCCCGCCGCCAGGTGCTGACCCATGATCGCGAAGGTCTGCAGCAGCACGCGAGGAATCGTGTCGGTCTCCTGGAAGCGCGGCCGCGCCGCGATGTCAACGGCGAGCACCCGCTCGGCACCCATCGCTCGCGCCACCCGCACCGGCACCGGGCTCGCGAGCCCGCCATCGACATACTCGCGCCCGCCGATGCGGACCGGTTCGAAGACACCAGGCACCGCACTGGAAGCGCGCACTGCGAGACCGGCGTCGCCGCTGCGGGCAACCCGCATCGAGCCGTCGTAGAGGTCGGTCATCACCGCCCCGAAAGGCAGCGCGAAGCGCTCGATCGGACGCCCCGACACCCATCGGTTGACCACGTCCTGCAACGCCCGGCCGCGCAGCACGCCGCGCGCGCTGATCGTCCAGTCGCCCAGCAGCGCCTCGTCGAGCCCGAGCGCGGCCTCGCGCAGCGCCCTGGGGCTCATGCCGCTCGCATACAGCGCGCCCACCAGGCTGCCGGCGCTCGTGCCGACGACGAGGTCGGGACGAATGCCGGCCTGCTCGAGGGCCTCGATGACACCGACATGGGCAAAGCCCCGCGCCGCGCCGCCACCGAGTGCCAGCCCGAGTCGCGGTCGGCGGCCAGGCAACGGCGAGGCGGCGGGCGGCACACGCTCACCGCCGGCCGTGGGCCGCACGACACCGTCACCGGAGACCGGCGCGCGCGGTGCCGACCCGCAGCCCGCCAGCCATGCCGCGGCCGCCAGTGGCAGCATCGCCGCGCGCCTGCGAACACGCCAGCGGTTATTCTCGGCAACAGGAATCGATCTCATTTGCATTAGCATTGTCTTTCCTCTAGACTGATTCCCATGACGAACCCGAATCGCCCACACCCGATGATGGAACAAGTACCCGTGCCGATCCGCCGCTCGACCCTGAGCGCCCTGTTGGCCCTCGCCCTGCGCCCCGCCCTCGCGCTCGCCATCGCAGCGGGCCCGGTCGCCGCCATCGCCCAGGAAAAGGTGCTCAACCTCTACTCGGCGCGCCATTACCAGACCGATGAGGCCCTGTACGCCAACTTCACGCGCCAGACCGGGATCCGGATCCAGCGCATCGAGGCGGGCGATGAAGCCTTGCTCGAGCGCCTGCGCAGCGAGGGTCGCAACAGCCCCGCCGACGTCGTGCTGCTGGTCGATGCCGCGCGCCTGTGGAAAGCGCAGAGCGAAGGCCTGTTCCAGCCGCTGCGCTCGCCCGCGCTCGAAGCCCGCATCCCCGCCAATCTTCGCGGCCCCGACGAAGGCAAGGGCAGCGAGTGGTTCGCCTACTCCACGCGTGCGCGGATCATCGTCTACAACCGCGCCACGGTGCAGCCCGATCAGGTCCGCCAGTACGCCGACCTCGCCCAACCGACGCTCAAGGGCAAGGTCTGCACGCGATCCGGCACCCATCCGTACATGCTGTCGCTGATCGGGGCGCTGGCCGAGCATCTCGGCGAAGCCGCGGCCGAGCAGTGGGCGCGCGGCGTGGTCGCCAACTTCGCGCGCAGCCCTCGGGGCGGCGACACCGACCAGATCAAGGCGGTCGCGAGCGGCGAGTGCGGCGTGGCGCTGACCAACAGCTACTACCTCGCGCGCCTGATGCGCTCGACCCGCGCCGAGGACCGCGAGATCGTCGCGCGCATCGGCGTCGTGATGCCCGACCAGGCAGGACGCGGCACGCACATGAATGTCTCTGGCGGCGCGATCGCGCGACATGCGCCCCACCGCGATGCGGCGGCGGCGTTCCTCGAATACCTGGCGAGCGACGAGGCGCAGCGGCTGTTCGCCGACGGCAACAACGAGTGGCCGGTGGTAGCCTCGGTGAAGATCGGCAATCCGGCGCTCGAGGCCCTGGGCAGCTTCCGCCAGGACAAGCTTCCGATCGGGCAGATCGGCCGAGCGCAGTTGGCCGCCGCGCGGATCATCGACCGGGCGGGCTGGCGCTGAGGCGAAGCGAGCTCTCGCGCCGAGCGGGCTTGCAGGGCCCGCTCGTCCATGCTCAGCCCTGGGCGGCGATCACCTTGACCTCGACCCGGTACTGCGGCCGCGCGAGCGCCGCCTGCACCGTGGCACGCGGCGGGGTCTGGCCCGGCACCACCCAGGCATCCCAGACGCTGTTCATCGCCGCGAACTCGTCCATCGATGCGATAAAGATGGTGGCCTGCAGGATGCGCGCCTTGCTGCTGCCGGCCTCGGCCAGCAGCCGGTCGACCGCCGCCAGCACCTGGGCGGTCTGGCCGCGGATGTCCTGCGAAGGGTCGTCGGCCACCTGGCCGGCCAGGTAAACGACGCCGTTGTGGATGGCGACCTCCGACATGCGGGGGCCGACGTGCAGACGCTGAATGGTCATCGGGGAAGCTCTCGGGCAGCGGTTGGCCGGACCGGGAGCCACGTGGCCAGCACGCCGTCGGCGCCGGCAGGCCGGACGAGGCACCCGGTAGAATCCGCGGAGTCTATCAGGGAGACCCATCGTGAAAGGCAGGACCGCTCTCGTCACAGGCTCAACCAGCGGCATCGGCCTGGGCATCGCCCGGGCACTGGCTGCCCGGGGCGCCGACATCGTGCTCAACGGCTTCGGCGATCCGGCCGACATCGAGGCGCTGCGCGCCGGCCTTGCGGCCGAACATGGGGTGCGGGTGAGCTTCGAAGCTGCCGATCTGACGCGCGCCAACGAGATCGACGCGCTGTTCGCGCGGCTGACGCAGGCCGGCATCGGGATCGACATCCTGGTCAACAACGCCGGCATCCAGCATGTCGCGCCGGTGGAGCACTTCCCGGTCGAGCGCTGGGATGCGGTGATCGCCCTGAACCTGTCGGCGGCCTTCCACACCACACGTTGCGCGCTGCCCGGCATGAAGGCTCGGGGCTGGGGCCGCGTGATCAACATCGCCTCGGCACATGGCCTGGTGGCCTCGGTCGAGAAGTCCGCGTATGTCGCGGCCAAGCATGGCATCGTCGGCCTCACCAAGGTGGTGGCGCTCGAGACCGCCCGCACCGGCATCACCTGCAACGCGATCTGCCCGGGCTGGGTGCTCACGCCGCTCGTGCAGAAGCAGATCGAGGCGCGCGCCCGCCAGGCCGGCATCAGCCAGGACGAGGCAAGGCTCGCGCTCGTCAGCGAGAAGCAGCCCTCGGGCGAGTTCGTCACCACCGAGCAGCTCGGCGAGCTCGCGGTGTTCCTGTGTTCCGACGCTGCCGCACAGGTGCGGGGCGTGGCCTGGGCGATGGACGGCGGCTGGACGGCGCAATAGAAGGCGCGATCGACGGCGCGCTGTCCTCTGGTGACACGGGCGGGGTCTCGTCGAGCGGTCCCGCCGGCTCGGCACCGGCGGCCTGGAGCCGCCAGTAGCGCGGGGAATCGGCGCGGGCGCGCTCGATGCGCGGCACCCCGGAGGCGCCCAGCCGCAGGGTGATCGCGCCGTCGCGGTCGGTTCGCAGAATGGCGATGCCCGCATCGCGATAGCGCGCCATGATCCGGGGCGCGGGATGACCGAAGCGGTTTCGGTAGCCCGCCTGCACGATCGCCCAGCGCGGCGCCACCGCGGCCAGGAAGGCCGGTGTCGACGACGTCTTCGAGCCATGGTGCGGCACCAGCAGAAGGTCGGCGCGCAGGTCCCCGGGGGCGCTGCGTCTCAGGATGCGCGCTTCCTGGGCGGCCTCGATATCGCCCGCGAGGATCGCCGAGGCGTGCGGTGATTCGATCCGCAGCACGCAGCTCGCCGCGTTGTCGGCGCTGCGCTTGACCACCGGCTCGTCGTCGGCCGGATGCAGCCACACGAAGCGTGTGCGGCCCCACTGCCACTGCTCGCCCGCGCGACAGCGATGGTGCCGCGGGGCTGCGCGCACCACCGGGTGCTGCGCGTCGAGCGACGAGGCGACCCAGTCGACCCGCAGCTGCCGCAGCAGCGACAGCGCCCCGCCGGCATGATCGGTATCGGCATGGGACACCACCAGCGCCTGCAGATGATCGATACCCCTGGCCCGCAGGTAGGGGCCGACCAGCCGCAGCCCGGCATCGCTGTCGGCGCTCCAGGACGGCCCGGTATCGTAGAGCAGCCGCCCCTCGGCGGTCTCGATCAGGACCGCCATGCCCTGCCCCACGTCCAGCGCGGTGATGCGCAGCTCGTCGGGTCCGGGCGAGTCCACCGGCGCAAGCAGCAGCGGCAGCAGCGCGCCGGTGGCCCAGGCTCGGCCGGGCACCGGCCACGGTGCCAGCAGAACCGCGCACCCGAGCACCGCGAGAAGCAGCGGCGCCGGCCCGGGCGTGGGCAGCACCACGGCTGCCCAGGGCAGTGCATCGCACCAGGCGAGCGCGGCGAGCAGGCCTTCGGTGGCCAGCGCGGCCAGTCCGAGCAACCAGCCGCCGATCGGCAGGGGCAAGGGCGCGAGCAGGCCACCGGCCAGCGCCACCGGCGTCACCAGGCCGGACACCACCGGGATCGCGAAGGCGTTGGCCAGCGGGCCCACCAGCGACACCGAGGCGAAGAAGAGCACGCCGAGCGGCAGCAGCGCCACGGTGGCGGCAACCTGCGTGCGCACGGCCTCGACCAGCATCCGGGGCCGCTCGACCCGCGCGGCGGCGCCATGCCACACGATCGCGCCAACCGCCGCGAAGGAGAGCCAGAAACCGGCCGCCATCGGTGCCCAGGGGTCCAGCAGGCAGACCGTCGCCGCGGCGGTGCACAGCACGTCGCGGATGCGCCGGGCGCGCCCGAGCACCACGGCACAACCCGCCGCCGCGACCATCCAGCAGGTCCGCTGGGCAGGCAGCCCCCAGCCGGCAAGCCCCGCGTAGCCGAAGGCCACCAGCGTCGCCCCCGCCCAGGCCGCCCGCGGCGCGCTCACCAGGCCCGCCAGCGGGCGAGCGCGTCCCCCCGGTGCCGGCACCCGCAGCGGCAGCCGCCACAGGCGCCGCACGAGGCCCGCGCCGAGCGCGGCGAGCATCGTGATGTGGAGCCCCGAGATGCTCATCAGGTGCCCCACGCCGGTGCGGTTGAAGCGCTCCCACCACAGGCCGGGGATGGCGGCCTGGTCGCCGACGACGAGCGCGACCAGCACGCCGCGTACGGCCTCGTCGGCATCGCCGAGGGCCCGCAGCATCGCCGCGCGCAGCACGGTGCGCGCGCGCTCCACCAGCGCGCCAGGCTGCGGCACCAGCGGGTCCAGCCGCTGGGCCACGACCCGCGCCCCGGCGGCCATGCGCACGCTGCCGGTGGCGGCCACGCCCTCCTGCAGGGCACGCAGCTCGGCGTCGAACAGGCCTGGATTCTGCGGCGACAGGCTGCGCTTGAGCCGCACGGCGAGCCGCCAGCGTTCACCGGGCACGAACGGAGCCGCTGCGCCGGCAGCGCCCCGACCCGCAGGCCAGTGCAGACGCAGGCGGGCACCCACGGGACAACCCGGCAGCCGATCCTCGCAGGCCTCGAGAGCGAGGCTGGTGCGCCAGCCGCGCGAGGCAGCGAGCGGCATCTCGTCGATGACGCCACGCACGACGATCTCGATGCCCTCGAGCCCTGCGGGCAGGCGCTGCGCGAGCGCCTGCTGGGCGCGCAGCATCGCCCAGGCGACACTGCCGGCAGCCACCGCCATCAGCAGCAGCGCGCCGACAACCGACCGCCAGGCAAGCATCCGACGCAGGGCGCGGGTGCCCGGCAGCCATGCCATCCGGCGGCGCACCGCAGGCCATCGCAGCAGCAGGCACAGCGCGGCCACGCCTGTGAGCCAGACCGGCCCGTCGGCGGGCAGCGTCCCGGGCCAGTGCTGCACGGCGGCGCAAGCCGCCACGACCACCGCCCCGGGGGGAAGCCAGCGTGCGGGATCGATCGAGCGGCAGGCGTGCGGGCCGGGCATCGCCCGATGCTCGACCCGCAGCGCCCCGCGCGCCATCGGCCGGAAGTCGTGCCCGGCCCGGCATGAAGACCTGCCCCCGGGACGTCGGATCGACCGCCCGAGGGCGCGGGATCAGGCGGGCGACGCCTCGCCGGACACGCTGCCGGGCACGCTGCGCAGGCGCGGCAGCACCCGCACGGCGTTGGCCGTGGTGCGCTGCGAGACCGCCGCCACCGACTCGCCACGCAGTTCGGCGAACACCTCGGCGATCCGTCCGAGTTCGGCCGGTTCGTTGCGCGCCGGGTGCAGCCACGCCGGCGCGATATCGGGCGCGTCGGTCTCGAGCACATGGGCCTCGGCAGGCAGTTCGGCGGCCAGCCGGCGGATCTGGCGGGCGCGCTCGAAGGTCATCGCGCCGCCGAAACCCAGCGCGAAGCCGAGGCCCAGAAAGGCCTGCGCCTGCTGCAGGCTGCCGTTGAAGGCATGAGCGATGCCCCCCGCAGGACGCCAGCGGCGCAGCTGCTTGAGCACGGCATCCTGGGCACGCCGCACATGCAGGATCACCGGCAGCGAGAACTCGCGCGCCAGGCGCAGCTGCGCCACGAGAAAGCGTTCCTGGCGCTCGCGATCGAGGCCGGGCACGAAGTGATCGAGGCCGATCTCGCCGACCGCGATGAGATCGGGGTCGTCAGCCGCCGCGCGCAGCGCCTCGCGCAGCAGCTCGAGATCCTCGTCGCGCGCCTGCGCCACGTACATCGGGTGGATGCCGAGCGCGTAGGCGCAGCGAGCGCCGCCGCGCGCACCGGCGAGCGCCCGCACCGCCTCGAAATTGGCCGCCTCCACCGCAGGCACGACGATCGTGTCGACACCGGCCCGCAAGGCCGCATCGCGCAGCCGCGGGATCTCGCCGGCGAACTCGGCCGCGTCGAGGTGACAGTGGGTGTCGATCAGCAAGACCGGGCTCCGTGCGAGGCGCCGCTCACGCCACCGCGACGAGCACGCCCTCGCGCAGCGCCAGCCGCCGCTCGCAGCGGGCGGCGAGTTCGGTGTCGTGGGTGACGATCACGAAGGCGGTGCCGCGGTCGTGGCCGAGCGACTCGATCAGCGCGAAGATCTGGTGAGCGGTTGCACGGTCGAGGTTGCCGGTGGGCTCGTCGGCCAGCACGCAGCGCGGCTGCGTGACCAGCGCCCGCGCCAGCGCGACCCGCTGCCGCTCGCCTCCCGAGAGCTCGCCGGGAAGGTGCTCGAGCCGGGCCGCCAACCCGACCTGCCCGAGGAGCTCGGCAGCCGCCGCCCGCGCGCGCGCCGGGGTCTCGCGGCGGATGCGCAGCGGCATCGCGACGTTGTCGAGCGCGCTGAATTCCGCGAGCAGGTGGTGGAACTGGTAAACGAAGCCGAGCAGACGGTTGCGCCGCTCGCCCAGCGCCCGGTCGTCGAACGACGACACGTCGTCATCGAGCCATCGCACCCTTCCGGCGCTAGGCGAATCGAGCCCGCCGAGCAGGTGCAGCAGCGTGCTCTTGCCGCTGCCCGATGCGCCGATGATCGCGATCCGCTCGCCAGCGCGCACCGCAAGCGACACGTCGCGCAGGACCTCGACACGATGCCGTCCCTCGTCGAAGCGGCGCGCGAGACCCTCGCACGAGAGGACGACGCCTGGGTCGGCGGTCGGCGCGGGCGCCACGGGCACACTACTCATGGCGCAGCGCCTGCGCCGGCCGCACGCGCGAAGCGCGCCAGCTCGGGTAGAGCGTGGACGCGAGCGCGAGGACGCACGACACCACGCCGATCAGCCCGACATCGGCCCACCGCAGATCGCTGGGCAGGCTGCTGATGAAGTAGACCCCCTTCGGCAGCACCTGGAACCCGAAGGCGCGCTCGACCGCGCCGACCACCCGATCGACATTGAGCGCGAGCAGCACGCCACCGGCCACACCGATGCCCGTGCCCAGCAACCCGATCACCGATCCCTGCACCACGAAGATCTTCATGATGCCCGCCGGGCTCGCTCCGAGCGTGCGCAGGATCGCGATGTCGGGCTGCTTGTCGGTCACCGTCATCACGAGCATGGACACCAGGTTGAAGGCCGCCACCGCGATGATCAGCGTGAGGATGATGAACATCATGCGTTTCTCGATCTGCACCGCCGCGAACCAGTTGCGGTTCTCGCGCGACCAGTCGCGCACATAATGGTCCGCGCCGAGCGCGGCACCGAGCTCGCGCGCGATCCGGGGCGCGGCGAGCATGTCGTCGGTCTTCAAACGCACGCCGCTCGCGCCCTCGACGCGAAACAGTCGCCCGGCATCGGCCAGGTGGGCGAGCACCAGGCTGCTGTCGTACTCGTAGTGCCCGGACTCGAAGATGCCGGTGACCGTGAACTGGCGCAGGCGCGGCACCACGCCCGCGGGCGTGGCGGTGCCCTCGGGCGCGATGAGCGCAAGCCGGTCGCCCACCTGCAGCAGCAGTTGGCGCGCCATCTCGGCGCCCACCAGCAGGCCGAACTCACCGGGCGCCAGCCCGCCGAGCAGCCGGCCCGATGGCCCGGCCAGGAAATCCGAGACCGTGGCTTCGAGCGCGGGATCGATACCGCGCACCACCACGCCACGGACGAGCTCGCCACGCGCGATGATCGCCTGACCCGCCACGAACGGGGCCGCGCCGATCACCCGGGGGTGAGCTCGCAGCCGATCGACCAGCGGCCGCGGCTCGGGCAGACCGGCCGGCGGGCCATAGACCTCGATGTGCGAGAGCACCGACAGCATGCGGTCGGTGACCTCCTTCTGGAAGCCGTTCATGACCGACAGCACGGTGATCAGGGCGGTCACGCCGAGCGCGATCCCGGCCACCGACAGCGCGGCGATGAACGAGATGAAGCCGTCGCGACGACCGGCGCGCCGGCTGGCGCGGGTGTAGCGCAGACCGATCTGGAATTCGTAGGGGAGCGGCAAGGCGATGGGGCGGCGCGGCTGGAAGAAAGGCGGGGGGCAGTCGGGCCGGATGCGATCGAGTTTGCCATAGAATCCGCGGCCACCCGATCGCGCATGAAAGAGCTCATCCTGCTGTGTGCCGGCGCTGCCGGCGATCCCCCACCCGACGATGCCGGTCTCGTGCCGCCGTCGCGCGGCGAACTGCAGCGCCTGCTCGCCCGCGGTGTGCTTTGTCAGGATCGGCGGATCGCCGGCGACCCGCAGCTGGAACTCCCCGAGGACGCGTGGCTGCGCGAGCGCTTCGCGGTGCCGTCGTCCGACTGCATCGAGGCGCTCGCCGGCGCGCGCGAGGGCCTTCAGGCTCCCTGGTGGAGCCTCACGCCCTGCCACCTGCACATCGGTCTGGACCACGCCATGCTGGTCGACCCGGGGCAACTCGCGCTCGCCCCCGACGAGGCCGAGGCCCTCGCCGCGGCGGTCACCGAGACCTTCTCGGCCGCAGGGCTGGCGCTGCGCTGGCCACGCCCCGATCACTGGTTCGCGCTCGGCGCGCCCTGGCGCCTGCAGGCCTGGCCCTGGACGCTGGCGAGCGGCCGCAATGTCGTCGCGTGGCAGCCGACCGGCGACGACGGCCGTGCCTGGCGCCGGCTGCTCACCGAGATCCAGATGATCTGGCACGACCATCCGGTCAACCAGGCTCGGGGCGAGCGCGGGCAGCGACCTGTCAACGCGCTCTGGCTGAACGGCTTCGTACTCGGCGCCCGGACATCGCCGGCGCCACCGGGCTCGCCGGTGCACGCGGGCGCGTCGGTGCAAGCAGGCGCGTCGGTGCAAGCGGGCGCGTCCCCCGGCGCGCTACTCACCGCGCGCCCTGCCCTGGCCGGTCTGGCCGAGCGCGCCGGCTGGACCGTGCTCGACACCCCCGCCCGGCAGCTCGACCCTGCGGCGGCCGCCGATGCCGCCGGCACGGGCACGCTGCTGATCGACGCCGGCGACTGGCGCACCGCCCGACGCCTTGGCGACCGCGATGCGTGGCTGCGGGCCTGGAGCGACTTCGACGCGTGGCTCGCGCGGCCGGCATTCGCCACCGCGCTCGGCCGGGCGCAGGGCCGCCTGCGAGTGGTGTGCACCGCGGAACGCCGCCTCGTCGAGCTTGCGACGCCCGGCATCCCGGCATGGCGTTTCTGGCAGCGCCTGGACGCCCTGCGCGCGATCGGTGCGAACCCGGTCAAGCCGGCACGCCCGCGAGCCGAACCATGACCGCCCCCTCCCCCCGGATCGTCACCCGCGCGGTGTCGCCGCCGGACCAGGCCCGCCTGCTCGCCTCGGGCCTGCACCCGGTGCTCGCGCGGGTCTATGCCGGTCGCGGCATCGCTTCGCCCACGGATCTCGGCGGGACGCTGGGCGAACTGCTGCCGCCCGACGGCATGCTCGGGATCGACGCGGCGGCGGTCCGACTGGCCGATGCGATCGCGCGCCGCGAGCCGATGCTGATCGTGGCCGACTACGACTGCGATGGCGCCACCGCCTGCGCG
>Ga0315900_10012644_pt1 | contig 10338 bp, 10 predicted proteins | sample LakEriMetagenome_FD_203521 | JGI IMG/M metagenome (GOLD analysis project Ga0315900, IMG submission 203521) | Freshwater fungal communities from buoy surface, Lake Erie, Ohio, United States - Buoy 12 MA114 | ecosystem: Environmental > Aquatic > Freshwater > Lake > Lake biofilm | place: USA: Lake...
GCACCACTTTGTTATGTGAACATGACAGGAGGTCAAGACGATCTGGTCTTCGATGGTGATTCCATCGTCGTCGATGCAGCGGGGCGCGTGATTGCCAGAGCCCCGCAATTCGAAGATGGGTTGATGGTGGTCGACCTCGATGTCAGGGCGAATTCGGCAGTTCCTGACCTCATTCTCACCGATGGCTCCCTTCCTCCCTATGAGAAGTTGGTGCCTGGGATCGCATCGCGCCTTGCGGATGAAGCGGAAGTCTGGTCAGCGCTCGTGATGGGTCTTCGAGACTATGTTGCGAAGAATGGTTTCCAATCAGTGATCCTCGGTCTTTCAGGTGGGATCGACTCGGCTCTCGTTGCGACGCTCGCTGTCGATGCCCTTGGCGCTGAGCATGTGCATGGAGTCGCGATGCCGAGCAAGTACTCATCCGAGCACTCACTCGAGGATGCGAAGCAGTTGGCCATCAACCTAGGCATCCACTTCAACGTAGTTGCGATCCAACCGATGGTCGATGCATTCCTTACGGCAGTCGAGATGACGGGTCTTGCTGAGGAGAACGTCCAGGCACGAGTCCGGGGCACCACCTTGATGGGATTCTCCAATCAACACGGTCACCTCGTACTTGCGACCGGGAACAAGTCCGAACTGGCGGTCGGTTACTCCACGCTCTATGGCGATGCGGTCGGAGGCTTTGCCCCGATCAAGGACATCTTCAAAGGCGACGTCTGGCGTTTGGCGAAGTGGCGCAATCGCTATGCCGAGAGCGAGGGTGCGACGCCGCCGATACCTTCCAACTCGATCACGAAGGAGCCGAGCGCGGAGTTGCGTCCTGACCAGCGCGATAGCGACTCACTTCCGCCGTATCCGATCCTGGATCAGATCCTCACAATCTATATCGAGGCCAACGGCTCCATTGATGCCATCACTGCCGCGGGTTTCGCCAAGGACTTGGCAGTCCGTGTCATCACACTCGTCGATCGAGCCGAGTACAAGAGAAGGCAATATCCACCGGGGACCAAGGTCTCAAACCTCGCATTCGGTAAGGATCGAAGGTTGCCACTGACCTCTTCATGGCGAGAGCAGATCTAGGAACGACTTACTCTTGCAAATCATTCGCGAGTAGCGAAAAGCAATCACTAACGCGAGAATACGCACCATGTCTTCGTTGCCGACTTGGTATTTCACGCGACGTCGCATCATCGACTTCGGTCGCGTCGGCACCGCATCTTGTTGCTAATCCTGTAGCCCCAACGCACGCCCCCCTCTTCAATTCGTGAGGCCGCGTGGCACTTGGGTCAACTGCAATGCCTAGAAAATCCTGCTGGTTTGAGAAGCGATAGAGATCGAAGCAAAAACGAATTCACCGAAAAGAGAGAGTCAAGGATGAAGGTTTACAACGACATCACAGAGATCTTTGGAAACACCCCGCTGGTCCGCCTCAACCGGATGACCGAGGGGGCAGGGGCGACGGTCCTTGCGAAGTTGGAGTTCTACAACCCGACCAGCACGGTCAAGGACAGGATCGGTATCGCGATGGTCGATGCCGCCGAGAAGAGTGGGCAGTTGAAGCCCGGTGGGACGATCGTCGAGGCGACATCCGGTAACACCGGAATCGCGCTCGCCATGGTTGGAGCCGCGCGCGGATACAAGACGATCCTCACCATGCCAGATTCGATGTCGAAGGAGCGTCGCGCACTGCTTCGGGCATTTGGAGCAGAACTCGTCCTCACTCCCGCTGCTGAAGGCATGAAGGGTGCGATCGCGAAGGCGGAGGAGCTGGGACGTGAAGGTGCGGTCTTGGTCCGCCAATTTGAGAACGAGGCCAATCCGGAGATCCATCGCAAGACCACCGCAGAAGAGATCTGGCGCGATACTGACGGCACGGTCGACGCGATCGTTGCTGGTATCGGAACTGGTGGAACGATCACCGGTATCGGACAGGTCCTCAAGGAGCGAAAGCCCTCGATCAAGATCTTCGCAGTAGAACCGGCCGCATCCCCGATCCTCAACGGTGGCAAGCCAAGTGGTCACCCGATCCAGGGAATCGGTCCAAACTTCGTGCCTCCGATCCTCGACACCAAGATCTACGACGAAGTGATCGATGTGGAGGCTGATGATGCCGTTGCTTACGCCCGTCGCGCTGCATCAGAAGAAGGGGTCCTCGCAGGAATATCGGCGGGAGCTGCGCTCTGGGCTGCGATGCAGGTGGCGAAGAGAAGTGAGATGGCCGGAAAGACCATCGTCGTCATCATCCCATCCTTTGGTGAGCGCTATCTCTCCACCATCCTCTACAAAGATCTCATGGATGAGTGAGACGTAGCAGATGAAGAAGTTCCCGGTGCTCTCACGCATCCTCGAAGATATCGATAATGCCTTGGATCGAGATCCCGCTGCCCGGAATCGACTCGAGGTCTTCCTTACCTATCCCGGATTACATGCGATCTGGGGACATCGAATCTCACACTGGATGTGGAACCACCGGCTCCGACTCCTCGCACGTATCTTCTCCAATCAGATCAGGAGAGAGACTGGGATCGAGATCCATCCGGGAGCGCGTATTGGTAGGCGTTTCTTCATTGATCACGGCATGGGAGTGGTGATCGGAGAGACGGCGATCGTTGGCGATGATGTGATGATCTATCACGATGTGACGCTAGGCGCGCGCTCGCAGGATCGAGGCAAGCGACATCCCACCATTGGAGATCGCGTCATCATCGGATCGGGAGCTCGGGTCTTGGGTGCAGTGACTGTGGGAGATGGCGCGAAGATTGGTGCGAATAGCATCGTGACGAGCGATGTGGCGGCGAAAGCTGAGAAGGATTTCGTAGGAACCTTCGTCATTTAGCCCAGACTCCTGCACTTGCTTGTTAGGGTTGGGAATGTGAGCGCGCCGAAGGATCTGTCGAAAGTCGGCTTCGCAAAGGTCACGATCTCCTTCACTTTGATGGGATTCACGAGTACCTGTTGGGGCGCGATCGTGCCGTGGCTCGCACAAGAGATCGATGTTCCGATCTCCACGATGGGCGTGATCTTTGGTATCTATCTCTTCCATACACTGCTCGGGACCCTCACCGTTCAAGCCTTCGGAAAGTCACAAGACCTACGGTGGTTCATCCGCTACGGGCTCCTGCTCAGTCTGATCGGATTCTCAGGGATCTTCTTGAGCCCGACTCCGCTTCTGATGGCGCTCTTTGCGGCGATAGGAGGATTCGGAAAAGGCGGGATCGGTATCGCCTTTCTCTTCTTGGTCACGCGAGCTGCGAATGCTTCACACTTTCGGATGAATGTCGTCAGCGCAGCAACCGGAGTCGGAGCACTTCTCGGACCGTTGACGATCACGGTCCTCGGATCAGATCGCATCCCTTGGATCGTGATGGGATCGGTCATCGCCGCAGTCATTACTGCATGGGTCTATCCAGATGCAGCATGGAGATTCGCTAAACGTGAGAAGGGGAGCAAGAGCACCCATAAGCCGATCCCACTCTTGCTTGTGATCCTTGGAGTCTTCTTCTACTCCGGCGTCGAGAACTCGATCGGTACCTGGATCCCCACTGTTGCGGTCAACTCGGGTTTGACCCTCGAGCAGGGAACTCTATTTAGCTCTGTCTTCTACCTTCTCTTCACCGCAGGTCGATTCCTCGGTGTCTGGCTATCGACGAGGGCATCGGCAGAGTCCATCGCGCTCTTCGCCGTGACACTGACTGCGGTGCCTCTTGCTCTCTCGTGGGGCAGTGATTCCTTTCCGCTGGTCGCGCTCATCGTCGCTGGTCTCTTCCTTGGGCCCATATTCCCGAACTCCTCGAGCTGGGTTGCCAGAAGGACGCCAGAGTTCCCGGGCGGTACGACTTTGATGATGCTCGCAGTGATGGGAGGCGGGTTCATGTTCCCGCCAATCCTCGGTTATTCGATCGAAGGCGCATCCGCAAAGGACTTCATCACGATGATCCTGCCGCTCCTCGCGGTCTCGATCCTCTTCTTTCTCTTCGGTGGCAGGTTATGGCGAAAGGCGACCGCGAACTAGCGAACGCGACCGTTCCACTTCCAACCTTCGCGTCGAGATAGCCCAGCAAGTTCGATACGACCCGCGTACCAAAGGAGTCGTTTACCCCAACTCTCCTCAGGGAAGTGAGCGTTGGTCTCAACCGTATCGGCGAAGAGTCGCGTGATCGCGAATTCACTAGGTTCGGCCAATGGTGTGAAGTCGATTCCGAATCCCTTGGCGAGGTCATAGGTATGGACGCTCACTTCGACCACTCCCATCGCAGCGAATCCGATCGGATCGGATTCACCGTAGGCATGCCAAGCGCGGTCATCTGCGGATGCAGTAGCGACGACTTTCGAGAGGACGCGTGCTGCGGTCGGGATCATGGTCAAGTAATCGGCAGGCGTGGCCGCATCCTTTCGCTCGAAGAGGACCGGCTGGTAGGTATCCAACTTCTTGCCGACGACTTGGTAGGAGTACTCCAAGCAGGCTCGCATAGTGTGAACCGCTGTCTGTACTTGTGTCCAAGCGAGGTCGGGAGTGAGTTGCTCCCAATCCTTCGATGTAGTCGGAGCGAGCACGCGCGCTAACTCATCGGCAGCCGATACGACATGGGCACCGACTTGACTGAGGTTCTTGTTGTCTATGGACATGGTTCTCCCGTTTGCTCCATCTACCCCGGATGCTTCTAGCCACTAGCGTAGCGACTTGGGTACGGATCCCACGGACTTCATTTGGTCTCTAGAGGCAGATCTACTCGGACCATCAGGCCTCCCAATTGACTGCGACCAATCGTCAGCCTCCCGTTGAGTCTGCGCACAGATGAATCAATGATGCTCAGTCCAAGGCCGCTACCACCTGTATCTCTGGAACGCGATGGATCGAAACGTTTGAAAGGACGAACCTGCGCATCGTTGATCAGGTGGGGAATCCCCGGTCCGCCATCGTGGATCTCAAGAACCGCGTTGTCTCTATCCCGGTAAGTGCGAACTTCCACCGGATCGACGCCACTAGTGTGCCTATGAATGTTCATGAAGATGTTATCGATGATGCGATTGAGGATATTGCGATCGGCATGAACCAAGAGTCCTTGCTCGAGGGAGGTGCTAATCGGGCGTTTCGATCCGAGGACCGCCAAGCCCTCCAATGAATCTTGCAAGAAAATTGATAAGTCCAACGATTCCGGCAATTCTTGTGGTGCAGCTTCAACGGCAACGAACTGCAGGAGTTGATCGAGAGTCTGCTCCATCCTGTTGGCTTCTCTAAGCATCCTGCTTAGAGCATCTCTGTTTCCGGTTTCCTCCTTCTTGGTAAGGAGGAGCTCGAGATAACCCTTGATGACAGTCAGTGGAGTGCGCAATTCATGGGAGGCATCACCTGCGAATTCCAGCAGTGACTCTCTCTTACTCTCTTCGATGCGCAAACGTTCGTCTCGCTCTATCGATTGTCGCTCTCGCTTGATGTCTCTCGAGATGACAATACGAAGGCAGATAAGCGAGATGACGATGATCGCGATGAGGGAGAGAGCGAGAGAAAGGAAGTTTTTGTCTCGTTGGTCGATGGCTGCTTTCACGGAACCAACTATCAGCAACCTTGAGCCCTCCTCTAGGGCGACGATGGACAAGAGTGTGGATCCCGTTCGGACGACGGAGCCTTCGTCTAGGTCCTTTATCGACGCAGCGCTCGGAGTTGGTGATGAAGCAGCTTCGCTGATAGGGGTTGCCTTGTTCGCCTCATCGAGCAGAAATAGTGAGAGTGGAGTTCCCGCTTCTTGGATCAGCGACAGCGCCGTCGTCACCTTATCCGACTCACTGGTGCTGATGGCGACCGTGATGGTTTGTATCTCGACATTCACCGCTTCTACTGAGGCTTCGTAGTTCTGAGTCACTATCGAGCCTCCTAGGAGAGAGGAGAGAGTGAATACCAAAGCGACCGTGAAAAAGGTCAATCTCTGCTGGATTCTCAATTCAGGAGGCCTTGATCTGGAACCCGATGCCTCGGATGGTCTTGATCCCTTCAAATCCATCGCGATGAAGTTTCTTGCGAAGATAAGAGATGTAAGTGTCCACGACATTCGTCGAAGCTAGGAAGTCATAACCCCACACTTCTCGTAGCAATTGATCCTTAGTCAGGACGCGTTCAGAATTTTCCATCAGATAGCAGAGCAGCTTGAATTCTGTCCGAGACAGTTCGACGACTTCGTCTCTGAAAGTCACTTCATAAGTGGTCAGGGAGGCGACCACGGGCCCAACTTTCAATTGGGTGTGCTGTACATCAGGACTCGAGCGTCTAAGGACCGTATTGATGCGCATGACGACCTCTTCGATACTGAAGGGTTTCGTGATGTAGTCATCAGCACCCAACCTCAGTCCATCGATCACGTCCTTCTTATCCTGTCTGGCGGAGATCATGATGATGGGCAACGACGGATGACGCTCCCTCATCTTCTCGAGACATTCAAAACCGTCCATCAATGGCAGATTTACGTCCAAGAGGACGAAGTCAATCTCATCTCGCCTTAGACACTCCAGGGCTTCCACACCAGTACGTGCTACAACAGCTGAAAATCCTGCCAGGCGCAGCGTCTCAGAGAGTAGGGAGGTGATGCCCTCCTCATCATCAACGACTAGGACTCTTGAGGGTGTGCTACTCACTCAAGGAGCCTAAGGGCAGAAATCCATTGCCAATGGGTTAGCGTGAAGTTCTCATAAAACTCACACGATTCGAGGCCATACTCCCTGCTAGTAAGCCCGTCGTAATCGAGGGCTTGCTGACTAGAGGAAAAGGAGCGATTTCGGAGATGAGCATTCTTTGGAAAAAGCTAACGCTGCTGATGACCATATGCCTTGCTCTCTCACTCGCATCACCTTCTCGTGCCACAGAGATTGCGTTGGATCCAATCTGCAATTCATCAACCCAGACCTATCTATCGCTCCGAAACGACTACTTGGCCTCGCCAAAACAGTCTGGTCAGGCTTTTCGTGAACTGGTTTTGGCGATGAAGATGGCAGAGCGAGATCGCAAAATGTGTATCAAGTCCATCAATGCCCAATTCAAAGATCAACTAGTTTCAAACAAGTCTCGTTTCGACTCTATGAAGTCCGATCGCACGATAAAGCGAGAAGTTAGAGAGATGCAGAGACGAGATGAGGTATCAAAGATCTCAGCCGCTCGTGACGCGGCGATAAAGAGCGTACTCGTGATTCCCGAACTACCCGCTCGTCCCAGCAAGAGAAACTGACAATACTTGTGGTGGAATTCCACACAATTTCCTAAAACTCTGAATCTACCTTCGCCAACTAAGTCCTGGTCAACCAGGTACGACGAAGGGTAATCATCAAGATGAGAAAGTTTGCCACTGTATTAGCGCTTGTTGTGATGACGGCGTTCTCGGCCAATATTGCAGCATCTGCTAACACTGAACGTGATGCGGTCAAGGCTGCCCATACAGCAGCTGTTGCAGCATTCAAGGCTGATGTAGCTGCCTACAAGGCAGCAAGGGAGGCTGCGAAGTTGCAGATTGAGTCCGCTAAATCTGCATTCGAGGCTGCCAAGAGCGCTGCTACAACGAAGGAAGCGAAGAAGGCTGCCCGCGAAGCGTTCACAAGCGCCCGCGATGCTGCCAACGCATCGATTCCAGCGAAGCCAGTTCGCCCAGCGAAGCCAGTTCGCCCAGCGAAACCGACTGAGTAACAGGTTGGGCTCCTCGACCCACACCGTGGACTGAGGGGCCCTTACCAATCCAAAGGGGAACTGAGTAGCCACTTTTTCGGGGGAATTGATTGCTGAAGATTTCTGTCATAGGTGGATCTGTTTCGCAAGCGTTTGGCCTTGAAGGTCAAGGTATCGAGTGGCCTTCTCTCTTGCGAGAACAGATCGCAGATGAAGCTGATGTCGAACGGGTCAGTTCGATCGGCTTTCTCAATCCCACCTCCCTTATCCGGTTTATCAAAACATCGAAGCCATCTGATGTGCTCATTATTCACATGGGAACCTCGGTCGGATGGCCAGTGATTCATGCACCCCTAGAGAGGCTGCTTAGGCCAGAGCATCGACATGATGCCGCCTTTCACCTACCAACTACGGCGACTATTTCTAATCGCCATTTAGTGAAGCGTGCGCTGAGGCATACCTTGCGTAATCTCTTGAAGTTCTCTGCCTTCCCATTCGGTTTATATCGCCCACGCCAGTCAATACGTGATCTGGAGAGTGATCTGGCGAGCGCTTTCATAGAGGCATCCAAATTGGCTAGTCATGTAGTTTGGATGCAACATCGAACACTTGGCTATAGAAGATTGTTCTTGGAGCGATGGGTATATCAGCGCTATTTCAATCGCATTCAATCACAGGTCCGTCGCAGGGCTATGGAGTTTGAGAATTTCCACCTTGTAGAAATTCCTGATGGCTTTCTCAGCCAGGATAACTTCACCCTAGATGGCGTTCATGTGAGCTCCCAGGGACACCGGAAACTTGCCACACTTATCGAGAAATCATTACGAGCTGCAGGAATATTGCAGAACAGAGATGGATTCACACGATTCTCCCAAGAAATCGCGTGAATCATGCAGAGTGCAGGGGGTACTTTCAGGCCATGACCAATGATCCACGTGTGCTTTTGAATTACTGGTTTGAACGGCCAGTATCAAGACGCGCCCTTCTTACATCAGCATTCACGATGGCTCTTGCGAGCACCACAATTGGGCGAGCCATTGGTGTGTCGACTCCTGGTTTCAATGTCATCCTCGGGCGTCCCACGCCCAACTCGGTAGCTTTGAGTTTTCTACCTTCAGAGAAGATGACCTTCTATGTGCAATATAGCTATTCGAGGTCAAGTTATGCCTATCGAACGGAGGCGCTGGTAGCGACTACCGATGCGCCAAAAGTAGTGGAGTTGAAGGGATTGCGCGCGAATTCCAAGGTTTACTACCGCATCCGATATTCCATCGAGGGTTCAAAGGCCATGAAGGCAGGTAAGCAGTTCTCATTTTCCACCGCGAAGAGCAAAGGTTCATCGTTCTCGTTCTCGGTTCACGGCGATACGCATCCGGAGCGTGCAGGCAAGATGTTCGATTCGGATCTCTACTACATCACCATGGCGAATGTGGCAGAGCAACAGCCTGACTTCCATATCTTGATGGGTGATGACTTCAGCATTGATCCTCTCATAGCAAAGGGACAGGCGACCCAGTCCAATGTCGAAAAGGTATACCGCACCCATAGGAATTGGCTTGGTGTGATCGGTTCTTCGGTGCCCATCTTTCTCATTAATGGAAATCATGAGCAGGCTGCTGCCTACTTGTTGAATGGGAGTGCTTCGAGTCCGGCTGTGTTAGCGGGTAATGCTCGTTTGAAGTACTACCCACTTCCTGCGCCCGATGGTTTCTATTCAGGCAACGAGAGCGCTATCCCAGGTGTCGGACTTCCGCGTGATTATTTTGCTTGGACGTGGGGAGATGCTCTATTCGTGACTTTGGATCCCTATTGGCATTCAAGTGTGGCCGTCGATAACGTCGCCGGCGTCACTGTCAATGAAAGTGATTCAGCGGTCACCATGACAAAGAAGGGTTCTGCAGGAAAAGCGGGAACAGGCAAGGGCAAGGACCTATGGACTATTGGTATCGGAGATGCTCAATATGCGTGGCTCAAGAAGACCTTGGAGAGCAGCGATGCCAAATTCAAATTTGTATTTACCCATCATGTGATGGGTACAGGTCGGGGTGGCGTAGAACTCTCCTATGACTATGAATGGGGAGGTCGCGATCCAAAGGGTGTCACATCTTTCGAAAAAGAGAGACCAAACTGGGAGTTGCCAATCCACGATCTCATGGTCAAGAACAAGGTCTCAATCTTCTTTCAAGGTCACGACCACATATTTGTCACTCAAGAAAGAGATGGCCTCATCTATCAGTCGATGCCGAATCCAGCCGATGACACCTACTCCTACTTCAACGAGAGCGCTTACAAGAGTGGTGTGAAGGCTCCCAATTCAGGGCACGTAAGAGTGACGGTGCAAGGCGAGGAGGCGCTGGTCGAATATTTCCTCGCGTCGCGCACCTCGGATGCTTCTCGCAAGAACCTTCAATTGGCCCATAGTTACAAGGTGAAGCCCGGGATTTGATTTTCTTGGGGGTTGCCCGTGCGACTCTCTAGCCACGTGGTAATTGGACGTCGGCGATGTCATCTCTGTGAATCTGTGCGTACCATTAGGAGATGAAGCGGCTCCTATCGCCCCTGGTTGCTCTATTTCTCTTCCTGGGCCTTGTTCCAGCTCATGCAAATTGGACACCTTCGCCAGTGCCGAGCGAAGAGGCTCACTGGGGGATCCTCGGTGGCGGAATCACCGAGTCCTTTGCAAAATTCGC
>Ga0315900_10012646_pt1 | contig 10337 bp, 14 predicted proteins | sample LakEriMetagenome_FD_203521 | JGI IMG/M metagenome (GOLD analysis project Ga0315900, IMG submission 203521) | Freshwater fungal communities from buoy surface, Lake Erie, Ohio, United States - Buoy 12 MA114 | ecosystem: Environmental > Aquatic > Freshwater > Lake > Lake biofilm | place: USA: Lake...
CCAAAACTTTGTCATCGAGGTCAAGACACCGAAAGGGACATCGACGCCAGCGCAGGTCGCATGGCACGCCGACTGGCGCGGCGATGTCCGCATCGTCCGCAGCGTCGATGACGCATTGAAAATCATAGGAGCGATAGGATGAGCATGACAGAGTATCAGGTGCAAATCAACGACACCCTCTATAGTGTCAACTTGCCCAATGATAAGTACCGACCGCACACAGCACACGCAGCATTTGCCGCAGTGCGCCATTACTGTAGTACGGAAATTCACTCCGTGCGTCGTTGGCGAGTGGAGAAGGGCTACTGGTACATCGTCGAATTGCAAGACGGACGCACGGTGCCCTGCGTTGTAAAACGCCTTAAAGCAAAGGAGTAGCTATGATAATCGCACAGTGTGCATTGGGACACGTTATCAATCCAGGGGGCCTGTACAAAGTCGCCATTGAACTCACTCGGCAACGTATGAAATCTGGCATCATCACAAAACAAAAGTATCGTCAGATTAAGCAGGATATTGTGACAGGATACGAATTGCAGTTTGGCGTGCCACTCTACGAACCGAAGAAGCCTGCGCCGATGCGCACACGACGTGAAGTAATGAAAGCACTACGAAAGGCAAAGCGCATATGACCCTCATCATCGAACTTTTCATCGCACTCATCTGTCACGGCGGTGTGTGCCACGTTGACCGACTGCACATCAGCCGTGAAGCCATGGCGATTGCCAGCTGTGAGAGTGGCGACGGCTACAACTTCGGCACCTACGACTGGACCGCACGCAACACCGTGACAGGCGACGGTGGCATGTGGCAGTTCAACGACGCCACCTATGTGTGGCTCACTGGCAAAGACCATGCAGAGCGTGACCATGTGGCCACACAGCACGCCGTCTTTGTGCGACTTTGGGATAATGGGAATGGATGGCGTCACTGGCGAAGTAGTCAGCGCTGTTGGTCGCAGTGGCTAGACATCGTCAACGACCAAGCAGTATGGAGGCAACAATGATTCTGAACGATGACCAAATCAGGGAGCGCATTGAGGCGGGCATGATTGACGGCGCCGCCATGGAGCAAGTGCGCAAAGGATCGATCAGCTACGGCGTGTCTAGCTTCGGCTATGACATGCGTGTGGCCAATGAGTGGCAGCTATGGCGTGGTGACAAAGTGTCGACCATCGACCCGAAGCGCCGAGACCTCCACACCAAGCTCGATGTCAAAGTCTCACCGACCGTCACGATTCCCCCAGGTGAGTTTGCGCTGTGTCGCAGTGTCGAGTACTTCGTGATTCCCGAGGATATCATGTGTATCGTCGTCGGCAAATCGACGTATGCCCGCTGCGGTCTCATCGTCAACGTGACACCGCTCGAGCCTGGGTGGGAAGGCCATGTCACCATCGAGCTGAGCAACACCGCCCCACTGCCCATCAAAGTCTATGCCTTCGAGGGCATCGCACAGGTGATGTTCTTCCAGGGCAAGCGACCACGTGCCACATATCGAGACAAATCAGGCAAATATATGATGCAGCGTGGAGTTACGCTGCCCATCGTCGAGGAGTAACGCCATGAGCAACCAACGTCCGCCCGCCGTCTACCCAAACTATCCAAGTGCCAGCTGGGAGTACATCGTCGATAAGACGGGAGCAGTCTTCCAGACCATCACGGGTCGCCTCATCGCCAATGGCCCATGGGGCGTCAGGGTCTACCGCACCGCACCCAGCGAGAAGCCGCAGTTAGTCTACTTCCTCCAAGACGGCAACGGCGACCTTGCCGTGGTGAATCGTCGCCTTGTCTTGTTGGCCACGGACAAGAACTGGCAGCAGTGGATTATCCCCATCGACGGCTACGTGCATGACAGCGAGTGCCCAGACGCTACCGTCGTGAGCATCGATGCGTCACAGCTGGCGATGATGAAGCAAAGCATCGCCACGGCGCAATCAATGGCAGACAAAGCCTACGCCAAAGCGGTCAACGCCGAAATCGACGCCGCTGGCACGACGTCCGCAATCAAAGCGCTGCAGGGACAGATGGCCACAATGCAAACTCAGGTCAATGCGTTGCTTACCCCAGCGCAAGTCGCAGACCTTGTGTGGCAGAAAATCAAAGACATCAATTATCTGTATCGGTTGGCGTTCCTCGCATGGCCAAAGCAGAACCCCGATGCGGACATCGATGCGTATGTCGATGATCTGGTGGCACTGATTCGCAAGGTGAAGTGATAGACTTTGCAATTAGAATTGTGATATAATTGTCGCATTGGAATGTAGCTCAGTGGCAGAGCGAGCCCAGACGTGGGTGTATGCGCAAGTTCGATTCTTGCCATTCCACTAGTGGAGGACTAGTTTAATGGAAGGCGCATGGTATTGGGCCATGAAATGGCGGTTCGACTCCGCCCCCATCTGCCAAGGTGTGGTGGCCTAAGGAGAAAAACAGTCAAGCGATTTGACAGAAGATGGTTAGATTCCATCACCTTCACTGCAATATACATTGCAAACACAAAGACATCTCTCTAACGATAAGTATAGGGGGGTGTCTTTGTATGCGTCGCATCCTGCATCATGCGAATCAGAATCCGATGGGGTTGTGAGGGGTGTACAAAAAGCCCTTGACAGCATGGCCACAATAAAGTCATGGAGGCACTATGTCATTTGTCGCTGACGTTCGCCAGTGGAAATCCGTCGCCGAATTCACCGCGCACCTCGCCGTGCATAATCCTGCCATCGCTCCTTGGGCGCATGGTGTGGTGCTTCATCACACATGGGCGCCGACGATGGGACAGTGGCGTGGTGCGATGACGATGCGCTCGATGCAACGCTACTACCAGCGCCTCGGCTGGGACCGAGGTCCACATCTCTTCATCGCCGTCGGTGCACAGAACCCCGACGACGACGGCATCTGGCAGATGACCCCGTTGAACGAGCGAGGCATCCACGCAGGGACAGCGAACTCGTGGGCGTGGGGCATCGAGGTCGTCGGCAACTACGATGTACAGTCGTGGTCGCCAGCGATGGCCGACATGGTGCGAGGTGCGACGCTGGCACTAATGAACTGGCGAGGTATTGGCGTCAGTCGCCTGACGTTGATTGGCCACCGTGAAGTGCCAAGTCCAAAAACATGTCCAGGGCGATTGATTGATATGAACATCGTCCGCAGATTATTCGCAGAAGCACAAGGAATGCAATGATGGAATCACTCGAGGTTAAACTCGCACGGGTCGAGGAAAAGGTCGACCAAGTCCTTCGCCGTCTAGAGTCTGGCGACAAGCGCTTCATGGAACTCGATGCACGGGTCACCGAGTTGGAACGCAAGCTCACTGGCTACGCCTACGTCATCACGGCGATTGCATTCATCGTGCCGCTGGCACTACGTTACATCGGAGGATAGTATGAAACCATGGTACGAATCAAAGACCATCTGGATCAATACCTTGACCGTCGCCGTCGTGCTCATCACCTCGATGACGTCATGGCCACAAATGCAAGCATACGGCGCACAGCTGGCAACGGCGCTCGCCGTCGTCAATGTCTTGCTTCGCTTGATTACCTCGGAGGCAATCGGTGACAAAAACGACGAAATCGACCGCTAAGCCGAACGCCGGTCAGCGCAACGTCATCGTCAGGAACGAAGCGGTGGCGGCGTTGACTGACATCAAAGTCAAAGAACTGCTCGACGCCGTGGAGACACTGGGCATCGTGCATCATGCCTGCCAAGCAATCGGTGTAAGCAACGCCATGGTGTACCGACAGATTGCCAAGGACCCAACCTTTGCCGACCGACTTCGTGCGGCATCGGCCATTGGCACCGCGCGACGGCGTGACTACCTTGAGAGCCTCGCCTACAAAATGGCGACCGACAACCCGACCATGGTCATGTTCTTACTTAAACGCGAAGACCCGTCATACAGGGAATCGTACAATGTCAATTCGACCAGTCAGCCTACCACCTACGAAATCGACCTCGGACTCCCTGAGAATCCAGCACCGCTCACAGACGTTACCCCAGCGCACATTCTGGAGTAGCGCTGCACGGTTCCGCTTGTTCGTCGGTGGTCGTGGCAGTGGCAAGACAAGGGCGGGCGCCATTGAGGCACTCCGCCAACCCGAAGGCAGCACGGGTATGATCGTGGCCCCAACGTACCCCATGCTTCGCCTCGGCGCCATGGAGACAATATTGAAACTCGTTGCCCAAGCCGGCATCGCCACGTCATGGAACAAATCAGAGCTTGAGCTTCGCCTCCTCGGCGACCGTCGCATTATCTTCCGCAGCGCCGACAACGCCGACCGTCTGCGTGGCGCCAACGTGGGGTGGCTGTGGCTCGATGAGGCGGCGATGATGAGCGACGATGTGTGGCCACTGAGTATTGCCACGCTCCGCGAGTCACCTGGCAAAGCGTGGGTCACCACGACGCCTCGAGGCAAAGACTGGGTGTATGACCTGTTCACCATGGGTGGCGCTGAGTACGATGTCATCACCTCGAAGTCCACCGATAACGAATTCCTCCCAGCGCACTTCATCGACACGCTCAAGCAATCGATGACATCCGAGATGTACCGCCAAGAGGTCGATGGCGAATTCATCGACCCCAGCGGTGCACTCTTCAAGCGCCAGTGGTTCAGCGTGGTGGACAGTGCACCGCTTGGACTGAAGTGGTCACGCTATTGGGACCTCGCCGCATCGACGAGGCAGAGCGCCGACTACACCGCCTCGGTGCGGGTGGCACTGCATGACGGTGTGGTGTACATCGCCGACGGCATCCACGTGAAAGCGGAGTGGCCCGATGTCAAGAAAATCATTGTCCAGACGATGCGCACCGAGGCGGACACGACGCACGGCATCGAGGAAGCACTGCATGGACTGGCGGCGGTCCAAGACCTTCGTCGTGACCCACTATTATCTGGAGTGACGTTCAAAGGAATCAAGGTAGACAAAGACAAGGTGAGTCGTGCCATGCCATGGGCGGCCAGAGCCGAGGCGGGCACCGTGCGCATCGTGCGTGGTGAATGGGTCAAAGGATTCCTCGACGAGGTCGTGGCATTCCCGAGTGGTGGCCATGACGACTACGTCGATGCCGTGTCAGGAGCAATGATGATGATGAGTAGACCAAAGTTCGATTGGGGGTGGACACAGTGAGCCTCAATATTCCTGGATGGCTGCAAAGTTTGAATCGCAGTGGGCGCATCGCCACTGCCAGCGATGCCTACGAAGTGGTGCCGATGCTGTACCGTGCGGTGAACTTGCGATGCGACGCAATCAGCACGGTGCCGTACACACTGACCCGCCGAGGCGAGACCGTGGACTGGCCATGGCGTCAATCGGTGAGTGAGCTTATCCGTGCCACGGAGCGGTCAATGCTGCTCACAGGTGGCGCCTACTGGTACAGGGTGACCCGAGGTCGCACGATGACCGGCTTCGTGGTGCTGAACCCGACCACCATGGTCGTCGGCTTCGAGCCAACTGCGGCCACACTCGAGGACCCGTACAGCGGTGCGCTCTTCACGCAGTCGCAGATGGGCAAAGTCTACGGACCGTGGACCATCAACGAGATTGTCTACTTCAGAGAGCCGTCGTATCGTGACGATATTCGCCCAGGTCTCGCCCCTGCTGCCGTCGCCTTGCAAAGTGCACAGCTGGGTCACTACCTCGAACGATTCACCAGTGCGTTCTTCGAGGGCGGTGCACAGCCCGTGATGGTGATGAACTTGCCCGAAGCGATGGACGACGCCGAGTTCGCGCGATTCCGTGGTGACTTCTCGCAACGGGTCAACGGTGTGGCCAATGCGTTTCGCAGTTTGTTTGTGCGCACCCAAGAAATCAAGGTGCAGAAAATCACACCCGACATCAACACCATGATGCTCCCTGAACTCCAAGAGCGGGTCATCACCTCCATCGCCATGACCATGGGTGTACCTCGTACCATGCTCGAAGCCAGCGCCGCCAACTACGCCACGGCGGATTCTGACCGCCAAAGTTTCTGGCGTGAAACCGTCGTGCCTCGCCTCGGACTCTATGAGCAGGTGCTGAATAATCAACTGCTCGGACCCATCGGCTATGAAATCCGCTTCGACCCTGAGAAGCTCGACGTCATGCAAGCCGACGAAGCCGACCGTGCCGACTCACTCCTGAAACTGACGCAAGCCGGTGTCGCACTGCCAGACGCCATGCGCATCCTCGGCTACGACAACGTCGATGAGATGTTCTTGACACCGACTGTCGAAGCGCCCATCGCCGAGTTACCACAGGAGGCGACGCAACCCGCCGCCGACATCATCGCTGAGCCAGCGCTGTTGCCAGACACCAAGGCGATGCGTGCGGAACACTGGGGACTGCTGGCAAAAAAACTTGAGCGTCGCATCAAAGCGGGGAAGTCACTCCGGTGCACTTTCGAGAGCGACGTCTTGACCGCTGATGAAGTCCATGCCGTTATGGCCAGAATCGAGGACGGCATGACGGTGCACGATGTCCAGCACGTCGTCGCCGAGGTCAAAGCCGTCGATGATATGACCGACGATGAACGCCGTATCTACAACGACCTCATCGGAGAATTCCGCAAACGTGGTCAGTCGTGGACACGCAAGATTATGCGTGGCGAAGACGTTGACCCAACCTTGGCGGACGTCGTTGCGCCAACGCTGAATCGTGAGCTGACCCGTGTGGCAGGACAGCGCATCGATGAACTGGGCAACGATATTGGCGTGGTCGCCACCGATGCCACCAACGACCGCATCGTTGATTGGCTCGTGGACTACGTGCCACAGGAAACACGGCTCATCGACGCCACGACCGCAGAGCGCATCAAGAAAGTTATCGACGCCTATCGTCAGACCCCTGGCATGACCGCCGAAGACGTCGCAGCGATGTTGAATCCTTCGGTAGACCCCGCGCGTGCGCTGATGATCGCACGCACCGAAATCGTCAGGGCACAGACACAGGCAACGAACATCTACCAAGGCTACCTCAAAGAGCGCGGGCTTAACTACGTGCGCATCTGGGTGACGGAACGTGATGAACTGGTCAAAGAATGTCCAATCTGTGAACCGCTGGATAACAAGCCCGAATCAGAGTGGGATGGCTATGAACCGCCCGCACATCCGAATTGTCGTTGTGCCATCGCTATGCGATTGGTCAAGGAGTAACGATGGCAACCGAAATCGAAGTACTTGGCCGAGTGACCACCGGTGCCATCCTCGAAGCGTGTCGCACCGTCACGCTGGCATATGCACAAAGTGTGCAAGGCATTTTGCTCACGGACAAGCCACCGCCCCCAGCACCTGGGTCAATGCAATTTGTCAGTGACCGCCAGCGCAAATTCGTGATGGCAAACATTCGCAAAGGATCGATCACGGTGCCCTACGTGCGTGGTCGTGGCAACAAACTACGTGGCAGTCAAAGCCTTTCACAGTCGTACCGCACCAACCTCGATGGAGACGAAGCGGTGTTGACCTCGTCGGCATCCTACGCCAATTACGTGGTCGGCGACCAGCAAGCACCGATACACCAAGGGCGCTGGACGACGGCACGCCAAGCCGCCGAACAGATGAAGCAAAGCGGAGACCTGCAATACATCGTGGACAAAGTTTTTGCGGAGGTGCAGTAATGCCCTATCACATCGAAGAAAACGCTGGCCAATACTGCGTGTACAAAGACGGCGACGATACGCCGATGGAGTGCTACGACAGCGAAGCCGACGCCGATGCATACCTCACGGCGCTCACCATCGCCACCGCAGACGAGGTCAAGGCGGAGTCGTTCACACCGCCAGCCACCGTGGCAGACAATGCCCGCATGGCACTCGAAGTCAGGGCATCGAAGCCACCGTCACAGCGTGGCATGACGAGCATCGGCATTGCCCGCGCATCGCAGTTGGCCAATCGTCGCCCCGTCAGCATCGACACCATTGAGCGCATGGTGGCGTACTTCGACCGCCACGAGGTGGACAAAGACGGTGCGACGTGGAGTGAGCAGGGCAAGGGGTGGCAAGCGTGGATGGGCTGGGGCGGTGACGAGGGTCGCACATGGGCGAATCAGATTATGAAGGAGTATGAAATGAGTGAGACCAAAGAAGCGTACAAAGCAAGCCGCCGTCACAGCGAGGCGGACATGAAACTCATTCGCAGCGCTCGACGCATGGCTATCGACATCGCGAAATCGATGTTCGACCTCGGCGACGACGGCGACGAGGCGATGGAGATGGACATGGAACCCAAGGCGGTCAAGGCGGTCGAGATGGGCGCCGAATTCAACACACGCCAGCGCATGATGGTGTCGTCGCTGGTCGAAGTGACGCACGAAGCGGGGAAGTTCGACTGGGGCGTCGGTGCCAACGGCGCGCACTACATGCCCGCAGCGCAGAACCCCTTCGCCACGCAAGGCATCGCCTGTGAGCATTGTTTTTTCTACCAACCCACGATACTTGAAGGCATGGGGCAATGCGCTATCGTCGAGGGCATGGTCGAGGAGTACGGTGTGTGTAAACTGTGGATAATCCCCGAAGACACCATCACCGAGGAGACCGCCGAAGCCGCCGCCGAGATGGCCGACGACGCCGAAGACGACGACATGATCGAAGAGGGCATGGCATCCGAGGGGGGTGTACAAAAAGCCCTTGACAACCCCACCACAATAGAAGTAAGCGATGCGGCTAAGATGCTGGCGCGTCGATTGCTGGGGAGACAATGATGGACTTTGTGAAATCATTCGGCGGCGGTGTCAAAGCCGTTGCAGACTATACAATCCGTGGTCGTGGCGTCGTGTACGGCGGTGCAGACCTCACCGGCGACACGTTCACCAAAGACACCGACTTCGGCGACACACGCCCATTCATCGGGATGCCCGTCTACTACGACCACAGCCTCGGTTCCATGCGTGGCCAGATTGGCACGGTCAAAGCATGGATGCCAACCGATGACGGCATCGACGTCGAAATCGAACTCGACCGCCGCAACAAATACATCGGCGACGTGATGAAGTTGGTGAAGTCGGGAGCCCTCGGGCTTTCGACGGGTGCACTGAGTCATCTCGTTGTCCGAGACGGTGGCGAAGTCAAGCGCTGGGTCGTCGGTGAAATCTCACTGACGCCAACGCCCGCAGAGCCCCGAACTCTATCCGCAGTCAAGCGCCATCAGGACACGGTGTCGAGCGATGCTGGCACCACGTCAGGCGATGACCATACATCAGCATCACAGCAAGGAATTACACCTACCATGTCAGACATCAAAGACGCAGTCAAAGCCGCCATCAATGAGCTGGCCGGCGAACCCGTCGCAGGCGGAACCTTTGTGCCAGCCCCACAGCCCACCGTGAAAAGCATCGCCGTCGATAACGACGAAGACCCCTTCGCCAGCCGTGACTACGAGCGTGCCTACAAGAGCCTGATCCGTGGCACCGCCACCGACGACTCCATGCGCATCCTTCGCAACGCCTCAGCCGTGGCATTCAAGACCATGACCGAAGGCACCAACAACAATGGCGGCTTCACCGTTCCCACCACGGTCAACCGTGACATCGTGGCACGCCGTGACGACATGTCACTCCTTGGCCAGTTCGCCTTCACACGGGTGACGACTGAGTCATGGAAGCACATCATGCCCGCACAGTCAACGAAGGCAACTCCAGGGATTGTCGGCGAAGGTGTTACCGCCACCGCCAGCGAGCCAAACTTTGCCAACTCGAAGACCATCCAGCTGTACAAGGACACATTGGAATTCGCCTTGTCCGATGAACTCTTGTCGGACACATCGAGCAACCTCGAGCAGTTCCTCCAAGTGGAAATCGCACGTGCCATGGCCGTGTCAGCGAACAGCTACATCATCCTCGGCACCGGCAGCGGTCAGCCCTACGGCTTGGTAACTCGTGTAACCAACTCGGTTGCCCTCAGCGCCACCGCATACACCAACGCACAGGTCGTCGCACTCAGCACCGCCGTCAATGGCAACTACTTGCAGAACGGCGAAACGGGCTGGATCATGCGCAACGCCACTTGGGGCGCCATCCGCACGTTGGACCTGACCAACTACCATCCGTTGACCAGCATTGAGAATGGCCAACGCAAAATCGAAGGTTGGAACGTCGCCCTCAGCGAGAGCGTTGCGGCCATCGGTACGACCAACAAGTCGAGCTACTTCGGGAACTTCGCCTACTACGCCTTCTGTGAGCGCACCAGCGGCGTGCAGATTGACCGCTGGCGTGACGTACGCACAGGCATCACGTACATCGTGGCGTCATGGCGCTACGGTGGCGACGTGACCCAGCCCGAAGCCTTCGCTGTCGGTACACACGCCTAAGGAATGACCATGGGGGCGGCGGTGCAAATCGCCGCCCCTAACGAGGAGATGCCACATGGAA
>Ga0315900_10012647_pt1 | contig 10336 bp, 7 predicted proteins | sample LakEriMetagenome_FD_203521 | JGI IMG/M metagenome (GOLD analysis project Ga0315900, IMG submission 203521) | Freshwater fungal communities from buoy surface, Lake Erie, Ohio, United States - Buoy 12 MA114 | ecosystem: Environmental > Aquatic > Freshwater > Lake > Lake biofilm | place: USA: Lake...
AGGCCTTCCACTCCCGCATCACCGACATCGTGCGGGGCTACCTCGAGGAGCGGTTCAAGGTCCCTGCCTTGGAGCGCACCACGGATGACCTGCTCCTGGAGCTGCGCACCTCACCCATCAGCCCTGACCTGCAGCAGCAGCTGGCGAACATGCTCCGGCTGGCCGATCTTGTGAAGTTCGCCAAGGCGGTGCCCAGCGCAACGGAGAACGAACGCATGCTCGCCGGGGCCCGGGAGTTCATCCAGGCCACCATCCCCACCAACACGGAAAGCCATGGGTAGGGACCGCATCCTGGCCATCGGTTGGAGCACGGCCGCCAGCATCAGCGTGGCGGTGGTGGCCTGGACCATGGTGCAACGGTACGAGGTGGCCGATCCGCGCTGGCTGTGGGGGCTCGGTGGTGTGGCCATCGCGGGGGTGCTGTACATCCTCCGCTCCACTTCCCGCTCGCCGCGCGTGGTGCTGCCCAATATGAAGGCCTTCGTCCACGGACCGGTGGACCTCGTGGGACTGTTCCGGCACCTGCCCTTCGCCCTGGCCATCGCCGGCATGGGCTTGCTGATGCTCGGCATGTCTCGTCCGCAGAGCAAGGACAGCTGGCAGGACGTTCAACATGAAGGCATCGACATCATGATCGCCATGGACGTATCGGTGAGCATGCTGGCCAAGGACCTCAAGCCCGACCGCTTGGAGGCGGCCAAGCGCGTGGCGCAGACCTTCATCGACGGACGACCGAACGACCGCATCGGACTGGTGGTCTACGAGGGCGAAGCGTACACGCAATGTCCGCTCACCACGGACCACCGCGTGCTGAAGGACCTGTTCCGGGCCGCGCGGCCCGGGCTGATCACAGGGGGCACGGCAGTGGGGCTCGGACTGGCCACCGCACTGAACCGGTTGCGCGAGAGCGAGGTGAAGAGCAAGGTGGTGATCCTGCTCACCGATGGCATGAACAACGCGGGCACCGTGCAACCCGTGGATGCTGCGCTGATCGCTGAACAGCTGGGTATCCGGGTCTATACGATCGGTGTGGGCACGCGCGGCAAGGCATTGACCCCAGTGGCGATCTATCCGGACGGGCAATACCGTTACGACTACGTGGATGTGCAGATCGATGAAGAGATGATGACCAAGGTGGCGGACATCACCGGAGGGCGTTACTTCCGGGCGACGGATGCCAACAGGCTGGGCGAGGTATACACGGAGATCGACCGCCTTGAGAAGACACGCATCAAGGTGACCGAGCACAGTCAGCGCAAGGATGAGCACTTCCCCTTCACACTGGTCGGTGCGGGCTTGTTGGCCGTTGGCTGGTTGCTGGACCGCACCCTGCTGCGGAGCATGGCATGAAACGCCCGGGCACATATCCCTTCGGCACGGTGGCCAGCGTGGTGATCGTGGTGGAGCTGCTCACGTGGGCGGTGATTCTTGCGGCGTGGTGGGTGCTGAAGGACCAGGTGCCAGGATTCAAGTTCGAACGACCCGAGCTGCTCAAGTTGCAGGTGGCCGGACCAGTGCTCGTGGTCATCTTCCTGCTGGACCTGGCCTGGCGGAACCGGGCCCTGCGACGGTTCGCCGATGATGGCACCCGGGCGCGGATGGTACCCGGTCTTTCAGGAACTCGGGTGGTGCTGCGCTTCCTGTTGCTGCGGCATGGACTGGGACTGGTAGTGGTGGCCCTCGCCGCACCGATGTACGGCACGCGCATGGAGATGGTGAAGGCGAAGGGTATCGACCTGATGGTGTGTGTGGACGTGAGCAACAGCATGCTGTGCGAGGACCTCTCCCCGGACCGCATGGAGGTGGCCCGCCGCGCCATGGCCCAGCTCACCGACCAGCTGAAGGGCGACCGCATGGGCATCATCGTCTTCGCCGGTGAGGCCTTTGTGCAACTCCCCATCACCACGGACCGTTCGGCGGCCAAGCTGTTCCTGGATGGCGTGAACACGGAAGCGGTGAATACCCAGGGCACGGCCATCGGCGCGGCCATCGACCTGGCCCGGGAGAGTTTCGACCCGGCATCCGTTGCCGGCAAGGCCATCATTGTGATCACGGATGGGGAGAACCATGAGGATGATGCGGAAGGTGCGGCACGCGCAGCCGCCGAGGCTGGTATCGTGGTGCATACCGTAGGCATGGGCTCTCCGCAGGGCGGCCCGTTGCCGGCGCGGCGCAACGGCCAGCTATCCGGCTATCGCAAGGACCGTAGCGGCAACACCGTGATCAGTAGATTGAACGAGGATATGCTCAAACGCATCGCCGCCGCAGGCAACGGCGCATACGTTCGTGCCACCGAACGCTCCGCAGGCATCACCGAACTGTTGGGCGACCTGCGCGCCATGGACACCCGCGAAGTGGGAAGTTATCGCTACACGGCGCACGAGGACCAGTACCGCTATCCGCTGGGCGCCGGCCTGTTGCTGATCCTGATCGGCATGCTCTTCGGCGAGCGACGTCATACCCAGCCCCTCCTCCAACTGCCCTCATGAGACCGTTGCCCCTCCTTCCACTGCTCCTGCTGTGCGCCTGTGGCGAACGGCTGCCGCATGCGGTGCAGGATGCCCTGGTCGAAGGCAATGCCCATTACCACGCCCAGTCGTTCGGTGCTGCGGATAGCACTTATGCGTCAGCACCATCGGACGGATGGCTGTCCTTCAACCGGGCCCACGCGCTATACCGCTTGGGGAGCTGGTCCGCCTCCATCGAACAGACCGAGCTCGCCCAGGAACAACTGGACCGGTTGCCCTGGAAGGCCTATGCCTGGCATGATCGTGGCACGGGCTACCTGCGGAACGCCATGAGGGCCGACAGCTTGTCCAAGCAGCTCATGGAGACAGCAAGCGGGATCGATCTTGATGTGCCCGATGTCACCGACCGGCTACGGCTCTACCTCCTGCGCGATTCCTTGCAGCGTACCGTGCGCACCACGGAGCAACTGATCGATTCATCGCTGACCCAGGCCCGACAGTCCTACGAGCAGGCCTTGCGTTCGGATCCGGCCCTGGAAGACAGCCGGCACAACCTGATGGTCACGCTTCGGCGCATCGCGGCAAGGCCGAAGCCCACCCCTCCCGAACGCAACGACCGCTCCAAGGAGCAGCGTGAACTCAGCGAAAAGGCCCGCCTCATTATGGCCCGCGCGAATGAACTGGTGGACGCCTACCGCTTCGATGAGGCCCTGAAGGTGTTGCAGCAAGGTCTCCAACGAGAGCCTTCCCTGGCCAAGGAGCAGGAGTACATGAAGAAATTGGAGCTCGTCACCAGCATCCAAAAAGGAACATGAACAGGCTTATCCATATCCTCTTCGTGCTCGCCTGCGCGTCGCTGTCCATTCCCCTGATGGCCCAGCAGACACCGGCCTCCGAATGGTACGACCGTGCCGCTCATGCCTTCGTGAAGCAGGACAAGCTGACGGCGCTGCGACTGCTGGACCGCGGGCTGGCCGAACATCCGGACGACCCCAAGCTGAAGGACCTGGCGGAGGCCCTGCTGAAGGAGGAGAAGCAACAGCAACAACAGCAGCAGGACCAGCAGCAACAGCAAGGGGGCCAAGGACAACAGGACCAGCAGCAGAACAAGGACCAGCAGGCGGACCAGCGCGATGGGAAGGAACAGGAGAAGTCACCCAGCACCGAGCAACAGCCCAGACCTTCCTCGGAACAGCAAGGTGCCCAAGGATCGGCTCCGGGCCAGATCGACCCGAAGGATGCCCGCCGCATGCTGGATGCCCTGCAACGGAACGAACGCGACGTGCAGCTGAAAGTGCGGCAGCGGATGCGCCCCGCACAACGCATACCCATCGACAAGGACTGGTGACATGAGGACCACAGCTACCATCGGTCTCCTGCTCGTGCTGCTTCTGGGCGGCATCTCCCGCCTGAGCGCACAGGAGATCACCTTCCAGGCCACCGTGGACCGCAATACCATCGCGGTCGGCGAACATGTGAAGCTCTCGATCACCCTGACCAATGCACGGGGAAGCTTCGGTGCCCCGGACCTCGGGGGTATGATGGTCGTGCAGGGGCCCTTCGAGAGCACGAACATGAGCATCATCAACGGGCGCATGAGCGGTTCGGTGACCCGCACCTGGCTGCTCACCGCGGCCAAACCCGGACGTTACACCATCGGTCCGGTACAGGCCAAGGTGGGCGGAGGCACGATCCAGACCGAGCCCATCGTTGTGGAGGTGACCAAGGGCAATGCACCCCGATCAGGCGATCCGCAGGCGGCGCTGGGACAACAGCGGGACCCCAACCTCTTCACCACCATCAGCCTGAGCCGCAATAAAGGCTATGTGGGCGAACAGGTCATCGCCACCTACATGCTGTATTCGCGCTATGCCAACCTGCAGTCCGTACCCAAGGAGATGCCCAAGATCTCCAACGCCTGGGTGGAGGAAGTGGACCTCGGAGAGCCCCATTGGGAGGACAAACTGGAAACGATCAATGGTGTGCAGTACAGGGTGGCCGTGCTGCGCAAACAGGTGCTGTTCCCCCAGCGGAGCGGGACCCTGCGGATCGAACCCTTCGTGCAGACCTGCGTCATCGACAGGTCCTTCTTCAACCCCGGTAGGAACGTGGAAGTGCGCAGCAATGTCGCGGAATACACCGTGCTGGACCTTCCACCTGGTGCGTCGTCCGACTTCAACGGAGCCGTCGGGGAACTGGAGATGACCGTGGCCGCCGCCCGCACCCAAGTGGAGGTGGATGGCTCGGTGGACATCAGTGTACGGTTCACGGGACGGACCAACCTGAAGCTGCTGGAGGCGCCGGTGCTCGAACTGCCCAGCGATCTGGAGGTGTACGACCCCAAGGTGGTGGACCGCATCAGCGCGAACGCGAGCGGCATGAGCGGCAGCCGTGAATTCCAGTACCTCATCATCCCACGTCATGACGGCACATTCGAACTGCCCGCCATCCAGGTGAGCTACTTCGACACGAAGACCGGTACCTACCGGACCTTGTCCAGTGAGCCTATCACCTTGGAGGTGGCTCCCGGCAATGGCAACACCTCCGCCCCTGTGCCGCAACGGGCCCTGCAGTCCGATGTCCAATTGCTCGGCACCGACATCCGGCACATCCGCACCGGCAACCTGCAGCTTCGCGAAAAGGGCAGGGCACTGTTCGGCTCGTGGGCCTGGGCGGCCGGTATGACGGCACCCGCATTGGGTTACGTGCTGCTGCTGGGCTGGCATCGCCGCCGCACAAAGGCTGCGCAGGATGTAGTGGGCACCCGACGAAAGCAGGCCGACAAAGTGGCCCAACGGCACCTGGCCCAGGCACGCCTGGCCTTGGACCAGAACGAACGCGATGCCTTTTACAATGCCCTGAGCCGAGCGTTGAACGGCTATCTCGGGGACAAATTCGGCCTGGGTCCTGCGGAGAGCATGCGCGAGAACATCCAGGACCGTTTGTCCGGACTGCCGAATGGTACAGCTCTCGCCCAGCGCTACAGCGCGCTCATCACGGCGTGCGACCTGGCCCGTTTCGCCCCGATCGAGGATACCCCACGGGGCACCCTTTACCAGCAGGCCGCAGAGCTCATCGGTACCATTGAACAACAATTCCGCGCATGAGAACGACCACCCTGTTGCTCCTGTGCCTGGTGTTCGTTGTGAACACCTCCCTTGCTCTGGACAAGGCACAGGCGGACCGCCTGGTCATCCAGGCAGACTCGGCCTATGCCGCTGATGAGCATGCACGTGCCCTGAGCCTGTACGATTCCGTGAACACTGCGTTCACCTCCTCCGGGCTGCTCTACAACATGGGCAACTGCCACTACCGAATGGGTGATGTGGCCCAGGCGATCCTGCACTATGAGCGTGCCCTGAGGTTGGTTCCCGGCGACGAGGATGTGCTCGCGAACCTGGAGCTGGCCCGTCAACAGCTAAAGGACCGTGTGACCAGCATGCCGACCTTCACGCTCGGCAGCTGGTGGGCCCGCTTCCTGGGCGGCAACGACCCTGACCATTGGGCGCGCCGCTCACTCTGGGCCTGTGCACTGCTGTTCCTCTCGCTTTCCGGGCTGCTCTTCGTGCATCATCGGACGGGTCGCCGCATGCTGCTTACCGCGGTGGCTCTCACCTTCACCGCCACATTGATGAGTACGGCGCTCGCCTACACCCGCCAGCATGACCTGTCCCGCCATGACGAGGCCATCATCATGAACCCTCGTGTGGATGTGCGCAGCACGCCTGATGCCCAAGGCGTGGTGCTCTTCATCCTGCACAAGGGCACCAAGGTCACGGTGCTGCAGGAAGTGAACGGCTGGCAGGAGATCGAACTGGCCAATGGAGCTGTTGGCTGGACCCCGGTCGGGAACAGCACGGTCATTTGAGCGCACGCTCAAGGCAGCTGGGCAGCACGTACCTGCGTGGGGACCACCCCGCCGATGATCTGGAGCACGACGTCCCGGTCGTTGCCACTTCCGGAGTACTTCACAGCACCATCCATGTTAATGTCATATCGACTGTACGTAGTGCTGACGTTCGTGGGGACAACCCCGCCGATCTCACTGAGAATGGGGTCGCGATCGTTGTTCTGACCGGTGTAACGCACGGTGCCGTCCATGTTGGCATCACCCGGCCACAATGCCCGGCGCGTGCCGTTCACCTGGGTGGGCTCCACGCCGTAGACCACGGTGGAGGTCTGCGTGAGGTCGATGACCGCACCGTTGGTGCCAATGGGGCTTTGGGCCACGATGCCCAAGTGGTTCCGGTGCTTCAGCACAAGGAACTTTCCGGCCGTGGTGGTGGTGAAGGGGATCTGGGTGGAACCATCCACCGCCACCACATCGCCATTGGCACGGAGCAAGGCAGCCCTCCGTTCGGCCACGGGGTAACCGGATTGGTTCGCGAGCAGTTCCAACACCACCCAATCCACGATGGCCTGTGCGCCGGTGGCTTGCAACATGGCCTGCGGTATGGTGGCGCCCCCATTGGCCAGTGTAAGACCAAGCGTCGTGTAGGGCTCGGTGGTCGGCACCAGACCTGCGGCCCGCAGGTCATCACGCATCTGAAGGGTGGTCCAGTTCATCGGACCACCCAGGAAGACCTTCGCTCCCACCGTGTTCGCCACCTGCACCGAGCACCCCGTGCCGGTGACGCGGTACACCATCCTGGAGGTGAACGGCTCCAAGGTGACGGATGAACCCTGAAGCGTGCCGTTCACATCGTGCCAACAACCAGAAGGCAGCGCAATGGCCTGGGCCGTGGCCTGGTCGTTGTACAACAGCACGTGGTCCTGCAAAGGATCCAAGGGAGTCACTGCCACGCGATGCACCTGGACATTGTCCAAGTAATACATCGGCATGGTGAAATTGTTGGTCATCTGCACGATGGCCTGGTCGGAGAGGTTGCTCTGGAAGTAGATCTCAAGGTCACGCCGCTCGGTGGAGAACGGGATGTCGCGCTGGTAGATCGTGTTGGGTCCGGTGAGTTGGGATACGCCCTTCACCGCTGCGGCAAGAATGCCGTGGTTGGGCGCCACGATGGAGAAGCGCATGCGGTACCACTGGCCGTTCTGCATCTGGAACTGGTCCGGGCTGCGCAGGTTGTACTCGTGGTAGACGGAGTTGTTGGGTATGAAGGCCCGCAATGCCCCATTGTCAAGATGGGTGTTCACCCAGGTGGCCGTGGCATTGTTCGGCCAGCCCGACCAGCCGGTCACATTGGTGGTGAAGGTGCCATTGAGCACCAAATTCCCGGAAAGTTCGGAGGCCGTGGCCATATCGGCCTGCCGCAGTGGGCTCCGTGTGGAACCAGCATCCTTCCCGGTCGCCGCCTGCCAGCGCTCCAGGGTGTAGGTCTCCCACACACCGGCGAAGGTGTTGAAGCGGAGGATGCTCAACTCGTTGTACGGGTTGAAGTAGCGGTTGTTGTTGAAGGTCCCGTAATCCACCCAGTTGTTCGAATAGACATGCAATTGCTTCATGCACAACTGGTCCTTGTTGACGCAGTAGAGCACATTGCCCGAGTAGATCGTATTGAAGGCCGGCACATGGTAGGGTGCCGTGGCCCCGGGCGTGTTGTAGTTCGAATAGTCGGAGATGGAAAGCTGCACCTTGTTATTGAACAGCACGTTGTCCCGGATCTGGTTCCCCGTGCTCACCATGGTATGGTCCACATGCAGACCACTGCTGGCGCAATGCGAGACCGTGTTCTGTTCCACCAGCGTATTGCGGATGCTGATGTTACCGAAGTAGATGCCGTGACTGATGGCGAAGTAGCTGGTGTGCTCGGGGGCCACGCTCTCGAACTCACCGATCATGTCCATCACGATGTTCCGCCGGATGACCATGCCATCGGCATTGTCGATGGCGATGCCGCCTCCATCGTTCAGGATCTGCAAACCCCACCGTACGTAGTTGCGTTCAGCCAACGCATTGGCGGCCATCACCAGGGCGATGTAACCGATGTGCTCAAAGCGGTTGTCACGGATCACCATCCCCGACCCGGTGGTCCGCACGCCGAAGTAGCCCCAGTTGTTCTCACCCAGACCCGGATGCAGGGCAATGTCGGTGAGGGTGTTGTTGTTGAACTGGGAGTTGTTGTCCAGCAGGTGCACCGCCGTCTTGTAAATGCGTGCGAAGGTGTTGTGGTGGAAGTTCTGCTGGGAACCGGTGCTGTAGATGGCCTGCACACAATCGCTGATGGTGCAGTTCGCCACCTCCACGTTGGAGGTGCCTGACATGCGCACCGAAGCCTCGATCTGGTGCTTGAAGGCCAGGTCGGTGACCAGGATATTGTTCCGCTGCCAGCTGAAGTAGATGCCAAAATCGGTCACCGCCGCCTCCACCAGGTTGCTGTTGGGATTGGCGTTGCCAGGACACCAGAAGTACAGGAATCCGGTGGAGGACTCGTAGAACCACTCGCCGGCAGCATCGAGCAGGGCCAACTTGTTGCGGAGGAAGTAGCCCCACTGCTGGGCGCCCAGGTTGTTGCCCGTGGCGGTATGCGTCAGCACCCCGCTGTTGAAGGCGGTGACATAGGCGGTATCATAGCTCCAGTTCGTGGTGCGCAGCACCATGGTGGCGCCGTTCCAGTATCCACTGGACTGGTTGAGGGCGGCGTCGGTGGTGGAGGTGCTGTTGGCCACATCGGTGCGGGCCCAGCCGGTATTGGGGAACCGGGCCAGGGTCTGCATCTGGTCGTTGAAGTAGACCTGATGCACCTTCTGGCCCACCTGCGTGCGCCAGATATTGCCCGAGAACTGCACCCAGTTGGTCACGGCCACGCTACCACTGATGATGGGTGTAGCGCCGGTCCCGTAAGCACCGTAGGTGATCCGGGCACTGGTGGTGCCATTGTCGTTCACGTTCAGGCGACCGCGGTAAACGCCACCGCGTTGGAAGAGGACCTGATCACCGGCATTGATCGCCGAGCCCAGCTGGTTCACCCGGGCAATGGTGCGCCAGGGGGTGTTGGTGGATGTTCCGTTGTTGGCGTCGTTCCCGGAAGGCGAAACGTAGTAGATGACCGCGTGACTGAAAAGCGGCAGGAGGAACAGGATGAGCAGGGTTCGGATGCGCATGAGCGGTTCCTGGATCGGGCAGGTCAGTTAAAGGCGGCGTGAAGTTGGCAAAGACCGAAGGGTGAACGCCCTTCCCCTCCCATTAGGTTTTAACATTTCGACCAGCCGGGGTCTATTCCCGACAAACGGGACCGGGACCGGGCTTCCGAGCTGACCGGAACATGTAGTAACAGCGTTGGACGCAGGTCGGGACAGGTCCGGGCCGGATGTTCAGGGACCACGATGCGCATTTGCCCCTTCCTTCTATCTTTGCCGCCCCGCCGAACGAGGTGGGCCATCTGGAGAGGTGGGTGAGTGGCTTAAACCAGCAGTTTGCTAAACTGCCGTACTGGGTCAACCGGTACCGGGGGTTCGAATCCCCCCCTCTCCGCCAAGGACAAGCCTGGCCACGAAGTGGCCGGGCTTTTTCATGGACTGACCGAGCCAAGCGCAGCTTGAGCGAGGGCAGGCGATGAAAAAGCCCGTTAGCGCGAAGCGATAACAGGCTTGACCTTGAAGCCCCCCTTCCCGGGATGGCGCTTCCTAGTGCAATCCCCCCCTCTCCGCCAAGGACAAGCCTGGCCACGAAGTGGCCGGGCTTTTTCATGGCCGCACCGAGCCAAGCGCAGCATGAGCGAGGGCAGGCGATGAAAAAGCCCGTTAGCGCGCAGCGATAACAGGCTTGACCTTGAAGCCTCCCCTCCCGGGATGGCGCTTCCCAGGGCAATCCCCCCTCTCCGCCAAGGACAAGCCTGGCCACGAAGTGGCCGGGCTTTTTCATGGACTGACCGAGCCAAGCGCAGCTTGAGCGAGGGCAGGCGATGAAA